>Ga0256839_1001546_pt1 | contig 27734 bp, 23 predicted proteins | sample 354166metaG_FD_185968 | JGI IMG/M metagenome (GOLD analysis project Ga0256839, IMG submission 185968) | Hydrothermal vent microbial communities from Mid Atlantic Ridge, Atlantic Ocean - 354-166 | ecosystem: Environmental > Aquatic > Marine > Hydrothermal vents | place: Atlantic Ocean: Mid... | reverse complement strand
CAGCCTTTGAGCACGCCTGTCAATCCTCTCGGAGGTAAGACCACCGACCGGAGAGCCGTATGCGGGAGAACCGCACGTACGGTTCGGAGGGAGGGGAGCCCGGGTAACCGGGCTTCCCTACCCCTATGTGGTAGCGCGACCCGGCCCCGGGTCCGCCGCCTGGCGGGACCGGAGCTCCGCCGCTGCGACGGCGGAGCAGTGGTAGCGCGACCCGGCCTCGGGTCCGCTCCAAAGCGCGGGGGTCAAGGAAGCGATGGCAGCAATGGCCCCCGACTAGGGAAGAGACGCCGCCCGTTGCGGGAAGGGAAATGGGGCGCGCTCTCTCTAGCCGCTTCGGCCGCCGGCCGAAGCGGCGCCGAGCCCGTCGCCCGGCGGGACGGGGAGCGTCGGACCGCCGTCGGGCCGGCGAGGGCGCATTGGTAGCGCGACCCGGCCCCGAGCCCGCCGCCTGGCGGGACCGGAGCTCCGCCGCTGCGACGGCGGAGCAGTGGTAGCGTGACCCGGCCTCGGGTCCGCCCCGAAGCGATGGGGCCAAAGAAGTGCTGGCAAAAATGGCCCCCGAGTAGGGAAGAAACGCCGGCCGTCGCGCTACCTCCAACGGGGAGCGCCCTGCCGACGCCGCTTCGGCCGCCGGCCGAAGCGGCCCGGAGCCCGCCGCCTGGCGGGGCCGGAGCTCCGCCGCGGCGACGGCGGAGCAGTGGTAGCGCGACCCGGCCTCGGGTCCGCTCCAAAGCCATGGGAGCCAAGGAAGCGCTGGCACAAATGGCCCTCGACTAGGGAAGAGACGCCCGCCCGTCGCGGGAGGGCAATGGGGCGCGTTCTTTCTCGCCGCTTCGCCCGCTGGCCCGAAGCGGCGTCGAGCCCGCCGCCTGGCGGGGCCGGAGCTCCGCCGCGGCGACGGCGGAGCAGTGGTAGCGCGACCCGGCCTCGGGTCCGCCCCGAAGCGTCGGCGTCAAGGAAGCGCTGCCCGAAATGATCCTCTTCGAGTGAAGAGAACCCCAGCCGTGGCGCGATTTGCCGAGGGCGCGCGCCGTCTCTCGCCGCTTCGGCCGCTGGCCGGAAGCGGCGGCGAGCCTGGCGCGAGGCGGGACCGGACCGGCGCCGCGGGCTCAGCGCAGCAAGGCTGGCTCGACTTGTCCGGCGACCTGTTGCGGCGATTGATCGGCTTGGAGACGGAAACGAATTGCGATCGGCCCCCGCGGGCAAAACGAGCGGCAAGCCGTGTGGTGTCGGCTGCGTTACCCCGGCTCTGCTGTGCGTCGGACCAAGCCAGAAAGCGAGGCGGGCCGGGAAGGCGAGTAACGGGCGTGTAGGAGGACGTGCTTGTAAGGCGTAGGACATGGCCGGGGCAACCTGTGGCCGGTGACGCATGCTGCTTCCCTCGATTCCCGGTAGAGTCTACGTGTTGCGCTGGGCCATGGGGGCCGGCCGGTTGCCGACGCGGGGTGTGGACGTAGATCAAAGACAGCCTTCGGGCGTGCTGCGGTAGATGCACTCCCACTGGAGACGAATCGTGGGGGCGTCGACTCCCTCCAACAATCGCGCTAGTTGCTCCTCCGTGTCCACGTACATGACGAACGCCAGCCCGACGAGCGAGCGGATACGGCGTGTGCCCGCCATAAGCTGGTAGTCCAGGTACCGAACGAGCTCCTTTCGATAGGAGGTCGGGTTTCGCAGAAGCCAGGGAACCAGCTCCGGAAGAAACGCGTAAGGGAAGAACTCGCCCCACCAGAAGCGCATGTGCTCCTCGAGCGAATCGCGGAGCTCCGGAATGAGCTGCACGAGGCCGTAAGAGAAGACCTCTTCCGCGGCAAACTCTGGGGAAAGCGGCACGTCCAAGCGTACGGTTATCGGGGGTGGCATGGTGGGGTGCGGTAGCGGACTCATGGTGGGCTCGCCGTGCACGAAGTGCCACAGCCTTCGGATGTTCGGTGCGCGGGCCCCCTCGAGCGTCTGGGCGAGTTGGGCTTGGTCGTCAATAGTGCTGACGAAGCCAATTGCGATGAGAATGCGCAGGCGAGGGCTTTCTGAGGCAACGTGACGGTCAATCCATCGCAGGACCTCGCGCCTGAGAGAGTCGTCCACGTGGAGACGCTCTCTGACCTCGCACAGAAACTCCGAGGGAAGGAGCTCTTTCCACCGTCTGAGGTGTCGTTCCAGGATCGGACGCAAGCGGGGGAAGTCGCGGACCAGCTCGGAGCAGAATCTGTGTTCCTCGCCGGGTTCACCTTCCGGTACGCCGAGGGACCCTGCTTGCTCCGACGGACGGACGGACTCCCCCACTCCTGTCGGTATGGTTCTTGGGCGGTGTATTAATCTCCAGAGCGAACGAATAGCCGGGGTGGAGGCACCTTTCAGCAGTCGGTCCAGGTCGTGTTCGCGGTCGATGGGCCTCAGGAAACCGCCGGCGAGCAAGCGACGGATCACAGGCACATCCAACCGGAGCACTGCATCCAGGTAGCTCAAGAGCCGCTGACAGGATCGCTCGCTTCCCATCAGATAGCGTTGCACGTCTGCGAGGAACTCGGTGGGGAGGAGCTCTCCCCGCATGCGTATGTGGCTCTCGTGTACGGGCTGAAGAAAAGAGAAGAACTCCACCAGGTTTTCGCAGAAATGGACCTGTACCTTTCGCGCGCCAGTCACGGAATAGGCCCCCGAAGCGCATGGAGCAGGTCAAAGAGCAAGCTCCTGGCGATCAACAAATCGTAAGGATCTACCCTCGGGTTTCTTCTGACGCGTTTTATGAACTTGTTCAGGCGTTTCACCAACTGCCTCGCTTTTTTCGGTATGCCATTTCCCACCGACCGGGAAACCGGTCCGCCGCTCGTACCGGACGGCGTCTGCAGTAGACCCGGTGCCGATGGGATTCGGACCGTCCGCGCCTTTGTACATGTCCTTGACTATGTTGCGTAGGGTAGGGTGCTTCGCCGGCGGCTTAGGTAACGAGCCATGATAGGCGTTGTGTACCAGCCATCCCCATTCCCCCACCCCGTACACATGCTCCCCCGCGACCTCCAGGTTGCACACGTACGCCGGGGGAGCACGGGGGGCGATGGAGACGACGCGGATCTGCTCGTCAAAGAGCGAGCGGAGCTGCTCTCCGATGCGCAGCTCGCCCGCAGGCACAAACGCCTGCCGGTCCTCGCTCCAGATCGGATGGTTCGGCGTTACGCCCAGCTCTTCGGCTTCGCCCGCTTCGTTCGCTACCGTGAGCGTGATCAGCTCATCCACCTGGTGGCGAAACCGACCGGTCACCACAGCGCCAGGGCCCGACTGGATCGGCGGACAAGGGCCGATCTCATACAGCTCTGCCCAGCCAACCAGGCCCAGCTCTTCCAGATCGAGATACACCCGTGCCTCGGTCTCGACCGTTCGATCGCGGGTGGTGTACTTGGGTACGGCAACACCCTGAGCCTCGAACCAGGAGATGGGCCGCAGCAGTTCGATCTCGGCGGTCGAGCCGTCGGGTTTGCCCATGCGAAGCCTGGCGGTGCGCCAGGTGAGCGGATCGGGTTCGAGCTCGCGGCCGCGTTCGCTGGGATCGCGCTCGGGATTGAACGCGAGCACCCGTTGTCCGAGTCGGACTTCTTCGATCGGCACCGCTTGGACGGGCACGACCGCTCCGGTGATCGGATCGACCGCAAAGCCGCGGTCGTCGTCCGGATCGAGCTCTGGGGCGAAGGTGGTATGGTCCGGCCCGTTGGGAAGAGCCGCACTCGCGAGCGAGGAAGCTCCGGGCGGTACCATGCCCCCCGCGGACCCGGCGGCGTGGAACGCCGACCGAACGAGCATCCCGAGGCCGAGGAGGATGCAGGCGGCCGCCACGGCCTGCCAGACGATGCGCGCGGGGGAAGCGAGCCCGAGCGTCGAGTCGGCGCTCAGGCGAGCGTCTTCGTGGCGGGCGCCCTTGGTCAGCCGTCTGACTGATTGTGCGGCGTGCGCAGACCGACCGGTGCCTAGCCTCAAGGAATTGCAGCTCAACGCGGCGCGTTCAGAGCCATCGCCAGGATCTCCAGACTGACCCGGCGCCTCCCTGTGCGCTTGGCCGATCGGCGGGGTGGTAGCCGAACCGAGGGGGCTATGTTTTCCTCGGCTCAGGCGTGCCCGTGATGCAATTGCATCGGGCTCAGTCGCTGGAGAATCCAGGTCTGGCCGGGTTTCTTTTTGCCCGATCAGCTCTTCCACTGCTCCGTCCTGCAAGAGCAAGGCGTCGACAGTGTGGGCGTCGGCGTCCCCGAGCTCGGTCCGCTTGAGCGGCTTTTTGCCGACCACATCCGCAGGCTTGTGGATGGGGCAATTTTCCTGGGACGCAGAAGAGCCGGAGCAGTCCGCGGGTAGCTGCGGATCACGCGGGGCATGAGCTGTTTGGAGGAGCGCCTGCGGTTGCGGGGGCTCCGCCCGGCCACCCCCCTCCGGCTTGCTGGGCTGCGGTCGCTTGTGAGGAAAGAGGGCGCTAGGGAGCAATCGCAGCATGAGGATTCCCAACGCCGGGTTCTGCCTGGGAATGGGTTCCCTCGGCCAGCGTCGGTTCTTCCAGCGCCGAGCGCTGGACGAAGATCAGCATAGCTGCGGCGCGTGCGGTTGTGCAAGGGGTAGGGCGGGTGGCCGAGCCTGCACGGGGCGTCGCCGTACCGTCGCGCGCCCGAGGGCGCTTTTCCCGCCTGCAACCGCTCGGCAAAGGAAGCGATCCCGCTGGCCGCCAGGCGGCGGGCTTCGGGCTGCTTCGGCCCGGCGGCCGAAGCGGCGAGGGAGGGCGCGACCCATTTGGCCTTCCCCCCGACGGGCGGGCGTTTCTTTCGGTCGGCGGGGGCCATTAGCGCCGGCGCCTCCTTGGCGCCAGCGCTTTGGGGCGGACCCGAGGACGGGTCGCGCTACCACTGCTCCGCCGTCGCAGCGGCGGAGCTCCGGTCCCGCCGGGCGGCGGGCTCCTGGCCGCTTCAGCCCGGGAGGGCCGAAGCGGCGAGAGAGGGCGCGACCCATTTGGCCTTCGCCCCGACGGGCGGGCGTTTCTTTCGGTCGGCGGGGGCCATTATTGCCGGCGCTTCCTTGGCGCCAGCGCTTTGGGGCGGACCCGGGCCGGGTCGCGCTACCAATGCTCCGCCGTCGCAGCGGCGGAGCTCCGGTCCCGCCGGGCGGCGGGCTCCCGGCCGCTTCGGCCCGGGAGGGCCGAAGCGGCGAGGGAGGGCGCGACCCATTTGGCCTTCCCCCCGACGGGCGGGCGTTTCTTTCGGTCGGCGGGGGCCATTAGCGCCGGCGCCTCCTTGGCGCCAGCGCTTTGGGGCGGACCCGAGGACGGGTCGCGCTACCACTGCTCCGCCGTCGCAGCGGCGGAGCTCCGGTCCCGCCGGGCGGCGGGCTCGCGGCCGCTTCGGGCCAGCGGCCGAAGCGGCGAGAGCGAGCGCGCCTCATTTCCCTTTCTGCCACGGGGGCGTCTTTGCGCTTGGCGGGGGCCATTATTGCCGGCGCTTCCTTGGCGCCAGCGCTTTGGGGCGGACCCGGGGACGGGTCGCGCTACTACTGCGCCGTCGCCGGCGCGACGGCGGTCCAACGCCCCCCAGTCCGGGCGGGCAGCGGGCCGCATCGCTGGCTTTTGTGACCGGTTGCGGGCGGGGGAAGCGCCGGGGCCTAGCGAGCCTGGGGCTCGCCGCGGCGAGTAGGCGCGGCTGGTGAGGAATGCGGCTCTGCGCAGGCGGCCGGGTCCGGGCGCGGGCTGGCGGGTAATTCCTGCCCGCCCGGGCCGGGCGGGCGTACCAAGACGCCGTCGCCGGCGCGACGGCGGTCCAACGCCCCCCAGTCCGGGCGGGCAGCGGGCTCGGGCCGGTTCGGCCCGGCGGGCGAAGCGGCGAGAGCGAGCGCGCCTCATTTCCCTTCCTGCCACGGGGGGCGTCTTTGCGCTCGGCGGGGGCCATTATTGTCGGCGCTTCCTTGGCGCCACCGCTTTGGGGCGGACCCGGGGACGGGTCGCGCAACCAATGCGCCGTCGCCGGCGCGACGGCGGTCCGGCGCCCCCCGTCCCGCCGGGCGGCGGGCTTCGCGCCGCTTCGGGCCGGGCGGCCGAAGCGGCGGGTAATTAGCCGTACCCCCTTCGTGGCCGGCCGATGGTGGGCTTTTCGGTTCTTCGACGGGGTTGATGCTGGCCCGCGCTTCTCCAGCTCCGTCGGCTTTGAAAGAAAGCGGCAAAGCACTGTCTCACTCCAAAGCCGCCGTCGCCGCGACGGAGGTCCGGTCCCGCCGGGCGGCGGGCTCGCCGCCGCTTCGGCCCGGGCGGGCCGAAGCGGAGAGAGGGAGCGCGCCCCATTCGCCATCCCGCGACGGGCGGGCTTTTTTGCGCTCGGGGGGTTGCATTTCTGCCACCGCTTCCTTGGCCCCCATGGCTTTGGGGGTGGACCCGGGGCCGGGTCGCGCTACCAATGCCCGCCGTCGCAGCGGCGGAGGTCCGGTCCCGCCGGGCGGCGGGCTCGGGGCCGCTTCGGCCCGGGCGGGCCGAAGCAGCGAAAGAGATCCCCCGCCATCGCCGATCCTGCGACGGGGGCGTTTCTCCCCTTGGTGGGGATCGCGTGCTTGCCAGCGATTCCTTGGCTCTGATGGCCTTCGGGCGGACCCGAGCTAGCCGACTGGTCTGGCCTGTAGGGGGCACCGGACTGGTTTCCTACGTGCGGGTACGCTCGCGCCGAGCTTCAGCTCTGCCGTAGACGGAGCCACAGGGCGATGGCGAAAAGGACCGTCCCGGCCATCAGCATCAGCCAACTCTTCCACCCGAAAAACCCCCATCGACGGGGGGTGCCTGCGCCCGCTTGCTTCAGAATCTCATCGACATCCCCCTCCTCTGTCACTTCGTCTTCGACCGGCCCTTGCACGCTCCCGATTGGCGGCGCCAGAAGAACGCCGCGCACGTCGTCATCCTTCAGAGGTGGCCCGGGCCGGCTCACAGGCACTCCGGCGGGTGGTTTCAACGCGAACGTCTCGTCGGTGACGCCGCTATTTACCCGAATGGAGTCTGGGATGATGACTCGCCGTTGCTCGAAGTTCAGCCCGGCGGCACGTCCGCCTCGCCCGATGTTGCACTCGCATTCGATTTCAAGGGGAAGCCAGAGCTTCGGGCGCCCCTCCGCCCACGTAATGCCTTGCTGTTTGCGGGGCCACCATGTCATAGCTGCACGCTCCTTCCGACGCGAAGGGACGCCATACTGGGCGACAAGAGCCCACTTGTGCAGCTTGAGGCCGCCGTCGAGCGTTAGCCACAGGTGGTAAGTGGGGGGCGCCTCGGCCGGCTCGCCGCGACGCACGCGCTCGGCATAGTTCGCCAGGACAGAGCCCAGCGCGTCCCCATCGTAAATCGCGAGACGAATGCAACGAGTGAGCCCGACGCGTTCCCGCCCGATGAATTCCACCACGTACCTTTCCGGATCCCGCGCCGCGATAATCGGGAGCAAAGCGACGCCGTAGCCCAACGTGCCCACCGCCCGCCTGGGCTGCACATGGAACGTCCGATTGTTGCCCCTTGTATGGAACATGCGGTCCTCACCCCGGAGGAAGCTCCGCACCTCGTGCCAAAGGACCCCCTGGCTATGCACCCCACGTACGTCCACCAGCAGTGCACCGTCGTCCAGGCGAATCACCACCTTCCCGGAAGTGCTCGTCTGGGCCTTCGATGCGTAGTGCGTCCACTGGTCGAATTCATAGCTCACGTCGTGTAGCCCGTCGTACATGTCGCGGATCGCGGCGAGAATCTGTTCGGCCTCGGTGAACCGATCTTGAAGGGCGCGGCGCGGAGCAACGGTTAGGAGCTCACCACAGGGCGCAAGACCACCAACAACGACCAGAGCGAAATGGACGAACCAACTCATGGTACCGGCTCCCCTTTGATTGCGTTCAGCACGCCTACCGGGACACGAGCACCGAAGGCTGGGGGGTTACCAGTGAAATACCGGTGCACGGTCGCGTACTTGCCAAAAACGTTACGCACACACCGTCCGCACAAACGCCATACTCCACCACGCCACAGTCCAGCCACCCGGTGACACGGTAGCCATGACAATAAGACTGGGCCCCAGGCTGTGTCCCGGAACTGACGTTGCACTTCGGCAAATGGGCGCCCTCGCGGGAGGGGGCGGACAGTCGGGCCTAAAGCTGTTGGCTTTGTGGCACGTGGTCCACTCCCGCCCAACGAACGTGTCTGCTTCAGCTTCTGGTTCGGGCGGCGCACACAGCCAGAACAGGCCAGCTAGTACAAGGCACGTCAGCACAAGGTTCGCGATCCCCCTGCTGTGCATCGTCACCTCCCATCCCCATTGGGAGAGCACTGACCAGAGCTACGGGTGCCTAAAGCCCTTCGATCGGTTCGCCATCCGAGCGGGTCGCCAATGCGCGCCATACGCGAAGGCTGATCGTTTCACCGACCGAGCGAACGTGCGTGTCTCCGAAGGCAACGTGAACGCAACCGGGATGCGCGCTTCTGGCGGACACGGCACCAAAAACCGTGTAGGCTACACAATCGGACACTACAGAATTAGGGGGCAGGGCGTGGTTATACCAGGTTTGCGTTAACCCGCTGAGCATCCAGTACCTGCCCACATCCCGGAACCCCAACGGGCGTGCGTTTAGCCCATGCAGATGGGCGCAGATGCGGGCGTAGTGGTCTGCTCGGTTCTTCGGTGGCCCCGAAACGACCAGTGCATCTCTGCTGGGTTGAAAGGCTCTGCTGTAGTTGCCGTCACCAACCAGCCGCTCGCTAAACATCACCGTGTGGGATAGACCGTCTGCGACGTACGCGGTACTGATCGGTGGATAGTGGAAGATGCCCTTCCCGCTGTCCGGCCAGCCCCGCCGGGTTGGAAGGGGGTCAAGGAGGCCAACGCAGGCAACGTAGTTCACCGAGCCAGGCCGCCGCGCCACAGAATCGGACGGGCAGGTGAACACGCCCACGGCACTGTGAAGCGCCGTCCAGTTCGCCTCGACCGCGTACGTGCGCGGGAGGCCGATATAGGTGCCCCCGAAGCCGTCCACGTTCAGATTGATCGCATTGTAGAGGGGGGAATAACCCAGGAAGGGGAGTAGGTGGGTATGCGGCGAGAAGTCCCGGTCCTTCGGGTTGTCAGACAGTCCCGGAACCTTCTCTTCCCACCACCCCAGGGAAACGGGGGGATAAACGGCGTACAACTGCTCGTAACGCGTCACGGCTACCGCCAGTTCGCGCAGGTTCGCGCGGCAACGTAACCCTCGAGCAGCAGCCCGGGCACGCTGAATTGCCGGTAGGAGTAATCCCATCAGGATCAGTAGGATCCCGATAGCGGCTAACAGCTCGACCACGGTTATTCCCGACCGTCCGCCACCCCCGTGCAGAGAGGTGCCTACGCCGTTTCCCCGCGCCCGTTCCTGGAACCGACAGGGCCAGTTGCGGAAGAGCGTCCTATCGTTGGCTTCCGTCACGGCGATTCTCTCCCCGTTATCACGTACAGCCGCGCGTAGCCAAGGTCAGGGTCCGCCCCTGTCCCGGCCCGATCCGCGTGCTCCGGCTGGGTACAAACGCGAGTCGCCACGCGCCGGCACTCTCGTCGGAAGCCCAGCCAACAAAGGTAGCCGGCGCTACTGGGAGCACAAGCACCCAGGCGCGACGCATGCTTAGTTCTCCTGAGCGCCCCGCGGTGCGGTCGATTGGGGCTCGAGTCGCCGGAGCCCAAACCCCAGTCTGAGGGCATCCTGTCTGTTTGTCAAGATCCCGCTGGCTCTTTGCACGTGTCGGCCGATCCCGTGGACGCGCGTGGACGAGGGTTTGCTCTTACCGGACCAGCGGCTGGTGCCACTTCGATGCGGGGCGGTTCGTTGGTACTGTTCGACACGAGGGAGATTCCATAGGGCGAGATCTGACCAACGCCGAACCGCAGCTAGGCGCCGGCGATGGGGGCGAGCAGTGAGCTCGTGCGCGGCGATTCTCGCCTTCGCCCCAGTGGATCCGTCGCACTCCGCCCTCCTCGGCCTCATGCGCGGCAAGCACACGACGGGGCTGTCAGGACGATCCCGACACTTCAGCCCTCAGCCATGCCCAGGAAGCCAGACGCAGCCTCGCTACGCCGGCTGGCGCCGCTTTCCCGCACATGCAGCGGTGCAGTGGCCGTGTGCTTCGGGAGCACGCGAGCAGACTCCACACCCGCACGATTTGCGAGCTGTTGGAACACTGCAATACTCTGGACACCTGAAAACGAGGCATCTCCCCGTCCCTCCGCCGCATCCGGTTGCGGCGGCCAGACCGTCCCCACGGCTCTGGTTGACGTACCAAGCGGTGCGGACAGCCGCACCGTGGGACCACACGCTCCGCGCCCGGGCCGAACCGCGTGAGGTGCGCGAAACCCAATACCGGTGACCAGCCCCCTGGACCGATGGGAACACTAGCCGCCGGAGGGGGTACACGGCGCTCAGCCGCCCCCGGTAAGCTTCGCCGACACCGGGCTTGGCGATGAGGGGGATCGCCACGGCTCAGGTACCAGCCGACGACCCACTCGATGACGCTGCTACCAGCAAGGTAGCCAGGAAGACTCCGCCGGAACCACTTGACAACAAGAACCGCCCGTTGCCGAATAATCTGCGAACGAGCGGTCGGGCGCGAACAGCCTACCCAGCCCGCTGCGTGCCATAATGCGATGACCGGGTGTTTGCCCTCCCGTGCGGAACTCCCGTGAGTCGTACGTGCACCCGCGTTGGTCGGTAGAGATCCAAACGTGTTTCCGTTAATGTACGAAGAACTGGCTGCTCTCCTTCTCGCTCAATCGCAAGCGTCGTTTCTGGACCGATTCGGGATTGATGGACGCGTGCTCTGGCTGCTTGCTGCCTCTTCGGTCCTGATGGCAATCGGTGCCGCTTTCGTTGTGCCGATCCTGATCGTCAAGATGCCGTCGGACTACTTCGTCCGTCCCGATCCCCCTCGGCCGCGATGGGCCCGTCGGCATCCGATACTCTACGTGGCGTGGCTAATATTGCGGAACGCTGTGGGACTGGTCTTCGTCATCGCCGGGATCATCCAGCTCTTCACCCCCGGGCAGGGTGTCCTCTGTATCCTGATCGGACTGTCGTTGATGGTCTTTCCCGGCAAGCGAAGAGTCGAGGGGGCCATCATCGCGAACCGGCATGTGCTCCGAGCGATCAACGCCATTCGCCGCCGTTACGGCAAGGAGCCGATTCTTCCACCGTGGAAAAGAGCAAGAAGGAAAGCAGGTTCTCGCCGACGAGTATCGCGAGGCGAAGAACTGACAGCCGAAGCGACGGCAGACGCGAGCGCACAGCCTGACTCATGAGCCGGACTTCCAGCACCGCGCGTCGCTCGAAACAAGGAATAGCACGGGATCGGTTCCGCCCCCGCATGCAGCCACTTCTGAACCGACGTTTCTCGGTCGCCTCAGCCGGCCAGCCCTGGTGCCGGCGGGCTGACTACTGGTCGGACTGCTCCGGGACTACAACCACGTGCCTCGGCCCGTACCCGCGCTGCGCTGCTTCGAGCGCGCAGCTCGGATCGAACGGCGGCTCAACGCCGTGCAGTTCGAGCGTCTCACACCGCACCAGAGCTGCGGCTACGCGAAGTCCTCCCAGGCGGAACGCACCCGGGAGCATCCGCGTTCGGTCGGGTGGCTTCTGGGGATCGTACTCGAACCCCTGAACATCGGCGATGACGGTGGTGAGGCCCTTGGCCTGGCCAGCGGCGAGCAGGACGGGCAAGCCCATGGCCCCCTTGCCGACGACCGATACCGTTCGGCTCTGCTTCTTGAGAAAGGCAATGGCAGTCAGAATATCCTGGACGCGTTCGCCCACGATGGAACGGTTGTAACAGAGAAAGTGACGGATCTCCTTTTCGGCCGGTTCCCGGAATGGATCGACGTTTTCGCCCACCCCATACGGTTCGATCACGAGGACACGTCGGCCCCGCTTGGCCTCTTCGACGAACGACTTCCACCTATCGACTTCGTCTCGCAAGGATCCGATGGGCTGTTCGGATACGAAGAGGACGGCGCTGTTCGCGCCGCCTTGTGCGGGCACCAGTTCCACGGCGCGAATGCGGGGGGTAATCCCGATGCCGAACTGGATTTTCCGCCACCGACCCCATTGCTCTGTTCCTTCCTCCAGCACGCCGGGACTGATCTGGGAGGGCTGAACCGGTTCCAGCCCAAGGCGAATCGCAAAGGCCTGACGGAGTTCTGCCGCGAGTGACGCCCAGTCCGCTCCCGCCTTTGCCGGGCAGAACTGTGCCGCCTGCTGAGCGGTGAGGTTGCGCAAGTACTCCTTGAGCTGCTCGGGCGTTACGAAATCTTCAGGGCGGGGGTTGTCCGCCGTCCAGCAGGTCAGATTCGCCTTCGGTTCGGGCTCGAAGGGCAGCTCCCTGGTCAGCTCTTCGCTCACGCCAAACAAACGGCGCGCCAGGAAGCGATAGACCGTCTCGCGGCTGCTGCGGTTGTAATTGTGCGGGAAGTCATAGATGGCCACTTCGGCGTTGTCCGGTTTGCCATACAGGCTGTAAACGGCCTGGACCTGGGGAAAGCCGTGCTCCGGGAATTCCCAGGTCCAGTCGTGGGCGCAGACAAAGAGCTGGGGTTTCGGAGCAAACAGGGCGGCAATTTCGGCATTGTCTGTTCCGATTCGAAGCGAGTCCGCATTCTCGCAGTAACAGCCTCCTTGCATGTCCTGAGACACCATGACAACGGGGGCGGACACCTTAACGCGGTCGTCGATTGCCGCCAGAAAGAACGTCTGCGTCCCTCCACCGGATGCGCCGGTGCAGGCGATCCGCTCAGGGTCTACGTCCGGCAAGCTGAGCAGAAAGTCGAGTGCGCGCATCGAGTTCCAGGTTTGCAGCCCAAATAGGCTGAAGCCAAGCAGGCGAATCTCTTCGTCGAGGAAACGGTGTCCGAACGGCTCGAAGTCACCGCGGCCGACCATGTCATAGGAAAAGACCACAGCCCCCATCCGCGCCAATTGCTTGCAACGAGCGTGGACCTCCGGCTCGAAGCGGCCGTATCGCCAGTGGCCGTGGGGACAGAGGATCCCGGGTTTTTTCTCCTGTTCGCGTACGGCCTTCCAGGCTTCTCGTTGCTTCTTCCTGGTCTCATCCTCGTTTTGGGTCGGGACCCATGGAGCGGGCCGATACAGGTTGCCGGTCAGATAGAACCCGGGGAAGGTTTCGATGACGACCCGTTCAATGCTGTACCCATCGCGAAGCTCCTTTCCGAAGACGCGAGCGTTTAACTTCTGGCGAGGTGGCTCGGGCCAGAGTCCGGCACACACCAGAATCTGCCGACGGAGCCAACGCTTGCGTTGTTCCCACGTGTCGAGCTCGTGCGGAGGGCTGAGGAACCTACCGCCGTCGTTCAGGGACCGGATGTACGGTAAGTGGGATCGCTTCGGGTTGAACGACGTGTCTGTTGTCAGGACAAGAAAGCCAACGACGTTTTCGATGTTGCCATCCTCTGGGAGGGGGGCTGTCTTGATCTCGATCGGCTCACCTTTGGTTAACCTCACGCTGCCGGCCCGATACCAGCCGAGCCTCCTCGCCTTGACTTCCAGCTTCGCGCCGTTCACCTCGGCCGCAAGGGCCGAGCCTCTCCCCCACAGCCACACCGTGTATTCCGCCGTTTCGGCAGCCTGGGGTGGCGAGGCGGAGAGAGCGCGGAGAGCGGGATAATCGAACACGTGAAGGTCGGCAGCGTAGCTCCGTGGGACGGCCAGGCCGCACGCAGCCGCCGTAAGGTACACCAGGAAGCGCAGGCTATGCGGTAAACGTTGGAGGCTTACTAACCTGTGAGGCATCACGGAGTGCTCCGCTTTCTGACCGCTGCGGTTGGCCGGCACAGGAGGGCGGGACGCAATCTGCTTCGCGGGGGGCTCGGTCGCCGGGCCGCGGCGACGGGTTGGCCCGATGCCTTCGGAGCTAAGGTGCCCTCAGCCGGTCCGCGAAGCGTTCGGGTTCCCACTCGGGTCCCGCTCCGCCCCCGCGGGCGCAACCTTCGATTGCGTCCGGCCGCAGGATGGCGCGGGCGGCACTCAGCGAGGCAAGCTGTTGCCGCCCTGGATGGAGCATGCCGCTCTGTCCGACGCACCTGGCGACAGTCTACTCCTTCGGAACCGGGCGTCCCCCCTTCAGGGGCAGAGGGTAATCGAGCGGGTCGCCGTTCGGTTCGAAACCGTCGCCGTCGACGTCGATGAAGATCGGGTTGTTCAACGCCACCGGGCGGCGATTCGCATGCGCCGGGCCCATGACATCTCCCAACCGCGAGTTCTCACCAAGGGCGACGACGATAATGTGCTCGTCGGACTTCAGCTCCAGCGTAAACGTTCGATCGAACTTGACCACACCGTCGGCGAACGCGTCCGGATTGTTGCTTCGCGTCCAGTTCAGGTCCGGATCAGGCCGCCCGTTGCGCAGGACCTGCACTCGATCAATGTCGAACCAGTTCGGACACTGAACGCGAATGTGGACCGTGACCTTTCCGTCCTTCGCCGGAACGAGGTCGCCCGCGATGAACTTTCGATCCTGGCCGGGAGTGCTCACTTCCACTTCCAGATAGGGGCCGTTCGTCAAGATCACATGGCCCTTTTCCGCGTTGCGGACCATTTCCATCACGTTGATCTTCGCCGGATCATCGGTGGAAGAACGCACGTAATTGCGGAGCCAGCCTACCCCATGGAAGTTGTAGTGGGCGTCCGTGTTCACCACACCTGGGATGTAGTGGCCCATGTTGATCATCTGCAGCCAGTTGAAGATGCGATGGTTCTGGATCCGACCGTTTTGGATGAAGAAGGCTCGCCCGCTGAGAATGCCCTCATGGGGATGCACCTCGATGACGTCCTGGTAGGCGAACATCCCCTTGTACCCGCCGTCGTAGCGTCCGTCGCCGTCGCGATCGAAGAACATCTCGCCGAAGTCCGGATGGTTCGTCTGCACAAGCTTTTCGGACCCGTTGTCCCACAACGCAAGGCGACGGATCTGCACCTCCGGATTCGGATCTGGCGGAGGCGCTCCGTTGTCCTGGGTGTGTGGCTTGCGGATCAAGGGGAATGCATTCTGGTGGTTTACCGAGCCCGGAGAGCCGGTCAGCTCGATCCCGACACAGGTCGCCAACAGATGCTCGGCGTTCAGCTTCTTCAGGTGGGGGACGTAGGTACTCAAACGGTTGTGTTCCGTACAAGGGGCGAACTCGATGTGCTCACACAGGTGGTTCAGCACACGTCCGAGCTGGCTGGAGACATTGTCGCCCGATGGACTGGAATGGGAATGGAAATCGGCCGACACCCAGCCGGGCGTTTGCACGACGCGCCTTAGCGTGGTCTTCAGCGGAACGTCCGTTCCCGGGGAGACCTCGATCTTGGTCTCCACGGCATCGTATTCCGGCCCGCGACTGATGATCACTCGGTAGGTCCCCGGCGGGATCGGTACGATGAAACGCCCGTTGTGCGAGTAGTAGAGGTTGCGGACGAGGTGTTCGCCCGTGTCGTCGAACCAATTCGGTGTCGGGGTGCCGTTGATGCCGATGAACTGTACCTTGCACGGGATCGGCCCCCCGTGTTCATCCGTGATATGCGCGATCACGCGGGCCGGAGTGTCCATGCCCACGCGAAGCTCACGGCCCGGACCGTCCAGCGCTTCCTGGGGAACCGTCAGCGTGACCTCACGACGCCCGTATCCAACTGCTTCGACGCGTAGCTGGTAGCTGCCACGGGGCAGTTCCAGGTCGAGGGTCCCGTCGTCGAACGTTCGAGCGTTCCCGTAGCGGGTGCGGTTCGTCCGGCCCCCGTCCTGGGCGATCGTGTCCACAAAAACGTCCGCAGCAGGCACCGGATCGCCGCGCCCGTCCCGCACGACGAGTAGGTGGCGTGCAAGGGGTATCCCGGACTTCCTGGCGTCGATCGCCTTGAGCGCGATCAGGTTCGACGCGCACAGAAGTTCCCGCTCGATGGTGACGCTCTTTCCCGGCTGCAACTGGATCCGCGCGCTCTGGGCACCGTTGATGAGAAACTCGACTACGCGGGGCGCCGCGGGATTACCGGAAAGACGCATGCGGAGTCCCGGCGCCCGCACGCCGTAAGCTTGCCCCCAGAGCCGATCGTAGACCCAGACCAGACGGGTCTCGCCGCGCGGAGCTGTGGCAAACGTCCGATCGGCGCGAAAGTCGTCCACCGCGAAGAAGGGAACCGCTCGATCGGTCCGGTTCGTCACCGTGGTGCGGATCAAAATGGCCGGATCGCCGTCGGAGACCGTGTAGCTCAACTCTGCGTCGGGGCCCTTGCCAGAGGATGGGAGACCACCGAAGACCAGTCGCAAGACAGGAGCCTCCACGCGAACCGGCTTGCTCGTCAGCTCCGCCGCCGACAAGCGCGCTGCGCGCTGGATCTGTTTGACCGTTCCCTGCTCGAGATCCCAAACCATACCCCCCTCAGGAAGTTCCAGCCTAAGCAGCGTGTAGTCGAACCGCCGGGCACCGGGATAGTACGCGCTGAGCTGATCGCTTTGGGGGGAGTTCACGGTCAAGTCTATGATGCATCCCCCTACATCCCGCACGGTCATGTTGGCGTTCCGCCAGGGCGCGCCCTGAGCCACTACAGCGGTAATCAGGTCGTTCTTCAGCACGTAATCGCCGTAGATCGCATCGACTTCTTTGCCCTTCGGGACATACGCGTCCCACGTTTTCTCCGAAAGGACAACGAACTCGGCTGCCCACGCGGTGCAGGGCACCAGGCAACAAGCAAACACGCAAGCAATCAAAAAACGGGCCTTCATTCGCCACTCCTTCCGTTCGTGCAGTGCTCACCGTGATCCGGCACTCGCCGATCTTGGTGTCGGTTCAGTTTCGTGCGCGAGATTCAAAGGGGGTGATCGCGGCCTGACGCCGTTCACCTGCGGTCAAAGAGCGTCCAGCCGCCACACGACCTCAGCGAGTGCGTTCGCGATTCGCTCCAGCGACTCGTCGCTTACGCACCAGGGCGGGATGGCGTAGACGACCGCTCCGAGCGGTCGGAACAGGACGTCGTGCCTGAGGCCGGCCTCGATCACCGCGCGTCGCACCCGGGCCGGGTCCTCAGCCGCCACTCGAAGCTCGACTGCTGCTATGTTACCCAGAATGCGCACATCTTGCACATTCCTGTGCGTTCGCAAAGGGGCAAGGGTGCCGTCGAAGAACGCCTCGATCCGTCGCACGGGTCGTCCGTTAAGTGCCTGTACGTACTCGATGTTCCTGGCTGCCACCGCCATTGCGATCGGGTGCGCCGTGAAGGTGTGGCCGTGATAAAAGACGCGGTCGCTGCCGGGCTGTTCGAATTCGCCCACGATCCGGTTCCGCACCAGAGTGGCGGCGCACGGGAAGAGACCACCGGCAAGTGTCTTGCCCGAGCAGATAATGTCCGCGCAGGCTCCGGCCTTTTGACAGGCCCAAAACGCACCGGTTCGGCCCAGTCCGGTCAACACCTCGTCTGCGATCACGACCACGCCGTATCCCCTTGCCAGGGAGATCAATCTCCGGAGCAGTTCCGCCGAATAGAAACGCATCCCGCTTGCACCCTGGACCAACGGCTCCAGAATGATGCCCGCGATCCGCTCACCTTCGTGTCGTAAAGTTCGATCGAGCTGCTCGGCATCCAGGGGGAGGATCCTTGCTTCGAACAACAGGGGCTCGAAGTGCGCGAAGAACAACCGGTCGCGGCTTACGGACATCGCCCCCACGGTGTCACCATGGTAGCCCCCCTGGAACCCGATGAAGAGTGTGCGCTCAGGCTGGCCGCGGATACGCCAGTACTGATAAGTGATCTTCACCGCTACCTCCACCGCGGTACTCCCGTTGTCGCTGAAAAAGACCCGACCACCCTCCGGCCAGTCGGTCGACCGCAACAGCAGCTCCGCAACACGTACGGCGTCCGGGTGGGTGTTTCCCGCGAAATGGACGTGGTCCAGCCGTTCCAGAGCTGCGCGGGCGGCACCCACCAGCGGAGGAAAGCGGTGGCCGTGCAGGATGGTCCACCACGAGCCGATGGCGTCGACGACTTTGCGGCCATCGGCGAGGAACAGGAACTCATCCTGCGCGCCGACAACGAGCAATGGATCGTCCGCCCCGTGCAAGGGGGTGAATGGATGCCAGATGTAGCGACGGTCCAGGGCAGTCATATGGGCGACCTCGGCGGCATCGAGCGACGGCAGGCGAGGCGGGCCAGCGGCTACGGTCAAGGCGGTGCGTGGTTCGAGGAGTCGGCGGAGGAGTTCGCGCTGTCGGGTGCCGGCGGCGCCGATGGCTGTCGGTCCGAATGCCTCAGGCATGGCGACCTGGAGTACCTCCGCAAACGGGCAGTGCTTCGCGATCTCTCCCTCGGCATAGGGGTCTGGGTCGCCCAGGAGAACGATTGCATGGGGGACAATACCATGCGCCTGTAGCGCACAGCAGCTCTGGAGAGCCTGCCCGATGGCTCCGACGCGAGACCGTGTGACCAGCACAAAGCGAGCGGACTCTAGACGGCAGAGATAGTCGACCTGCAGCTCATGTTCGTTGAGTGGACTGACGGGGGAACCGAAGGTTTCCAGCACGAGCGTTCGTCCCTCAGCCGCTGGAATAGCGGCGAGGATCTCCGAGGCACGCGGTACGCGGCCCCCTTCACGTTCCGCCGCAAGCTGCGGAGCGACGGCGGCCCGGAACCAGGCGAGGCGGGGAACGACCCGCGCCCCGGGCACCAGCCTGGCGATCGCCTCGCTATCTGGCTCGCCAGTTTCCACCGGTTTCCAGTAGGCGAGTCGGTCAGGGAACGCGGCGAGGAGCAACGCGCTGAGGACCGTCTTGCCGACGTCGGTATCCGTGCCGCAGATCACAAGCATGGAGGGGTGTGAGCCGAATTTATCCATCGCGCGTTTGATCCGAACTTGCGGCGAACCTGCGGTACGCTTCTGCAACCAGTCGTGCGCAGCGCGCAATCTGCTCGTCGGTATGGACGGCGTGGATAGACACACGCAACCGTGCCGTGCCCTGAGGAACAGTCGGTGGGCGAATGGCGCGGATGTCCAGGCCGTGAGCCTGGAGGAACTCCGCAGCGCGGACGGCTGCGTCATCGCTGCCCAGGACCACGGGCACGATGTAATCGGTCCCGCCCGGGAAAAGCTCTTCCCTTTCCAGCATAGCGCGGAACGTAGCGGCGTTGCGGTGCAGCCGTTCCCGCCGGTCTGAGGCGGACTGAACAACGGCGACTCTGGCATGCCAGGCCGCAACGACCGCCGGTGAGGGGGCCGTTGTAAAGATCAGATGACGGCAGCGATTGATCAGGTAATCGCGCAGGAGTCGCGGACAGCAAATGTATGCCCCCTGGCAGCCAATTGCCTTGCCTCCGGTGTGCACGGTAGCAAGCACTTGTTCCCGCACACCCTCTTCGTCAACGAGCCCCTGGCCCACCTGGCCGAAACAGCCGGTGGCATGGGCTTCGTCCACAATGAGCGCGGCCTCGTATCCGGTCGCCAGCGAGACGAGGTCGCGCAGGGGGGCACGGTCACCATCCATGCTGAAAATCGATTCCGTCACGATGAATGCACACTGGCCCGGCTTGCGTCGGGTGCGGAACTGCCGCAGGCCCTCCTCCAGATGGTTCAGGTCATTGTGGCGAAAGACGTACCGTTCCGCTTTGCAGAGGCGAAGGCCGTCGATGATCGAGGCGTGATTGTGCTCGTCACTCGCTACCCAGTCCGCTCTGCCCAGGATCGCCGACAGCAACCCTTCGTTGGCCGCGTACCCGGAGGTGAAGAACAGGGCGGACTCCGCGTTGTGCCACTGGGCCAGCCGCTCTTCGAGCCGTTCGAGCAGTTCGTTGTGCCCCCGTAGCAGCCGTGAGGCCGTGCCGCTCCACAGCCGGTATTCCGGTCGACTGTTCAGGACATCAGCCGCAAGCGGTTCTCGCCCGAGTCCCAGGTAGTCATTCGACGAAAAGTCGACCCCGTGCGGCGTCTTCAGACGGCGGAGACGGCCGTGGCGCTCGAGGTAGTCCAGCTCTCGTGTCCACCTTCGACGCAGTTCGTCCCACACGAGTGCGCTTCCTCTAGCAGGATGCCATCCGTCCGAACCCATTGTTCGCGGTTCGGGCGCGGCCGGCGAAGTGAGGCCGCCGTCTTGACGTGGCCTGATGGGTCGCACAGTCCCGTTGTGTCCAAAGATGACAGGCGCGTGCGGCTCCGATCTGCGGGGGAGTTCTTCTCCGCTGCGCCCGAGCACTCAACCGGCGACGGTCTACGGGCAGCACCGGTCGCTCCCGTGCTCGCAGCTCGGCGCACTGATGGTCGCTCCGAGTTCCCGAAGGAGCTGCATGTCCTCTGTGGCGGCTGGATTGGGGGCCGTAAGCAGTTTTTCGCCGTAGAAGATCGAGTTCGCGCCGGCGACAAAGCAAAGCACCTGCAGTTCCTTGCTCATGCGTGTCCGACCCGCGCTGAGCCGTACCCGCGCCGTCGGGAAAGCGATCCTGGCTGTGGCAATGAGCCGGACAAGCTGGAGGGGTTCCACAGGGGGGGCATGCTCGAGGGGGGTGCCCGGGATCGGGATCAAACAGTTGATCGGAATGCTCTCAGGGGGCATCTCCAGTTTCGCAAGCTCGGCGAGCATGCGGACGCGATCCTCTTCGGTTTCCCCCATGCCAATGATTCCCCCGGAGCAGATCGCAATCCCGGCCCGTGCCACGGCCTTCAGCGTACGGATCCGGTCATCATAGGTCCTCGTCGTGATGATGCGGCTGTAGAACTCACGAGATGTGTCCAGGTTGTGGTTGTACGCGGTCAGACCGGCTTCCTTGAGCCGGCGCGCCTGGTCTTCGGTAAGCATGCCAAGTGTTACGCAGACTTCCATGCCCAGAGCGGCCACTCGCCGGACCATCTCGAGCACACGCTCGAACTGCGGACCTTCCCGAACCTCACGCCAGGCAGCCCCCATGCAGAAACGCGTCGCCCCTCTTGCCTTCGCCTCGCGAGCCTTCTGGACCACCTCCTCGACTTCCAGCAGGGGGGTCGGTTTCACGCCCGTGTCGTAGCGGGCGCTTTGGGCGCAATAGGCGCAGTCTTCCGGACAACCGCCCGTTTTGATGCTCAGCAGCGTGCACCGCTGGATGTCGCGCGGGTCATGGAACCGGCGGTGCACTTGCTGGGCCTGATAGAGCAGCTCCAGCAGCGGCTGAGAATAGACGTCCCAGAGCGCTTCGAACGTCCACGTGGTTGTCCGTTCCACCATGGAAAGATCCTCTTCTCAGATATCCACCAGATCGTGGCTCTCCTGGGCCTGCGTGGCGTACCGCGCACGCACGGGAGCGATCCACTCGCGGAGGAATTCGTCTACCTGCTCGGGAGCTCGCCCAACATACTTCCTCGGATTCAGCAACTCGTCCCAAGGAAGGCCGGAAAAGTAAGGGTCGCGCTTGAGTCGATCGAGCAGGTCGTTTGTGCCGGTCGATTTCACCCGCTCTGCAGCGGCCAGTGCGTGTTGCCGCAATCGCTCGTGTGCCTCCTGACGATCGGCTCCCCGCTTCGCCGCTTCCATAAGGATCAGCTCTGTGGCGAGAAACGGGAGCTCCTCCGCCAAATTCCGCGCGATCACCTCGCGATGTACCACCAGTCCGGTAAGGATCGTTTCCACCAGACGGAGAATTGCATCGGCCGCCAGAAAAGCTTCCGGTAGGACAATGCGGCGGACGGCCGAGTCGTCCAGCGAGCGCTCGAGCCACTGGGTGGCCGCAGTCTGCCAGAGCGTTCCCGGCAACTCGATGAGGTAGCGCGCCAGCGAGCAGATCCGTTCGGACCGCATCGGGTTCCGCTTGTGAGGCATCGCGGAGGAACCGACCTGTTTCTGCCCCCATGGTTCTTCCAGTTCGCGCCGGCTTGCCAGAAGGCGCAGATCCACGGCGAACTTGTGGGCGGACGCACCGATGCCTCCCAACAGGCCGATCAGTTCGGCGTCCACCTTGCGCGGATAGGTCTGGCCGGTTACCGGGAACGAGCGGCTGAAGCCAAGCTTCCGTGCCACGAGTTCGTCGAGCCGCCGTACCTTCTCCGAGTTGCCCTGGAACAGAGCCAGATAGCTGGCCTGGGTACCCGTTGTTCCCTTTGCGCCACGGCACATCAGATTCTCGCGGAAACTCTCCAGCCGCTGCAGGTCGGTAAGGAAATCCCAGCACCACAGGGTCGCTCGCTTACCGACAGTTGTGGGCTGGGCCGGCTGAAAGTGGGTAAAAGCCAGGCACGGAAGGTCGCGGTGTTGCCCCGCGAAATCAGCCAGTTGTAACACAACGCGAGCGAGGCGGGGAAGCAACAGATCGAGCGCCGAACGAATTAGGATCAGGTCCGCGTTGTCCGTGACAAATGCACTCGTGGCGCCCAGGTGGATGATGCCCCGAGCCTGCGGGCACTGCTCGCCGTAGGCGTGCACATGCGCCATGACGTCGTGGCGCAGCTCACGCTCCAGTTCGCGAGCTCGATCGAGGTCGAGGTTGTCGATGTTCGCCCGGAGTTCCTCAATTTGCTCGGGCGTGATCGGGAGGCCAAGCTCCGCCTCCGCTTCGGCAAGCGCGACCCAGACCCGCCTCCACGTTCGGTAGCGGTTCTCCTCGCTCCAGATCGCCAGCATCTCGCGGCTGGCATAGCGACTCGCCAGGGGGTGGGAGAACGCCATGGTACCAACCGATCAAGGGCCACACAAACAGAAAAAAAGCGGTCCGGCCGCGCTGGTCCGACGCCGTCCCGCAGATTGACGACCGATTGCCACGGTTAACGCTTGGAGAACTGGAAGCTGCGCCGCGCCTTCTTGCGACCGTACTTCTTCCGCTCGACCATTCGAGCGTCCCGCGTCAGGAAGCCATGCTCACGCAGGATCGGCTCCAGTTCCGGCCGCATGTTTCGAATCGCCCGCGCCAACCCCATCACGATGGCGCCGGCTTGACCGGTAAGGCCACCACCACGGACCGAGACGAAGACATCGATCTTCCCCTGCAGGTCCGTGACGTTCAGCGGAGCATCCACCTGCGCCTGCCAGCGGATGTCCGGGAAATAGTCGGGTACCGAGCGACCATTTACCACGAACTCGCCGGTACCTTCCCGAATCCGAACACGTGCTGTGGAGGTCTTCCGACGGCCGGTTCCCCAGAAATAGCCATTGATCGGGCCGACCGGCTTTAGCTCCTTTGCCGGTTGCGGCTGCGGAACTTCAGCCGTCGCTTCTGTCGTTTCCGCTACGGGGGTTGTGTTCTCGCTCATGGCTGATCGGTTTCCCTCAATCTTCCGGACCGTGAGCCCTGCAATGTTCGAAGGTCAGGGGTTCCGGTTTCTGGGCCGCATGCGGATGATCAGGCCCGGCATAGACCTTGAGTTTCTGGAGTTGGCGGCGCGCCAGGCGATTCTTCGGCAGCATCCGCCGTACGGCGAGCCGAATCACTTCTTCGGGCTTGCGAGCCAACATTTCCCGGGCAGGCGTTTCCCGCAGACCACCGGGATAGCCGGTGTACCTCTTGTACATCTTCGTGGTCAGCTTCTTCCCGGTGAAGACGACCTTCTCCGCGTTCACAACGATCACATAGTCGCCGGTGTCGACGTGCGGCGTGTAGATGGGCTTGTGCTTGCCCATCAGAATCCTGGCGATCTCTGCGGCAAGCCGGCCGACGATCATGCCGGTGGCGTCTACCACGTACCAGCGCCGTTCAACCTCGCCGGGTTTTGCCAGCGATGTCTTTGGAATAAGCAGAGGTTGCATTGATGCACTCCACGCACGGGTGTCCTCGCAGGACATAGGATTCTAGACGGGCCGCAAGTCCGGTCAAGCAAGATATCCGTTCGCCGCCGGCTGTTCGCTAAGGCCACCTCTGTACGGTCTGCGGTGCGACGCCCGAGCGGTGCTTTGGCGCAGGCATTGGTCGGCCTCCCTTGTGCCATGTTGGCTTCTTCGATGCGATCAACGTGCTTCGTAGCGATCTGTCCGATCGATGGGCACCCACAACGCCGGAGATCGTGCCTCCTTCCGAACCGCGCTTCTGGCCAGACACGCTCTGCGAGGTGCCTGCCGCATCCGGCATCGAGAATCGTCCACCACCTACAGAGCAAGTAAGATGAAAGAGGCCCGGCTCTTTGACCGGGGCCAGACGTGCCTTTAGTGCAGTAGAGCAGTTCCCCGAGGGGCCGCACCTGTCCCGTGCGCCGGTCGACGAAGCGGGGAGGTGCGCGATGTCTGCTTCCGGCAGGAACGGCCGGGATGGGGGACGGCGGCCGGAGACCCTGGCGACTCGGGTCGTGCCGGACTGCCGCCATCTCGTGGCCGTAGCTCGCGAGTACCTGCGGCAGTGCTGGCGGCAACAGTGCCCTGTGGATCTCCAATCCTGGTTCTCTGCGGTACCGGACCTGTGGCACCCAGTTCTGGCCGGGCATCTTCTGCCCGTGTGGCTGCAGTTCTCCTGGGCCAGCTACGGAGAAGCGGCAACCTTGCGCGAACTGGAGGCCAGATGGGGCGGCAAGTGGGACGCCGACCGCATCGTCCAGCTTCACCTTCGGGCGTGCCGGGCGGGGCTGGCCGGCCAGAGCGGCTCACCTCGAGCGTTCCGGTGGGCCCGTTACTACCTGCGCTACCTGCTCGGTTCCGGAAGCCACGGGGTTGTCTACCGGGCCTGGGATCCGCTCCTGGGACGCGACGTAGCAATCAAGGTCGGCGCAACCGAGGGGGCCGTGAGCAGGTCGGCGCTCTGGTGCGAAGCGACGCTGCTGGGCCGTGTGAGCGGTCGAGCGTCACTACCCGTCTACGATCTGAGCTGTGAAGGGGGGCTGATCTGGATGGTCCGCAGGTTTGTGCCGGGATTTAACCTGGGGGATCTGGTCGGTCCGGGCCGACGGCTGAGCGGAGGTGCCGCGGTCCGGCTTGCTCGCGCTCTCTTGCAGCACGTGGCAACGCTCCACCGGTGCGGTGTGGTCCACGGTGACATCTGGCCAGCGAACGTCCTCGTGACCAGGGGAGGCTCCTGCGAGCTGGTCGATTTCTGCGCCGGTGGCGAGGCGGGACAGGTGCCGTCGGTGGCCCCGTCCGCTCCGGGGGAGTACCTTGCACCCGAGCGGCGGCAACCAAAGGCCCTCTGCGACCCACGTTCGGACGTCTATTCGCTCGGCGTTTTACTGAACCGCTTACTGGACGAAGCGCGGCGCGACCAGGGTGCCTTCGGCCGAGCTGGTTCTCAGACCAAGCGTCTGATGGGGGCCGTTGCGGCCATCGGCGAGCGTGCGACCGCGCCAGATGCTGCCTTGCGCTACCCGACCGCGGGCGCCATGCTGGCGGCGCTTCGGCGAGCAGCGCGGGCATGAGCCAGGTACGCCCCTCCGAATGCGGGATTTTCCCCCCCTGCAAGAACCGTGCCTGCGCTGTGGTCAGAAGCCCTCTCCGGGGGGCAAACCGTCGCTCTGGCCGCGCAGTCGGACGCGAGGCAAACTTCGGCAACGGTGGGCGGATAGCGGCGACTGGTCCGGTTTGAATCCAGATCACACCGGATCCCGGAAGCCATTCCGACCTCGCTTCCTGCTCACCGGTTCCCCTGTTCCACCCGTCCGGCTAACATCGCACGTCTCCGCCGCCGGCGCCGCAAGCCTAAAGTGGCCGGTATGCCGGACCGTGCGTGTTTTGCGCCGATCGCTCGCGTGAGGGCCACTCCTACTGCTTGTCGGGCCCACTTGCGTTGTCTTCACCGAGGTACTCGATCCAGACGAAGTACGCGCCGTGCTTCGTACCGTCCGGACGCTGAAGCCACGTCTTGAGCTCCATCGGTCCTTCTTCCAAACGCACGGTGAAGCTGGCGTGGGCGTCGGTCGGGTTCATGTCTGTCGTGAGCCTCGTCAGGCCGATCTCGACGCCCGCCTTCACGCGTTCGGCTGCCAGCCCGGTGTGCTTCGGCCACCGGTAGAGCTCGAAGCGGTAGCGTCCCGCACGTTCTACATAGAGCGTCCAGAAGCCATTTCCACCCGAATCGCGCCGGATATGTCCCTGGCTCCACGGGCAGTCACGAATGTCGATGCAGTGCCAATCGTGAGCGGTAAGCCGCAGGGGGTTCTCCGCATCCGAGCCGATGTGGATCCGCACGTAGTCATCGAATACGGGGACCAGACTGTTCCACCAGCGTTCGTAAGCGCCCCGTAGCTTCCGAACAACCTCGGGATACCGATCGGCTACGTCCGTTGTTTGTCCCGGGTCTCGTCGGATGTCGTAAAGCTCGGTGCCGTTCACCAGGCGCCACCGGTCCGTCATCACGGCGCACTTCCGCCACTTCTGCGGGTACTGGATCCGCTGCGAGTGGACAAAGAGCACGCGATCGCGGAGCGCATCGCGATCGCCGTAGAGAATAGCGCGAAGCGAGGTCCCATCTAACGGGGGGCCGTCTGGCTTTTTTAGACCGCACAGGTCGATCAGCGTGGGAAGCACGTCGATGTGAGCGGTCAACTGGTCGACATCTCGACCCCCGGTGAGCCCACCTGCGGGCCAGTAGATGAAGAACGGCACCCGGTGCCCACCGTCGTATTCTGACCCCTTCGTGCCCCGCATCCCGGCGTTGTATCCGCGCCAACCGCTTCCCCGTGTCCGCGGCCGCCAGCCCGCTGCGGTGCCGTTGTCGGTGGTGAAAATCAGAATCGTGTTCTCCGCCAGCCCCAGCTCGTCCAGCACCTTCCTCAGCCGTCCGAGGTTCTCGTCGATGTTGGTGATCATCCCATAGAAGGCGTTCATCGGGGACGGTACCCCCTTCTTTGTGTAGTGGTCTGCATACTTCGGAGCCACACGGTAAGGGCCGTGGGGGGCGTTCGTGGCGATGTACACGAAGAAGGGACGGGCGCGGTTGGCGCGAATAAACGAAATGGCTTCTCGGAACCACACATCGGTGCAGTAACCGTCGTACCTGGTCGGGACGCCGTTCTTCCAGTAGGTGTCGTCGAAGTAGTCGTTGCCCCACCAGTCGGGAGTTTGGCCCACGCCACCGCCCCCGTGACGTGCGACATAGTCGAACCCTTGGTCCTCTGGCCGCAGGGGGTAGTTGTCGCCCAGGTGCCACTTGCCGAACATGGCCGTGACGTAGCCGTTTGCCTTGAACACTTCGGCCAGGGTTAACTCGTTCGGGTCCATGAGCGACCGCCCCATCACGGTGTGCCAGACTCCGGTGCGTGTGGAATAGCGACCGGTCATGAGTGCACATCGGGTGGGCGAGCAGGTAGGGTCGACGTGGTAGTTGGTTAACCGCACACTGTCGCGCCAGAGCCGGTCCATATTGGGGGTTTCGATCATGGAGTTGCCATGTGCGGCGATGTCGCCGTAACCCTGATCATCGGTCATGATCAGGATCACGTTGGGGCGATCTGGCTCCGCGGCGCAGATGGCGACGGGCCACGCCAGCGCCAGACCCAATAGCATTGGCAGGCATCGGACAGCAACACGCATGGGAGCTCGCCTCCAGGTGCTTCGAATCGCTTCGACGCTAAAAGCTTAGCTGAGTGCGGCACTCCCGTGCCGCTTTGCCTTTTTGGAGTGCGGCACTCCTGTGCCGCTTTGGCTCTTTGGAGTGCGGCACCCCCGTGCCGCTTTGGCTTTTTGGAGTGCGGCACTCCTGTGCCGCTTTGGCTTTTTGGAGTGCGGCACCCCCGTGCCGCTTTGGCTTTTTGGAGTGCGGCACTCCTGTGCCGCTTTGGCTTTTTGGAGTGCGGCACTCCCGTGCCGCTTTGGCTCTTTGGAGGGCGGCACTCCTGTGCCGCT
>Ga0256839_1001545_pt1 | contig 27738 bp, 31 predicted proteins | sample 354166metaG_FD_185968 | JGI IMG/M metagenome (GOLD analysis project Ga0256839, IMG submission 185968) | Hydrothermal vent microbial communities from Mid Atlantic Ridge, Atlantic Ocean - 354-166 | ecosystem: Environmental > Aquatic > Marine > Hydrothermal vents | place: Atlantic Ocean: Mid... | reverse complement strand
CATGAAGGTTTCGCCTTCTTTTAATCCGCCCCGATCAAACACATTGGACCATACGGTAAAGAAGGTTTCGGGTAAGCCCGCAGCCTCTATCATGGTTAAATTATCTGGAACGGGCAGGCATTGCGCGGCCTGCACAGTACAATATTCTGCGTAACCGCCGCCAGAAAGCAGGGCTGTGACTTTATCGCCCAGATTCCAACCCGTAACATTGTCACCGATGCCAACGACTTCTCCGGAGACTTCAAGCCCGGGTATTTTTGAGGCACCTTTCGGGGCCGGATACATTCCGGTTCGCTGCATAATATCCGGACGATTCACGCCGGCGGCATAAGTCTTGATCAGCAGGTCACCGCTTTCAACTTTTGGTAAAGGCATTTGAACAGGTTTAAGGACTTCTGGGCTCCCGAATTCACTGATTTCAATGGCAGTCATTAATTTTGGCAAGGGGGGCATCATGGGGTATCCTCTTTTTGAATTTCAAGTTTTCTATGATATAGAGCAATTGATTGAATAACAAAAGGTGAAGCATATAAAATGTCATTTTCTGATTTTGATGACGAACTGGACGGGCTGAAAGATTCCCCCATAGCCCCCCTGATGAAGGAAGATCTTGCGGTACATTCCGTAGAAATGCTGAATTTACGGCTTAAGGCGCTAAAGTCTGAAATAAGGCGGACGAATAAGGCCATCGAGAGCAAGGGGGATGCCAAAAATTCTGCGGAAAGTTTTTTTAAATAAAAACCCTGCCTAAGTTTTTACGCATAGGCAGGGCGATGTTATAATTTGGTTATTTTCCCGCTTTTTTTGCGTTGTTTATGGCAATTTTACGGGGCTTGAGATGTTCGGGGACTTCTCTTTGCAGGTCAATGGTCAATAAGCCGTTTTTCAATTCAGCGTCCATGACACGAATGGTTTCTGCCAAGCGAAAACGACGTTCAAAAGAGCGTTTGGCAATGCCGCGATGAAGGAACCTGCCGTCATCCTCATCTTCTTTTTCGGCATTATTTTTGGCCGAAACAATGAGAACGCCCTCATTGATTGCCACATCCAGATCATCTTCTGAAAAGCCGGCAAGGGCGATGGTAATTCTATAATCATCCTCACTGACTTTTTCGATATTATACGGCGGGTAGGAGGCTTCATTGCTGCCCAGTGATGTATCAAGTAGCCGATTAATATGGTCAAATCCGATGGAGGACCGCAGAAGGGGGGTTAAATCCATTGTACGCATAATCTATCCTTTCTCTATAGCGATATATTTAACGTTCCACCAAAAGGCTGAAACTGTTAAAGTTAACATTCACGTTGTATATTTGGCCCAAAACTGGCACCGCATATGAGATATAGATAATTCTGTAAAATAAAATTTCAAGTAGCTGACTTGGAAAAAGTAACCGCCTATTAAGAAAACTATTTTATAATAATCAGCTATTTTAATCTGGATATAACCATATGACGCAGAAAAATACTTTTGAAGATGTATTGCTCGAGCCAAGTTTTATGGAGAAATCCTATAAAGAAGCCATGCTTCTGACTCAGGAAGTCGCCGATTATTTTGAATTGGAAAATAAATCCTTGTCAGAAGAAAGTCTAAATGTGAGGTCGAGTGTTTCTTACGCCAGCGAGACCATGCGCGTATCAACATGTCTGATGCAGATAATGTCCTGGTTTTTGGTTCAGAAGGCCGTGAATAATGGGGAAATGACACCGGAGCAGGCGAGTGTATCACCGTACCGTTTAGGCGCATTTGATATATGTCTGGCTGAAGTAGATACAGAGAATGGCATATTGCCTGAGCAGTTTGTCATATACTTAAATAAAGCGCAAAATCTTTATCGGCAGGTTGCCCGAATGGATCACATGCGTTACGGCAATAGTGAGGCCGTCAATATGGTTCATAACATGCTTGACCAGATCAAAAAGAATAATAATGAGCCATAACAGATGGTTATGCCGGTTATTAGATATTATGCATCAGGCATAAAAATTCAGAGGCCACTTGCGTATGAAGTGGCCTCTGAATTTAACATTATTTTGAAATTTATTTGGACAGCTTAAAAGTTGCGAAACGTTTGTTGAACTGTGCAACACGTCCTTTATCCGCAATTTTCTTACTTCCGCCTGTCCAGGCAGGATGCGATAATGGATCAACTTCCAAAGTCATCGTATCGCCTTCTTTACCCCAGGTAGAAAAGGTTTTGTAAGTGGTTCCGTCAGTCATCGCCACATTAATTTCATGGTAGTCTGGGTGAATATTTTGCTTCATCGCTATTGTTCTCCGCGAAAATTTGTTGCGCCTATATACCCAACCAAATTTATGAAAGCAAGGACAGTTTATAGTTTTCTTGTCATTCAGTGATTTTTTTTTATGATCGAGGCTGTTCGGCGTTGTCCAAGGTCGGGATGCCTGCTATAGGCATGGAGTAAATTAATGCATAAAGGGCCCAAAGACTATATGGAAAAATCAGACAATACGCATGCCCAGGATTCAAAAACAGATGTGCCCCCAAAGAAAAAAATAGCTGAGATCAAACTGTTATGGGGGTTTCTGTCTCAATATAAGTCACATATTGCCATGGCGATTGTGGCGCTTGTCATTGCTTCCGGGGCGACGTTAATGATTCCCTATGCCTTTCGGAAAATGATTGATGATGGATTTTCCAGCGAGAATGCTGATCTGGTCAATGTTTATTTTATTTTCCTTTTGCTGGTTGCCTTTGTTCTGGCTGTGGCTACCTTTGCGCGGCATTTTTATGTGTCATGGATCGGCGAGCGCGTCGTGGCGGATATCAGAAATGCGGTTTTTAACAATGTCATAAGATTAAGCCCAACTTTCTTTGAGAACAACCTGTCCGGAGACATCGTTTCCCGCCTTACGACCGATACGACGGTTATTCAGTCCGTGGTTGGCTCTACGGTGTCAATTGCCTTGCGCAATATATTGACATTGATTGGCGGGTTGATTTTTATGGCCTTCACCAGTGCCAAAATGCTCGGGCTTGTTTTACTGGTTGTCCCGCTTGTGGTTGTTCCGATAATCTTTCTGGGCCGCAAAGTTCGCAAGCTTTCAAGTCAAACGCAGGATAAAACGGCCGCCGCCAGTGCCAAGGCAAATGAGAATATCGGCGCGGTTCAGATCATTCAGGCCTTCACACAGGAAAACCGGGAAATAGAACGGTTCGGCGGTTATGTCGAGCAAGCTTTCAATGTCGCGATTGAAAGAATTAAGATCAGGTCATGGCTTACGGGAATTGTAATCCTGATGATATTCGGCGCGATGGACCTTGTGTTGTGGGTTGGCGCCTCTGATGTTATTTCGGGTAAGATGACAGGCGGTGAGCTGGCCTCATTTGTTATGTATGCCGCGCTCGTTGCGGGTGCTGTGGGCTCGTTAAGTGAAGTTTATGGTGAATTGCAAAGGGCCGCTGGTGCGATCAGCCGCTGCGTTGAAATTATTTCCACAGAAGCCGATATTAAGGCACCGGAAAATCCCAAGACCTTTCCAGAACAACATGAAGGAAGAATAGATTTTCATGATGTGACTTTCACATATCCTTCAAGACCCAATGACAAAATTCTGAATGGTTTCACGCTATCTGTGGCCAAGGGGGAAAAGCTGGCTATTGTTGGCCCGTCCGGTGCGGGTAAATCCACCGTATTTCAATTGATACAAAGATTTTATGATCCGGCTGCTGGTCAAATCTTGATAGACGGCGTTAATATTAAAGATGCTGATCCGGAAGAGATACGCAAGCGGTTGGCTATCGTGCCGCAAGAAAGTATAATTTTTGCGACGAGCGTAGAAGAAAATATTCGCTACGGAAACCCGAATGCAACAGATGAAATGGTACTAGCCGCCGCCGTTGCCGCGCGCGCGGATGAATTCATTATTAAATTACCAGAAGGCATGCGAACCTATTTAGGCGAACGCGGAACCCGTCTTTCGGGCGGCCAGCGCCAAAGAATTGCCATTGCCCGCGCTATATTAAGGGATGCTCCCATTTTACTTCTTGATGAGGCCACATCATCACTGGATGCAGAAAGCGAGCAGAAGGTGCAGGAAGCTCTTGAGAAGCTTATGCAGAACCGCACGACCCTAGTGATCGCGCACAGGCTTGCCACAGTCCAGAAAGCCGACAGAATCGTTGTTCTGGACGGGGGAAAAATTGTTAATATTGGCACCCATGAGGAACTTTTGAAAGAAGACGGGGTTTATGCTCGCCTAGCCAAACTTCAGTTTGGCGAAAATTAAATAAACCACAAACTTCAGTTTGGCGAAAATTAAATAAACCACAAACTTCAGTTTGGCGAAAATTAAACAAACCACAAACTTCAGTTTGGCGAAAGTTAAATAAACCACAAACTTCAGTTTGGCGAAAATTAAAGGGATTACCTTTGGGTTAACCGCATTTCAATTCGTCTGTTGCGTTTCAGGGCTTCCGGCGAATTGCTGGTATCCAGAGGGTGAAATTGTCCAAAGCCCGTGGCGGCCAGTCTTTCTGGCGGTATGCCTTCGGAAATCAGATATTTCACAACCGATAAGGCCCGGGCCGTCGACAGATCCCAATTAGAGGGAAATTTCTGGGTTCTGATGGGCAGAATATCTGTATGGCCGTCAACCCGCAGAACCCAATCAACACCGCTTGGGATATTTGCCGATATTTCTTTTAACGCGCTGGCGAGTATCTTCATTTCTTTTTGTCCCGCCGCGCCAAGAACGGCAGAACCAGAGGGAAATAACACCTCTGACTGGAAGACGAAACGATCGCCATGAATCCGAATATCAGAACGGTTGCCGAGTATTTTCTTCAGGCGACCAAAAAATTCGGAGCGGAACTGGCTGAGTTCCTGTACTTTTGAGGCGAGGGCGGCATTCAATCTTTGACTGAGGTTTTCAATGGAAACGCGTTGTTCCTTATCGCGTGCCTCTGACGCTTCCAAGGCGGCATTAAGGACAGAGAGCTGCTTGCGCAAAGTGGTTAACTGATGATTTAACAAATCAATTTTACGATTTGCCGCATGGGTTAATTCTTTCTCCCGGGCCAGGGTCGCTGTTGATTCCCGATATCTTTTCTCCAAATCACGGATGATTTGAACCTGATCGTCACGGCTTCTCTTCACGCGCGTGCCGCGGCCCTCTGCATCGGCGAGGTCTGACTCTAATTCTATGATCCGCGCCGCAAGGTCTTCTTTGGAAATGTTGGATTCTTGTAAGTTGGAAGATATGCGATTGAATTCAACATTAAGGTCATTATTAATTTGTTCCTGAATGGCCAGACTATCCTGAAGATCGAAGATTTCAGCGCGTAACTTGTCCAATATATCTTCTTTGCTTGACAGGGCCTGCCCCAGAAAAAATTGTGCGAGCATAAAGATTGACAGTAGAAATATAATGACGAGCAGCATGGTGCTCAAGGCATCAACAAATCCCGGCCAAGTATTATCCGTGCCGGATCCGGGCCGTCGGCCTCTACGCAAAAGCGCCATCAGTCATCCTTTCTGGCAGTCAGTTTCTTGCCAGTGGTGATGAGCGGTTTTTTATTTCCCTTGGGCTTTGGGGTGGGCATATCATAGTCCATAGAGTCCTGAATGCCCTTGGTATCATGTTTTTCTGGGGTATCATGTTTTTCTGGGGTATCATATTTTTCTGGCGGCTTTTCGTTTTCAGGCTTGTTGCTTTCAGATGTGGCGGTATCCATAGGGGGGTGATTTTTATCTACCATGCCGCCCAGGGTGCGGGCTAAAAGCTTGAATTCTGATTTTAAGGTATTGTTGAACTGGTTTTGGCCTTTGATGGTTTCTTCAATCAGATATTTAATCTGTACGTCAATATTGCGCAGATGTTTGACCTGAATTTTATCTTCTTCCCCGGCATTCTGACTTGAAAACAGCTCAAGCATTTGCTTTAGAACCGATCGCATGCCCGATTGGCTATCGGATAATGTGGCGAGCTGTTCTGACAAATTCAACATGGCTGTATTAACTTCATTACGCCTTTCTTCACTGCGGGATATGACATTATGGAGGTTGTCCAGACTATCTGCGGATTGCTCCAAAAGTGCGCTAACGTAAGCTGGAACGGACGCATCACCGGAATCTATATCTATGCTGCTGCCTCTGGATAATTTAGTGACACTGGAGAGCCAATCCTCAAGATCATTAAAGAAACGGGATTGCGCCTGCCCGGCCTGAAGGTCAATAAAACCAAGCACGACAGATCCGGCAAGACCGAATAGCGAAGAACTGAACGCCGTTCCCATGCCGCCGAGCGGGGCGGCCAGGCCCTCTTTTAAATCTTCGAATAAAACGCCAATATCATTGGAACCAACGGTCAGATTATTGATAGTATCTTTGATGGAGCCAATTGTCCCGAGCAACCCCCAGAAGGTGCCGAGCAAACCCAGGAAAATCAAAAGACCGATGAAATAACGGGTTATCTCGCGGCCTTCGTCCATACGGGCAGCAATGCCATCAAGGATGGTGCGCATGGAAAGGGCGGAAAGGGATAATTTACGATCATTCTCACCCATCATTGCGGCCATTGGCGCAATGAGGTTTGGGGCGTCTCCCGGGATATCAAAGGTTTCGCTTTTTCGGAAGCTTTTGATCCATTCCACGGATGGAGAAAGCATGGTGATCTGGCGTGTTGAAAAGATAATGCCAATGAGTAAGACCGTCGCAATCAACCCGTTTAACCACGGGTTTGTAATAAAAGCCCCCTCTAGCTGCGGGTATAGAAAGAAGGACAATAATATGACAGGTATAAGAAAAATTGTAATTCTTTTGAGATACTTCTGGGGTCGGGTCATGCCGAACAGGTCCTTTTATGTTTTCTTCCCTAATTTCAGGATCATAATATCAGGGCAACTCTGAAGAGTCTAAGAATTAGTTAGGCAATATTAAGGCGTTGAGAGGTCCTATTAATTTGACCGGGGTTTCCGCACTAATCTCTGTGGGCCGTTATGATAATGACATCTTTGAATTGATTATTGGGCCGCTTGTGTTCCAGCGACATATTGAGGGGGGGGCGGGCCTTTATGACAAGCTGGTTTTTGGCAATACCATAGTGGTTTAAAAGGCTTTTAATGATGAGCGCCCGTTTAAATGCGGCGCGAACGGCTTCATGATTGGCCGTATCCTCCGTCAGGTTGCGTATGCCATTTGGGGCAGGGCTATGGCTATGGATATAGACAGGGATGTTATAACGGTTTATCCGTTCGGCCCATTTTTGGATTATCAGTCGCGTATTATCGCTGATCCGATAATCGTTTTTTAAAAAATACAGCTGCAGAGGCTTGATATTTATTAATTCCTCTGCCTGCAGAAATATTTCCTTTTCGGAATATGGTTTTTCTTCAAGGCTATTTACTGGCCGATCTATATTTATGCCGGTTTGCGCTATCGCAAATGAGAATAAACCTATCCATATTGCGCAAGAGATTGAATATATAATTACGCCATTCCCTTAATTTAACAATCGTGGTTACCGAGATTATCCTGCGTTTTTTGCAGCCTTGCGTCCTTGGGCCAGAAGCCGCGTCAGAGGGCCATGAATAACGCTGTTCGTTGCGAGGATTTCACCAGTTTCATAAGCTTTGTTTTTTCCGTCGAAGCTGGTCACGCTTCCGCCGGCCTCACGGACAAGCAAAATGCCGGCGGCAATATCCCATTTGTTGAGGTTCGTTTCCCAGAAACCTTCATATTTCCCCGAAGCAACATAGGCAAGGTCAAGCGCGGCGGATCCAAATCTGCGAATGCCGGAGACTTCACCCATGATGGCTTCCATATTGTGAATGAATGATTTATGGCCCGGCGTACCGTGGAATGGTATGCCTGTGGCAAGAAGGCTATATTTCATATCGCGGCGCGCGGATACCCGTATTTTCATGTCATTAAGATAGGCACCGCGCCCCTTTTCTGCCCAATAGGTCTCGCCTGTGATCGGATTGTAAATCAGCCCGGCGGTAATTTCACCATTCTGCTCAAGCGCAATGGAAATACAAAAATGCGGAACGCCATGCAAAAAATTTGTCGTGCCGTCCAAAGGATCGACAATCCAGCGTCCGCTGCCATCCCCCAGGTTTATTTCGCCTTCTTCTTCCAGAAGAAAGGCAATATTGGGCCGCGCTTTGAATAATTCCTCTTTGATGATTTTTTCTGATTTTAAATCTGCGGCGGAAACAAAATCTGCCGGGCCTTTTCGGGATACCTGAAGGTTTTCCACCTCGCTAAAGTCGCGATTAAGTTTACGGCCAGCTTTTTGGGCGGCCATTTCCATTACGTTAATTACGGCTGATTTCAAAGCCATATGAGAAATCCTTTAAAATATAAAATCACGAGCTGTTTTTGAGTTGCAAATTAAATTATTTGGCACGTTCAACATAAGTGCATTCTTCGATATTGACGACAATCTTGTCCCCGACCCCAACGAAAGGCGGCACCATTACGCGGGCGCCATTGTCCAGAATGGCTGGTTTGTTGGATGACGCGGCGGTTTGACCTTTCATGACAGGTTCTGTTTCCACAACCTCAAGAATGGTGTTTTGAGGGAAACTGATGCCTAAGGCGGCACCATCGTGAAATTCAATAACCACTTCCATACCATCCTGGAGGAATCTGGTTTTATCACCGATCAGTTCGGCGCTTAATTCCACTTGTTCATATGTATCGATATCCATGAAAGTATACATGCCGGACGTTTCAAATAGATAGGAATGATTTTTTTGTTCCAGACGAACCTGTTCAACCTTCTCAGAAGACCGAAAGCGTTCGTTAAGTTTGCGGCCATCTCTCAGGTTTTTAAGTTCAACCTGCAGGTAAGCGCCGCCTTTGCCGGGCTGGGTATGGGCGGTCTTGATGGCAAGCCAAAGCCCACCTTGGTGTTCAATGATATTACCGGGACGAATGTTGTTGCCATCAATTTTCATTTTTCAGCCTTTAAAAGAACGATCTGATATTGCTCTAACAGTTTGATATAATCTATGCAATGATTATTCACATGGTAACCTCAGCTTTTGTGGTTAATATCCTTTCGGGATATCCACTTTGTTGATGAGGGGGGTATTATTTCTCATATTATGGTAGTTTGCAAGGAGCTGCGCTGCGGCCTGCTCGCTATTTGTCAGGCTGGCAATATGAGGGGTCAGCAAAATTTTTGGATGTCGCCAGAAAGCATGGTCATCCGGCAAGGGCTCTGTCCTGAAAACATCAAGGCAAGCGCCGCCAAGCTGGCCCTGATAGAGGGCATCCAGCAGATCATCTTCATTTAAATGAGCGCCCCGGCCGGCATTGATGAGATAAGCCCCCTTTTTAACTTTGGTGAATAATTCCGCATCCAGAATATTTTCCGTTTTGGGGGTGAGGGGCAGCAGACAGACAATATAATCCGCATCTTTAACAGCCCTGAATAAGGCTTGTGGCCCGTGAAAGCTTGTGACCTGATCAATATCCTTGGGGCTTTGGCTCCAACCACAGACGGTCATACCGATAGTGGTCAGATATTGCGCAACATGCCGGCCAATATTTCCCAGGCCCAGCAAGCAGATTTTTTTCCCGTTGCGGGCTTCTTTTGGGGCCCAGATACCCGCGGCCTGATATTCCCGATATTCGGTGAGGCGAAGCCGATGGTTCTGAATGACGCCGGCAATATATTCGGACATTTGCCGGGTCAGGGCATTATCCACCAGCCGCGTTATGACAATCCCCGGCGGCAGGCGTTGATCTTTAAAAATATGATCCACCCCCGCGCCATATGAGGCGATGACCTTGAGGTTGGGGTATTTAAGCAATTCCCCGGCAGGGTGGTTCCATAGAATAGCATAGTCGATATCTTCTCTATTGCCGACCTCTGGCCAAAGCCTTATATCAAGATCAGGGTCGCTTGCTTTCAGGGTTTTTATCAGGTCGCCGCACTCCCGATCCGGCATGAGGATTAACAGGGTCATATTTTTTATTTCAATCGGTTGCAAAAATATCATCGTCGGAGGCAAAAGATTTAAACTCAAGGCCGTTGCCTGAAGGATCCTGAATGAACAGGGTTGCCTGCTCGCCCGGCTCTCCTTCAAATCGGATATGGGGCGGAATTAAAAAGTCGATATCCAGAGCGGTTAGCTTGCTGGCCAATCGTTGCCATTCATCCCGTTCAAGCAAAAGTCCAAAATGACGCGTTGGGACTTGTTTGCCCTCAACCGCGCTGGTGGGACATTCTGGCATTGCTTCATTATAATGGGCCACAATCTGATGGCCATAGAAATCAAAGTCAATCCAGTTTTCGCTCTCGCGGCCCAATTTGCAGCCAAGGACGCCAGTATAAAAACGTCTGGCTTCTTCCAGGTCTGTGACGGGGAAGGCCAAATGAAATCTCGGGATGTTATTTTTGGGGATGTTCAAGGGATTGTCCATTCACGAATAGCTATTGAGGATTGCCGTGCTGATAGAAAATAAAGAGTGTCATCTGTGAAATCAAGATAAACTCTTGAAAAATGAAGAACCCGCCTCCAATAATGAAGGCGGGCCAGTTTTACCGGAGTTTATTGTAGTTATCGTTTTTATGAGTTTGGCCTAATGCATTTCTGCACGGGCTTGCTGGCGCAAGGTGTCGATGGAAATCAGGTTGTTTTTAACTTCCATATGCCAAAAGGTCCAACCATTACAGGATGGTGCGCCTTGTACGCGGGCGCCGACTTGATGAATTGATCCTTTATCGGATTTGCTGATAATCGTGCCGTCGGCCCGCACTTTGGCGGAATGCCTTTTGCTCGGGTCCATCAGAATGGTGCCCGGTTTGATCATGCCATTTTCAACCAGATTACCAAATGGGATGCGGGTTTGCGCCCGTTTGGCCGGCGTGATTTCCATGGCTTCATCATCAAGTGGCTCAACCAAATTAATGCGGTCTGTGGCAAGGCTGATATATTTTTCTTCCATTTCAAGGCCAATGAAATTGCGGCCCAGTTTTTTGGCAACGGCCCCTGTGGTTCCCGACCCGAAGAAAGGGTCAAGCACGACATCCCCCTTGTTTGTTGAGGATAATAAAACGCGGTACAGGAGGGATTCCGGTTTTTGTGTTGAATGGCCTTTATGGCCGTTTACTTTTAGGCGTTCTTTGCCGGAACAGATTGGCAGCACCCAGTCAGAACGCATTTGAATATCTTCGTTCAAGGCTTTCATGGCATCATAATTGAAAGTATATTTGTTGAACCCTTCGCCTTTATTGCACCAGAGCAATGTTTCATGGGCATTGGTAAAACGCGTGCCGCGAAAATTAGGCATAGGATTGGTTTTGCGCCATATAATATCATTGAGCACCCAATAGCCGATGTCCTGCAATATTGACCCGACACGATAAATATTATGATAACTGCCAATGACCCAAATGGTGCCGGTATCTTTTAGTATCCGCCGCGCGGCCGTCAGCCATTCGCGGGTAAATTTGTCATAAACCTCAAAGCTGTCAAATTTATCCCATTCATCGTTGACGGCACTGACATGAGAATTATCGGGCCGGTGAAGGTCACCTTTTAATTGCATATTGTACGGCGGGTCAGCAAAAATGACATCAACGGATTTTTCGGGCAGGCTATTCATCAACTCAATACAGTTTCCCTGTAAAATCTGATTAAGGGGTAAATCTGTATATTCAGCATTTTTTGCAACGGCTTTTATTTTTTTAGCCAATATTTTTTTAGAAGACTTCATTTGTTCTTGACTCTCACTTTTTTTTAAATTCATTTTTTTTATGATTTATATGTGGTGATTCTGAATCAAAAAGTGAATCTCGTCAAGTGATTTTTTTATTTGAATCAATCTCTTATGGAGATTCCTTGAGAAATAAGGTTGCGGATAGGAGCGAAGGATTTTCGGTGAAAACGACTCGGACCTACAAGGCTTAGTGCTTTTGTATGTAGTGGGGTACCATATCCTGCGTTGCTCGCCCAGCCATATTCCGGATAAATTTCACTCAAATCCTGCATTAATTTATCGCGCTTTACTTTTGCAATTATTGATGCGGCAGCAATGGAAAGTGAAATATTATCGCCTTTTATGACCGATGTGGCGGGGCATTTCAGTTTCGGGATATAGTTGCCATCCACCAAAGCATGATCAGGCTTCAGGGGTAAATCATCGACGGCGCGTTGCATGGCAAGGAGGGTTGCCTGCAATATATTATGCTGATCAATCTCTTCTACGCTCGCTTCTCCAAAGCCCACATGGGCCTGTGCCATGATAACAGGATATAGGGCGTTTCTTTTTTTTACCGTCAGCTTTTTGCTGTCATTTAAGCCTTCTGGTATATGATTGGGAATCAAGATAACAGCAGCGGCGATCACGGGGCCCGCCCAGGGGCCGCGCCCGACCTCATCAACACCGCACACAAGCCCGTTAATTTCTTTTTCAAGATGATATGTCGGAAAGGCGGCGCTGCGGGCCATTTAATAAGTCTCACCTATTTATATTGGGAAATATACCGCACTATAGCTCTCGCCCTTGCTTATATATAGAGGCAATTTTGATTTTATGGTATTTACATAAAAAAATGGGCGGCTCATCTATGGAGACCGCCCAAGTCTGGGGAGGAAAATGTTTAACAGTTTTAATATTAGGTTGTATTTCTTTATAAACAGTTAATTTTTCGTTTATATATTATTTTCCTCTAATGTATTGCTGTACGAGAAAATACTCAAAATTTTCAACTGACTTTTTTTCTAAAACACCTTGGTGCACTTGTATTTATTTTTGAATAGCGTATATGTGTATGTAGAATATAATATAGCACATAATTTTACTGTGAAATAAACTTATTATTTAAGAAACCGGGTTAGGTCAAATGTATCAATATAATGAAAATGATCAGCGAATTGTTGATGAACGTGTTGTTCAATTCAGGGGGCAGGTAAAAAGACGCCTTGCCGGTGAATTGAAAGAGGATGAGTTCCGCATATTGCGCCTGCAAAATGGCCTTTATCTGCAAATACAAGCCTATATGCTGCGGGTTGCCGTGCCCTATGGTTTGTTGTCATCCCGTCAATTACGCATGCTGGCTCATATTGCCACAAAATATGATCGCGGATATGGCCATATGACCACGCGTCAGAATATACAATTTAACTGGCCAAAGCTGGAAGATGTGCCCGATATTCTGGATGACCTGGCCTCGGTACAGATGCATGCCATCCAAACCAGCGGTAACTGCATTCGAAATATCAGCGCCGATCAATTTGCGGGTGTGGCAGCGGATGAAGTTGTTGACCCCCGGCCCTATGCGGAAATTATGCGTCAATGGTCGACATTCCATCCGGAATTTGCCTATTTGCCGCGCAAGTTTAAATTTGCCTTTACGGGCGCCGCGCAAGACAGGGCCGCTATTCTGTTTCATGATATTGGGTACCGCGCGGTGAAAAATAATGCCGGTGAGGTTGGTTTTAAGATTTATGTGGGCGGCGGTATGGGCCGAACGCCGATGATCGGCAAGCTGGTCAATAACTTTGTGCCGGAAAAAGACCTGCTGGTTTATACCGAAGCGATTATGCGCGTTTATAACCAGTTTGGCCGCAGGGATAATAAATATAAAGCCCGCATTAAAATTCTGGTGCATGAGCTTAAATTGCCAAAATTCATAGAACTGGTGGAAACGGAATTTGCGGCTTTAAGGCAAGAGGGCGCTGTACCATTGGATGCGGCAGAAATTGATCGCGTTACGGCCCATTTCACTGATCCCGATTATGTGGATTTACCTGATAAAAGTGAAGCATTTAATCAGCATTTACAGGATGACAAAGATTTTTCTTTATGGGTTAAGCAGAATATACTGGCTCATAAAAAACCCGGCTATGCCATTGTCAATTTATCCCTTAAAAAACCCGGTGTGCCGCCGGGAGATATTACGGATGAACAGATGTTGTCGGTCGCAGACATGGCAGATGACTACAGCTTTGGCGAGATCAGATCTACCCACGAGCAAAATCTTGTGTTTGCAGATGTCAGGAAAGACGACTTATATCAGCTATGGCAAGCTTTGAAAGATATAGGATTTGCGGAGCCTAATATTGGCACCCTGCAAGATATGATCTGTTGTCCGGGGCTGGATTTTTGTACGTTGGCCAACGCAAGGTCCATTCCCATTGCGGATAAAATCACCACATGCTTTGATGACATGGATTATTTATATGACCTTGGTGAGCTTAAATTGAAGATGTCGGGCTGCATTAATGCCTGCGGCCATCATCATGTGGGTCATATTGGTATTTTGGGCGTGAATAAAAAGGGTCAGGAGCTTTATCAGATCACCCTTGGCGGATCGGCGGGTGATGATGCCTCTATTGGTAAAATTATTGGCCCTGGTTTTGATCAGGATGAAATCATCCCGGCTTTGAAAAATATTCTGTCAACATATACGCGCCTTCGGGAAGAGGGAGAAGGGTTTCTCGCTGCCTACCGCCGGTTGGGAATGAGCCCTTTCAAGGAGCAGCTTTATGCAAATAATTAAAGACAAGGCCATCATCGAAGATAACTGGGTGCATTATTGCGGGGAGGGCGACCTGCCGGAAGGCAATATCATCGTTTCTCTTGATCTATGGCAGGAAATGGATCTTTCCGGCCGCAATATCGGCCTTCAACTTGAGCCTGATGACATGTTGAGTGATATTAAGGATGATTTGCATCACTTTGACTTGATCGCGATAAATTTTCCAACTTTTGCGGATGGTCGGGGCTATTCCATGGCGAAAATTCTGCGCGACCGGTTGGGGTATAAAAAAGAAATCCGTGCCGTCGGCGATGTCATGCGGGATCAACTGTTTTATTTGCAGCGCTGTGGTTTCAATGCCTTTGAGATCAAGGCTGGCCGCGATATTGTGGATGCGCTGGAAGCTTTTGAAGATTTTTCCGTCAAATATCAAACTTCCTCGGACGAGGATGTTCCTCTTTATCGCCGACAATAAATGGCGGTTTTTAATCTGATTTTAATAAGGGCTGTTATAAAAGCCTTTATTGCGATGTAACTTTAATGTAACAAAAAGTACATTTTGTTGACATCAAGCCTGGATATTAAATGATCTGAAGGTGACGTTTTATTAGGCTGTCACCTGAAAGCAATATTAGAATTATTTATATCTTAAAAAGGAAATGAAGATGAGGAAACCCATTATTGGCTTATTGGCCGCAACAGCTCTGTGTAGTGTGGCATTTTCACCCATAGCTTCGGCGCAGTCTTTGCAGGAATTAAAAGCACAAATTAATCAATTGAGCAAAAAGCTTGAAGAACTTGAAAAGAAAGCGGCGGCAGAATCCAAAAAAACGCCTGATTTAAAAGTTAAATGGAAAGGCGCTCCTGAATTATCCAGCGCGGATGGAAAATTCAAAATGAAAATTCGGGGCCGCATTTTTACAGATTACGCAAATATTTCTGTTAAGGATTCTGCGGGCAATTCTCTTAACGCTGAAAAAGTGGATGCCACAGAATTCCGCACCGCGCGCCTTGGGGTTGAAGGCATTGTTTTTAATAATGTTAAATACAAGTTTGAAGCTGATCTTACAGGTGGGGCGTCTGAAATCAAGGATGCGTATTTTCAGTGGAAGCTGAAACCAATTTCAATAACGGTTGGGCAATTTAAAACGCCGAATTCATTGGAAGAGGAAACGTCTAGCCGCTACATAACATTTATGGAGCGTGGCTCTTTTACCGATGCCTTCTCGCTTGCCCGGCAAATTGGTATCGCCGTTGGATATGCCGCCAATGATGTGACCTTCAATGCCGGTATTTTTCAGGGTAATTTTGCAAATACCAGCGCTCAACAGGATCGCACATATGCCGCGCGGGTAACATATGGACCAAAATTGAATGAGGGTAATATTCGCCTGCATGTCGGGGCGTCTGTCAGATACCGCGAACTTTCGGATGGGGAAGGTGCGCGTTATCGTCAACGCCCCCACAGTCATCTGGCGGCAAATCGTTATGTCAGCGCGGACTTTCGCGGAACGGATGTTGGTGATGCCGAAAGTGATACATTCTGGGGGCTGGAAGCCGCCGGGGTTATGGGGCCTTTTTCATTACAGAGTGAATATGCCGTCTTAAGCGTGAACCGGATTGGGATGGATCAAAATGCCAGCCTTTCCGGCGGCTATATCAGCGCAAGTTATTTTATTACAGGTGAAAGCCGCAGCTATAAAAAAGGCAAAATGGGCCGCACGAAAGTCAAGAGCCCTGTTTCCGAAGGCGGTATGGGGGCATGGCAGTTGGCGGTTCGCTATGACACTATTGAATTGAATGATATGGAAGAGGCCGTCATGGGCGGCAAGCAAAACACGATGATATTCGGGGTCAATTGGCATCTGAATAATTATACGCGCGTTATGGCAAATTATTCACTTTCGGATATCACCAATGATCCCGCGGGTGTTACAGATGTGAATGCCTTTGCCCTGCGTTTTCAGGTTGACTGGTAAGCCCCTCATAATTATCAAGATATTCCAAGATAGGGCGGCGTTTTTTGCGTCGCCTTTTTTGACGTTAATTACCTATTGAAATCATTTCGCTTGCGCCATAATACTTATTATGCTAATTGCACAATAAGTAAGTAATTGATGAGTATTCAGAATAATGTATCAAATAATGGCCAGCAAACCAAATAATATATCGAAAATAGAGATTTTGCTCGATCAGGCTTTTGGCGAGGACCGACAGAAGAAAACGGCCTATAGATTGCGTGATGACGTCCCTGCGGTGCCGGGGCTATCCTTTGTCACTATGTCTGACGAGGTTATTATCGCCAGCCTTCAGTTCTGGCCCCTGTTGATTATAGATAACGATAGGTCATATGAGGCTTTATTGCTGGGGCCCATTGCTGTCGATAATGATTATCGCGGACAGGGGATCGGTCTTGATTTAATGGCGCATGGATTGCAAGCGGCTAAGGAACAGGGGCATAAAAGAGTTATTCTGGTGGGTGATGAAACATATTACCGCAAAGTTGGCTTTAGCCGCAGTTTGGCCCTGGGGCTTGAAATGCCGGGCCCTGTGGATAAGGCCCGCTTGCTGGCGCAGGAATTGGTCCCGAATGCCCTGAAAGGGGTAAAGGGGATGATTTCAAAAATTAAATAACCGGTAATGTCTTCTCATTGTCATATGAATTTCCTATATTAGGGTTATGACCGATAAAATAAATTTCAGGCCTGATTTATTTGCCGCAGAGGCCAAAAAAATATCTGGCGAAGCTTCAGGTGCAAAGGGGCTGCCGCCAGTGCATCTATGGAACCCTGAATTTTGCGGCGATATAGATATGCATATCAAACGGGACGGCAGCTGGGATTATATGGGCTCGGCTATTTCCCGCCCGGCCATGGTGAAGCTTTTTTCCACAATATTGCGCCATGATGATGACGGAAAATATTATCTGGTTACGCCGGTGGAGAAAGTTGGTATCCGTGTTGATGATGCGCCGTTCGTTGCGGTTGAAATGCGCATTGAGGGCGCGGGGCATGATCAAACCCTGCATTTTAGAACGAATGTGGATGATGTGGTAACACTGAATGCAAATCACCCCCTGCGCATGGAATTTTCCGCCAAAGGCGAGCCGTCACCCTATATTCTTGTGCGCGGCAGGCTGGAAGCCCTCATCGCGCGATCCGTCTATTACCAACTGGCTGAAATGGTTGAGGAGAGAGATGGTCAATATGGGGTATGGAGCGCCGGAAGCTTTTTTGCGCTTGGCCCGGTTGAAACCAGCCCTGATCCAATTGAAGCCAGTGAATGAGAAAAATAATAACAGATATATTTGCCGGTTATGACCCCGATCTGAAGCGTGCGCGGCAGACAGCGGAAATACGCAGTATGCGGCGGCCCACATATGGCGATCATAATATTTATCGGCCTGATGCGGATTATCATACATCTGAATTGCCCTTGAAGCCAGCCGCTGTGCTGATCCCTCTGGTGGATCATAAGGATGGCATGACAGTGTTGCTCACCAAAAGAGCGCAGCATTTGAAGGCTCATTCCGGTCAGGTCAGTTTCCCCGGCGGGCGGTGCGAGCCGGAAGATGCGGATGCCATGGAAACGGCCCTGCGCGAAACGGAAGAGGAAGTCGGTATTGAACGAACTCATATCGACGTCCTTGGCGGGATGGAGGATTATGAAACCGTCACCGGATATGTGATCACGCCCATCGTGGCCATCATTCAGCCGGCATATCGTTTGAGGGTGGATGCGGGCGAGGTGGCCGAAGCCTTTGAATTGCCGCTGGATTATATTCTGGATGAGAAAAACCATAAACTTGAGAGCCGGGTCTGGAACGAACAGCGGCGGCATTATTATGTTCTTATGAATGAAAAGCATAATGTCTGGGGCGCGACGGCTGCTATGCTGGTTCGTTTTGCAAAATTGATTAATGGGCATATTTGATGGAAATTGTTAAAAAAATACCCGTCAGTGATCATCCATGGTTGCGCATGCCGTCATTGGTTAACTTGCTTGATATTTTGAACAGGGATGGGTTAAATGCCCGAATGGTTGGGGGCTGTGTCAGAGATGCCCTGCTCGGCCGCAAGATTATTGATATTGACATGGCCTGTAGTCTGCGGCCCGAAGAAACTATGAGACGATTGAAAAAAGCCGGCGTAAAGGTTGTGCCTACGGGTTTGAAACACGGGACAATAACCGCCGTAGTGGATAAGCATAACTTTGAAATCACTGCGCTGAGACGGGATGAAGAGACCTATGGCCGCCGTGCCAAAGTGGTTTATATCGATGATTGGCAGGAAGATGCCCGGCGGCGGGATTTCACCATTAACGCCCTTTACCTTGATGCGGATGGCAGCCTTTATGATCCTTGCGGCGGCCTTCGCGATATTGCCGCGCGAAGGGTATGTTTCATTGGTGATGCGGATCAGCGTATTCATGAGGATGCCTTACGTATTTTACGATTTTTCAGATTCGCCGCACAAATAGGGCAGGGTGAAATGGATCCGGCGGGTCTGGCCGCCTGCCTTAAAAACAAGTCATTGATCGACAAGCTGTCCGGTGAACGGCTGGCACAGGAGGTTTTTAAAATTCTGGGGTCTGAAACACTGTTGCCGGTCATGAAAGTCATGGATGAAGGGGGAATATTGGACAAAATAATCCCAAATCATGAGGATATACAGGAACTGAATGCTTATGTTCGCGTGGAGAAAGCTCTGGGAAAATGTAATATTCTGGCCCGGTTATCCTGCTTGTTGCGTAAAGACAATGAAGCAATAGAGAATATAAACCGTCATTTGAAATTATCTAATAAACAGGTCAAAATCCTGAAAAATTATGCAAATCATGATATTTCGCTACAAACGGACATGAGCCAGAAGGACATTCGGCGGGTCATATATCATTATGGCAGAGATCTTTTTATTTTTGCTCTATTGCAAAGCTGGGCCCATGCGGCGGGGGATGAAAATCATGAGGCTTGGCGCAAGATTCTGGCCTATGGAGAGGCATGGCCCATACCGGTCTTTCCCGTGCAGGGGAAGGATTTGATGGCAGGGGGGCTAAAGTCCGGCGTGGAAATAGGACGGAAATTACGCGCGCTTGAGCAGGAATGGGCGCAGAGTGATTTTCAACTGACGCGGGAAGAAATGCTGACATCTGACGCGGAAAGAAAATCTGGCTAAAATCACGCGATGAAATCTAAGATCGCCTGAAGCGTTTCCGGGTGATCCATGATGGTGGTATGGATGACTTTGATCCGCTTGAAATCTTTCATGCCATCAATTTTCGTTTCATCGACCGTGACAATGCCGTCATTATCTTCCCCTAACAAAGGATTAAATCCGGCTTTTGTGCCCCGCCCGCCCGCAATGACCAATGTGGGAATATCGGGGGGGGGCAAGTCTTGTGCCTTGTATGGCCGTACGTCCTGACCTGACGGGCCGGCAATGGCGCGAAAAAGCTTCAGGCCGCTCATCATATCGGCAATTTTGGCCCCGTTGTTGGGGGTGCCAATCGTGATTAAATGCCGCGCGTCTATTTTTTTACGCCAGCTATTTTTGCGCGATAATAAAGTCCGCGCCACCAATCCGCCGAGGCTATGGCCGATAAAGCTGACCGCCGTCACGCCGTCAAGTTCATTCAGGAGATGTTCAAGGTCATCTCCGTGACTGTCAACGGGCTGGAATGTGCTGGGGTAATTTAAACTATAGGCGGCAAAACCTTTATCACGCAAGTTATTGGTGAGCTTTGCCATAGAACTTCTATGACGTCCCAGGCCGTGTAAAATAAGAAATATATGCTTGTTTGGGAATTTTAACCCCAGTTTTTGTTTAAAAGCTTCAAGTTTCTGACGGCAGTGTTCATAATTCCCCCAGGCCCGTCTTTTGTCTTTGTCATCAAGGAGCCGAAAATGTTCGGACAGAATATTTTTTTGAATGCGCCAATCATCCAATAGATATATATCCGCCCACAGGTATTTCCCGCCCAATGTGGGTATTTCTAGGTTATGTATCTCTTCCGGAAAGTCCCATTTCATCTGTTGTTACCATGATTATAAATTTTACCGCCATTTGGCATTTTTAATTTACCGCCACTTGGCATTTTTAATTTACCGCCACTTGGCATTTTTAATTTACCGCCACTTGGCATTTTTAATTTACCGCCACTTGGCATTTTTAATTTACCGCCACTTGGCTTGGGGGGGGAGGGACATGAGGATCGCATCAACATTGCCGCCTGTTTTCAGGCCAAAAGTGGTTCCCCGATCATAGACAAGGTTGAATTCCGCATAAAGCCCTCGGTAATAAAGCAGTTTTTCGCGTTGTTCCTCGGTCCATTCTTCGTTCATATGGCGGGAAACGAGATCCGGATATATATTCAGAAATGCCCGGCCAACATCCTGGGTAAAGGCAAAGTCCTTTTCCCAGTCACCGCTATTCAATTGATCATAGAAAATGCCGCCTTCGCCCCGGGCTTTCTTGCGGTGCGTGATATAGAAATATTCATCACACCATTTTTTATATTTTGGAAAATATGCCGGATCATGCCTGTCGCAGGCCTGTTTATAGCTGCTGTGAAAATCCGCAGTATCCACAGCATTGGGGATGGCCGCATTAAGGTCGCCGCCGCCGCCAAACCAGTCCTTGGCCGTGATAATATGGCGGGTATTCATATGAACGGCGGGGACAAGGGGGCTGTGCATATGTGCGACAAGTGAAATGCCGCTGGCCCAGAATCTGGGGTCTTTATCCGCGCCGGGCATGGATTTGGCAAATTCAGGCGGAAATTCGCCGTATACAGTGGAGATATTGACCCCGACCTTTTCAAAAACCCGGCCCTTCATCACCGACATGACGCCGCCGCCATTCTTCGGATCATCGTGTCTGTCCCATGATGTACGTTCAAACCGCCCCGCCGGACGGTCAGAATATGTTCCGCTCAGGTCATCTTCCAATTGCTCAAAAGCCGCGCAAATCTGATCGCGCAAATCCTTAAACCATGCTTGAGCGCGGAGCTGGCGTTGTTTGGTGATATCGGTATCTAATAATGTCATAAATTCGATTGTTTACCTGCGTAGGGTGGAAATGAATCTGTTTGTCTCAAGGCCTCACCAAGTACCATAGAGGCAGAAACCGCAACATTCAATGATCGTGTTTCAGGGGTCATGGGGATGATCACCCGTTTATCTGCGCGGTCATGGACGTCATCCGGGACACCGGCACTTTCCCTGCCGAGCAAAAGAATATCATCAGGCCGGTAAGAAATATCCGTATAAATATGATCGGCCTTGGTGGTCAGCAGAATAATGCGTGAATCATTGATCGCTTCCAGAAAATGATCCCATGATTTATGGCGGGTGATCATGCTTTGATCAATATAATCCATGCCGGCGCGGCGAAAAGATTTTTCCCCAAAAGGAAAACCACAGGGTTCAATGATATGCACCCTGACATCCAGGCAGGCCGCCAGGCGAATGATGGTTCCCGTATTGGGCGGAATATCAGGCTGATAAAGGGCAAGTTGCATAGTGTTGATCACTTTTAAAATGGTTTATATTAATAAATTCATGATATAGATTTTTTTTAAGAATGTTTCAACAAAAGAGCAGGGGGGTATCATCAGAACGCGTGGAAACGAACATCACCTAATGGAAATAACGCGTGTTTCCTTAAACTCATAAACTAATCTTGATATGTGAAGAAAATTTATTTTAAGAAAATAGCTATATTATTCATAAATTTATTGCATATTAACGATATTCTGAGTACATCAGGAAGGTGTATTATGAAAGGGTGGGGTAGCCTGAAGAACTTGGTTTCTTTATTATTTTAAAAGAGCGTGTTTTTTATCCTGTCCTCTTGATCAACATTATATAACTAATCTGTATAATATATTATTTAAGAGGTTTCTCTAAATGACCACCAAAGACCAAGTAGAGCATGAAGAGGGGGTTACCCGCCGTAATTTCCTTTATGTTGCAACGGGCGCTGTTGGCGCAGTAGGCGCTGCCTCTGTCGTCTGGCCCCTTGTAGATCAAATGAACCCGTCTGCCGATGTTTTGGCGCTTGCCTCGGTAGAAGTGGATTTAACCGCGATACCTGAGGGCCAAACGCTAAAAATTCTCTGGCGCGGAAAACCAATTTTTATTCGCCATAGAACAGCGGCCGAGATTAAAACAGCGGTTGCGGACAATGGGGCAACTGACCTGATTGATCCAGAAGATGATCAGGCGCGCGCCGAACGTCCCGAGTGGTTGATTATGGTTGGGGTTTGCACTCATCTTGGTTGTGTGCCATTAGATCAACGCGGTGACTTTAACGCTTGGTTCTGCCCTTGTCACGGCTCTCACTATGATATTTCAGGCCGGATCCGCAAAGGACCTGCCCCGCGCAATCTTGAAGTGCCGAAATATGCGTTTTTGAACGATACAACGGTCAAGATTGGTTAAGGAGGAAAAAATGGGATCATCTAATTATCAGCCGACAAACAAGGCAGTGAAATGGTTCGAGGATCGCCTGCCGATTCTGGGCCTTATGCATAGCACACTTGGCGCGGGTTATCTTGCGCCGCGTAATTTAAATTACTGGTGGAACTTTGGTTCATTGGCCGGCTTTATGCTCGTCGTACAAATCATAACCGGCGTCATATTGGTTATGCATTATACGCCGCATGTTGATATGGCCTTTCGGGCCGTTGAACATATCATGCGTGATGTGAATTATGGCTGGTTGATACGCTATACTCATTCCAACGGTGCCTCCATGTTCTTTGTGGTTGTGTATATTCATATTCTGCGCGGTATGTATTTTGGATCTTATAAATCGCCGCGTGAAGTCTTATGGTTCCTGGGGCTTGTGATATATCTGCTGATGATGGCCACGGGTTTCATGGGGTATGTGCTTCCCTGGGGTCAAATGAGCTTCTGGGGCGCGACGGTTATTACCAACCTGTTTGGGGCCTTTGATTTTTATGAGGGTATGGGCGAAAGTATATTGCATCTGTTATGGGGCGGGTTTGCCGTTGATAACCCCACCTTGCAACGTTTCTTCAGCCTGCATTATCTCCTGCCATTTGTTATTGTCGGGGTGGTCATATTGCATATATGGGCTTTGCATCTTCCGGGGTCTAATAACCCGCTTGGTATTGATGCCAAGGGGCCGGGGGATAAAATTCCATTCCATCCCTATTATACGGCAAAGGATTTATTTGGCCTTTCCTTCTTTATCGTGATTTTGGCAATTTTCATTTTCTATATGCCAAATATCATGGGGCATCCGGATAATTATATCGAAGCAAACCCGATGGTAACACCGCCTCATATTGTTCCTGAATGGTATTATCTGCCCTTCTATACAATTTTGAAGGCGGTACCGGATAAGTTGTTTGGCGTGATCGCTATGTTTGCTTCCATTCTGATTTTCTTTGTTCTTCCCTGGTTGGACGGATCAAAAGTCAGGTCGGCTAAATTTCGTCCGACGACAGCTTTCTTCTTCTGGTTATTCCTGATTAATACGCTTTATCTGGGGTATCTGGGAACGAAATTGCCGGATGAGATCATGATTGATATGGCAGGCGGCATTGATGCGTTAACAATGGGCCGGATTTCATCCATATTCTATTTTGCCTATTTCATTGTGATTGTCCCCTTGGTCAGTCGTATGGAATCAACCAAACCTGTTCCCATAAGTATTGCTCAGTCCGTACTTGATGCAAATAAGAAAGGCTAGACATGTTGAATAGACTAAAAAATATCGGCCTTATGACTTTAGTGGTTTCCGCTCTAACCATTGGCGGCTTTAGCGCAGCCAATGCGGCCGGGGCGAGTGCCTATCCGCTTAAAAAATACGATTGGCCTCATGCCGGGCCCTTCGGGATGTTTGATAAAGCGTCATTGCAGCGGGGACTTCAGGTTTATAAGGAAGTCTGTGCCTCTTGCCATTCATTGGATATGGTGGCCTTTCGGGAATTGAAAGCGCTGGGATATAATGCGGATGAAGTAAAAGCCTTAGCCGCAGAATATGAATTCCCCAATGGCTATGACGATGAAGGCGAAGAAAAATACCGAAAGGGTTTCCCACAGGATTATTTTCCGGCGCCATATGCTAATGAGGAAGAGGCTCGCGATGCAAATAACGGGGCATTCCCGCCTGATTTCTCCCTTCTTGGAAAATCGCGTGAGCATCTGTCTTTATTCACGCCCTGGAACAGCATTTACGGCGAAGATTATATCGTCGGCATTCTTAATACCTATCATGAGGACGCGCCTGAGGGTGTCGAACTGGCGGAAGGCATGAGCTATAATGAAGCCTTTCCCGGCAATCAAATCGCCATGGCACCGCCATTATTTGATGACATGGTTGAATATGCCGACGGCACGCCCGCGACGACAGAACAGATGGCAAAAGATGTGGCGACATTCATGTATTGGGCCGCAGAACCAAAAATGGAAGTGCGTAAAAAGATGGGCCTGAAGGTCATTATTTTCATGTCTATTCTGACCATCATGCTGTATTTCGTCAATAGACGCGTTTGGAGAAAAATCAAAAAAGGCGATGACCTTGCCTGAGTTTTTTTAATGAGATGATTTGTGAAAGGGCTGCCGTTTGGTGGCCCTTTTTTATTACAAGGTTACAACAATGTCAGAATTTAAAGACCATTTTTCTGCACAATCAAAGGCTTATGGCAGGTTTCGGCCCCAATACCCCGAAGACTTATATGAATATTTATCAGGGTTATGTGAAGGCCATGATCTGGCTTGGGACTGTGCAACCGGCACGGGGCAGGCGGCGCGAGGCTTGTCTGGGATAATTACGCCGCAATGGCTTTTCCTTTCGTTGAGGCGGATAGGGCAATTCCGGAATTTAATATGACAATGCTTTGGTCGCTGGATGACCTTATGGGCTATTTGGCCACATGGTCTTCTGTGGCAGCTTATAAGGCCGCCCGGGGCGAAGACCCCTTGAAGGAAGTTTATTCAGATCTTTGTGCTGTTTGGGGGGCGGCCAATGATAGGAAAAATATCAAATGGCCCCTTAGCTTTAGAATAGGCCGCATTTAACTTTTCTGGCTGGCGGCAAAGGCCGCGCGGGTTAGGAACATTCCCGTTGAGGTGAGTGACATGACGGCTTTATTATTTTGATTTAAGACCGTTACGCTGTATTTGACAATACCTAATCCGGGTTTGCTTTTGGATTCCCGTGCTTCCAGAATTTTGGCGGAAATTTTAAGGTTATCTCCGGCATAAACCGGTCTGGCCCAGCGTATATTATCCACACCGGGGGAACCGATACTGCTGCTTTTTGTTAAAAGATGGTCACATAGCATGCGCATCATCACGGCGCATGTCATCCAGCCACTGGCTATGATTTGGCCATGGAAAGATTTCTTTGCAAATTCCGGATCTGTATGAAAGGGCTGGGGATCATATTTTTGAGCAAATTCGATGATTTCTTTTTCCGTAATGAGGTAATCACCAAACTCATCTGTTGTACCAACGGTAAAATCTTCAAATACTTTCATAACTCACCCTTCAATCTATGCCTAATTTGCAAAGCGGAAATGTAATATATCACCGTCTACAACGATATATTCTTTGCCTTCCAGCCGCATTTTTCCGGCATCTTTTGCGCCATTCTCGCCCTTGCATTCGATGTAGTCGGCGTAGGAAATGGTCTCACTTCTGATAAAGCCCTTTTCAAAGTCCGTATGAATAACACCGGCGGCTTTTGGGGCCGTGGTGTTCTGGGCCACGGTCCATGCACGGGCTTCCTTTGGCCCAACGGTGAAATAAGTGATGAGGTCTAACAAGCCATAGCCCGCACTAATCACGCGACCAAGGCCGGTCTCGCCCAGCCCAAGCTCTTCCAGAAATTCTTTTTGTTCTTCTTTGTCATCAAGCTGGGCAATTTCAGCTTCCAGCGCCGCAGAGATAACGACCGATACGGCATTTTCCGCTGTGGCTTTCTCTTCGACCTGCTTGGTAAGGTCATTGCCGGATGCCGCATCATCTTCACTGACGTTGCAAACATAAAGCACAGGTTTTGTGGTCAATAGCTGTAGCTCGTTGATGAGCTTCTGTTCTTCTTCGTCAGCCGCCTCTATGATGCGCGCGGGGTTGCCTTCTTCCAGAACAGCCAGTAAACGCTCAACCATAATCATAATTGTTTTGGCATCTTTTTCCTGCCCGCGAATGCGGCGTTCAAGGCCGGCTTTACGTTTCACAAGGCTGTCAATATCCGCCAGCATTAATTCTGTCTCTACTGTTTCGGCATCGGCGATAGGGTCTATGACGCCTTCCACATGGGTAATGTCATCATCTTCGAAACAACGCAATACATGAATGATGGCGTCTACCTCGCGGATATTGCCCAGAAATTGATTGCCCAGTCCTTCGCCCTGTGACGCCCCGCGCACAAGGCCTGCAATATCAACAAAGGATAATTGTGTCGGTATGATTTCTTTTGAATTAGCGATTTCGGCAAGTAGATTCAGGCGAGAGTCCGGCACAGGAACCTGACCCACATTAGGCTCGATGGTGCAGAAGGGATAATTGGCTGCTGCGGCTGCAGCCGTATTGGTCAGCGCGTTAAAAAGCGTTGATTTCCCCACATTTGGCAAGCCGACAATACCACATTTGAAACCCATAATAAAAATCCGTTAATTGTTGTTTGGTTTAAGTTGTAACCCGATTTCATTCAGAAACCCAGCGCCGCGCGTTTCGCCGGTTCGATCAGCAAGTTTTGGCGCAGCATAGGCCACAGCATCCAATAAAGGGCCCAGCCATTGGTCATCAGATTTTGCAAAATTGCCAAGCACATGGCCCGTCACGCGATCTTTATGGCCCGGATGACCAATGCCCATGCGAATGCGGTGATAGTCTTTGCCCATATGCTGATCTATGCTGCGAAGGCCGTTATGGCCTGCATTGCCGCCGCCGGTTTTAAATTTAATTTTGGCTTCGGGAATATCGAGCTCGTCATAAAAGACAAAAATATCTTCCGGGGCGATTTTGTAAAATCGTGCGGCTTCACTTACCGATTGGCCGGAAAGATTCATAAAAGTCTGTGGCTTCAGAACCCGTATTTTTTCTGACCCAAATCGTCCTTCAGAGACCAGGCCCTGAAATTGCGCTTTAGGTGCAGAAAAGTTATGGCGGTGAACAATCTCGTCCACCGCCATAAATCCGATATTATGCCGATTGTTTTTGTATTTACTGCCGGGGTTTCCCAGTCCCACAAATAACAACATGGCTATTCCTTGAAGTGAAAATGATAGCGAAGATT
>Ga0256839_1001544_pt1 | contig 27742 bp, 14 predicted proteins | sample 354166metaG_FD_185968 | JGI IMG/M metagenome (GOLD analysis project Ga0256839, IMG submission 185968) | Hydrothermal vent microbial communities from Mid Atlantic Ridge, Atlantic Ocean - 354-166 | ecosystem: Environmental > Aquatic > Marine > Hydrothermal vents | place: Atlantic Ocean: Mid... | reverse complement strand
CGGAGACGTCCGTCCGCGATGCGATCGATGAAATTCTGTAGAGTCGTCCCACTTCCCGAAATCAGCACGCCTAGCCGGATCGGCGCACGCACACTGCCCCCCCCGATCAATCCGCAAGTCCCCTGGACGTCAGCCAACGCTCCGCATCCAGTGCCGCCATACAACCGGTGCCTGCAGCCGTGACCGCCTGCCGGTAGTAGTTGTCCGCCACGTCCCCTGCCGCAAAGACTCCTTCCACGCTGGTCACCGTGCGAAACGGCTCTTTCCAGACGATGTAGCCCTTTTCGTCCAGCTCCACCTGCCCGCGTAGGAAATCCGTGTTAGGGGTATGGCCGATGGCCAGAAACATCCCCGAGCAGTCAACTATCTCCTCCGTATCGTCCACCGTGCTCTTCAGCCGCACCCCGGTGACCCCCTGCTCATCGTTGCCCAAGACTTCCACAACCACCCGGTTCCACCGCACCTCCACTTTGGGACTGGCGAACAGGCGTTGCTGCATGATCTTCGAAGCGCGTAGCTTGTCTCGTCGGTGCACCACGATCACCTTGCTCGCAAACTTGGCCAGGTAGAGTGCCTCCTCGACAGCCGAATCGCCCCCACCGACCACGACCACCGGCCGATTCCGGAAGCGGGGCAACGCACCGTCGCAAACCGCACACGCCGACACACCCCGATTCCGAAAACGTTCCTCGGACTCCAACCCGAGATAGTTCGCGCGCGCACCGGTCGCGATGATCACGGAGAGGGCTTCGACCTCTTTGCCCTGCCGAGACTTCAGCCAGAACGGGTGCCGCTTGAAATCCACCTCCACAATATCGTCGGTGATGACGCGGGTACCGAACCGCACCGCCTGTGCCCGGAACCGCTCCATCAGATCCGGCCCCTGAATTCCTTCGGGAAACCCTGGATAGTTCTCCACTTCGGTGGTTAAAGCCAATTGCCCCAGGGGAAGCGTGCCCTTGATGCGGTTCTCTTCCGTGATTGCCCCCTCGAACACGAGGGGATCGAGATTCGCTCGAGCTGCGTAGATAGCAGCCGTCCAACCGGCTGGCCCGGAACCGATAATGACCACCTTCTCCGGCCGATCCGCCATATTCGCTCCTCCACACAGAACCGACTGCACCCAGGGAGGGCAGACCTTCAATAATCAACCGCCCAGGCAGAGCGGTCAAGCTGCGTTGATCTGGCTATCCGTGGCCGTCCGATTGAGCCACGGGTGCCATCGATGCCCCAACAGGGGGCCATCAACGCCGCTGGCCATTCCCCTCCCCGGCGTGCGAACCGGCAGCCGTTCCATCTGCGCCAGCGCCACGGGCCGAAACCGCTCCTCCGCGCAAGCCCCCCTGCGCCGATTCCCATTGAGGCCGACCGATCCCGCCGTGCCGGTGCCGAGCGCGCACACCCCCACGCCACACCGCAACGGCCCCATCATCCGACGGTCGGCACGGCCATCTGCGGTCGCTTCCGCCTCTCGCTTCTGGACGTGCCGCCACGTTCGACTCCCGGACCCCAGCCCCCCGCCGGCGGACATTCACCCCGCAGGTTCAGCCCGCCTCCCATTGCCACCGCGACGGCGGCCGCCCCCGGCGTTTGTCCCGCTGCCGCTTCGCTTAAAGCCAAAGCGGCACGGGAGTGCCGCACTCCAAAAGGCGTTGCGAGGTAAAGACGCGGAGCAAGAACTACTGCGCCCGCGTGCAGACCGCTCCCACCGCTTCAGCGAACGGCAACAAGGAAAGCCGCTGCAGAGTATCCAGGCGTACGAGGCCGTCGGGGGACCAACCGCGCAAGGCGTAATAGTGAGCCCGAAGTCGGTAGAATCGCGATCGGTCCAGTACGGCACCAGCTGCAGGCCCCCCCGAAAGGGGTTCCCTGAAGAAACGGTCTGGGAGAGTGTCCTCCGAACAGTCAGCCCCCTCCCTCGTATTGAACAGCCGCCGAAGAGTAACCACGCGTTCCGCAACCTCCCGAAGCTCCCCGCTCGTCACGTCCCAGCCGGTGACCGTCCGCAACATGGCGGCGCAGTCGGCATAGAAGTCCGTAAGCGCTCGGCGGAGAAACTTGCAGAGGATGAGCGAATCCATCAGAGCCGCACGGTTCTCCTGCTCAACCAGCGCCGCCACCTGTTCGAAACCCGGCGCGAGCCGGTCATGGCCAGGTGAAAGGTCAACCTCGTAGCCCGAAGTGCGGTTATGATCAGCCCCCCGGGCCGTAACCGCCAGCCCAAGTCCCATCATCGGCATCGCCCGGGGCTCGTAACCCGGCAGCTCGAGCCCCTTCACATGGGGAGCAATGTTTTCCGCTTCGGGGCCAAGCCGAGCCGCAAGACGCCGCACGCCCTCTCCTAACAGCTCACCCAGGTCTCCCATCTTCAGGCCAATCGCTTCAACCCAGCCCGGTAGCGCCCCCCTCACGTGTCCGGCCATCTCCGGTAGCCGCAGCCAGCCCCGCTCCACGCACTCCAGCGCAAAGCCAATCGTCACACCGGTCGAGATCGTGTCGAGCCCCAGCTCGTCACAGAGCCGAGCAGCTTCAAGCACCTCGTCCAGGTCCTGCCGGCCACACGCAGCGGCAAGGGCGTAGATGGTTTCGTACTCCACCCGAGCTTCTCCACCCGCCGTGCGAAAACGATGTTCACAGCCGATCGTGCAGGCCGCACAGCTTTTCCGAGCCACCCGCTGCTCGCCGAGGAGATCTTCCCCGGAGAAATGCTCGAGCGGCTCGACGCCGGCGGAACGGAAGTTCCGCTCCGGAAGGGCCCCAACCCGGCGGAGAAACGCCACATTGGCCACCGTGCCGAGCAAGCGATACTTGGCGGTAGCGGGCCCAAGCGAGCGAGCGGCCAGCTCGCGAGCCAACCGGCCCGCGGACTCCGGCTCCGCGATCCGCGTGAAGCAGTTGCCCGAAACGACCACGGCCTTGAGCCGCTTGCTGCCCATCACCGCCCCCAGCCCCCCTCGACCGGCGTGCCGCCCATCATGCTGAATCGTCGCGAACCGCACCAACCGTTCCCCCGCCGGTCCAATCGTGACCCATTCGCGCCCCGGGTAACGAGCGGCAAGATGGCGATCGCACGCACTTACCGTCGTGCCCCACAGTTCCGGAGCCGCCAGTGCGTGCACTTCCCGGTCGCTGACAACCAGGACACAGGGCTGGTCAGCGACCCCCTTGATGACGAGAGCATCGAAGCCGGTTCGCTTCCCGGCAAGAGCGAAAGCCGATGAACAGAGCGAGTCGCAGCACCGTTCGGTCAGCGGACTCTTTGCCGCGATAGCGAATTTAGCCGTGGTCGTAAACGGGCTCCCCACCAGCGGACTGAACGCGATCACCAGGCAACTGTCGGACGCCAGCGGATCGACATCCGGCGGATTGTGCCGCAGAAGTAAGTACACGCCCAGCCCAGCCCCTCCGACCACCCGACGCAGCTCCTCCTGGCCGAGGGTGCACACCTGCACAGCCCCCCGAGTAAGATCGATGATCAGATAGCGTCCGTGATATCCCCCGCAACCTTGCACGGCCGCCGTTCCATCCGGCACGGCGGACCAAAGCACATTGGGCTGCGTACGGGGGATCTCGCCCGCTCCGGACATAGCCTCTCCTAGCCCCCAAGATCGAGGGTCGTAAGCAAGACCGATTCGCCTTCGCTCACCCTTCGTGACAGGTCATCGGTGACGAGCAGTCCGTTCAACACGACCTGGCACTGATTCGGTCTACCGGTGCTGGTCAGATATGCGGGAGCTAGCGTCGGACATTGCTCGACCACCTGGCGCAGGACGTCGCCAAGCGAACCAGGCTTCACGTCGAGCCTTCGGCGACCGGCCACGAGCCGGACCACACCGAAAAACTCAACGGTCACACCTGCACGGATCACCGTCTGGTCGCGCCCGTTCCCATTCACATCGCTCACCGCTTGGCGTGGGCACGTAAAGCAGTCCTTTTCCACCTCCACCTACTGTGGACCGCCTCCCGCCCATTACCTTTCTTATCCTATGACCTGCTCCCCAGGCCAGCTTTCAAGAGCCGCGTGGAATTCCGGCGAACGGAGCGACCGCTGTGACAAGGCGGGCCACCACGAATCGTTCGCCGTGTGCGGAGGCCCGAGCCTGCGGCCTGGAAGCAAAGCGGGCCGCATTGTTGTCGTTCGTCGAAGCTCACTCCTCAGATCCAGGCACAAGGTGTGGCTCCCGGGGCACCTGTGGACAACAACGACCGCCGCCGGGCAACACGCCTCCGCGGACCGGACCAGGTGGGTCGAAGCCACTCGGATAGATTTATGTGAACTCCGACCGGGAGCGTAATCGATGACGAAAGACTCAGACACCGTGGCAGCGATCATCCTGTGCGGGGGGCAAAGCCGTCGGATGGGTGCCCCGAAGGCCTGGCTACCGTTGGGGCACGAGACGCTTTTGCAGCGCACGGTACGTGTTCTGAGCTCCGTCAGCCGGACGGTGATCGTGTCGGCTGCACCGGGGCAGCGGCTGCCCTCTCTACCCTCGGATGTGATCATCGTCGAGGACGAACAGCCAGGCATGGGCCCGCTGCAGGGAATTGCCTGCGGTCTGGCACAGGCAGCGGCCCACGGTGCCGCTCGGGCCTTCGTGGCTGCAACGGATATGCCCTTCCTTTCGGCAGATCTGGCCCGCTACATGCTGGGCAAGCTGGATACCGCCGACGTGGCCGTTCCCGTCAGCGACGAACGGTACTACCCGCTTTGTGCCGCCTATCGCGTGGGCGCCGCTTTGGAGGTGGCTCGGGAGCTCCTTGCCCGGGGTGAGCGGCGACCGCGCGTACTGTTCGAACGGCTGCGCACCCGCGAGGTGCCGCTCACTGAATTGCGCGAGGCCGGGTTCGAGGAGAACGTCCTTACGAATGTGAACACCCCGGACGACTACAAGCTTGTTGTCCGTGCGTTTCTCGGCCGGTCGGGGGAGACGGGGCCGACGAAGGCCCGGGCACCCGGTGCGGGCTCAACGCAAGGCGGGCAAGAGCGTTAGTTGGTGGAGCTGCCGATCAAGCTCGTCCAGATCCCACTCGGCTAGATTGTCCCCGGTCAACAGCAGGTATCGGCCGTCGGGGGAGAACCGGACAGAGGTGATCGGCCCGACCACCCCCTCAGGTAGGCGATAGGCCAGCTCGATGGCCGGGTTGGTCTTCCACACCTGGACTGTGCCGTCTTCAAATGCCACGGCAAATCGCGTTCGCTGGGGGGCAACGGCAATCTGCGTAACCGGCCCGTCCCCCTCGCTCAGGGATTTCACCCGGCCGGAATCGAGGTTGACGGCAACCAGGTGCCCGTCCCAGGTCCCGAGCAGGAGCGTCTGGTCGTCGAGGGCGGCGATGCGCAGACCGTTGACCGGGAGCATAAGAGACCTCACGGGCTCGAGTGCCCCCTGCTTGACGCGGTAGCGCCGGATCAGGCTGTTTCGATCCACTCCTGCAAGGACGACCAGGTCACCGCGATGCCACGTGGCATCCACTAGCAGTCCCCGGACCCGATCTTCGGCCAACCTGCGCGGTTTCTGGCCGTTGAACTGCCAGAGTTCGACGACTCGCGACGTGAGCCGCACGTACTGGTTCTGGTCCGATCCGGCCAGCAGACACCGCCCACCGAAGGGTACGCGCCGAGCGGAGGGGAGGAGGCGCTGCATTTGGCCATCTTTGGACATCTGCCATACGCTGCCGTCGATTGCCTGCCAGCAGACGCCCCCAGCGTGTGCACACGTCAGCCGTGCCACCCGTGATCCGTACCGCCCGCCGTCGGGCAAATCGTACTCGGCCAAAAGCTGCCGTGCCGAGCGGTCCACGATGGCGATGCGTCGTTGCTGGGATGCGACCACAAGATGCTGCATTTGATCGGCGTATACGGCATCGCGAAGCGGTCCGCTGATCAGGTTGTACTCGCGGACGACGTTAGCCGGTCTCACCTCCCATTGCACTACCCGACCGATCCGGGAAGCGGCAAGCAACCATCGCCCATCCGGGCTGAAGGCCACATCCGACGCCGGTGCACCGAGATCGCGCAGAGATACCAGCTCTTCGCCCGAGCTAGCCCTCGAGATGCGCAACGTCAATCCTGCCAGGCTAGCAGTGGCGATCATGTCACCGGTGGCATTGAAGGCTACCTGCGTGATCGGCCCCCGGTGGCCACTAAGGATGTACAGCGGCTCATCGCGGTCGACCGACCAGACGGCCACAGTCCCGTGGTTGCTTCCCACGGCCAGCAACCGCCCGCGAGGATCCCATCGCAGGAGCCGGCGCCCCTCGGTTGCGATGGGGCGAGACCAGGGCGACGGCTCCTGTTCTCCGGTGCGAAGGTTCCACACCCGGAGAGTCCCCTGCTCGTCGAGGACAGAAATCTGACTGTCCTGGTGGGGGCCGAGCGCCAGCCCCTCTGCCTTGCCGATATCGATGATCGTCTCCGGTTCAACCTCCGTCTCCCCAATCCGAAAAACCACGACCTGGTCTGAACGACGATACCAGGCGACGAGTTTGTTCCCCCCGGGAACGATCATCACCCCTGCCGGGTCTTGTTCCTGCCAGGTAAGGGAAAACCGGGCACCGTCGGAGGTGTACAAGACGGGGGTATAGGCTCGCCAGCGCCCCCGCTGGTCGGGATTCTCGCGCGGCTCCCGAACCACCGCAAGCAGCGTGCCATCCTCCCGCAGTCTGACCTCTCCAACAAAGCCGTCGATTGCGGGCATGCCGGCGCCGGTAAGACGGCCCGAATCCACCGCACCGCGGAGAATCCGTGTCCGCACCAGCTCCCGTCCCCCTTCACCGATCTCGACCTCCCGGCTGGCCACCAGGATCTCGGCACCGTCATCGCTGAACCCGACGTAGGTGATTCTTCCACCGAGCCTGGTCGCCCTGTGCTGCCGCACGTCCGGTAAGGATAGAGCCAGGACGGCGACGTCGCGCAGCTCCGGGGAAAAGTTCATTCTGGCCGCCTGTTGCAGGAGCTGCAACGCCGCAGACCGGCGGCCTGCGTTCTTGGTTGCCAGAGTTGCCCGAGCTTGCTGAAAGAGCGCCTCCCAAAGCCGCTGCTGCGCCTTCAGGCGAGCCCGTTGGGTCTCCTGCAGCGCCGCCTCGGCGCGCCGCCGAGCGGCCAACGCCTGGTCTCGTTCACGCTGCACGTTCCGGTACGCGACGGTCGCAATCGAAAGGACGGCGATCGTCGCTGCCGCAATGGTGGCCGCCAGCACAGGTTGGCGGCGGCACCATCGCCACAACCTCCCCACGGGACCAATCGCCCGTGCCCGGATCGGTTCGTGCCGCACGAACCTCTCCAGGTCTTCCGCCAGTTCGTCCGCGCTCTGGTAACGATGGTCCGGATCCTTGGCGGTGGCGCGGCGGATGATAGCATCGAGATCTCTGGGCACCCGCGGGTTCACCTTGCGCGGAGCGGGCGGGGTTTCGGAAACAATGGCGGCCAGGATCGCCAGCGGATTGGGCCCCTGCACCATCGGACGCAAGGTCACCAGTTCATACAAGGTGGCGCCGAGCCCGTAGATGTCCATGCGATGGTCGGGCTTCTTCGTGCCCGGCATCACCTGCTCGGGACTCATGTAGTGCGGTGTGCCCACCAATTCAAAGGAGGCCGAAGATTGGCCATCGAGCCCCTCTGGCGGCAGGTGCACGGCAAGCCCGAAGTCCGTAATCCACAAGACACCATCTGGGTCCAGAAGCAGATTGGACGGCTTGATGTCGCGGTGGACAACCCCACGTCGGTGCGCATAGGCCAGCGCACGAGCTGCCTGGGCAATCAGTCCCGCAACGTGGCGGTAATACCCAGCGTGGCCCAACCCGTCCGCTAGCTCCGGATGCGCCTTAACGCACGCTACCAACGACTGTTCACACCGCTCGCCGTTGCGAGCCGTTGCCTCCCCCTGCCGCTCGCCCACAGCGGAGTGCGCCGTGTCCGCGACGGCTTTATCCCCCCTTGGTGTGATCCGCCCGTCGTCGATCGTGAGCGTGCTGCTTGACCAGAGCGGCTTCTCGTCGCGAAGAGCAGCGATGAGATGGTTGAGGGGGCATCCATGGATGAGCTGCATTGCGTAGTAGCACAGTCCCTCTACCTCCCCCACATCAAAAATGGGCACGATGTTCGTGTGGTGCAGGTTTGCCGCGGTCCGAGCCTCGCGAAAGAACCGCTTGCGAGCCTCTGTACCGAAACCTGAGGAAGCCACCAGAACCTTGAGCGCGACCGGACGGTCCAGAAGCACGTGCCGGGCGCGGTAGACGATCCCCATGCCCCCGCGCCCGAGCTCCTCAAGAATCTCGTACGGGCCAAACCGCTCACCCGGTTTCAGTTCCCGAACCGCCCCGCCCGGACGCGAAACGAGTTCCACCGTGCGGAGGAAGGAAAGACTCGCCGCACACTCGCGGATCTCCTCCGCCAGGTCCGCGTGAGCCGCGCAGAACGCCTCAATGTCGGGCCGCTCTCCCCGCTCCAGGCACTCGTACAGCTCCTCCAATACGGCGGCGAGCCGCTCCTCTCGCTCCGACCTGTCCGCTCCGACTTGTCCATGGGCATCCCAATGGTTCATCTCACCTACCGAAGTGCTTGCTCCAACCGCTAAGCCACGCCACCTCAACAGTATCAAGCGCCGGCAAACTCGGTTATGCACCGGCGAGCAGGTGATGAGCTCGTCTAGAGTAAATCCGGCAGGTGTTCGCGGAGGTGCTTCAGGGCGCGAACCCAGAGGGCTCGCACGGCGTTCCGCCCCATTCCTAGCCGCCGCCCAATCGCCTCAAAGCTCATCTCCTCGATGTGCCGCATCCAGATCACATCCGCCTCATCGTCGGGCAGCTTTTCCAACGCCTCCGCTAGCTTGAGCTGCAACTCACGGCGGGCCGCTCCCTGGCTCGGGCTGGTCTGGTCCGCCGCGATCTCCGGATAAGCACCCCTCTCCGATACCGCATCCAGGCTCTCCAGTTGCGCATCGCCGCCGGGAGACCGGCGCGAACGGCTCAAATAACGCGCCATATCAACGGCCTTACGCGCGACGAGCGTACGCAACCAGGTGAGCAACTCGTCCTCGTCAATCCCCTGAAACTTCTCGAACCGCGCCGCCGCCGTCAGCAGGACCTCCTGCAGAATGTCCGCGGTCTCATGAGCCTTCCGCAACGTGGGCCCCATGTTCGACCGCGCAACCCGGCGTAAGTAGGGCTCATAGTAGCGGAGCAGCTCGTTCAGCGCTTCCCTGTCGCCCAGACGAGCCTTCACAATGAGCTGTGGTATGGAACTCGACAGTCTGCGACTTGCTTGCACCAAGGCACTCCGGACTAGCCCACGTCTTTCACCACGCCAGGGCTTCATCCAATTCTAGAGCGCCTCGATCCTCTACACCCAGCGAACCAGCAGCCGGTCAAACCAACTTCCGCCCCTGCCCAAACCGGCCCCGCCCCCGGCGAGATCCGGGCACGTCCCGCGCCGGGCCACCGATGCCGCAGCCACGCCCCGCGGACGAAAACCGGCCCGTCCGCTCCGCAGAGTTGAGACACTGTACGCCCACCACCGGCGGACTCGCCGCATCGGACGCCCGAGGAGCATAACCAGTGCTGCAGGACGGTCCCTGCTGACACAAGAACAACTAGCGCGGACCGATCTGTTCCAGCCCAACGTAAGGCCTCAAAACCTCCGGGATAACCACGCTCCCGTCAGCTTGCTGATAGTTCTCCAGCAGTACGATCAGCCCCCGGCTGATGGCAATCGCCGTCCCATTCAACGTGTGCACGAACTCGGTTCCCTTCTTCCCAGACCGCCGAAAACGGATGTTCAGCCGCCGTGCCTGATAGTCGGTACAGTTCGACGCACTCGTCACCTCGGCGTACTCGCCCCCCTCGCCTCGGCCCGGCATCCACGCTTCAAGGTCATACTTCCTGTACGCGGGGCCACCAAGTTCCCCCGTGCACGTGTCGACAACACGATAGGGAATGCCCAGGCTCTGGAAGATTTTCTCCTGAAGAGACGTGAGATACTCCAGCATCGCGTCACTCTGCTCGGGAGCCGTGAACGCGAACATTTCCACCTTCGAGAACTGATGCACGCGGTACAGGCCACGGGTCGCCCGCCCGTGCGCCCCGCTCTCGGTACGAAAGCAATGGGACAACCCAACGTACTTCAAGGGAAGGTCCGCTTCGTCCAGGATCTCATCCTTGTGCAGTCCGGCGATGGTGATCTCCGCCGTGGCAATAAGCGACAGGTCCATCCCTTCGATCGAATAGATCTGCGTCGCTTCCCCACGGGGGATGAAGCCGACCCCCTCGAGGATTTCGTCCCGAGCGAGGTCCGGAGTAATCACCGGTACGAAGCCCTCGTCCATGAGCAGCCGGATCGCGTACTGCTCGAGGGCCATCTCGAGCAGCACCGCTTCCCGCTTCAGGTAATAGAAGTTGTGCCCTGCAACCTTGGCACCGCGCTCAAAGTCGAGCAGATCAAGTCTGGTGCCCAGCTCCAAATGATCGAGGGGTTTGAAGTCGAACTTGCGCGGTTCCCCCCACCGGCGCAGCTCCCGGTTGTCCTCCTCGGATTCACCAACCGGGGCGTCCGGATGGGTCATGTTCGGGATCCGTTTCAGCTCCGCGATCAAGTCCTGTTCGAGCGTCCTGAGCTGCTCCTCCAGTTCCGTGATGCGGGCCTTGACCTGGCGGCCCTCTTCGATCAGACGGTTCCGTTGCTCGGCATCCCGGGCACTTTTCGTCTGCTTCGCCAGTTCATTCCGCCTGTGCCGAAAGTCCTCCACCTCGCGGAGCAATCGATTTCGCTCCCGCGCAAGCTCAACCACCCGGTCCACATCCGCCTCGACCCGGCGGCGCCGGCAATTCTCCTTCACAGCCTGGGCGTTTTCCAGAACAAAGCGCAGATCGAGCATCGTGCCCCCGTGCCTGAGCCAACAGCCCTACGATCCAATTCGCGGTATTGTAACCGCACCAACGCCCGGGAAAGCAACGACCGAACACGTAGACTCGGCATCCAAACCAGCACCATTATGACCGTTCCCGCCGCTCGCGCCGAAGATAGCCCTGGATCTCCATTCTCCGCTCTACACTGGCTCCGATCGGTCGTATCCCGGCCGACCGGTGTGTCCCTCACAGCTTCGGATCCCAATACACGCTCACGGCCCCATGCCCGACGAGTTCGGTCGCTTCTCTAGCGCCCCAGCAACATCGGATCCGCAGTCTGCCCCGGCCGCTTTCGGCCCCCGAGCGAAGCAGCCCTGTCCCCACTCCCAGATCGTCTGCCCCCCGTGTGCGGCGAGCAGAAACAGCACCGGTAGCAGGGGCACGCGCATCCTCGGAACCGCAGTAAACACGAAATGCACCGCCAGGCTCCCCACCAAGACGGCCAGAGCCCCAGACCAACGCGCATCGCGAGACCGAAGCACCGACAGAAGACCGACCACGGAAAACAGAAGAAAGGCAAGGTTCCACTGGATCAGCCGACCTCCGACCAATCCTGCGAACGTCAGGCTGTCGTATGGCACGTTGGTCAGATGCACGCGATAGGCGGCCAGCATGTAGCCGAGGCGTCCGAAGCCCAACCGCAGAAACCGCACAGGATCGCGACGAATGTAGGCGATTGCCTGAGCCATCAACAAGTCGTTGATCTCGACCTCCGTTTTGCCCTCGCGGAGCCACACCACCTGCCCCGGCTTCGGCTGCACCTTCCCATACCATCCGCCCACGTCCGCCGTTGGGTGGTTCGCCCACCACAACGTAATCCCCGCGCTCGTGGCCACCACCGGCCTTCCCAGCAAGATCGTGTTACGTACGATCCACGGTCCCGTCACCGCTGCAAAACCCAGCAGTCCTGAAGCAGCCGCCAACAGCGCCGTTCGCCGACGGCTCCGCCAAAACGACACAAGGACCGCACCGAGCCAGAGCGGGGCAATGGCGAAGGCGATCGGTCGGGTCAGCGCGGCTGCCCCAAACGATACGCCGGCCAGAGTCGCCCACCGCACACCAGGAACCTCGGCAAACCGGACAGTACACCAGCAAGCAGCCAGAAGCAGCACGGTGTAGAGGAACTCTGTAGCGGGCTTCGCCGCCCAAAAGACCAGCTCGTGGGAGAAAACAAAACAGATCGCCGCAAAGAAAGCCGTTGCGGGCCGGAGAAGACGCCGTGCCAGGCGGTAGAAAAGTAAACCGCTTGCCGCAAAGAGCGCCACCTGGATCGATCGAACGGCCGCCACGTTGTCGATCCCGAATAGTGCGTAGATCGCAGCCAGGTACAACACGAGCCCAGGTGTCCGGAACGCCCGATAGCCCGGCTCCTGGTAATAGCCCCTCCCGTGGAGCAGATTAGTCGCAAGCTCGTGGTACTCGGCAAGGTCCGACGGTCGGACCTCCTCGACCCACCACGCGTACGATCCGCACATCAGGAAAGAAACAACGACGAGCACCAGTTCTAGACGGTGGACCGACGAACCGCTTTGCATAGCGTACCGAACGTGGTTTTCCGGTGAGGGACTCAGCGGACCACAGGGGCCGTCGACAAGGGGCAACGGCTCCTATCGCTCGGGTGGGATTCCGGGGGCGGTGAGGTAGGCCGAGGCCGGCCAGATCTCGGACTCGCCCAATACGTGCGGCGATACGCGAAGTTCGTAGACGTAGCCTGGCCTAACTTCGCCCAGCCGCAGCTCCACCGCTTGCCCGCCATCGACCACCCGAACCGACCGTATCGCTTCCCGACGCCGATCAGAATCGGGAGTGGCGTAAGCGCCGGCCCAGACGCGGCGATAGCTCTGCAACTCATACGCACGTTGGTCCCGAGCTGCTCGCTCGACTACCCCTTTCGTGAATCGCACCCGAATGGAGTCACCGTCGAACCAGGCGGCCAGAATCCCAGGTGGAAGGGGGCCGGTAGGTTCGAGCATCAGAAGTTCGCCCACGTTCTGCCCCCCACCCCATCCCGACTCCCGAATGCTTCCCACAAACAAGCGTCCGTCTTCGCGCACCGCGCACGCTACCGGCCCCAGAGGGACCAGCTCGGCGGGCGACGCCGCGACCTGCACATTGCGCCCCTCGCTGCCCTTTCCAGCAACAAGCCTGCGCCACATCGACAGCAGTCGCGCCCGATCTCGCTCCGGGTCGAAGCTGAACGGGTAACAGGCGCCCCGGTACTCGTTGCCCACCCGGTACACCGTGAACCGGATCAGGCGCCGCGTGTCGTACTCGCAACCGACCCCATGGCCCGCATGCAAGCCGAACGCGCTGAGCGTGGCCGGGACAAAGCAGATCCCATTCACGCTCCGCGTCCAGGGATGGGGTATCTGGATCGCCGGGTATCGCTCCGGCCACGGATCCTGGTCCGGCGGCGGATCATACAGGGCGGGCACACCGTATCGCGAGTAGGGAACCAGATGGTTCAACTCGTTGAAGGTGTTCTGAACCCCCTGATTGTCCGTGAAGAAGATCTCCCCCTCATCGTTACGCGCCAACCCTACCGGGAATCGCAACCCCCTCGCGATGTCCTCGATAGTGCCGTCCCGGGAAATCCGCAGCGCGTGACCACGATAGCGACTTGCCTCCCTGGGCCGCCCCTTCTGCTGGTAGTCGCTGCCCAGCGCCACCACGTAACGTCCTTCTCGGTCCTTAACCGGTCCGAATGTCCAGTCGTGGTAATCGTGTGTGTAGCCCCACCCGGTAGCGATCACCTCCGTCCGCTCGGCGAATCCGTCCTGATCGCGGTCCAGCAAGCGGACCAGTTCCGGCTTGTGCGCGACGACCACGCCCTCTTTTTCGACCAGGATTCCAAACGGAGCGGCCAGGTAGTCGGAGAATCGCTTCCACTCGTCGTACAGGCCGTCGCCGTCTTTGTCTAGCGCTCTGTACAGCCCCCCCCGCAGCGAGCCCACCAGCGGATCACCGCTGGCGAGGAAACCGATGCTGATCGGTAGAACCGACTGCGGCAACGGAAATCGAACAGTTCGATAACCCGGCACCCAGGGAAGTTCGGCCGCCCTGGCTCTCTTCACCATCCGCGGCAAGCGTGTGCCTGCCTCCAAGAGCCGTGCATCCAGCTCCCGGAACCGGTACGTGACCTCGGCATGCGCACCAACGTCCCCCTGCAGCACCAGCGGCAACACAGGAACCTCCCTGTTCTGCAGCAGAGCGGTCCCCCACGGGGCACCCGAAGTTACGTCGACCTTGCCGAGGGTTGTGTGGATGTGGAGAAGCTTGCCCTCAGTCTGCCACGGAACCGGTATGTCCATGACCAGGTAGGGCTGTGCGCGCCCGAGGCTACCCGCAACGTTCACGGTCCTCCTGAGGACCAGCTCTTCTTCCCCATCGCTCCCCTGGCTCCAGGTCTCAACAACGTCGAGCGAGCCGTTCGCGAACCCGAGTCGGTAGGCCAGTCGCACAGTCCGCCGGTCGACATGCTCCCACCAAAGGAGCCGTCCGACGCTCTGCCACTTGCGCCGCGGAACGAGCCACTTATCCGCGACCCGAAGCACCAGGGCAGGCACGGTGGGCAGCTCGGTCCACGCCTGTTGTCCGGCCGGCTCCCACAACCAGGTCTTGTGCTCGGCCTTCTCGTGGGCCAGATCACCGGCCCAGATCGAGCGTACGTTGAACCGATCGAGGTCGATCAGGACATTTAGCCCGCCCGGAAAACCGACCGCGAACGACCGTGGACACCAGCCGGAGCCGCTCGGGGCGTCTCGCATGCAATCTCTGAGCACGACCGCGCGGCCTTCGGATCGGGGCGACACGGTTTGGACCACTACACCGGAATCGGTGGGCGGGACAAAGTCCCTCCTTGAAAACGCGCGCCACATGGCGAGAATCTGCCGGTCGAGGTTTCCGCCCAGCACTCCCGGTACCGCAACCTGGATCCCTGGCATCTCGACGCCGAACGAAATCCGCGTCGGGTCACGCACCCATCGAACGAACCAGTGAGCTCGCACGATCTCCGGCAAGCCAACGAGCTCAGGCCCCCTCGCCTCCGGCTCAGCCCCCCTTGGTCGTGAGCCGGCCATCGTATGGCATGCCATGCAGCCGAAACCGCGCGGGGACACGAGCCGGCGCGCTGCGAGAAGAGCTTCGGCAACGGTGGTTTCGTCCGCAGCCCGAAGGGCAGAGCGCAGTCGGCACTCGGGAAGCGGAGTCGGCGTGGAGTCGCAGGAGCGCAAGTAGGCCAGAAGCGCACGGTCCCGGTCAGGGCTCCCATGGAATTGCGGCATCTTCAGTTCCAGCCACTCCCGGCGCGGCCGCTGCCGGCCGAGTATGGCCTTCTGCAGATAGGCGGCTTCGAACTTGTCCCCCACCGCCGTCAGATCGGGTGCCGCCAGTTCTCCCCGGCGAAGTGCCTCGGCCAAACCCAGCTTTTGCAGCGTTCCCTGGTCGAGGCCCCTAGCGTATCCCCCAACCCCGTCTCGTCTGTGGCAGTTCGTGCAGTTCCGCTCACTCATGACCCCCCTGCCTCTCTCCACAAGAGCGAGCTCTGCGTTCGTCGCGACCCTCGTCCTGCGCAGGTACGTGAGGATAGCGCGGCGATCCTCGGCCCCCAAAGCATAGCCGGGTCGACCGCTCCCTGGAGAGGGCTCGCCAAGACAAGACCTCGGAACGGTCAAATGGGCGAGGTCCTTGAACTCAACCCGCGGTGGTGCCGCGAACCCCTCCAGGGCATGGCAGGCAGCACATCGGTAGTGCTCGATCAGGCGTGCAGCTAGGGAAAGGTCGGCCTGCGCCACGGGTTCACCCGGCGATGAAGGGCGGTTTCCGGCCCGCAAGCTGCGCAGATAAGCAACCAGGTCGCGCCGTTCCTTCTCGGTTAGCCTTGGCCTCGGCATGCGCGCATGGGGATTGAACTCACGCGGATCGCTCAGCAGACGCAACAGCGACGCAGCAGATCGCTTCCAGCCCACTCGATCCAGACACCCCCCGCCAAACGGAGCAGTGCGCCCGACACCTTCGGCGGAGTGACACGCCGCACACCCCCTCAACACGAACAGGCGCCGTCCAGAGTCCCGATCGCCCACAACCGCCTCCTTCGCGTCCCCCCTCTCCCCGGCGCGCTTATGCAAAAACGCCGCCAGAATCGACGCCTCCGCCCCCGTGATCGCGAACTCGGGCATAGGTGTGCCAGGCTTCATCTGACCGGGCGCCTGCAGCCAGGCGGTTAACCAATCGCGGTCAACTCCTGCAAGTGAGCGATCCAGGTCGGGAGCTGCAAGAGGGGGCTGGTCGCCTGGCAGGACATGACACGCAGCACAGCGCAGGGAACGGATGAGCTGGTGGCCCCGCCAATAGAGACGATCCTCGTCATCCACGGCGGAGACCCGGTGCAAAAGATGACGTGGCCCCAGCGGCTCGAGCAAAAAGCCATCGGATTCCCAAAACAACTTCACCATGCCTCCCGAATCACAACGGTACGCCACCTCCAGATCGACCAGTCCGGGGGATAGCTGAACCGGGCCCGAGGTAACCCAACGTGGCGTTTCTGCTGAAACATGGAGGACCGGGCGGCCGTCCAACCAGAGGTGAAAGCTCCCACCGCCCACGTAAGCATGGAAACTGTACCGACCCGCCGCTTCCACAAAGAGGAACCCCTCCCAGAATACCGAAAAGGCGCCCGAGCCAATCCGCGGATCAGGGCTCCCCCCGTCCGACCAGTCGAACGATATCCGCAGGTCGACGCGAGTGCAACTCGTCTTTCCGGAAACGTCTCGATAGGTCCCCACGACGCCCGAACGCAGGTTGGAATCCCGAGGCGGCTCTGCGACGGCGCCGTGCGGGCAAACGACCACCAAGGAGAAGGCTACCCAGGCAATAGCAAGTCTTCGCACCTTGCCTGCTCGGTTACCGGTGTTGGTCACGGCTATCAGACGACCCTGGTAGCGTGAGGCTAGCTCTACCCAGGGGCTGCGGAACACACCGAATACGTTCGCTTCCATCATAATGTCCGAGCAGGGTCACCGGTTGGTACGTTCCCCTGCGTTCACTGCACGGGAGGTACGGATGCGTTTCGCCACGGAGCCGGCGGAGAACCGAGTCCATTGACGTGGCGTCCCATCGCTAGAGCGGCATTGCGCCGCTGCCCGGCAAGCACCTGCACCGGTCATGGATGGTGTCCACAGAAGCTGGGAAAACCGTCCGCGGGCGTTATGATAAGGAAACGCCCCTGATGATGGTTCGCATCGGAATTGGCGGTCCCAGCACCCCAATGGTGGGCTACGAGCCATGGGTTGGCGAAAGTGGCACTCATCCCAGTCTGTCGTCGTCCTCCTACTGTTCTGCCTTCCTCTCGGTTGCTCGGCCACCGCTCCTCCCATGGAAGCCGAGGCCGGTTCCGACGAAGCTGCCCTAACCGACGACCCCGGTGTCACCGAGCAGGAAGAAGGGGGTGGTCAGGTGACTGGGGAGCAGAACCGTTCCACGCTACCTCCCAATCCGTTCCCCCGCCGTGTGAAGGCTCCTCCGCTGAGTGGCGGTGTCGAATGGCTGAACTCGGCCGGGCCCATCGAACTGGAACGGCTCCGCGGCAAGATCGTGCTGCTTGATTTCTGGACCTACTGCTGCATCAACTGCATGCATATCCTCCCCCACCTCAAGCGACTCGAACAAAAGTACGCAGATGAGCTGGTCGTGATTGGAGTTCATTCGGCAAAGTTTCTCACAGAACGGGAGTCGGAAAACATCCGGGAAGCGATTCTCCGGTACGAGATCGAGCATCCGGTTGTGAACGACGCGAATATGGTGATCTGGCGGCGCTACGGCGCGCGCGCCTGGCCCACACTCGTGCTAATTGATCCCGAAGGGTATGCGGTACTCAAGGTTTCAGGCGAAGGCTGGTTTGATGTGATCGAGCGTGCGATCGAAGCATTGATCGCATACCACGAAGCACGCGGCACGCTCAAACGGGGCCGTCTGTTGTTCGGGCTGGAGTCCGTTCGTGCTGCGGCGACTCCGCTCCGGTTCCCGGGCAAGGTATATGCTGACGCGGCGAGCAACCGCTTGTTCATCACGGATTCCAATCACAACCGAATCGTCATCTGCACGCTGGACGGGAAGCTTCTCGACGTGATCGGCAGCGGCCAGATCGGCGCGAAGGATGGAAGCTTCGAGGAGGCTCAATTCTTTCGGCCGCAGGGAGTCGAGCTTGTCGGGCAGACGCTCTACATCGCAGACACGGAAAACCACCTCATTCGCGCGGCGGACCTGGAAGAGAGGGTTGTCCGTACCGTGGCCGGGACCGGAAAGCAAGGGTGGGAGCGACCGTTCGATGCCCAACCGGCCCTGCAAACGGCTCTGAGCAGCCCGTGGGATGTGTGTTGGGTAGGCAGCAAGCTTTACGTAGCCATGGCAGGACTCCACCAAATCTGGGTATACGATCCGGTGAAGGAAACAATACGGGTATTCTCCGGTTCTGGCCGCGAGGGTATCCTGGACGGGGACCCAGACATTGCAGAATTCGCGCAGCCCAGTGGACTGAGCACAGACGGGACGAGATTGTTCGTGGCCGATGCTGAATCCAGTGGTGTACGGATCGTATATCCGGATCGAGGTGGGCTCACGGAAACGATCGTAGGGCTCGGCCTGTTCGAGTTCGGAGACCGCGACGGCATTGGTTCCGAGGTACGGCTACAGCACCCTTTGGCAGTGCAGCACTGGCGCGACGACGACCTGTTTGTGGCGGACACGTACAACAACAAGGTCAAGCTGCTCAACGCTCGGACCCGACGGTGCACCACGTGGATCGGCTCGCGCCAGGCCGGTTCCTCTCTCAACCCCCTGCAGCTCAACGAGCCAGGCGGGCTGGCCATTGCGCACGGGAAACTGTTCATCGCGGATACGAACAACCACCGGATAGTTGTCGTCGATCTGAAGGGCAAACAGGCCAGGGAGCTGCCCATTGATGGTCTCACACCGCCGAGGCGCGATGATGAAGCACAGGCTCCCGATGCTGACGGGGACGATGCCCGCCCGTTGCCTCCGCAGGACGTAAAACCGGGGGGCCAAGTTATTGCCCGGGTGCGCATCGATCTCCCTCAAGGTCTGAAGCTGAACCCGGCAGCCCCGATGGGTTACGTCGTTCGGGGGATAGCAGCAGACGGAACCGAACTTACTTCAGAGACGACGCAACTGGAAGAACCGCGGCGAGAATTCACAGTTGCCCTGCAGGTCCCCCCGCAAGTGCGGGAAATCCGATTCTTCGTGACGGTGCAATACTTCCCGTGTGAAGTGGGCAGCGAAGGGATCTGCTACGTGGCCCAGGCACGCTGGCTGGTTCCGGTGCGTGTCCGCAGCGACGGCCACGAGCGGGCGGAAGTCTCGCTGATCGAACGGTTTAGTAGGCCAGGAAACTAGCGGCCTCCTGGCCAGGCCTGGCACCAAGGAGCTGGCGTACTCGCGCAGTACGCCGGCGGTCGGATCGCCGCACTCAGGCTATTTGCGGCAGACAGCGCGCCGGACATCGAACCGTTGTTTTTCCTCCACCGAGGCGTGTGCTTGACCGGATCCACCCGGTCTGCCTGTTGAATCACAAGGATACTTCGTCGCCCTCTTCCTCATACCACTGCTCCACGCTTCCCTGCGGCCTGTTCCAGGCAGACACGTAAGCCTCGATCTCTTCGCGGCTTGGTTCGGCTTCCTTTTGCACGGGGGCTTCCATGCAGAGGCGGCACGCGGTCAGGAACGGCTCCCGTTCGTATCGTTCGAGCCAGTGCGTCGCCTCCTCCATCCACGCACACGAGGGATCCCCGTTCTGAATGGAGGTTCGCATAAGTCCCTTCAAACATTGATACCAAAGCGCCGATCCGTCCAGTTTGCGGGCCAGCGGTGCCCCTGCCTTTTCGAGGAGCGGCAACCAACGCACGCACTGTCGCTCGCGGGCACCGATGACCCCCACGGACAGCGCGTCACGGATGCTGCCCAGCTTGGTCTGGTACCGCTGCTCGGTGGCTTCGACTTCACGTCGCAGTTGTTCACACCGTCGGGTCACCACGTTAGGCAACTCGCACCAGTACCTTGGATCCTGGGGAGATGTGCGAAGCATGCCAATGTAGAACGAGAGGAGCGGCCTGAGCTTGTCGCGAAGCCGCTCGATCGGAACCTTGACGCGGATGAAGTCGAGCAGGATGTAAGCGAGATTACCATAGTCGGAGTAAGAGGTAGCGATATTGTACTCCGCGTAGAGCTCGTAATTTTCTATGATCGTTCGCACAATCACGTCCAAGGCGCGGGCGATCCGGTATTGTTCCGATGGAGAGGAGTTGGCGAAGACGTCCGCCAGATGCGGCCGTTCGCTAAGGGGGGCCTGAGAAAGGTCGTCGAGATACGTTCTGGTTCCCTTCGCCATGACGGTTAGGAGCTGCGAGGCGTTCATGAACTCCTTCGTGAGGAGATCTCCCCCATACTCCAGCACGAACCGGCGAATCGCCTTCCAGATCGCATCGTTACGCAACACGTGGGAGACCGTCTGCGGTGGCTCCAACCGATTGGTGTGGAAGAACTGTATCACCAAACGGATCACGTCCTGAACAAGTCGATATCGTCGCTCGTCCTGGTCTGGAAGAGGATCCCCTTCCGTGTTGTAATCCCGAAGCAGTTTACCAGTCTGGTAACCGAGCGCCTCGGCCCAGCGTAGAGCTAATCGTGATGCGATAGGGGGCTCGCCCTCCACAAGCGGGAGAGAGGTCGTCTGGCAGCCGACGATCACCTGCATGAGCCTGTGGGCCTGACTAAACTGACCATTTAGGACAAGGCCAAAGAGCAGGTCTTCCAACGACTGGACGAAGTATTCAAGAAGGATCGTGTAGCCGGGCACAGCCAGCTCTCTCGGACAAACGCGTTCGGTCTGTGCCGGTGCGGCCTGCGTCAGCGTTGCCACGACCGCTAGCTGTTTCGCCCAATCGCCACGCCCCTCACCGGTAAGGACGGCATGGCGAATAGGCGCCAGTTGGCCGGCCCACCAGAGGTACGTTGGCTCGAAGCGGTGGCGATCCTCGCCATCTAATCGAGCCAGTAGCCGCTCCAGGGTCCAGGCCCAGTCCCGGGACAACTCGCGTAGCGGTTTGAACAGTTCGTTCATCACCTGGAGGTATCGGCGGAGTTCGGAGGGATCCAGGCCGCGCTGCTTTTGACCGAATTCCTCCTCGGTCAAGCTTAGCCCAGCACATATCCCCCTGAACACGCGCTCATGCACACGGTTAGCCAACTCGGCCCAGCGGAGAAAGGCTCCCCGCTGCTCGGCGCGGTACTCCGGCCCCAGATCCGGCACGTACGTCGCCGCGGTGAGAATCGAGCTCAGGCCCCGCAAAAAGCCGATATGCGTATACACCGCGGAGACGGTTTCCTCGAAGAAGACGGCCGAATCGTCGATTTCGATAGGCGGAATTTCCATCTCTGTCCCGCCACCGTCGCCCCAAAGCTCATCGGCCCCCGGCACGGCCGCCATGTCGAACTCGTCCTCCTCCGTACCCTCTTCTTCTTCGTCCTCATCCGCACCCTCGGGTTGCTCCCCCTCGTCATCCTCCACATACCCCTCTTCAAATTCGCCTTCATCGTATTCGTCATATTGTTCCTGGTACTCCTCGATATATTCCTCCTGCTCCCCGTACTCCTCCTCTTCGTACTCGTCCTCCTCCTCATAGTCCTCTTCGTCGTCCATGAACTCTTCGTCCACCTCATCGTCATCCTCTTCGTCGTAGACAGAGATCTTGATCGGCTCCGGCGGCACGTTGTACTCGGGAGCTATCCACGCGTTGACGCGGTCGTAGAACTCGATCAGTCCTACAGGTGTGACCACTTCTGGGAGATCGATCAGTGGCCCACACACTTCCACAAGGCGATCTGCGAATCGCGCCAACCGCCGCCACACCGAGACAGGATCCTTTTTAAGTTGGTCAGCGTCCTCGAACATCACGCGATATAACCAGTAGTGAAGCAGTTCGCCCATGATGAACCGGGGCGCCCCACAACCGATCGGTCGAATCCCACCCAACCATCGGAGAAGGATCTCTTCGGCTTCGTCCAGCCGCCCCCGTCGAAGCAGGGCATTGCCCAGCAGGTAAAGCGTCTCGGGAAGAAGCGAATGATGTGCTCGTCGCACCCGCTCCAGCAACGGTCCTGACTGCATCACAATCAGGCTCAACGCATCGATCGCCAGGTCATACCGCGAACAGCAAGGGGGTGGCGCGCCGCGAATTACCACAGCCGGGTGTAAGACGTGTGCGCCGAACTGGCTCCACCACTCCGTCACCTCACCTGCGAACCGGCTTGCGTCCGTCACCAATGACTGTTGCCCCTCCAGAAACGCCTCCGTAGCCAGCCTAGCACACAGCTCGACCAGGGCATCAACAGCCTCGATCAATCGTGGTAACCGTGGATCAGCAATTGCGTCGGCGGGCGAATCAGCTAAGGGATAGTTTCCCGAGAAGCCCAACATGTACCAGGGGTCTCCGCATTCCCCCTGCTCAACCCCCTCAACAATGCGGCTGAACGCGTTCCGCACTTCCGTACGAGCGTGATCCATGTCGCCGGCATCGAGAGCGATATGCCCCAACAGGATCGCCTCCCGGATCATCCCATCCCGCCGCGCCGTGCGACTGGTCTGGCTCCGAAGCAAGTCCGCCACGAACTCGGGACGACGGTAAGCCAGGGCGCACCTCACAGCCCGTTCCACCGCCACCTGAGCCGCGCGATCCCGAACCATGGTCCGATTCAGGTGCAAACGAAAAGCAGCGAAGGGAACTTTCCGGTCTTCCCGTTCCCTGCGCAAGTCAGCCGCAATCGTCGCCGGAGCATTCTCGATGTGAAAGCGATAGAAGTCCTCTCTTGCCAGAGCAGCATTGGCCGCCGTTTTCGCCAAAGTCTGTTCAGCAGAACGAGCACCCGGCTGAGCACCGCTCACCGCTACAGCGAGCAACGCCGTCGCCGCTAAACCAACCCCCGCCTGGTAATCAACCAACTCCTCCTGAACCCCAGCATTACCGTCCAGATAATGGCGCCGATAAGCACGGGCTGCCTCTAACAACCATGCCCGGATAACAAAACGCTCGTAGTAGCCGGACACACTCACCCGCTCGGGGTCGTATTCCCCGAACACATGCCCCGGCCTGTGCCACGCCGGGTGCAAATAGTCATACACACGTGGATCCACCGCGATCTCAGTAATCGCGTCCAGCACGATCCCGCAACTCTCCAACAACGCTTCTGGCGTCCGCCGCAGACACTCCAGAAACAACTCTACCTCGCGCTCAAACTTGAAATACGCCAGCCCCACACCACGTAGGTAAACCGGAACAACCAGTGTCCGCTCCGCCGGCCTGGGTTGCACCCGATCGTTCCCCTCCAGCACCGGCGTCGGCCGGTACCCGAGAAAATCGGCCAGATCCTTCGTCACAGCGCGAGCCACAACGTAAGGCCGATCAAAATCACGCGAGTACCGCAGGACCGTGTTCGCAATCCGAGCGTACAAGAACGGGTTGGCCAGAAATGGTCGAGGGTCACCCCCTACTCCGCTGAATTTCTCCTCCAGCGCAGGAAAAACTTTGTCGAACGTTACATCAAGCACGCTGCGAACATGATCCTGGCGAATGACCCTATCCCCCCGTGCTTTCGCTCTCTCAACCGCATCCAGCAGGCGGTCCCGAACGACCTGCGGTTCTGGACTACCCACGGTGCGTGCCAGGTTGTTGAACACCCGCGCAAGCGCCCGAAAATGCATCCCCTCCGTAACGCTCAGCATCCTCAGGACAACATCCGCAAGCTCATCCTGCCCCATCGGTCTCACCCCCGTTGCTACCTCTCCTGGCCTAGCCGCACCGAAAACTCCCGGCGAACAGGGGCCGCACACCTGTCCTCGGTACAAGCCTGGTACACCACTACCACGTCTGCCACGGCGTCAGAATCCGCAGGTGACGCTCCTCCAGGGGCAGCCCCAACCCGCGCAATGCGAATCTCGACGGCCTTCTCTCCCATCCAGACCGGCCCAGCACCCGGCCCATCTGACACCATCTCCTCCGCTTCCGGATAGTGTACAGCCACAAGCCGGTATCCTCTGGGCACGCGCACCCGGACATCCACCGGCACGCCCAATTCCGTGTCCGATGACGGTGCGTGCAGGTACCAACCGTCCGCAATCGAGAACCTCACCAACAGAACCACGTCCGTATCCGCCCCCCGCTGCTGCGCAGCCCCCCGAGCCGACTTCTTGAACTCTACGCGCACCGACACCGGCTCCTTCCCATCGACACCCCGCCCATCCACACGCAAACCTGCATCCAGATAACGTGCCCAGGCGCGCACAAGCAACGGCTGAGCCTGCGGAGCCAGCCGCAGATACGCAGCCGCCCCCTTCACAGCCGACAGGGCGAACTCCGCATAGCGCGGCTCTCGCTCTCGAACGGCAAACTCCACGAGCAGATCGACCGCAACGCTTGACCCGGCCGGAACGGCACCGTCGCCCAGCGACGCAGGTCGCACCGGCAGCAGCCGCGACTCATCCGCAATCAGCCAAAACCGCCCCCGTCGAGGCTCCCAGAACCGGACCAGAGCCTCATCCAGCAGCCGTCTGGCCCGAACCGACCAGCGGGAGTCGCCCGAAGCCTCGGCCAGTCGCACCAACCCCCAGGCGAGAAAAACGTAATCGTCCAGCGTGCCCGGCACGTCGTCACCAAACGGGGAACGCGTCCGGTACAGCCCCTCACCTTCAACCCAGAGATGGCGAAGCACATGGCGAGCCGCCCCCTCTGCGAGCTCGAGGGCTCGGCGATCGCCCGTAACACGAGCTACATCGGCCAGTCCCACAATCGCCAAACCGTTCCAGGCAGCAATGATCTTGTCATCCAGCGGAGGCCGCTCGCGCCGCCGCCGCCGCGCCTCGACCAGCTTCCGCATCGCTCCGCCCAACAGTCCGCGCGCTTGGTCAAGCCCAAGTCCCTCCTCGTGCGCCACCGCATCCAAGCCACGCACCCGCCGCAGCACGTAGGCCCCATCCACCTGAGGGACCCCATCCAGGCCGTAAACCGCCGAAAACAGGCGAAACTCCGGCGGCGTCAACAGCTTCTCGAGCTCAGCTCGTGTCCAGAGATAATAGGCCCCCTCGCGACCGTTCGACTCCGCCCCAAGGGAGCTGTAAAAGCCCCCCTCAGAACTGCGCAACTCCTCGCTCAGAAACCACACGGTTCCCCGGATCGCGTCGTCGATTCGGTCCGAGTCGAGGATGCCCCGAGCAGCCGACAGCACCGACAGGAGAAGACCGTTGTCGTAAAGCATCTTCTCGAAGTGCGGAACCTGCCAGCGGCGATCCGTCGCGTAGCGGTGAAATCCACCGCCAAGGTGGTCGTACACACCACCGGCCAGGAGGTGCTCCAGCGTAACTGCCAGCATCTTGCGCGCCTCCGCATTGCCCCGCCTGGCAGCGAAAGCCAGAAAGAGCAACCGGGGCGCCTGAGGAAACTTCGGCCCCTCGAACCGCCGCTCCGGATTCCCAAAGCCGCCGTAAGCCGGATCAAACGCCGCGCGGAGGGCAGTTACGGTCGAGTCCACAAGCGAGCGGTCGGGCAAAACCAGCGCCGGCGCGGAAAGCCCTTCGAGTTGAAGCCGCACCGTACGCATGGTCTGATCGGCAAAACGCAACACTTCCTGTCTGCGCGTTTCCCACAGCTCCACAATTCGCTTCAGAATCGTGCGGAAGCCGGGCATTCCATCCCGATCCACCGGCGGAAAATACGTGCCACCAAAAAACGGCTTGCCATCCGGGGTGAGAAACACCGACAGGGGCCAACCCGCCTGACCGGTCAAGACCTGCACAGCCGTCAAGTAAACCTCGTCCACGTCCGGCCGCTGCTCCCGGTCCACCTTGATGCACACGAAGTGCCGGTTCAGAATCCTGGCGATCTCCTCATCCTGAAACGTCTCCCGCTCCATCACGTGACACCAATAGCAGGAACTGTACCCTATGGACAGAAAAATCGGTCTGTTCTCCTGCTTTGCGCGGCGGAACGCTTCCTCCCCCCACGGATACCACGCGACCGGGTTGTCGGCGTGCATGCGCAGATAGGGGCTCCCACTACCCTTCAGGCGGTTCTGCGCCGTCTGTGCCTCATCCACCTGCGCCTGGGTTACCGACGAAGTGCTGCACCCTAACAGGATGCTGCAAATGAGCCCGATCACAACGAGCGCAGTCGCTTTTGTCATTAACCCAGGCTCCACGCTACTAACCGCCTGTCACGACCCAGCGTCGCTCACCACCATCTCTTCGCCCCTGTCGGACGTGGATCAGTCCCGCCAGAGCTCGAACGAACGGTAGTGGAGTGCTCCACCGGCGGACCTCACCAGGGCTCGAGATGGACCACTTCGTACCACCGGCAGAGCCACGCACACTAACTATTCTCAGCGATGCCCTCTGCCGGTTCAAGCCTTGCCCGACCAGCCCCGAGCGCCTCCAGCTCGCCCCATTTGAGCTCTTCGCGCACGGCCAAACCCAGCGTAACCCAGTCGCCGGCTGAGCGGTGAACCGGCAACTCCGCCGAGCCGCGTTCCAGGGGCGGGGAAGACTGCTCACCACAGCACCCCGGCCCCGGATACCACCCTTCGCCCAATTCCCCCGGCCCGCCGCAACGAACCCAGAGGCACGGCCAAGGGTTGCACCTCTCGACCAGGCGTCGGCGGCCGACGGAACCCATCTAACCACTTCGGCCCTCCGGCGGTTCGGCCGGGGCGCCCAGCTCGTACAACACCAGCGGCCCGAAGTAGCCCACCGGACGCAGGGGACCGAGCTGAAGCGCGGAGGCAAACGGCTTAAGTACTGGATCTGCCCGCAGTGCTGCCGCCACAGGCGGGTCGGGGCCCAGCCACGCCAGATACCGCCCCCCTGCACATCCCCCATCCAGCCCCCACTCGTACAAGACACCTTCCCGCCACAGGTAAACCCGAAGGGGAAGATCGGTGGGCAAGGAGGCAACAATGCAACACTTCCGGCCCCCCGATCGCTCCGCTACCCGCTCAGCAACAGCCGGAACGTACAGCCGCCAACCGTACCGGTCGAACCGGGAGGCAAGAGGACGCCTCCAATAGAACGCCAGGCCCACTCCAATGAGGAGAACGGCCGCGGTCGCAAGCGTCCGCTCAAAAAAGCGGCCCTGCCTGGCCCGCGCCTCCTGCACCTTCCCCCCGGCCCGGATCAGCCCTACGGCAAACAGCACAATCGCCAGTGGGATGTAGGGGGCAAAAACGCGAGGTGGCGGAGCCAGACGTAGAGCCATGCATGCAACTGCCACGCTGGCCAGAACAGCGGTGGCCCAGGAAGCCACTGCACCCCTGGCCCAAACGCTGATCCCCACGAAGAAAACGGACACGACCAGGCATCCCAGAGCCTCTGGATGCACTAGCCATCGAATGAACAGATCAACGGCCCTGCCGTGCATCCGGGCAGCGATCCCGTCATAGGGAACAGGAACCGCCACAGCACCCAGGGCCTCGATCAGCGCTAGGGGATAGCGGATCAGCCATAAGCTCAGCTCCAGCGGCAGGACGAACGGGTTTTCCAGGGCACGGGTTCCCATGGCGATGTAGCCTGGCACATAGACGAGCCCGCCCACCGCGGCAACCCCCAACCCTACGCGCAAAACCTCCACCCAGGACCGCGTGCGACGCCACACCCAGACCAGCATCCCGGGCAAAGCCAACACTGCTGACGGTAAAGACCAGATGCCCAGAACCATTCCCCCGACCAGCAGAGCAGATCCGCGCCGCCCCCGCACCATCGACGCTGCACCAAGGGTCGCCAGGAGAT
>Ga0256839_1001543_pt1 | contig 27754 bp, 23 predicted proteins | sample 354166metaG_FD_185968 | JGI IMG/M metagenome (GOLD analysis project Ga0256839, IMG submission 185968) | Hydrothermal vent microbial communities from Mid Atlantic Ridge, Atlantic Ocean - 354-166 | ecosystem: Environmental > Aquatic > Marine > Hydrothermal vents | place: Atlantic Ocean: Mid... | reverse complement strand
CCCACTGCTGGTTGTAGTGTTTCAACACAACTGTTGTTATGGATCTTATATTGTGGATAAATATTAGAAAGATATAATTTACAATTGTCAGATAAATGCGCTTGGGAAATATAGCCTATTGGTGTTAGTTCCCCTTGTTCTCGGTCAAGCCAATGCCTAATCGCTCCGTTGGCTCAGTCCTTTTATAGTAACGATTTTTCGGGCTGTTTCCTTGATTGTGGCTGTAGTCGATCGACGTTTGTGTGGTGATCAAAAGCTCGGATTAATGGGCTAGTCAATATGGGTTATATTGTGGGATGACCCTACGGGAGGTTGTGTTCCTGATTTTACATTTCGGCGTTACAAGCTTCCTTTTATTGGGAGGACACATTTTGTTATAGTTTTCCAGAATTGTGACTTGGTGCGCATTTGTCGCGGTATAGTTATGTATTCGGCCGAAGGGTGGCGATAGGCGGAGGGGTGGGGTGGTTTGTAAGACCAATGGCATCGATCTTAATTTGATCAAGGTGTTTATGTCGGTTTATGAGGAGGGTGGCGTGTCGAAGGCTGCTATCGAGTTGGGGATATCGCAGCCGGCCGTAAGTAATGCGCTCAGACGGCTTAATGAGCATGTTGGGGTGTCGTTGTTTGCCAGAGATGGCAGAGGAACGTCGCCCACGGCTGCGGGCGAAGCACTTTATGCGCGAATCAGATCGCCATTCCAGCAGACGCTTGATGCTTTCGGCGCGTTCGAGTGTTTTTCTCCCGCTTCATCCGTGGCGCAGTTTTCAATCTCTGTTTGCCCGTTTTACCAGCCGTTGTTTTCGGGCCTGCTTGCTCGTGAGTTGTGGGTTGATGCGCCAAATATTTCATTGCAGTTCAAGTCATTGGCGCCAGCCACAGCGTTCGACGATTTGTATCACTCTCGGTTGGATCTTATTCTTGCTGGAGGAGTATCCGACCGCCGTGGGGAGGTGCTCGATCCTTTGCTCGATGATTGCTGGGAGCTTGTCGTTCGTCGGTCGCATCCTGTTGTGAAGGCGGTTGAGTGCTGTTCTATCCGTGAATTGCGGAAGGTGAGGTTGATCGCGCTCACGCCCCCAGGAGGTGAGTTGCCGGGTGTGTTTAAGTTGCTGATCGATCGTGGATGTGAGTTGTCGCTCAATACGGATTCCTTTGGGGTTGTGTTGGATGTGTTGCGGCGTACGGATTTCGCCAGCTTGATGCCATCCAGTGTTGCATCGGTGGTTTGCTCTGATGGCAGATTTATTCGTTCATCACTGCCGAAGCTTCCGAAGGCTCAATTGCATATGGGGTGGCTCGCTGCCAGAGAGAGTGATCCGGGCCTCCGCTGGCTGCGAGAAGTGATTAGGAGGGGGGTCGCCGACCGGATGGCGTTGGCAAACGCCTGAGTGCTTCGTTGGCGGCCATCGGTGATGTCGCTTTCACTTTCTCTTGGGTCATTGGTGGCTGTACCGCTCATTTACAGAAAGTCACATTGCCACAGCTATCGTGACGATAGCGGGTGCTACACTGTCTGTGACGAACATCACAGTCGTCACTCATGCATACAAAGGTTGAGGTGGATACATTATGAGTCTTGCAGGAACACTTGGAAAAGTCGCCATTGGCATGATCGCCGCGCGCGGTATCGGGAAGATGATGGGAGGCAGCAGTGGCTCCAGTAATGCACTGGGCGGGTTGTTGGGCAGTGTGCTTGGCGGTTCGGGAAGCAGTGCCGGTAACATGCTGGGTGGCTTGCTCGGCGGTGGCGGCAGCCAGCAGGGAGGTGGGCTTGGTTCGATGTTGTCAGGCTTGATGGGCGGTCAGGCGCAGGCGGCGACTGCTCCGTCAGCTGGTGGCCTGGGTGGTTTGCTCGATTCTCTTGGTGGTGGTTCCGCTGCTGGCGGCGGGCTGGGAGCATTGCTGAATCAGGCGCTGGGTGGTGCACCGGCCAATCAGATTGAGGCGACGCCGGATCAGGAGAAGGAGGCCGAGCTGATGCTGCGCGCCATGATTGCAGCGGCCAAGGCGGATGGTGAGATCGATGCCGAGGAGCAGCGCAAGCTGACCGAGCATCTGGGCGATGACGTTACTCCGGAAGAGCTGGAGCTGGTGCGCCGCGAGATGACTTCACAAACCAGCCTGGAAGACCTGATTCAGAGTGTGCCACGGGGCATGGAGCAGCAGGTCTATTTCATGTCGTTGCTCGCGATCGACCTTGATTCGCAAGCCGAGGCGCAATACCTCGACAAGCTGGCGAAGGGTTTGAATATCTCGCAGCAGCAGGCCAATGCCATTCATGAGCAGTTGGGTGTGCCCAAGCTCTACGCATAATGGAATTGGTTTCCGCCCGGCGCAATGCCGGGTGGTGACGACCGGGCTATCGAATATAGCCCAGTTGTTCCAGCGTCAGCATGATCCGATTGCTGGCTTCGACCGCTGATAACGCGCTGGTATCGATGACGATTTCCGCCTGTTCCGGTTCTTCGTAGGGATCGCTGATCCCGGTGAATTCCCGGATCAGTCCCTTGCGAGCCTTGGCGTACAGCCCTTTGCGGTCGCGTTTCTCACACACTGCCAGTGGCGTGGCGACGTGGACTTCGATAAACCCACCATGTGTCGAGACCATGTGCCGGACTTTTCTGCGTGTTTCCCGATAGGGCGCGATCGGGGCGCAGATGGCGATGCCGCCGGCGCGGGTGATTTCGGCGGCGACGAAACCGATTCGTTGGATATTGAGGTCGCGGTGCGCGCGCGAAAATCCGAGTTCGGAGGAGAGGTGCTGGCGTACGATATCGCCATCGAGCAGGCTGACGCTGCGATCGCCCTGCTCACGCAGTTTCTGCATCAGCGCATGCGCCAGTGTGGATTTTCCCGAGCCTGATAAACCGGTAAAGAAAACGGTAAAGCCCTGGCGATGGCGAGGTGGGCGGGCGCGGCGGATTTCTTCGATAATATCTGGTGGGCTGAACCATTGCGGAATCTCCAGCCCCAGTTCGAGGCGGCGCTCCAGCTCCTCGCTGGAGAGTTGCTGCACGGTCGCATTGGCTGGCACTTCGCTCAGGGGCAAATATTCGGCCCGCTCTTCGATATAGACCGTCTCTTCGATCGGGATGATCTCGATTTCCAGCTCGTTTGCGAACCGTTGCACGAATTCTCGCGCCGCGTCTGCGGTATCGAAATGGCCATGATCCGGACTGGCGTGGTGACTGCCGATGATAATCTGACTCAAGCCGAAGTTCTGCCGGATGATGGCGTGCAGCAGGGCTTCCCGTGGCCCTGCCAGTCGGCTGGAAAACGGCAGGGCGGTGAGCATCGTGGTTTGCTCGGGGAACTCGCGCAGCGCCAGTTCATGACAGCGCATGCGGGTGAAATCGTCGACCAAGGCATCCTGGCCGTTGTCGACGATGGGATGGATGACGAGGTTGGCGCGCTGCTGGCGCGCGCTGCGGGCAGCGAGCGCGATTTGCGCCGAGAACATCGGTGTACTGCAATGAAAGGCGAGCGTTCGTCCCCAGCTACGGCGGCTGAATTCCTGGCGCAACTCACGCGGGCTGTGACGGTAGCGGCTGAAGGCATAGCGCGGTGGCGGTGAAATGCCGCGCAGCCGACCGCCAACGTAAACGGGATGGCGTTCTTCGAACAGCTTTCTGACACCGGGATGGCCGAGATCTTTCGTGCCGTAGCAATGTACCGCCTCATTGGTCTTGTCTGCCAGCCAGATGTCGCCCACACGCAGGGTGGCAATCAGCAGTCCTTCAGGGGCATAGAGTGAGATATCGGTATCTGGCTGGATGCCATCGGCAAAGGCTTCGCTGATGTCGAGTGCGACGGGTAGTGGCCACAGCAGCCCGTTGCTGAGGTGTAAGTTTTCGACGACGGCTTCGTGATCTTTGCGGTTGAGGTAGCCCGTCAACGGCGAAAACCCGCCATTGAGCAGGAGCTCGATATCGCTGAGCTGCGCGTCGGTCAGGGTCCATGCAGGGTAGCCGCTCGCCCTGTTTTTCTCTGCGGCGAGATCGTCTCCGTGCAGGTAGAGATCGATGAGGATCCTGCCGTGCGGAGCAGGAATGGTGCTCATGATGATGCTTGTTGATGGAGCTTGGCGGCCTCAAGGGTGTTTTTCAGCAGAATGGCAACAGTCATTGGGCCGACCCCGCCGGGAACGGGTGTGATGTAGGCGGCGCGTTCCCGTGCGGCTTCGAAATCGACATCTCCCGTCAGCTTGCCGTCTTCGGTGCGGTTGATACCGACATCGATTACCGTGGCACCGGGTTTGATCCACTCGCCAGCTACGATACCGGGTTTGCCGACGGCAACGACGAGAATATCGGCGCGGCGCACATGGGCTTCGAGATCGCTGGTAAAGCGGTGGCATACGGTAACGGTGGCGCCGGCCAGCAGCAATTCCAGCGACATTGGACGGCCGACGATGTTAGAGGCACCGACGACGACGGCATTACGGCCCTTGTAGACCTCGCCGATGCTGTCGAGCAGGTGAATCACGCCGTAGGGGGTGCAAGACCGTAACAGGGGCAGCCGGACTGCAAGGCGGCCAACATTATAAGGGTGGAAACCATCGACATCCTTGGATGGCAGAATCTTCTCGATCACAGTCTCGGTATCGATATGATCGGGCAGTGGCAGCTGTACCAGAATGCCGTCGATAGTGCTGTCGTGGTTCAGCTTGTCGATCAGTGCCAGTAGCTCTGCTTCCGAGATATCGGCATCGAGATTGTGTGCTTCCGAGTGAAAGCCGACCTCCTCGCAGGCGCGGCGCTTGTGGCCAACGTAGACGGTCGAAGCGTGATTACTGCCGACGAGGATGACGGCCAGACCGGGAGGGCGCTGCCCTTGTTGGGTTTGTCTGCTGACGGTATCGCGTATCTCGTCGCGAATCTGCTGGGCGATGGCTTTACCATCGATGAGCGTAGCGGTCATGGTTGAAATCCATGCTGATTGAGCCCGAGTTTCTCACCGGATTGGCGATGCTCTTGCCACCCGGTGAGAAACGCGGGCTAGTGGAATATCGGGGAGCGGATGATGGCATGCCTGAAAAGCGCTCTCAACATCAAGCGGCTCATGAGCGGAAAGTTTCGGCAAAAAAATACCGATGGCGGGTTGATTGCATAGGTCGGGGTGCGTATCATTCACGCCCTCTTGAAATGCAAGCATCGGAGTGTAGCGCAGCTTGGTAGCGCATCTGCTTTGGGAGCAGAGGGTCGGGGGTTCGAATCCCTCCACTCCGACCATTTTCGTTTCGCATTTTGGGTTGAAGGAAAGGGCAGTGGATAGATCCAGTTATAATGCGCCCGTAGCTCAGCTGGATAGAGCATCGGCCTTCTAAGCCGAGGGTCGCAGGTTCGAGTCCTGCCGGGCGTGCCATTGGCGCTTGCTGGATTTGATTGCTGCTGTATATATCTGTTGTCTGCCGTGTTATCCAAATATGGTGGGTGTAGCTCAGTTGGTAGAGCCCTGGATTGTGATTCCAGTGGTCGTGGGTTCGAGCCCCATCACCCACCCCATTTCTTTCCTTTGTCGTGTTACAGAGTCCTGGCCGAAAGCTGGCGGGGTCTTGCTTTGCGAGAGTGGCGGAATTGGTAGACGCGCTGGATTTAGGTTCCAGTGGGGCAACCTGTGAGAGTTCGAGTCTCTCCTCTCGCACCATCCTGTTCCAATACACGTTCCATCCGGACGATTATCAAGCGAATTACTTAAAGGTCGTTGTACAAAATGCAAGTATCAGTTGAAGCCACGAGCAGTATCGAGCGCTGCATGACCGTTCAGGTTCCCGCAGAGCGTTTGACCGAGGCGGTCGACGCCCGTCTCAAGTCCTTGCGGGGCAGGGTGCGAATCAACGGTTTTCGTCCCGGCAAGGTGCCGCTGAAGATTCTTCGTCAGCAGTATGGCGCGAGTGTCTTGCAGGAAGCCATGACTGACTTGCTGCAAATCAGTTTCCGGGAAGCGATTGTTCAAGAGGGGCTGCAACCTGTTGGTGGTCCTTCCATCGAGCCGGTCAATATGAAGGAAGGTGAGCCGCTCGAATACAAGGCGACTTTCGAAGTCTATCCCGAGATTGAAGTGGCAGATGTTTCTTCGTTGGAGGTGTCACGCTACGAAGTGGAGATCGAGGAGTCGGACATCGACAAGATGGTCGAAAATCTGCGCAAACAGCGCCAGAGCTGGGAAACTGTCGAGCGTGCTTCGCAGGATGGTGATCAGGTCATCGTCGATTTCAAGGGCTTTGTTGGTGACGAGGCTTTCGATGGCGGTGAGGCGAGCGATCTGCCGATCGTGATCGGTGAAGGGCGTATGATTCCCGGCTTTGAAGAGCAGCTCAAGGGCGTGTCCGCCGGTGACGAGCGGGAAGTGAACGTGACTTTTCCTGACGACTATCACGTTGAAGACTTGGCCGGCAAGGAGGCCCGTTTCGAAGTGAAGGTCAAGGAGGTCAAGGAGGCGCGTCTTCCTGAGGTGGATGATGAGTTTCTGAAGGCCTTTGGCGTTGAGGAAGGTGGCGTCGAAAAGCTGCGTGAGGATATTCGCGAGAACATGCAGCGCGAGCTGAAACAGAAGACCAAGTCGAAGATCAAGGATCAGGTCATGAAAGGCTTGCTCGATCTGCATGCAGTCGATTTGCCTAAAGCACTGGTGAGCGAGGAGATTGGCCGAATGCGTCAGCAGGCCAGTTCCGGTGCGCCCCAGAATGACGTACCCGAATTGCCGGATGCGCTGTTTGAAGAAGAAGCGAAGAGGCGTGTGGCGCTGGGCCTGATCGTCGGTCAGGTCATCCGCGACAAGGAGATTGCGCTCGACAAGGATCGGGTCGAAGCCGAGCTGGATGATCTTGCCGCAAGCTATGAAGACACCGAGCAGGTCAAACAGTACTATCGCTCGAATCCCGATCAGATGAGCTTGCTCGAAGCGATGGTGCTGGAAGACCAGGTGGTTGACTGGGTTCTCAATAATGCCAAGGTTTCTGACGAGAAGAAGTCGTTTGACGATATAATGGAACCAGGCAAGTAACCGGAAACTCCAGGGAGAATCAGCAATGAACCGGAATTCAAATTTTGGCCAGGGCGCGCTGGATACGCAGGCGCTCAATCTCGTGCCGATGGTGGTCGAGCAGACCTCGCGTGGTGAGCGTTCCTACGACATCTACTCACGCTTGCTCAAGGAGCGTGTGGTATTCGCCGTTGGGCCGGTCGAGGACTACATGGCCAATGTGATCGTGGCCCAGTTGCTGTTTCTTGAGTCCGAAAACCCGGACAAGGACGTGCATCTCTATATCAATTCGCCAGGTGGTTCCGTCACCGCCGGCATGGCGATCTACGACACCATGCAGTTCATCAAGCCCGATGTGAGTACACTTTGCATTGGTCAGGCCGCCAGCATGGGGGCGCTGTTGCTCGCCGGCGGTGCAGCGGAGAAGCGCTTCTGTCTGCCGCATTCGCGCGTAATGATCCACCAGCCATTGGGTGGGTTTCAGGGGCAGGCAACCGATATTGACATCCATGCACGCGAAATTCTCAAGGTGAAGGAAACGTTGAACCAGATTCTGGCGCATCACACCGGTCAGCCAGTCGACAAGATCGAGGAAGATACCGAGCGTGATCGCTTTCTGAGCGCACATGAAGCGGCCGAGTATGGATTGATCGATACCGTGCTTGATTCACGCTCCATTGAGGAAAAAGATTAGATCAAGTCTCGGTTTGCTCCAAAGCGAAAAGCCGCACTGCTGATCGGCTTGATTCTTCTGGCAAAAAGCGGCAAGGTTGATCCAGAATCAACTGGCAGGGCATTGTAGATGAGCGACAAAAAAGATGATCAGAGCAACGGCAAGCTGCTCTATTGCTCCTTCTGTGGAAAGAGCCAGCATGAAGTTAAGAAACTGATTGCGGGTCCATCTGTATTTATCTGTGACGAATGTGTCCAGCTATGCAACGACATCATTCGCGAGGAAATGCAGGAGCAGACGGTGGCGGAGCACTCCTCGCTGCCTAAACCCAAGGAAATCAATGCCAGGCTGGATGAGTATGTCATCGGCCAGGAGCGCGCCAAGAAAGTGCTCTCCGTGGCAGTCTATAACCACTACAAGCGGCTTGAATCGCGTAACAACAAGGATGAAGTCGAACTCTCCAAGAGCAACATCCTGCTGATTGGGCCGACCGGCTCCGGCAAGACCTTGCTGGCTGAGACTCTGGCGCGCTTGCTGAACGTTCCGTTCACGATCGCGGATGCGACCACGCTGACGGAAGCCGGCTATGTCGGTGAGGATGTCGAGAACATCATCCAGAAGCTGTTGCAGAAATGCGATTATGATGTGGAAAAGGCTCAGACGGGCATCGTCTATATCGATGAAATCGACAAGATTTCCCGCAAGTCGGATAACCCGTCGATCACCCGTGATGTGTCAGGCGAAGGTGTGCAGCAGGCATTGCTGAAGCTGATCGAAGGCACCATCGCATCGGTTCCCCCGCAAGGTGGCCGCAAACATCCTCAGCAGGAATTTCTTCAGGTCGACACTTCCAATATCCTGTTCATCTGCGGCGGGGCTTTTGCCGGCCTGGACAAGGTGGTTCGCGACCGTACCGAAAAAAGTGGCATCGGCTTTTCCGCCGAGGTCAAGGGCAAGGAAGAAGAGCGTTCACTCGGCGAGCTGCTGTTCGACGTCGAGCCGGGCGATCTGGTGCGTTACGGCCTGATTCCCGAGTTTGTCGGTCGCCTCCCCGTGGTCGCGACGCTGACAGAGCTGGATGAAGACGCGCTGGTGGAAATTCTTTCGCAACCCAAGAATGCAATCACCAAGCAATACCAGAAGCTCTTCGATATGGAGAATGTGGAGCTGGAGTTCCGGCCGGAGGCGTTGCACGCCGTTGCACGTCGTGCGATGGAAAGGAAAACGGGCGCGCGGGGCTTACGCACCATTCTAGAGTCGGTGCTGCTCGATACCATGTATGACCTCCCTTCCAACGAAGACGTCACCAAAATTGTCATTGACGAAGCCGTTATCAATGGTGACGCCCAGCCTTACCTGCTCTATGAAGGCGGGGATCTCAAAACAGCGGTTGGTGACTGATCGCTGTTCGGCGATCGCCGTGTCTCCAGTGGAGGGTTGAAGACAGCCCTCCACAACCCCATATACCGATAGTGATTGTCGAAGGCTCCACAACATCGTTGTACGATGGGGATTCGATAGCGTTGCTATAACTTTTCAGCAGGACCAGCGCCTGCGTGGACCAGATATTTATGACCAACCCAGCTTCCTTGAAGATCGTTCCCGTACTTCCCCTTCGGGATGTCGTTGTTTATCCGCATATGGTGATCCCGCTGTTCGTGGGACGTGAAAAATCCATCAATTCGCTCGACGCTGCAATGTCGGAGAACAAGCAGATCTTGCTTGTCGCCCAGAAAAGCGCCGAGGTCGATGAGCCGGGTGCCGATGAAATTCATCGTATCGGAACGCTCTCCAATATCCTGCAACTGCTCAAGTTGCCTGACGGCACGATCAAAGTGCTCGTCGAAGGCGAACAGCGCGTGAAAGTGCTGGAGCTCAACGAAGGGGATGATCACTTCACGGCGCAGATTTCGGTGATCGAGCCGCTCCCTAACGAGAACGAGCGTGAGCTTGAAGTGCTGGGTCGCAGTGTGATCAATTTGTTCGATCAGTATGTCAAACTGAACAAGAAGGTGCCGCCCGAGATTCTGACCTCGTTATCGGGTATTGACGACCCCGCACGCCTGGCCGATACGATTGCGGCGCATATGTCCTTGAAGCTCGATGAAAAACAGCAGGTGCTGGAGATCCGCAGCGTTAAGGAACGACTCGAACACATCATGGGGCTGATTGAAGGAGAAATCGATATTCTCCAGGTTGAGAAGCGCATTCGCGGCCGCGTCAAACAGCAGATGGAGAAGAGTCAGCGCGAGTACTACCTCAATGAGCAGATGAAGGCGATCCAGAAGGAGTTGGGTGACTTGGAAGATGCGCCCAACGAGCTTGAGGAGCTGGCCGCCAAAATTGAAAAATCCGGCATGCCGAAAGAGGCGCGTGAAAAAGCCGAAGCCGAGTTGAACAAGCTGAAGATGATGTCGCCGATGTCAGCTGAAGCAACCGTTGTGCGCAACTACATCGACTGGCTCGTCGCCGCGCCGTGGAAGAAGAAGACCAAGGTGCGCAACGATCTGGCCAAGGCGCAGCAGGTGCTGGACGAGGACCACTATGGTCTCGAGAAGGTCAAGGAACGCATTCTCGAATACCTCGCGGTGCAACAGCGGGTACGTAAGCTGAAAGGGCCGATTCTCTGTCTCGTTGGGCCTCCAGGCGTCGGCAAGACGTCGCTTGGGCAGTCGATTGCCAGAGCCACTAATCGCAAGTTCACCCGCATGTCGCTGGGCGGTGTGCGGGATGAAGCCGAGATCCGTGGTCATCGCCGCACCTACATCGGGTCAATGCCGGGCAAGATCATTCAGAATCTGTCGAAAGTCGAGGTGCGGAATCCGCTGTTCCTGCTCGACGAGATCGACAAGATGGCGATGGACTTCCGCGGTGATCCCGCATCGGCATTGCTGGAAGTGCTGGATCCCGAGCAGAACAATACCTTCGCGGATCACTACCTCGAAGTGGACTATGATCTCTCTGACGTCATGTTCGTAGCGACGTCCAATAGCCTGAATATTCCGGGTCCGTTGCTGGACAGGATGGAGGTGATTCGTCTGGCGGGTTATACCGAAGATGAGAAATTCCATATCGCCCATGACTATCTCATTCCAAAACAGTTGAAAAACAACGGGCTTAAAACGGACGAGGTGGTGATCTACGAGTCGGCGGTAAGAGAAATCATTCAGCACTACACGCGTGAGGCGGGTGTGCGTGGCCTGGAAAGAGAAATCTCCAAGATCTGCCGCAAGATCGTCAAGGAGCATTTGCTCAAGGCGAAGAAGAAAACCGTCGTGACACCGCGAAATCTCGAAAAGTTTCTTGGCGTCAAACGTTTCCGTTATGGTGTGGCTGAAGAAGAGGATCAGGTAGGCCAGGTTACAGGGCTAGCGTGGACCGAGGTCGGTGGCGAGCTGCTGACGATCGAATCGGCGGTCATGCCCGGCAAGGGCGCCATCATCCGTACCGGTCAGCTCGGAGACGTGATGAAGGAGTCGATCGAAGCGGCGCGGACGGTGGTTCGTAGTCGTGCGGCCATTCTAGGCATTGAGGACGACTTCTTCGACAAGCATGATATTCATATCCATGTTCCCGAAGGCGCGACGCCGAAGGATGGCCCCAGTGCGGGTATCGGCATGTGTACAGCATTGGTGTCGGCGATTACCGATATCCCCGTCAAGGCGAGTGTCGCAATGACCGGTGAGATCACCCTGCGCGGTGAGGTGTTGCCCATTGGCGGTCTCAAGGAGAAGTTGCTTGCGGCGCATCGAGGCGGTATCACCACGATCATCATCCCCGAGGAGAACGAAAAAGATCTCGTGGAGATACCCAAGAACATCAAGAACAAGCTGGAGATCATTCCTGTTCGCTGGGTCGATCAGGTGCTCGACATTGCGCTTGTCAGTCAGCCGCAGCCGTTAGGCAAGCCGGCGGCCAAGCCGGCAGCGACGAAAACGAAGCGGGCAGCGCCCAAGAAGAAGTCGACACGGGTAAGAGCACACTGAAGAAAACCTCCATAAGCTATTGAGGTCTCGCTGGTCAGAATATTCATACTGTAATATTTCTGTGAACACGTTGACATTCGCGAAGCCGGATTGCTATAACTCCCGCTCCGCGCGATAGCTGCGGTATCTCAGGAGGATGTTCTTGTGTCGGACGTATCCTCGTACAATTAATCAGGCAAGTATTTCGGCACCGGGCGCTGCATCAATCAACGCGCGGTGCAGACAGATATTTGAGTAACTAGCTAGGGACACTATGAACAAGTCAGAATTTGTAGACGCGATCGCAAAGGCCGCCGATTTCACCAAGGCTGATGCCGCAAAGGCAGTCGATGCAATGGTTGATGTCGTTACCGACACCCTGAAAGCGGGTGATCAAATCACGCTGGTGGGCTTTGGTTCTTTCCAGGTCAAGACCCGGGAAGCACGCACGGGACGTAACCCACGCACGGGTGAAGCCATCCAAATCAAAGCGAGCAAAATTCCTTCTTTTAAGGCTGGTAAAGCACTAAAAGATGCCGTAAACTAGCGCGCTCGTTGAGGGGGAGGTTTACAAAAGCCTTCTCCACTTCGGGTGCTTAGCTCAGTTGGTAGAGCACCTCCCTTACAAGGAGGGGGTCGGGAGTTCGAGCCTCTCAGCACCCACCATATACAAGTTTTGGAGCGGTAGTTCAGTTGGTTAGAATACCGGCCTGTCACGCCGGGGGTCGCGGGTTCGAGTCCCGTCCGCTCCGCCATATTTAGAAAAGGGCGTCTTGATAGACGCCCTTTTTTTATTTTTTGTGGCAGGCTGAATTATACTTCCGCCTCCGCACACTCTCTGTTCAGTAAATACTATGCTGCAAAATATTCGAGACAAGGCGACTGGATGGGTGGCCTATACGATCGTCGGGCTGATCACGATCCCGTTTCTGTTCTGGGGAATTCAGTCTTACCTCGGTGTTGGTGGATCTGCCAACATTGCAACCGTCAATGATACGGAAATCACGGTGCAACAGTTCCAGCGCGAATTGCAGCAACAGCAGCGCCAACTCCGTGAGATGTTCGGTGGCAAGGTGCCTGCGGAACTCGCCGAAGGTCCTGCCATCAAGCAGAGTGTTCTCGGTAACATGATCCAGCGCGAGGTGTTACGCCAGGTTACCCAAGATGAAGGTTGGCGCGTTAGTGATCTCAGCGTTGCCGAAGAAATAAAATCCTCGCCGCAATTTCAGGTCAATGGCAGTTTCAGCAAACAGCGTTATGAACAGTTGCTGAAGACACAACGCTTGAGCAAACCGGCTTACGAGACGCTGGTCAGGCAGGGACTGCAGCTCGACCAGCTGCGCGGCTTGGTCGAGTCCAGCGGCTTTATGTTGAAGGCCGACCGCAAGAAATTTCTTGAACTGCAGGGGCAGCGACGTGGAATCGACTACCTTATTCTTGACCGGAACCAGTTTGCGGATGCGGTCAACGTAACGGACGACGAGATCACGGCCTACTACGAGAAGAATGCAGCACGCTTCATGACGCCTGAGCAAGTCAGGCTGGAATATCTCGAACTCGATCGCGACAAAATGGCCGAATCCGTGGTGGTCGACGATGCGGAGATCGAAGCAGCCTATGAGCGCGATAAGCACTTGTACAAGACACCGGAAACCCGTACCGCCAGCCATATTCTGATCAAGTCGACGCCAGCAGACGATGATGAAAAGAAAAATGCGGCAGCGGAAAAGGCGCAGTCGATTTATCAGGAACTGAAAAGCGGCCTTGATTTTGCCGCAGCTGCAAAAAAATACTCTGACGACCCGCTGTCGCGTGACAGTGGTGGCGGTCTTGGCAGCATTTCGCGAGGCGATATGCCCAAGGTATTCGAGGATGCCCTGTTTGCCTTGAGTAAGGGCGAGATAAGCGAGCCGGTGAAAACCGCACAAGGCTATGAAATCATTCGTCTGGATGAGATCGAGGGGGGGCAGCAGAAGTCCTTCGATGAAGTCAAAGAGCAGATTCTTGCCGATATTCGCACGCACGAGGTCGATAGCAGGTTCACTGATCTGTCAGATCAGCTCGTCACACTCACCTACGAAAACCCCGAGTCCCTCGATATTGCGGCGGAAGACCTGGGTCTCCAGATCAAGGAAACCGATTGGGTGACACGTCAGGGCGGCAAAGGCATCGCTGAAGATCCAAAGGTTCTGAAGGCTGCATTTTCAGCAGACGTACTGGAGAGCAAACAAAACAGCGAGTTGATTGAACGTGATAATGGCAGTGTGCTCGTTATTCGCGTCAAGGAACACCAGCCCGCGGCGCCACGGCCACTGAGTGTGGTGAAGGATCAGATTGCGGAGATGCTCCGCAGCGAAAAGCTGGCGGCCTTGGTACGGGAAAAGGGTGAGGCGCTGCTGCAGAAAATGGAGCAGCGCAGCACTGACCTGGCCACTGTTGCGGCTGAGGTTGGGGCGTCACTGCGTTCAGCCGACGTGAGCAGAAAATCTACCGAACTTGCGCCAGAGTTGACTGCTGCGGTTTTCACGATGCCAGCGCCTGCTACCGGAAAGGTCGCCTATCGCGGTGTGCCATTGCGCGATGGCAACTATGCGCTGGTTGCGCTGAAAAAGGTCACTGTGCCAGCGGTATCGGATGAGATGCTGGTGAACAATCCGGACATCGCGCGCCTGATTGCCGAATACAACGACAGAAGTTATCAGTCGCTCTATAAGGCAATCGAATCACGCCAGGAGATTCAAGTGTTCTCCGAGCAGCTTCAGTAAAGCGCTCAATAGGGACAGCTACATCGCGCCAATACGGCTGACGCTGATGTAGAGGTCGCCCAATAAAAAACCCTCGAATGATATCCATTCGAGGGTTGTAACTATTCAGTAGGTAGAATAATAGAACCGTGACTGCTCAGATTGCCGCTGAAACGCGTCAGATCAAGGCGGGAAATGTGAGTTTACAAGGGTAAATGACCATTTCCCAACGCCGAGGTGACGTGTTTCAGTGGTGAGCTGAGCAGTTACTGAGGGTTTTTTATTGGGCGACGCAGTAATGCAAGATCAGGAGGTTGTCAGCATTGCAACCAGCTGATCTTTGAGGTGTAACCGGAGCTTCTTGCGTTCTTCGATATAGGCATCGTCAGGCGTTTCGATGCCTTCTTCAATGCGGTGAATTTCGTGATCCAGCTCGTGATACTCGTCGAATAGCCGAGCGAAATGCCGGTCAGACACTTTCAGTTTGTGAATTTGATCCTTGTATTCTGGTAATTCATGTATCAAGTCGTGCTTTTCTCCAAACATTGTCTATATCCTCTCGTAATGGTTAGTTCGGATTTCCTGCTTGCTGCGTTCATCTTTGTGATGAAATGGCGCGCGAAAATCCGAACTTATAATCTCGTAATCTCGTGGAACGAATCTTACATCCATTCGCGAAAAGGGGAATGCCAAAAATCAAAGAAATCAGCGGTTGGAGGTATCGGGACAACCGCCGGTCGCGATAGTGTGATAGCCAGCGTCAACGTAGAGAATCTCGCTGGTGATGCCGCTGGCAAGGTCAGAGCAGAGGAATGCGCCTGCGTTGCCGACCTCTTCGATGGTGACATTGCGTCGCAACGGCGCCTGTTCGGCAACTTGATCCTGCAATTTCTTGAAGCCGCCAATACCGGAGGCGGCCAGGGTGCGGATCGGGCCGGCTGAAATTGCATTGACGCGGATGCCTTCGCCGCCAAGTGTATAGCCGAGATAGCGGACATTGGCTTCAAGACTCGCCTTGGCCAGCCCCATGACGTTGTAGCTTGGCATTGCACGCTCGGCGCCCAGGTAAGAGAGCGTCAGAATGGCGGCATTGCGGTGTTGCATCATCTGTCGTGCCGCCTTGGCGAAGGCCGTCAGGCTGTACGAGCTGATGTCGTGGGCGATGCGGAAGCCTTCCCGCGTCACATTGTCAAGAAAATCGCCTTCCAGCAGTTCCTTCGGTGCAAAGGCGACGGAATGCACCAGGATGTCCAGGTGATCCCAGAAATCGTCGAGGTGTTCGAAAACAGCCTCGATGTCATCGTCGCTCTCGACATCGCAGGGAATCATGATGTCGGAGTCGAATTCGGCAGCCAGCTTTTCGACGCGTTCGCCCAGTTTCCTGCTCTGGTAGGTGAAGGCAAGCTCCGCGCCTTCGCGGTGCATTGCACTGGCGATGCCGTAGGCAATGGAGCGATGACTGGCGACGCCAACGATAAGTGCTTTTTTTCCTTGCAGAAAACCCATGAGGTGCTCCAGGCAGATAGACGTTTTTGAGTGAACCCATGTTTCATTTGTCAGTGTACACCTACCGCTGGTGTCAGGGCATTTGTTTGGTTAAAGGTTCTCCCGGATACGAATTTGCCTGCGGCTTCATGTGACGCAGTAAGGGGCAGGTGATACCATCGGAGCATCTTTTTGATGATGCCCCGGCTTTATGGAAAACCGTTTTACCGCAAAGGATTTCTACCTGTTCCTGGTGTTGTTCGTGTTGCTGCTCGTGCTGGTGACGACCATGTACATGATCGACCGGCAGTGGGACAAGCTGACGCGGGTCGAAGCGGTCATGCTGGAGCAGGCTGAGGATATTCGCCGCCTGCGTCAGGCATATACCGAACTTCGGCGTACAGCCCGGGTGAGGCCGGATGCATCCGCCGAGCTTTCCGAGCGCAACGGCAGTGAGATTCCTGCCGCCTTCCAGCGTTCATGGGAAGTGTCGCAGCGGCCCGATTTTGCCGAGGGCGATTGGCTGGTGCGGGCGTTCGGCAATTCGATCAAGACGATCACGCCGCTGGTTTCCTCTGATGTCTATGCGTCCATGGTTCAGGGTTATGTACTCGAATCGTTGTTGACGCGCCACCCCGAAACGCTCGAATGGCAGGGCATGCTCGCCGAGAGTTGGCAAGTCAGCGACGACGGTCTGACGATCACCTTCAAGCTGCGGCCTGAGGCAGCATTCTCGGATGGCCGCCCCGTGACGGCTGAAGATGTCGTCTTCTCCTACGAGTTCATCATGAATCCGCAGATCAAGGCGCCCCGCGAGCGCGCCTACTACGAAAAACTGGCGTCAGTGAAAGCGCTGGGACCGCAGGAGGTGGAATTCGTCTTCAAGGAGCCGTACTACAACAGCCTCACGCTCGCTGGTGGCATGTCGATCATGGCCAAGCATTTCTACGGGCCGTATCTGGAAAATCCGGAAACATTCAACCAGTCAAAGGGCTTGCTGTTTGGCTCCGGCCCCTACCGTCTCGCTGATCCCAAAGGCTGGACGCCGGACACCGGCCTGGTCGAACTGGAACGCAATCCGCGTTACTGGGGGCCGGTGCAGCCGTCGTTCGACCGCATGATCTGGAAAGTCATCGAGAACGAGACAGCCCGCCTCACCGCTTATCGCAATACCGAGATCGACACCTATGCGGCCAAGCCGCGTGAGTACAAGAACAAGCTGCTGAGCGACGAGCAGCTGATGTCGCGCAGTCAGAATTTCGAATACCTGCCGCCCACTGCGGGCTATCGCTACATTGGCTGGAACCAGAAACGCAAGGGCGAGCCCACCCGTTTTGCCGATCGTCGTGTTCGCGTTGCAATGACCTACCTGACCGACAAGCGGCGCATCGTCGATGAGATCATGCTCGGGTATGGCGAAGTTGCGGTCGGGCCATTCAACCCGCAGGGCAAGCAGCATGCCCCCGATCTCAAGCCGCGTCTGTTCAATGTGGACAAGGCAAAAGCACTGCTGCGTGAGGCCGGTTATGAAGATCGTGATGGTGACGGTGTACTCGAAGATGCCAGCGGTGAGCCGTTTCGCTTCGAGCTGGTCTATCCGCAGGGCAGCGAGGACTACACGGCGCTGGCGCTGTTCCTGAAAGACTCCTATGCCCGCGCCGGTGTCCAGTTGGTGCCCAAGCCCACCGAGTGGTCGGTGATGCTCGACCTGCTCGACAAAAAGGATTTCGAGGCCATCAGCCTGGGCTGGTCGGCCAGCCTGGAGAGCGATCTGTATCAGATCTTCCACAGTGATCAGGCCAAGAACAACGGCGACAACTTCATCAACTACAGCAACCCCAAGCTCGACGCCTTGATCGAGCAGGCGCGCGCCACCGTCGATGAAGCGCAGCGCATGCCGCTGTGGCAGGAGGCCGAGCGCGTGATCTACGAAGACCAGCCCTACACCTTTCTGACCCGCGGCAAGTCGCTGGTACTGGTCGATCAGCGCATGAAGAATGTTCAGGTCACGCCACTGGGGCTGAATGTCAGCGAGACGCCGATCGGCTGGTACGTGCCGGCAGAATTGCAGAAATACAAATAGGGCAGGGAAGACAAGCATGTTGAGCTACATCCTGCGCCGCCTGCTGCTGATGATCCCTACCTTGCTGGGCATTTCGCTGGTGGTGTTCATCACCATGGCGGCCGCCCCGGGCGGCATCTCGTCGCAGGCGCTGATCGATGATTTCGGGCTCAACCCGCAGGAGAAGCAGGCGCTGCAGGAATACTATAACCGCCGCTACGGGCTCGATCAGCCGGCGCCGATGCAGTATTTGCGCTGGTTGAACAACGTCTCGCCGATCGGTTTTGAAATGGACGAGGACGGTGCCTTCGGTCGTTTTTCTTTCACCAAGGGCAGTGATCTCGGTGACAGCTTCCGCTATGGCCGCAAGGTTACCGATCTGCTGCAGGAACGCTTGCCGATCACGCTGCTGCTCAATGTACTGACGATACCGATCATCTATCTGATCTCGATCGTCGTCGGGGTGCAGGCGGCGCGGGATCGCGGCGGCAGCTTCGATGTCAGTTCCAGTGTTGTCATGCTGGCGCTGTGGTCGATTCCGACAATGCTCACTGGCGTGCTGCTGATCGGTTTTTTCTCCAATGAACAATACTGGCACTGGTTCCCGACCAGTGGGCTCAGTGATCGGCAGGCACTGGACATGCCGTTTTTGCCACATTGGTCGAGCCTTGGCGATGTGTTCCGATTCTTCGGTGCTGCTCTGATTGGTTTGTGGGTGGCGACATTGATTGCACGCTGGCCGGCGAAGGTGGTTCGCAGCGTCGCTGCTGTGCTGATTGGCGTGGCGCTGACCGTCTGGATGGTGCGCGCACTGCCCGGTGAGGCAGCGCCATGGGTGTATGTGGTGACCGGGCTCTGTATTGTGCTGCCGCTGCTGGGTCTGGCGCGGACCGATTTCAGCGGTTTTCGTATTGGCAGTTTCGGGTTGCTGGGACTGATCGTGGGTGCAGCGATTGGCGCAATGTGGACCGAGGGTGGTTTCGTGCGCGGCTTCCTGCTCGACCGCGTGTGGCATCTGATTCTGCCCGTAGCCTGTCTCTCCTACGGTGGCTTTGCCTTTCTGGCGCGGCTGACCCGCTCGGCAATGCTGGAAAATCTTCAGTCTGATTTCGCCCGCACGGCCCGAGCCAAAGGCGTGGCGGAAAAGGATGTGCTGTGGAAGCATGTGTTTCGCAACAGCCTGCTGCCGCTGATCACGGTGTCGGCCAGCCTGTTGCCAGGGCTGCTGGGTGGCTCGATCATCGTCGAATCGATTTTCTCCATCGACGGCATGGGCAAGCTGGCCGTCGAGGCGGTAACCGGACGAGACCGTGAACTGGTCTTGTCGATTGCGCTGATCAGTGGATTTCTGACCCTGGTGGGCTATCTGCTCGCTGACATCATGTATGCGATTGCCGACCCGAGGGTGAGTTATGACTGACCTTCATCTCAAACCGAAAAAGACCGAACTGCGACGCAAGAGCTACGCCGCGCGCATTCTGCGTGCCACCTTTGCCCAATGGGGCGCGCGCCTGGGGTTGTTGTGGATTGCCGTGGTTGCCGTGGTCGCGGTATTTGCGCCACTGCTTGCCAATAGCCGACCGCTGCTGGTCAGCAAGGATGGCATCACCGCCAGCCCGGTGCTGGCAGCGTTGACGGTGGCGGATGTTGCCTGGATGTCGGCGTTTTTTGCCGCGCTGCTGGTGGCGTTGTTGCCCATGGGCTGGGCCAAGAAAATTCTGCTGGTCGTGCTGGTGGGGTTGGTCGCGGTGATTGTGGCGCCGAAATGGGTGAACCCACCGGCGCTCGTGATTCATGAGCAACACCGGGAGCTGGTGGCGCAGGGTGAATACGACTGGGCGATTTTTCCGCCAATCCCCTATTCGCCGCGTGATTACCTGCGTGATGAGGGCGATACCGGCTTTCAGCCGCCGAGCGGCAAGCACTGGATGGGCACCGAAGAAAATGGCGCCGATGTGCTCAGCCGGATGATTCATGCCTCGCGCATTGCGCTGGGCATTGGTCTGGTAGCCACCGGTATCGCGATGGTCATCGGTGTGATTATCGGCGGCATGATGGGTTATTTTTCCGGCATTATCGACATCATCGGCATGCGCCTGGTGGAGATTTTCGAAGCCATTCCGACGCTGTTCCTGCTGCTGACCTTTGTTGCCTTTTTCGGCCGCAATCTCTACATCATGATGGTCATTATCGGGCTGACCAGCTGGACCGGCTATGCCCGCTACCTGCGAGCAGAATTCCTCAAACTGCGCCAGCAGGACTTCGTGCAGGCAGCGGTTGCAGGCGGCATGAGCACGACCTCGATCCTGTTCCGCCACATGCTGCCCAACGGCATCGCGCCGGTGCTGGTAGCCGCCAGCTTTGGCTTTGCCTCGGCAATCCTGGCCGAAGCAACGCTCAGTTTTCTGGGGCTTGGCCTGGTCGATTCGCCGTCATGGGGGCAGATGCTCAACCAGGCGGTGCGCTCCTCGGCATTCAACTGGTGGATGGCGATCTTTCCCGGTGGCGCCATCTTTCTGACCGTTTTCGCTTACAACCTGATCGGTGATGCGCTGCGCGACGCCATCGATCCGAAACTGGGTGGTTCGCAGGCATGATCAATACCGACCGCCCATTGCTTCGTGTCGAGGGGCTGAAAACCCATATTCATGCCGGTGACAAGGTCATCGCCGCCGTTGATGATGTCAGCTTCACCATCGAAAAAGGGGAGACCTATTGTCTTGTCGGCGAGTCCGGCAGCGGCAAGTCGATCACCGCGCTGTCGATCATCCAGCTGCTGCCGGAAGGGCTGTGTACCCACCCGGCCGGACAGATCTTCTTCGATTACCGTGACCAGCTTGGCAAGCATCACCTGCTCGACATGCTGACGTTGTCGGAAGAGCGGCTGCGACCGATTCGCGGCTCGCGCATCGCCATGATCTTCCAGGACCCGATGACCTCGCTGAACCCGGTTTTCACCATCGGCGAGCAGATCATCGAAGCGTTACTGCTGCACAACCCGAACATGAGCTATGCGCAGGCGCGCGAACGGGCGTTGATTGCGTTGCAGCAGGTGCAGATCAAGGACGCCGACAAACGTCTCGATGAGTATCCGCATCGCCTTTCCGGCGGCCAGCGCCAGCGAGTGATGATCGCCATGGCGATGGCCTGCGAGCCTGATCTGCTGATTGCGGACGAACCGACCACCGCGCTCGATGTCACCGTGCAGGCCGAAATCCTCAAGCTGATGAAGGACCTGCAACGCAGCCGCGGCATGAGCATCCTCTTCATCACCCACGACTTCGGAGTGGTGGCGCAAGTGGCCGACAAGGTCGGCGTGATGCGCAACGGCCAGCTGGTGGAGTCAGGGCAGGTCGATGCGGTGCTGAAAAATCCCCAGCACAGCTATACCAAGAGTCTCCTCGAAGCATTGCCGCAAAACCTGCCGCGACCGCCACGCGACCGGCTCGTCGAAGCCAACAGTGATCTCGTGAGTTGCAAGGGGCTGGAGGTGCATTTTCCCATCCGCAAGGGCGTGTTTCGGCATGTCGCGGATCATGTGCGGGCGGTCGATGGCATCGACATGAGCATCAAGTCCGGCGAAATCGTTGCGCTGGTGGGAGAGTCAGGCTGCGGCAAAACCACCCTTGGCCGGGCGATTCTGCGTCTGGTCGAACCCACCGGCGGTGAAGTGCGTTACTCCGGCAGCACCATCAGCAACCTGTCACGCTCGGCGTTCCAACCCTACCGCAAGTCGATGCAGATCATTTTTCAGGACCCGATGTCGTCGCTCAACCCGCGGCTGACCATCGCCACCATGCTCACAGAACCGATGAAGGTGCATGGTATTGGAAAAAATCAGGAAGAGCGGCTCGAACTGGCAGCCAAGCTACTCGTGCAAGTCAGCCTGAAGGAAGACCACCTCTGGCGCTACCCGCATGAATTCTCCGGTGGCCAGCGCCAGCGCATCGGCATCGCCCGCGCCCTTGCGCCAAACCCCGGCTTCATCGTCTGCGACGAAGTCACCAGCGGACTCGACGTATCGGTACAAGCCGAAGTACTGGAAATGCTGCTGCAACTGCGCGCCGAACGAAACCTCGCACTACTGTTCATCACCCACGACATCAGCGTCGTGGAATACCTCAGCGACCGCACACTGGTCATGCACGCCGGAAAAATCGTCGAAGCAGGGCAGACCGAACAAGTCTGCTCGCGACCCTCACACCCCTACACCAAAAAACTCATCGAAGCCGTCCCGAGATTGGTGCTGTAGGCTCAGGGTAGTGTGGGGCCGAAGGTGGGAGATCGCCGGCTAGCCGACTTGGGTTAACGGCGGTCAAGAAGCCTTTAGCTCTTCTCGTAAAATGCGACGCAATGTCGCTTCATCGACAGGACGAGCATGTTTGAGGGGTCAAGTCTTGAAATAAAAAACATGTTTGAGGGGTCAAGTCTTGAAATAAAACATATCGCCAACGATGCTGTCGCGAAGAAATAAGAGCATTAGTGAGCCATCGCTAACACTCGGTAATCGTAACGGCCAGCCCGGCGAGTGAGGTTTCCTTGAACTTTACCGACATTTCTTCGTCGGTCTGTTTCATTGCGGCTATACATTTGTCCAGCGACATGAAGTGTTCGCCGGTATCGCGAATTGCCAGCGATGCCGCGGTATAGGCTTTCAGCATTCGTTGGGGTCAAGTCTTGAAATAAAACATATCGCCAGAGATGCTGTCGCGAAGAAATAAGAGTAGTAGTGAGCCATCGATAACACTCGGTAATCGTAACGGCCAGCCCGGCGAGTGAGGTTTCCTTGAACTTTACCGACATTTCTTCGCCGGTCTGCTTCATTGCGGCTATACATTTGTCCAGCGACATGAAGTGTTCGCCGGTATCCCGAATTGCCAGAGATGCCGCGGTATAGGCTTTGATGGCCCCAAAGCCGTTGCGCTCGATGCAGGGTACTTGCACAAGCCCCTTTACTGGGTCGCAGGTCATGCCGAGGTGATGTTCAAGGGCAATTTCCGCGGCGTGTTCTATTTGCTCGGGGCTGCCACCCCACGCTGCACATAACCCTGCTGCTGCCATCGATGCTGCTGCGCCTACTTCGCCCTGGCAGCCGACTTCCGCGCCGGAGATGGAGCTGAGATGCTTGATCAAACCGCCGATTGCACTGGCCGTCAGCAAAAAGTTTTGCACTTGATCAACGCTACCGGATTCGTGCTTGACGAGGTAATAGAGCACCGCAGGAATGACGCCTGCCGCACCATTGGTGGGTGCGGTGACGACCATGTGGCCAGCGGCGTTTTCTTCATTGACGGCCATTGCATAGGCGCATAGCCAGTCGTTGACGTTGGCTTTGTCGGGTTGCGCCTGTAGCTGCTGATAGAGTTGCTTCGCCCGGCGAGAGATATTCAATCCCCCCGGCAAAATGCCTTCTGCCGCCAGTCCGCGTTCGATGCAAAGCCTCATGGCCTGCCATATCGAATCGATACCGCGCTCCAGTTCCGCAGCTGGGATCATTTTCGTTTCATTTGCTCGCTTTATGTCTGCAATCGATAAGCCACTGTCCGCCGCCATATCGAGCATTGATTGTGCGGAGTCGAAGGCATATGGGAAGCTGTCGGCCGATGACATCTGTAGTGGTGCAACGATGCTGTTGATTTCGTCCAATGTGCTGATGAAACCACCACCGATGGAGAAATAGGTTTCTGATAGCAACGGTGCTTGTTGCTCGTCAAATAGTTTGAAGATCATGCCGTTGGGGTGTTCTGGAGGCGGGGCAGAGGTATCGAAAACAATATCGGTATCTGGGGAGAAGGCAACAGTACGTGAATCATCGAGCTGGATAGATGCTTGCTGCCAAAGTGCCGGGACGAGTGTGTCCAGATCCTTCTCGGCGACGTCCAGCGGTGAGTAGCCGTGCAGGCCCAAAACCACCGCTCGGTCGGTTGCGTGACCTTTCCCCGTCGCGGCAAGGGAGCCTTTCAGCGTACAGCGTATCGAGACGCGATGGTTGGATGCATGGGCGCGCAGAAAACGCACCACTTCTTGCATGAACGCCACGCCCGCGACCATTGGCCCCATTGTATGTGAACTGGACGGGCCAACCCCGATCTTGAACAGTTCCAGAATGCTGATAAACATAGGGTCACTAGTCTACCGCCTGTAGCCTGTTCCATTCGGATCAACCTACAGTTTGGCGGGAGGTTCCATCAGTGCTCGGTGGGGTCAGGTCTTGAAATCACTCATCTTCTTCAAACGACTTGACCACCCGGCTCACCGTAGAATAGTGCACGCCAAAGAAATCCGCGATTTCTTTCATTGTGTAACCGCCCGATTGGTAGGCGGTTGCCATGGCTTCTTTGTCATCACTCGCCTGTTGTTGATACCAGTGTAGCGACTTCACCGCGGGTCTGCTTTGTGGGCGCGGCACTTCAGCCAGTCGGGAGGTATCAAGCTTGTCATGCAGACTGTCGATAAAATCATCGCTGCCCAGATAGATCTGGCTTCTAAGGTTTTCCCAGACGGAAGGCAGCCCAATACCGGCTCGAACGAAATCGACATATTTTGCGATGTTGCGTTTACGCTGTTTGCCGAAACACCCGAGCAGCCAAGCGGTATCCAGCCATTCCGGGGCTTCTGCCTGACCGATCATTGCCAGGTAGCTGCTCCACGGCCAATCCGCCGGGTTGTCGACCATGCCCGCACGAACCGGATTCAGCACCACATAGCGCGCAAGTTCGAGTAAGTGCGCGTCCCGTTCTACCAGAATCGCCTTGTATCTGCCCTGGAAGATGTGCCCCACCAGGTTATGCCGGCGGTTGCTCCGCTGCGTGTAGACACCATTGAGCTGACGCATGCCGCGTGACAGATTCCCTTCAACCGTCTCGATCACGATATGGTAGTGGTTGTCCATCAGGCACCAGGCATAACAGCGCCAGTTGAAGCGGGAGCAAACGTGGGAGAACACCTCCAGCCAGGAGAGGCGGTCGTCGTCATCATAGAAAATGTCGTCGCGGCGATCGCCGCGAGAGGTGACATGATATAGCGCGCCGGGGTATTCAATTCTGAGTGGTCTAGCCATTGGGTAATGCTATCTCACGCACAGTGTGCAAACAAGACCTGACCCCAAAGGAGTGATGACCCCAAAGGAGTGACCCAAACAAAACCTGACCCCGAAGGAGGGAAGTCGGTCTGCTGGGAGAAGGTCTTGATCCAGATCAACTTGCGTGTGGGTTGTGGCTTTATTTGGTGTTGTAGCTGGCGCAGAATCAAGGCGGCTTTATTGTTGACTGACAGGGAGGTTTATCATGTTCAGTGTTAGCACTTTTCGACCAAATCACGATGCCGGCTTGCCGTTGAAAGCACTTGGCCTGGCACTCACGGTAGCGTTGACCGCTTGTGGTGGAGACAGTGGCGGCGGCGGTGCCAGCAGTTCGGCGCTGAGTGTGACTGGCAGCGTCAATACTGCCGACTACACCATCAGCCGGCGTGGTGACGGCTGGAGCAGGCTGGCGCAGTGGCTCGGTTTCAGTGCCGCCGTTGCCGAGTCGCTCGATTCGGTGGATACGCTGGTCGCCATTCCTTCCGACCACGGCAATGTCGATGTCGGTGTTTATGGCAATATCAAAAGCGCCAGTTTGGCAGCCGATGGCAGCTTCGAGCTGACCCTCACCAAGGAATACGACTGGGTGTTACTGCTGGTGAACGCAAAAGCGCCGACGTCGGACAAGAAAGTGGTCGCCTATGTCACGATTCCGGCATCGGTATCGGTTGCGGCGGACGGCAGTCTGATTGATCTGCCTTTCTCCGCTGCCACCAGCGATGCTATCGATATCGGCACGCTTTCGGCTGATCCCGCCAATCCCCAGGCGGCGCGCTCCGACAAGGATGCCAAATCTATCGAAGCCAGCGTCACTCTCTCCCTCGATGATTTGAAGCATTTCGCGAAATATGACGATGCCTACCGTCATCTGGCCAATGTCTACCTGAACTACAGTCAGCGTAACGGTGAATATTACTTCCCGACTGTTGAATGGCGCTGGCAGGGCGTCGATATATCCAGCCTCGGCAGCGATTTCACCCGAGCGGCAGATTTTGTGCTGCGAGAGTCTAATGCATTGATCGAAACCAACACGTCCTTGTTGACGTTTTCCGACCTATGCGATGGCGTCGTCTCTTTTGGGCTATTCCCGCCCAAAACGGTCACCATCAACGAACAGACCTTCTCGGCCACCAGTGGCATCATGAACCAGAACATGTCGCTGGGCAGCCAGTCGAACAACTACTGCTACAACGACTACCAACAGATTGAAGGGGTGAGCGAGGGAATATCCAGATTATCCTTTGGCTTCCCGATCACCAGCGCTGAAGGGCCATGGGTACTGAAGGCGGATGATCAGGCGATTGCACAATTCGATCTCGCTCTGAGTGACCCACTGGACGATGCGGGCCATCCGCTCAATTTCGTCCCGCAGATCAGAATTCACTACGACGCCACGAGCGCGGACAAAATCGCATCCATCGACATCCAGTGGCTACAGTACGATGCCACCAGTAGCAGCTACGTGGCGGTTGCGGATGATGCCGTGACGGATGCGCTGGTCAGCACCGCATTCATCAACCTGGTGGACTACAGCCAAGCCGCCGCAAATCAGGACATCAACTTCATCCAGTACGACAACAACGGCCTGATCAGCGGCAACATCGCCATCGGTGGAAAATACGACTGGTATCTCGGCTCGGCAACTTCGAGCAACCCATCGAACGGCGTGGCGCACGTCAGTGATATCTCGATTGGATACAAGCAGGGCGGGATATCATACCGTTTTAGCTGGGGTGAGCGGGCTGGCAGGTGAGGGATGGCTTTTATTTTAGCGGCATTGGTATTGGCGTTATCGGGCGGGTTTCGCTATAGCCGGGGTGTTCAGGTTGATGGAAAACAAGACCTGACCCCGGTGTCCGTTTGACCCCGGTGTCCGTTTGACCCCGGTGTCTCGTTGAAACAGCTAGGCTTGGTCTACAGTGCGGTAACCCTGCCCTCTACTCTACCCAGGTGTGGACCCCCGGTGTGTGGATTGTCGCGGCGTTAGGGTTTTTTGGCGGTTCTAGCTTGGGTGTCTACAAACTTCTGTAGAATCAAAAATTGATACATGGAGTTGACTTTATTTGGAGCAACAACGAGTTCGTTGTTATTGTCAAGATAGCCAGCTCCTGAGAGGTTGAAAAGCTCCATGTTGTCATAACTCCAAGTAATGCCAAAATCGCTTTCAGTTTGACGCTGAATATCCCATAGTATGTAATGTAGGCAATAAAGAATCCCTTTTTGGTACTTGTAACGATGGGACGAGCTGTTCAGAGGGTTGGGTGGGTAAAGAACTATATCATTGGGCTTTTGTTCGGTATCCGATAGAAATAAGGTCGAAGCAGGGTTGGCATGGCTCTTTGTGGATAGGATTTGATAAATATTTGTGCGTTGCCGCAGGTCGTCTCCGTTAGTTGATACTTTCTTTCTAATCCAGGATAAAGAGCCGTAGGTCCTCCTATATCTCTTCGCGCTGTCTGAAGTTGATGTGTCACGTGGAATTAAAGTCAACCATTCTCGTGCGAGCTCATCATTTTTTCTGAGAATGAGTGCTAGCCATCCACTCTCAAGACCTATGCGGGCAGAGTTATATGAGTCCACGAAAAGCCCTTCCCGAGATAAAATGTTTGCCGATTGAAATGCATTGCAGGAGCCAGGGCGAGCGCATATAAATCAACGTGAAAATAATACCTTAGCGCGGTAGTTATCATCCCATGCAGCTTTGCGGCGCTTTTTTGCCAGGCTCAACGCAGATGGCTCCCGCTCAAACAGGTTCAT
>Ga0256839_1001542_pt1 | contig 27762 bp, 28 predicted proteins | sample 354166metaG_FD_185968 | JGI IMG/M metagenome (GOLD analysis project Ga0256839, IMG submission 185968) | Hydrothermal vent microbial communities from Mid Atlantic Ridge, Atlantic Ocean - 354-166 | ecosystem: Environmental > Aquatic > Marine > Hydrothermal vents | place: Atlantic Ocean: Mid... | reverse complement strand
GGTGCCGGTGTTCCAGCCGCGCCCGGCCCGGCTGGCGGAGATCGAAGCGGGCATCCGCGCGCGCTTCGACCCGCGCGGCATTCTCAACCCCGGGCTGATGGGATAGGCGATGCGCACCGAATTCACCGAAGAGCAGCTTGAGCGCCCCGAGATCCGGGTGGCCAACGACATTCTGCGCAGCTGCGTGCATTGCGGTTTCTGCACCGCCACCTGCCCCACCTACCAGGTGCTGGGCGACGAGCTCGACAGCCCGCGCGGACGCATCTACCTGATCAAGGAGATGCTGGAAAACGACCGCCCGGCCGACGAAAGGACCGTCAGGCACATCGACCGCTGCCTGTCCTGCCTGGCCTGCATGACGACCTGCCCCTCGGGGGTGCATTACATGCACCTGGTCGATCTGGCCCGCGCGCATATCGAAAAGACCTACCGCCGGCCGCTGATGGACCGGCTGCTGCGCCGGGTGCTGGCCTTCGTGCTGCCCCATCCGGGCCGGTTTCGCCTGGCGATGCTGGGGGCGAAGATCGCCCGCCCCTTCCGCCGCCTGGTGCCGGACGCCCGGCTGCGGGCGATGCTGGAGATGGCACCGAAACGCATCCCGCCGGTCAGCCGCAACGACGACCCCCAGGTGTTTCCGGCGATCGGCGAACGAAAGATGCGTGTCGCGCTGATGACCGGCTGCGCACAGCGGGCGCTGAACACCGACATCAACGACGCCACCATCCGCCTGCTGCGTCGGCTGGGCTGCGAGGTGGTGATCGCGCGCGGTATGGGCTGCTGCGGGGCGCTGGTGCATCACATGGGGCGCGAGGAGGAGAGCCACGCCGCCGCGCTGAAGAACATCGACGCCTGGATGGCCGAGGTGCGCGGCGCGGGGCTGGATGCGATCGTCATCAACACCTCGGGTTGCGGCACCACGGTCAAGGACTACGGTTTCATGCTGCGCGAGCATGCGCGTGCCGCCGATGCCGCCAGGGTCTCGGAACTGGCGCTGGATGTCAGCGAACTGCTGATGAAGCTGGAGATGCCCGCAGGCCAGGGCGCGGGGCTGCGCGTGGCCTATCACGCTGCCTGCTCACTGCAACATGGCCAGCAGATCAGGACCCATCCCAAGACGCTGTTGAAACGCGCCGGTTTCGAGGTGGTGGAGCCGCGCGACGCGCATCTGTGCTGCGGTTCGGCGGGCACCTACAACCTGATGCAGCCCGAGATCTCGGCCGAACTGAAGGCGCGCAAGGTGGCCACGCTGGAAGCCACGGCGCCGCAGGTGATCGCGGCGGGCAACATCGGCTGCATGGTGCAGATCGGTTCGGGCAGCGACATTCCGGTGGTCCATACGGTGGAGCTGCTCGACTGGGCCACCGGCGGGCCGAAGCCGCGGGCGCTGGGCGCCGGGCCGTGAACCGGGCGCCGCCGGCGGTGCGGGGTCGTCGCCCGGGGCAGGGCGGTCGCGCGTTCCGGGCAGGGACCGGGAAGGCGACAGGCTCTGGAACCGCCATGGCCGCGGCACCGGGTCGCCCGGGCGGCCCGGCTCCGGGGAAAGGAGCGGAAGGGTCCGCGTCCCGCCCCGGAGGGCCATATTTTCGCCAAACGGAGGCGCTAGCAACGGCGGCGGAAACTCTGGGTACGCCATGCGGATCGGTTTGTTCATTGCCACGGTTTCGACCCTGCTTGCGGCGGGTGTCGCGGTCGGGCAGGAGAGCGGCCTGCGCCGGCTGCTGAGCGGTGCCGACAGCCGCGGCTGGGAGGCCGTCGGTCGGCTCGAGTTCGATCGGCGCGCCTTCTGCACCGGGGCGATGGTGGCGCCGGATCTGGTGCTGACGGCGGCCCACTGCCTGTTCGAGCGCGCAAGCGGCACCCGTTTCGCTCCGGAGGAAATCGTCTTTCGGGCCGGGTGGCGCAACCGGCGTGCAACGGCCGTTGCTCGGGTGGTTCAGGTGGTCGTGCATCCGGAGTTCGTGCCGGGGCAGGGCGGCGAGGTCTCCCGGGTGGGGGTGGATCTGGCCCTGCTGCGGTTGCAGTCGCCGGTCAGGAAGACATCGATTCGCCCCTTCGCCACGGCCCCCCGCCCGGCCAGGGGAGACGAGGTGGCGGTGGTCTCCTATGCCCGCGAGCGTGCCGACAGCCCCTCGCTCCAGGAATCCTGCCGGGTGCTGGCGCGCCGCTCGGGCGTGCTGGTGATGGATTGCGCCGTGGATTTCGGCGCTTCCGGGGCGCCGGTCTTCGTGCGGGATGAAACCGGGGGGGCGCGGATCGTCTCGGTGATCTCGGCCAGGGCGCGCAGCGGTGCGCGCGAAGTGGCTCTGGGGGCGATTCTGGACCGGCCGCTCGAGGTGCTCATGACATTGCTGGCCAATACCGAACCGGCACCGCCGGAACCGGGCGATGCGGTCAGGGTCTTCACCCTCGGCGGCGGCTCGGAACCTCCGGATGCGCCTCCGGGGGCCAGGTTCCTGCGCCCCTGAGGGCCGGCGGAACGCGGAGTTTCCGGGATGCGCGCCAGAGGGTCCGAAGCTGCCTTTCCGGTTCTTGCCGCCGTTCTGACGCTGGTCGGCCTTCTCGGGCTGCCGGGGGCGCATGACGCCGCGGCGCAGCCGGCAGTCTCCGGCGGGGCCGACAGCGGGTTGCAGCGCCTGGACAGCTGGGCGCGCGGGCGCGGCTGGGAAGGCGTCGGTCTGCTCGACATCGAGGGGCGGGCCAGCTGCACCGGGGTTCTGATCCGTGCCGATCTGGTTCTGACGGCGGCCCATTGCCTGCTGGATCCTGCAACCGGCAGGCGGGCCGACCCGCGCCGGGTGGAGTTCCTCGCCGGCTGGCGGCACGGGCGCGCGGTGGCGCGGCGCCGGGGCCGGCAGGCGGTGGTGCACCCGGAATTCGATGCCTCTGCCGGGCCGTCGGCGCGGGCGGTCCGCCACGATGTGGCGCTGCTGCGGCTGGAAAGCCCGATTCCGCCCTCCCATGCCGGGGCCTTCCGCGCCGGCGGCGCGGTGCGGGCCGGAGAGACGGTGAGCGTCGTTTCCTACGGGGAGGGGCGCAGGGATGCGCCGGTGCGCCAGCGCAGCTGCCGCGTGCTCGATTCCGGGAGCGGCCTGTTGGCGCTGAGCTGCGATGTGGTGCGCGGCTCTTCCGGTGCGCCGGTGTTTGCGCTCCGCCAGGGGCGGGCGTGGATCGTGTCGCTGATTTCCTCGGCCGGGGAGATCGACGGCGGGCGGCTGTCCTTCGGGATGGACATCTCCGGCCCGCTCGAAGAGCTCCTGGAGGATCTGCGCTCCGGGCGCGGAGTGTTCCCGGAGGCTCCGGCCGCCGCCCGGCGGTTGCGCGCGGGCGAGAATGGCGGCGGCGCCGGATTCAGAAGGCTGCGCGCAGGCGAGGGGCGCGCCAGCAGCGGGGCGCGGTTCCTGAAGCCGTGAGCCGGGGTGCCCTCCCCGGCCGGCGTGGAGGGCTGCCGCCGGAGCGGGGCTGACGGATGGATGGCGCGCCGGGGCCGGCCGGAGCTTCTGCCGGTCGCCGGGGAGCGCGCTCCGGGCGGGGGCGGCAGGGCGTGGAGGCCTTGAAATGCCGCTGCTGCCTTCCTATCTGTTCCGGTGCGGGTGCCGGAAGCGGGCCCGCGAAACCGCCGTTCCGGTTCGGAAGGCAACAGACGTTATCGCTCAAAGGAGGATGACCAGATGCGTGGATTCGATTTTGCCCCGCTCTATCGTGCGACCGTCGGCTTCGATCAGATCGCCGACCTGATGGACCGGCTTCTGACCAACGAGGTCAGCCAGCCGAGCTATCCCCCCTACAATATCGAGAAACTCGGTGACGATGCCTGGCGGATCTCGATCGCCGTGGCCGGCTTCGGCGAGGACGAGCTCAACGTCGAAGTGCGGGAGAACGCCCTGATCGTGACCGCCAAGAAGAAGGTCGACGAGGATGAGGGCCGCGTGTTCCTGCACCGCGGTATCGCCACCCGCGCCTTCGAGCGGCGTTTCCACCTCGCCGACCATGTGCGCGTGATCGGCGCGACTCATGTGAACGGGATGCTGCATATCGACCTGCGGCGCGAGGTGCCCGAAGCGCTGAAGCCGCGCAAGATCGAGATCACCAGAGGTGAGACGATCGAGGCCAGGGCGGTGGAAAACAGGACCGGGAAGAAATCGGACAAGTAAGCCGGCAGGCCCGGTGCCACGACAGCGGGGCGGTCGCTTGCGGCCGCCCCGTTTCGCATCGCCTGCCGCCGCATGCCCCGGGCCGACGGGGCCGGAGGTTCCCGCGTCCATCTCCGCCCCGCCCGTGCCCGGTGCTCTGCGGGTGCTCTGCGGAAGGTGCTGCCCCGGCAGGGGCGCGTCCGGGCGGCGGGACGGCCTGCCGCGTCAGCCGTCGGCTGCGCCGATATGCGCCGGATCGGCCGCGCCCCCCCCGCCATCCCCGGCGCGCCAGACCCTCCCGAGCCTGAGCCCGGCATCGAGGTGCAGGAAATCCGCCGCCATTCCCGGTGCCAGCCGGCCCAGCCGCCCTTCGGCGCCGATGATCCGGGCCGGGCGCGAGGTGGCCATCGCCAGGGCCTCGGCCAGCGGCAGGTCGAGCCTGCCGGTCAGCAGCCGCAGCGCGGCGCTCATCTCCAGGTCTGCCCCGGCCAGAGTTCCGTCGGCCAGGGTCAGCCGGCCGTCGCGGCGGCGGACCTCGCGCCCGTTCAGGCTGAAGCGGTCGAGCCCGGTTCCGGCCACCGCCATCGCGTCGGTCACCAGAAACAGCGTCCCGGGGCCGCGTTTTGCGCGCAGGGCGGTTCCAAGGGTGGCCGGGTGCACGTGGATGCCATCGGCGATGATGCCGGCCGAAACCGCGCCGCTCTCCAGCACGGCGCCGACAAGCCCGGGGGCGCGGTTCGTCAGCTGGCTCATGGCGTTGAAGAGGTGGGTCGCGCAGCGTGCCCCGGCGCGGACATGGGCGAGGCAGGCGTCGTGGTCGGCATCGCTGTGCCCCAGCGAGACGACAACCCCGGCCGCGGCCAGGGCGCGCACCTGCGCCGGGGTCGTGCTTTCCGGTGCCAGGGTGACCATCAGCGCCGGCAGCCGGCGCGCCGCACTGAGCAGCATCTCCAGATCGGCCGCTTCCATCGGCCTGATCAGGGCCGGATCATGCGCCCCCTTGCGGGCCACCGACAGGTGCGGGCCTTCCAGATGGAGCCCGGCGATGCCGGCGAGCCCCTCGTCGATGGCTGCCGCTACCGCCTCGATCGCGGCGCGGGTGCGTTCGGGGGTATCCGTGATCAGCGTGGGCAGCAGCGCGCCGGTGCCCAGCCGGGCATGGGCGCGGACGATCTTGCGCAGCGTGGCCGGGCTCGGATCGTCGTTGAACATGACCCCGCCGCCGCCGTTGACCTGCAGATCGACGAACAGCGGCGCCAGCACCCCGCCTTCCAGCGTGACCCTCCTGGCCTGCGCCGGGCACTCCGCCGCCGGCAGGATCGCCCCGATCCGCCCTCCTTCCACCACCAGCGCATGGTCTTCGAGCAGCCTTTCGCCGTCGAAGACGTCAGCGCCGAGATATGCCGCAGGCGCGCCGCTCATACGGTTTCCGTCACCTTGCGCAGGTTGCGCGGCAGGTCGGGGTTGATGCCGCGCTGGCGCGCCAGCCGTTCCACCATCGCGTAGAAGGAGACGATCAGCGCCAGCGGGTCGGTCAGCGGGTGGCCCGTGCGCACATGTTCCAGCCGCTCCGCGCGTCGGCACCTGCCGGAAGTGACGAATACCTTCGCCCCCATTTCCGCGATCCGGTCGGCCACCTCGGCCAAGCCTTCCTCGGCGGCATCGGCGGCGGCGAAACCCAGCACCGGGAAACCTTCTTCCACGATCGAGACCGGCCCGTGCAGGATTTCGGCCGAGGAATGGCTTTCGGCGTGCAGGCGGCAGGTCTCCTTGAACTTCAGCGCGGCTTCCGCGGAGATCGCCCAGGCCGGGCCGCGGCCGATGGTGAACAGCGAGGGGCGGGTGCCGATCTCCGCGCGCAGCTCGGGCCAGTCGATTCCGACCGCAAGGCGCAGCCGCTCCGGCAGCGTGTGCAGTGCGGCGCGCAGATCATCGTTGCCGGCCCATGCGGCGATGAAGGCCAGCCCGGCCACCGCCGAGGTGACGAATGTCTTGGTGGCGGCGACGCTGCGCTCGGGGCCGGCGTGGATGTCGAGCACCCGTCCGGCGGCCCGCGCCAGCGGCGAGGCCGGATCGTTGGTGATGGCAACCGTCAGCGCTCCGTTGTGCCCGACGCTGCGGGTCAGGGCCACGAGGTCGGGGCTGCGGCCCGATTGCGACACGGCGAGGCACAGCGCGCGCGACAGGCGCAGCCGTCCGCCATAGACCGAGGCCACCGAAGGTCCGACCGAGGCCACGGGCAGGCCCAGGACCAGCTCGCTGACATATTTCAGATAGGTGCAGACATGATCGGAAGAGCCGCGCGCCACGCTGATCAGGAACGCCGGATCGAAGCCGCGCGCCGTCGCCGCCGCTTCGGCGCAGGCCGCCCCGCCCTGCGACAGGAGCCGCTCCACGGCATCGGGAATCTCGTCGATCTCGCGACGCATGCGGGTCGTGTCGGGGGGAGTCATGTTCTGGTTCCTTCTTCGGCAAGGCGCAGTTCGGCCACGAAGTCATAGGCATCGCCGCGATAGACCGAGCGGGTGAACTCCACCACCCGGCCCTCCGGCAGGTAGGAGGTGCGCTCGATCCGCAGCCCGGCATCCCCTTCGGGAACGCCCAGCAGCGCGGCATCCTCCTCGTTCAGGTTGATCGCCGAGATCCGCTGCAGCGCCCGCACCGGGCGGTTGCCGTCACGCTCCAGAACCTCGTAGAGCGAGCGTTCCACCGTCAGCGGATCGGGCAGGATGTCGCAGGGCAGCGCGGCGCGCTCGATCGCCATCGGGTCGTCGTCGGCGAGGCGCAGCCGGGTGATGCGGGAAACCGAATCGCCGGCGGCCAGGCCGAGCGCGATCATCTCCTCGGGCGAGGGCAGGAAGATGCCGCGCGCCAGCCAGACCGAGGCGGATTTCCGCCCGCGCCGGGCCATGTCCTCGGTGAAGGAAGTCAGGATGGAAAGCGACTGCTCCACCTTCGCCACCCGCGGCGCGACGATGGTGCCCGAACCGCGCCGCTGCTCCACCAGCCCGGCTGCCACCAGCGGCTGGATCGCCTTGCGCACCGTGACCCTCGAAAGCGTCGTCATCTCGGCGATCTCGCGCTCCGGCGGCAGCGGGGTGCCGGGGGCGATCTGCCCGCTCTCGATCGCGCTTTCCAGCCGGCGGCGCAGCTGCATGTAGCGCGGCCCGCCGTGGGGCAGCAGCCAGCCGCGCGGGTCGAGGATCTCGCGCACGTCCATCAGCCGGCCTCCGCCTGCGGACAGGGCAGGTGGTGGCGCCGGGCCAGGGCGATGGTCCCGTCCAGGGCATCGCCGCGCGCCGGGGCGAGCAGGCGGCGGTAGCGGTCGGGCAGGCGCGGTTCGTAGACCGGGGCCAGCCCGCCCAGCAGGCAGAGCACCGGCCCTTCCTGCGCGCCCAGCGCGTCGAGCCGCCGGCACAGCAGTTCGCTCCCCCGATTCAGGATCTCCGTCGCCACCGCGTCGCCGTTGCGGGCGGCGGCGGCGATCTCGGGGGCGAGGCGGGCGATCTCGCCGGGGCTGACCGCATGGGCGAAGCGCACGATCTCGTCGGGGCGGGCAGAGTGGCGTTCCAGGATGGCGCGGGTGAGCGGGCTGTGGCGGCACAGCCCGTCCTCGGCATGGAGGACGGCGCGCAGGAGCTCGCGCCCCAGCCAGGCGCCGCCGCATTCGTCGCCCAGCTGATATCCCCAGCCGCCGATGCACCGTTCGCGCCCCTGTGCGCGGCGCATGAAGAACGAGCCGGTGCCGAGCATCGCCACCGCTCCCTCGCCCGGCCCGAGCGCCCCTTCGAGCGTGGTTTCCCGGTCGGTCGAGACCGTGGCGCGGGCAAACCCCAGCGCCCGTTCCATGCGTTCGGCCAGATCTCCGACGCCGGCACCGGCCAGCCCCAGCCAGGCAATGTCGCGGCTGCGCTGCGCGAAGTCCAGCCCGGCGGCAGCATAGGCGCCGGCAATGGCGCGCAGGATGTTGTCGCAGGCGGAGCGGAAATCGGAATTGACATTGGCCGGCCCGCCGGTTGCCGTGGCCAGCACCCGCCCGCCCCTGGCGGTCACGAGGCGGACCCGGCAGCCGGTGCCGCCGCCGTCGATGCCGACGATATGCTCGGGATTCGGGCGCATGTAATACCCATACAATACCATTTTCCGCAGGGGAAGTGCTTTTCGAACCATGTGGTCGGAAGCGCCACGTGTCTTTCGGCGGTCGCTTCTTAAACATATGAGAAAACAACATGATATCGTCTGGCGTATCGAGATCGGGTATCGGCGGCAAGAATTGTCTGGACATTCGGTATTAAATTGGCATCATATTTGACAGTATCAGCCACCGGGAGATCCGCATGACCACTGCCGCCGCGTCCCCGCATGTTCCGCAGACGGAACGGCTCCATCCGCGCGCCCGGGGGCTCGATACGCTGCCGGGGGGCGAGATTCTCTCGATCCTGCTCGAGGCGCAGGTTGCGGCGGCGCGCGCCGTCGGGGAGGCGCTGGGGGCGCTGGAACGCGGCGCGGCGGCGATGGAGGGGGCGCTGCGCGGGGGCGGCCGGCTCGTCTATGCCGCGGCCGGGAGCTCCGGTTTGCAGGCGCTGGCTGACGGGCTGGAGATTCCGCCGACCTTCGGCATCCCGACCGAGCGGATCGAGATTCTGCGCGCCGGCGGCTTCGAGAACATGACCGTTCCCAGGGAAGGGGCCGAGGATGACGCCGAGGCGGCCGCCGCCGATGCCGAGGTCATCCGGGCCGGAGACTGCGTGATCTGCCTGGCGGCCTCGGGCAACACCGTCTATGCGGTCAAGATCATGGAAATCGCCCGTGCCCGCGGCGCCGTCACCATCGGCATCGCCAACAATCCGGGCACCCGGCTGCTGGAGGCGGACATACCCGTGCTGCTGCCCACCCCGCCCGAGGTCATCGCCGGCTCCACCCGGCTGGGGGCGGGCACGGCGCAGAAGATCGCGCTGAACCTGATGTCCACGCTTCTGGGTGTCCGTCTGGGCCATGTGATGGACGGGCGGATGGTGAACGTGGCGACCAGCAACGTCAAGCTGCGCGGGCGGGCGGCGAAGATCGTCCGCGACATCGCCGGCTGCGATGAAGACACGGCCCGGCGCTGCCTGGAGGCGGCGCAATGGGCGGTGAAGGAGGCCGTCCTGATCGCAAGCGGGGCGAAAGACCTCGCCGCGGCCAGGCGGCACCTGGATGCGGCGGACCAGAACCTGCGTTCTGCGCTTGCCGGGCTGAGAACGGGGGAGGCCCCGGAGTGACAATGCGTGTTCACGCGACAACTGGGAGAAGACAGATGAGAGCAACAGGACTGGCCGCGGCGTTCGCGGCAACCGCTGCCCTTGGCGGGGCGGTGTGGGCGCAGGAGGTCACGCTGACCATCGAAAGCTGGCGCAACGACGACCTGAAGATCTGGCAGGAGAAGATCATCCCGGCGTTCGAGGCCAGCCACCCCGGCATCAAGGTGGTGTTCGCCCCGACCGCGCCGGCGCAATACAACTCGGCGCTCAACGCCAAGCTGGAAGCCGGAACCGCGGGCGATCTCATCACCTGCCGGCCCTTCGACGGCTCGCTGCAGATGTTCCAGAAGGGCTATCTGGAGGATCTCAGCGACATGGAGGTGCTGAACAACTTCGGCCCGGTCGCCAAATCCGGCTGGAGCACCGACGACGGTTCGGCCACCTACTGCATCCCGATGGCCTCGGTGATCCACGGCTTCATCTACAACAAGGATGCCTTCGAGGAACTGGGCCTCGAAGAGCCGAAGACCGTGGACGAATTCTACGCCCTGCTCGACAGGATCAAGGAAGACGGCAGCTACATCCCGATGGCCATGGGCACCGCCGACGAATGGGAAGCGGCCACCATGGGCTATGCCAATATCGGCACCAAGTACTGGAAGGGTGAGGAGGGCCGCAAGGCGCTGATCGCCGGCAAGTCGAAACTGACCGATCCCGAATGGGTCGAGCCCTATCGCGAGCTTTCCCGCTGGGGGCAGTATCTGGGCGACGGCTTCGAGGCCCAGTCCTACCCGGACAGCCAGAACCTGTTCACGCTCGGGCGCGCCGCGATCTATCCGGCCGGCAGCTGGGAGATCTCGGGCTTCAACGCCCAGGCCGATTTCGAGATGGGCGCCTTCCCGCCGCCGGTGCTGCCGGGGGGCGAGTGCTACATCTCGGACCATGTGGACATCGCCATGGGGCTGAACCCGGCCAGCCCGAACAAGGAAGCCGCCCGCACCTTCCTGGAATGGGTCGGCTCGCCCGAGTTCGCCAGCCTCTATTCCAACGCGCTGCCGGGCTTCTTCTCGCTGTCGAATGCCGACATCACGCTGGAAGATCCGCTGGCCCAGACCATGGTGGGCTGGCGCAAGAGCTGCAACTCCTCGATCCGCCCCTATGCGCAGATCCTGGGACGCGGCACGCCGAACCTGCACACCGAATACTGGGTGACCTCGGCCAACGTGATCCGTGGCACCATGACCCCGGAAGAAGCCGGCCAGCACATGCAGGACGCGCTTGACAGCTGGTACACCCCGCCGGCCCAGTAACCGCGCCCAGTAACCGCGCATTGCATCGAACCGGCCGGGCCGCCGCCCTTGCGGCCCGGCCAGCCCGCAAAGGTCGCGCGCAGACGGCCCGCAGACAGGGAGGGAGCGATGAGCAGCGAGGCAGGCCCGAAACGGCGCTGGCACATTGCCGTCTTTCTGGCGCCGGCGGTGCTGGTCTATACCGCGCTGATGATCCTGCCGCTGTTCGGCACGCTGAAGCTTTCGCTTTACCAGAACGTCGATCAGCAGCAGGTCTTCGTCGGCTTCGGGAATTTCGCCACCCTGTTCGGCGATCCGAACTGGTCGGAAGCCTTCTGGCGCGGGCTGAAGAACAACTTCTGGTTCTTCTTCATCCACATGGCGGTGCAGAACCCGATCGGGATCGCGCTGGCGGCCATGCTGTCCGTGCCGGCGCTGCGCTTCAAGGCCTTCTACCGCACCGCGATCTTCATTCCCACCATCCTGTCCTTCGTGATCGTCGGCTTCGCCTGGAAGCTGATCCTCTCGCCGCTGTGGGGCATCGCGCCGGGGCTGCTCGATGCGGTGGGGCTGAAGCACCTGTTCAAGCCCTGGCTGGGGCTCGAGGATTACGCGCTCACCACCATCGCGCTGATCTCGGTCTGGCAGTATGTGGGCATTCCGATGATGCTGATCTATGCGGCGCTGCTGTCGATCCCCGACGAGGTGCTGGAAGCCGGAGAGATCGACGGCATCACCGGCATGAAGGCGTTCTGGAAGATCAAGCTGCCGCTGATCCTGCCTTCGATCGGGATCATCTCGATCCTGACATTCGTGGGCAATTTCAACGCCTTCGATCTGGTCTATACCATCGAGGGCGCGATGGCGGCGCCCAATTTCAGCACCGAGGTCATGGGCACGCTGATGTTCCGCACCTTCTTCGGACACCAGACCCAGCCGGGCGATCCGAACATGGGCTCGGCGATCGCGATGATGATGTTCCTGATCATCCTGGCCGGCGTCACCGTCTACCTGTTCCTGATCCAGACGCGCATGCGGCGCTACCAGTTCTGAGGAGACGGCCATGCAGCGCGTGAAACACAACTGGCTGAACCTGGGGCTGATGCATCTGGCGCTGATCGCCTACACCATCATCGCGCTGTTTCCGGTGGTGGTGATTCTCATCAACAGCTTCAAGACCCGCAAGGCGATCTTCCGCGAACCGCTTGCCCTGCCGACATCCGAAACCTTCTCGCTGGTCGGCTACGAGACCGTTCTGAAGCAGGGCGACTATTTCCTCTATTTCCAGAACTCGCTGATCGTCACCCTGGGCTCGCTGTTCTTCATCCTGCTGTTCGGGGCGATGGCGGCCTTCGCCCTTTCGGAATACCGCTTTCGCGGCAACACGCTGATGGGCCTTTACCTGGCGCTCGGCATCATGATCCCGATCCGGCTGGGCACGGTGGCGATCCTGGAATTCATGGTGGCCACCGGGCTGGTCAACACGCTGTGGGCGCTGATCCTCGTCTATACCGCCTCGGGGCTGCCGATCGCGGTGTTCATCCTGTCGGAATTCATGCGCCAGGTCTCGGCCGACCTCAAGGATGCGGGCCGTATCGACGGCCTTTCCGAATACCGCATCTTCTTCCGCCTCGTGCTGCCGCTGGTGCGCCCGGCGCTGGCCACGGTGGCGGTGTTCAACATGATCCCGATCTGGAACGACCTGTGGTTCCCGCTGGTCCTGGCCAACAGCGAGGAAACCAAGACGCTGACGCTCGGCAGCCAGGTCTTCATCGGTCAGTTCGTGACCGACTGGAACGCGGTGCTCTCGGGGCTGTCCATGGCCATCCTGCCGGTGGTGATCCTCTACGTGATCTTCTCGAAGCAGCTGATCCGCGGCATCACCTCGGGGGCAGTGAAATGAGCGCGCCGCTCAGGGTTCTGCTGGCAGGGCTCGGCAACATGGGCCTGTCCCATGCAATGGCCTGCCACGAAAATCCGGCCTTGCAGATCGTCGGGCTGGCCAACCGTTCGCGCCCCGATCTGCCCGGGCCGCTGGCCGGCTACCCCTTCTTCGGGGATTTCGAAACCGCCCTGGCGCAGACGAAACCCGATCTGGCGGTGATCGCCACCTATACCGAAAGCCACGCCGGATACGCCATCGCGGCGATGGAAGCCGGTGCGCATGTGTTCGTGGAAAAGCCGCTGGCGGCGAACATGGCCGATGCCACCCGGGTGGTGGAAACCGCCCGGCGCACCGGGCGCAAGCTGATGGTGGGATACATCCTGCGGGTGCACCCGAGCTGGCAGCGGCTGATCGCCGAGGCGCGCGCGCTCGGCGGGCCCTACGTGTTCCGGCTCAACCTGAACCAGCAGAGCACGGGCGCGCAATGGGAGGTGCACAAGGCGCTGATGCGCTCCACATCCCCGATCGTCGATTGCGGGGTGCATTACGTGGATGTCATGTGCCAGATCACCGACGCGCCACCGCGCGAGGTGCGCGGCATGGGGCTGCGCCTTTCCGGCGAGATCGCCGAAGACATGTACAACTACGGCCATTTCCAGGTGCTGTTCGCCGACGGATCGGTGGGCTGGTACGAGGCCGGCTGGGGGCCGATGATCTCGGAAACCGCCTTCTTCGTGAAGGACGTGATCGCACCCGGGGGCGCGGTGTCGATCGTCGGCTCCGAGCCCGGCGGCTCGGCCGAGATCGAGGGCCACACGCGGGTGGGCGCGCTGCGGCTGCATCGCGCGGGTCACGGCGATCGGGTCGTCGAAATGCCCGACGAGCCCGGCCACCAGGCACTGTGCGCGGCCGAAATGGCGCAGATGGCCGCCGCGATCCGCGAGGACCGCGACCTGAGCCGCCACATGCGGGATGCGCTGAATTCGCTGGCCGTATGCCTGGCGGCCGATGAAAGCGTGCGCACCGGGCAGGCGGTGAAACTGCAGCAGGGGGAAGGGTGAATGGGATCCTTGACGCTCAGGAATGTCAGCAAGTCCTTCGGCAAGGTCGAGGTGCTGCATGACATCAACCTTGCGGTGGAGGACGGGGAATTCGTGATCTTCGTCGGCCCCTCGGGCTGCGGAAAGTCCACGCTCTTGCGCATCATCGCCGGGCTGGAGGATGCCACCTCGGGCGATGTGGAAATCGCCGGGCGGCGGGTCAACCACCTGCCCCCCAGCAAGCGCGGCATCGCGATGGTGTTCCAGACCTATGCGCTGTATCCGCATCTGACGGTCAGGAAGAACATGTCGCTGGGGCTGAAGCAGGCCGGCGAAAGCCCCGCGGTGATCGCCGAGCGGGTGGAGAAGGCGGCGGCGATGCTGGAACTGGAACCCTATCTGGAGCGCCGCCCGGCCGAGCTTTCGGGCGGCCAGCGCCAGCGGGTGGCGATCGGGCGGGCGGTGGTGCGCGAGCCCGAGCTGTTTTTGTTCGACGAACCGCTGTCCAACCTCGATGCGGCGCTGCGCGTCAACACCCGGATCGAGATTGCCGAGCTGCACCGCCGGCTGGGTTCGACGATCATCTATGTCACCCACGACCAGGTGGAGGCGATGACGCTGGCCGACAAGATCGTGGTGCTGCAGGACGGAAAGGTGGAACAGATCGGCGCCCCGATGGAGCTTTACAACGACCCGGACAACATCTTCGTGGCCGGCTTCATCGGCAGCCCGGCGATGAACTTCCTCGATGCGCGGCTGCTTGACGAGCCCCCCGAAGTGGCCACCATCGGCCTGCGCCCCGAGGCCATCTCGCTCGGGGCCGAAGGCAGGATCGAGGGCACGGTCAGCCATCTTGAACACCTGGGCGCCGATACCAACGTCTATGTCCACGTGGGTGACAGGCTGGTGACGGTGCGCATCCTCGGGCAGGAGAACTTCGCCGTCGGCGCCACGGTGCGGCTGAACTTCCCGCCCGGGGCGGTCTATCGCTTCGACGCCGACGGTCGGCGCATCCGCGCGGGCGAGGCGGGCTGAGCCCCGGGCGGAGGCCGGCCGCAGGGGCATTGCCTGGCGGCGACAAAGGTGGTTGTCTGCGCCCGGAAGGAAACCCGCGCGCACGGCGCCGGGCGCATGAGGGGAACCGTCGCCGAGATGCGCAACCCGATCAGGGCCTACAGGATGCGCTGGAAGCGCCGGCGGCTTCTGTTTCGCGCGTTGCGCAAGCGGCGCCAGCTTGCGGCGGTGGCGGACCGGAGCGCGCAGCTTCGCAAGGGGCAGATCCTGCTGTTTTCCACAATGCGCAACGAGGCGCTCCGCCTTCCGTTCTTTCTCGAGCACTACCGGAAGATCGGGGTGGATCATTTCCTGATCGTGGACAATGCCAGCGATGACGGTACCGGAGAGCTGCTCGCCGGGCAGCCGGACGTTTCGCTGTGGCGCACGGATGCAAGCTACAAGCTGGCCCGCTTCGGGATGGACTGGCTGACCTGGCTGCAGGCGCGATACGGTCACGGCCACTGGTGCCTGACGGTGGATGCCGACGAGATATTCATCTACCCGGACTGGGAAAACCGCTCCCTGGCCGGGCTGGTGGCCGGGCTGGAGGCCGTCGGTCGGCGCAGCTACGGCGCCCTCATGCTCGACCTGTACCCGCGTGGCCGGCTGAGCGCGCATCCATACCGGGCGGGGCAGGATCCCTGCGACATCCTGCAGTGGTTCGATGCGGGGAATTACGAGTTCAGATACCAGCCCGACCTGCAGAACCTGCTGATCCGGGGCGGGGTGCGCAGCCGGATGTTCTTTGCCGAGGATCCGGCCCGCGCGCCGACCCTGAGCAAGACGCCGCTGGTCTTCTGGAACCGGCGCCACGCCTATGTGAGCTCCACCCATTCGCTCCTGCCGCCGCGGCTCAACCACGTGCGCAGCCGGCACCCGCCGCACCCGCCGTCGGGGGTGCTCCTGCACACGAAGTTCTTGCACATGGTGATCGGCAAGTCGCGCGAGGACAGGATACGCCGCCAGCATTTCGAGAACGGAGCCCTGTTTCAGGCCTATTACGAGGCGCTGATCGACGACCCGGTGCTGTGGAACGCCGATTCCATCCGCTACCGGGGCTGGCGCCAGCTGGTGGCGCTCGGGCTCATGCACGACGACCGGCCATGATGAGCGACCTCCGGCGCGGTCTGCCGGGCGGTTGAGCGGGGTGCGGCGCTTGTGCGTGCCGGCTGTGTAGCAGCACGGTGCTCCGGGGCACGCCGGGCGTGCCCGCCGCTGCGCCAGCGTATTCATTCCCGCTTTGCCGCGGCGCGCCCCTGGCCTCGCCGCGGCGGGGCTCCTCCAGCCGGACGATGCAGTCCGGCGACCAGCTCCACATGCGGCGACCACAGGAACTGATCGACCACCCCGACCAGGCCGAGGGCGAAGCCCGCCGCGACAAGCCGCTTCGCATCGCGGGCAAAACTCGCCGGATTGCAGGAAACCGAGACCACCTGCCGCAGCGGCGCGGCGGCGATCTGCTCCACCTGCGCCCGGGCGCCGGCGCGCGGGGGGTCGAGCACCACCGTATCGAAGCGGGAAAGCTCGTCTGCCGTCAGCGGCCGCCGGAAGAGGTCGCGCCTTTCGGTGGTGAGCCGCTTCAGCCCCGGCGCCTGCCGCCAGCCGGCCTCGAGAGCTTCCAGCATTCCGGCATCGGATTCGACGGCGTGAACCGGGCAGATCCCGGCCAGTGGCAGCGCGAAGGTGCCGCAGCCGGAGAACAGGTCGGCCACGCGCCCGGCGTGCCGGCAGAGCGCCAGCACCGCGCGCACCAGCGCCGCCGCGCCTTCCTCCGTGGCCTGCAGGAAGGCGCCGGGCGGCGGCACGACCCGGGCCCGGCCCATGCGCTGCCAGGGCGGCCGCCGGGCGGCCAGGATCTGGCCTTCCCAGGACAGCCGGGCGAGATCGTGCCGCTCGGCCAGTTCCGCGAGGCTCTGGCGCAGCCGTGCATCGGCTTCCCTGCCGCCGCGCACCGCCACGTCGATGCCGGATTCCGACAGGGTGGCATGCAGGGCGATCTCGGCCCGGCGCGAGGCGCCGGCAAGGGTCAGCTCCCGCAGCGCCGGCAATGCGGCCGTGAGGCCCGGGTGCAGGAGTCGGCAGTCCGCGATTTCCGTGATCGTGTCCGATGCCCGGTCGTGAAAGCCGACAATAGCCCCGCCCCTGGTGCGTCGCCCGGAAAGCCCGGCCCGTCGGCGCGAGGCCGGGGGCGAGACCGACAGCATCCGCACCTCCGCCTCCAGCCCCTGCGCGGCAAGCGCGTTGCGCACCACCTGCACCTTCCAGTCGGCAAGAAAGGCTTCCGAGGCATGTTGCAGCGCGCAGCCGCCGCAGGCCCCGTAGTGCCGGCAGGGCGGGCGGACGCGCGCGGCCGAAGGCGTGAGGATCTTCACCTCGCGCAGCCGGTCGCCCTCGGGCCTGCCGGTGACGATCTCGCCGGGCAGGGCGCCGGGCACGAAAAGCGGCCCCGGGGCGATCCCGTCGCCCAGGTGGCCGAGGCGCTCAACCGTGGTCCTGAACGTCATCGCGCAGCCACTCCAGAAACGTGTCGGCGCCCGCCCGCGTGCGGATGCGGTGCACCGTCAGATGCGGCGCCGCGGCCAGCGCGGCGGCGATCCTTTCGCGGGCCGAGCGGCGGGTGCGCCAGAGAAAGCACAGGAAGCCCGGATTCGGCCGTTCCGGGCAGATGTCCGCCACGCCGGGACGGATGCGCGCGCCTCGAAGCCGCCATCGCCGCCCCAGGATCCGCCGGATGCGCGCCCCCAGCGGCAGGTCCAGCCATATGGCCGTATCGGCCCGCGCCATCGGTTCAGGAGAGGTTGCCGAAAGCCCGCCTTCGAGTATCCATTCGTCGCCGGACATGATCTCGTGCACCAGCCGGTTCCTTTCCTCCCTGTCCCGCTCCTGCCCGCCCGGCCGCCAGTGCACGCGGTCCATGTGAAACACCGGCAAGCCTGTGATCGCGCCCAGCGCCACGGCGAAATGCGACTTGCCCGCCCCGGCCTGCCCCAGCACCAGCACCCGTTTCATTTCAGCGCCACCGCCGGGCTGAAGGCGTAGCCCCCGGGTGACAGGATCGTCGCCTCGCGCAAACCGTGCGGCTTGTCGGCGGGCGGCTCGACCACCATCTGGCCAGCCTGTTCGGCCCGCGCCACTGAAGTGTCGGGATCGACCCCGAACAGGTAAAGCTGCACGCCGCCCCCGCGCGGCGGGGTCTCGGGGATCAGCCCGTGCAGCGGATGCGCGCCACAGGTTGCATCAAAATGCAGCTGAAACAGCGCGGCACCGTGGGTGACAATGGCGAAATCGTCGCTCAGCCGGTGAATCGCCAGGCCAAGGACCTGCTCCGGAAACCCGGCCAGCGCCCGCACATCCGGGCTCAGCAGGTTCACGCCAAGCCCGGTCAGGGTGCGCCCGAACTCATCCGCCGGCACCGTCTCGAAATCCATGCCCTTCATTCGGCGGCCTCCGCCACCCCGAGGAAGCCCCCCGACTGCCGGTTCCAGAACCGCGCGTAAACGCCGTTTCCTTTCAGCAGTTCCTCATGCGTGCCTTCCTCGACGATGCGGCCCTGGTCCAGCACGATGATCCGGTCCATGCTGACGATGGTCGAAAGCCGGTGCGCAATCGCCAGCACGGTCTTGCCCTCCATCACCTTGGTCAGCGCTTTCTGGATCGAGGCTTCCACTTCGCTGTCCAGCGCACTTGTCGCCTCGTCCAGCACCAGGATCGGCGCGTCCTTCAGGATGGCGCGCGCCAGAGCGATGCGCTGGCGTTGCCCGCCCGAAAGCCTGACCCCGCGTTCGCCGAGGTGGGCATCGTAGCCCCGGCGCCCCCGATGATCCTCGAGCCCGAGGACGAATTCATGCGCCCGGGCGCGCCGGGCGGCCTCGATGACCCGGGCATCGTCGGCATCGGGGTTTCCGTAGCGGATGTTGTCCATCGCCGAGCGGTTGAACATCGCGGTTTCCTGGGTGACCATGCTGATCGCCCGGCGCAGGGAGGCCTGGCTCACGCGCGAGATGTCCTGCCCGTCGATCAGGATGCGGCCGCCTTCGGGATCGTGGAGCCGCAGCAGCAGCGAAACCAGGGTCGATTTCCCCGCCCCCGAAGCGCCGACGATGCCGATCCGTTCTCCGGGGCGGACGGTCAGGCTCAGCCGGCTGATCCCGCCGCGGTCGCGACCGTAGGCGAAGCTCACCTCATCGAAGCGGATCCCGGCTTCGCGCACCACCAGCGGGGCCGCGTCCGGGGCATCTTCCATGCCGTGCGGTCGGGTCAGGGTGGCGATGCCGTCCTCGAGTTCGCCCAGATGCGAATAGATCTGCATCAGGGTGAAGCTGACCCAGCCGCTCATCTGCGCCAGCCGGATCGAAACCGCCCCGGCAGCGGCGATATCGCCGGTGCTGGCTTCCCCCCGCGCCCAGAGCAGCGCGGTGCCGCCGATCAGCACGCTCGGCAGCATCCCGGCCAGAACCATCAGCGCAAGACGGAAGCCTGCGGCAAGCCCGCCCCAGGCCTGCGCCTTGCGACGGTAGTCTTCGATCGCGGCATGTGCCGCGGCATCCTCGTGGGCGTCATGGGCGAACAGCTTGACCGTCTTGATGTTGGTGATGGTATCCACGAGCCGGCCGCTGACCAGGGCGCGGGCGCTGGCCCGGGCGCCGGCGCGGCGGCGCGCGCGCGGCAGGAACCAGCGCACCAGGGCGACATAGGCCGCCAGCCAGAGCAGCATCGCCGCGGCCAGGGAGGTGTGGATCGTGCTCACCAGAAGCAGCGAGGCGGCGGCCGAAAGCAGCGCGAAGACCAGCGTGTTGACGCTTTCCACCGTGACTTCGGTCAGCGAATTGGCCACCTGAAGCTGCTTCTGCGCGATCCGCCCGGCAAAGTCGTTGTCGAAGAAGTCCACCGAATGGCCCAGCGTCCAGCGGCTGATGCGCGAGAGCACCGCTGCCGAAAGATTGGGCGCCAGGAGATATTGGGTGAAGGCGGCGCTCAGCCCGATGCAGAGCGGCCGGAGCACGACGAAGAAGCCGAACAGCAGCCCGAACATCCACGGCCCGTGTTCGGCAAGCCCGGCCGGGCCGGCGGTGCTCACCCGGTCGATCACCAGCCCCAGGAGCCTGGCGGTGAACGCCTCGAGCGTGCCGACGGCCCCGCTGAACAGAATCCCGGCACCCACCACCGGAAAGCTGCCGCGGAGCGCCCAGAGGAAGAAGCCTCCCAGGCTGCGCGGAGGCGGGCCCTGGGCCGGGGCATACGGGTCGATCATTTCAGCCAGTTTCATGCCTGCCATTCCCGGGTATTCCGCTCCCGGCGCATTCCCGGCGCGATGTTCCCGCCCGGGCGGACAAGCCGCCGGAGCGGAGCTTCGTCGCTGGAGGTGCGCGCCCGTTTCCGTTCACCATCGCCACCCGCGCTCCGGCGGCGGGCCGGTCGTGGCGATCGTAGACGAGCGGCGGGGGATTGCAATGCCCGCTGCGGCAGGGCGGCACGTCGGGCCGGGGCACGGGCATGACGGGCCGGGGCCTGCGCGCCGCTCCGGCGGCCGGCGGTCAGGATTCCGCGAGAAGCGCGTCGCGGCTCAGGCGGAAGCCGGAATCGATCCAGCGCTGCTCGGCCTCCCTGAGCGCGCGGCCCAGGGCGGGGCCCCGGTAACGGTCGGCAAGATCGGAGGCACGCAGCGGAAAGACCTGCCCGGCGGCCCGTTTCGCGTGCCGCGCCAGCCCGTCCGGCAGCGGCTGGCCGTGAAGGGCGGCGCGCAGCAGGGCCACGTCGATGGCACTCTGCGCGCCGTGGCGATAGGCGATCTCCTCGGGGCGCGTGCCGGCGTCGGTCAGCTCCTGCAGCAGCCTCAGGCGGCGTGCCTCGGTCCGACTCAGGCGCAGCGCCCGGGGCAGATCCTGCCCGCCCAGCGCTGCCAGCCGGCGGATCGGCTCCGGCGGGATGGGCTCCGGCGGGATGGCGGTTTCCAGCTGCACGAGCGGGGCCAGGGCGCGACTGTCGGCGCCGGGCATGATCCGGGCCAGAACCCCCACCCGCTGCATGGTGGCGCAGGCGGAGGCCGGATCGGGGGCGGCCAGGAGCTTCCTGGTTTCCGCGCCGACACGCTCGCGCGACAGCCGCGCCAGCCCGTCGAGGCCGGCGGCGATCGCTGCCAGGGCCTCCGCGTCCGGCTTGCGCCGCGGGTCGCCGTACCAGGCGTGAAAGCGAAAGAAGCGCAGGATGCGCAGATGATCCTCGCGGATCCGCGCCGCCGCATCGCCGATGAAACGCACCCGGCGCGCGCGCAGGTCGGCGAGCCCGCCAAGCGGGTCGATCACCCGCCCGTCCGGTTCGGCGTAGAGGGCATTCATGGTGAAGTCGCGCCGCCGGGCGTCCTCCTGCAGGCTGTCGGCAAAGCGCACCTGGGCGTGGCGCCCGTCGGTTTCGACATCCTGCCGGTAGGTGGTGATCTCGTGCGCCCGCCCCTGTGCGATCACCGTCACCGTGCCATGCCGGAGCCCGGTGGCAACGGCCTTCAGGCCGGCGCGCGCGGCCAGTTCCATGACCGTCCCGGGGCGGGCATCGGTGGCGATGTCGATATCGTCAACCGGCTGGCCGAGCAGCGCGTTGCGCACGCATCCGCCCACGAAATGCGCCGCGTGGCCAGCGTCGAGCAGCATTGCCATGATCCGGGCCGTCGCCGGCGCGCGCAACCATTCTCCCGTGATCCGGGTCATGCTCCGCGGATCCGTTCGGCAAGCGCATGCAGCATTCGCGCCGTCGCCCCCCAGATGTAGTGGGGCCCGTAGGGAAGCACGTAATAACGGCGGCGCTGCCCGCGCCAGCGGCGGGATTCGACCCGGTAGCGGGCGAGGTCGAGCAGATGCGCCAGCGGCACCCGGAAGATCTCGGCGACTTCCCCGGCTTCGGCAACAGGTTCGAAATCCGGCTCCACATGGACCACGACCGGGGTTACCCGGAAGCCGGTCACGGTGTCGTGCTCTCCGAGCGTGCCCAGGATCTCCAGCCGTTCGCGCGGCAGCCCGATCTCTTCGGCCGCCTCGCGCAGCGCCGCCTGGACCGGGCCGGAATCATGCCTGTCCACCTTGCCACCGGGAAAGGCGATCTGACCGGGGTGGTGGCGCAGGGTCGGGGAGCGCCTGGTCATGATGACCTGCGGCAGCGCTGCCTGCTGCTGGATCGGGATGACAACCCCGGCCGGGCGCAACCTTCGGGCAGGTGCGGGGCGGGTGCCGGGGGTGAGGTCGAGATCGGAGGAAGCCGGCGCCGGGGTTGCCAGCGCCCGCCGGATCCTCTCTGCGAATGCGCTTTCCCGCACCTTTCATCCTTTCGTTTCATCCTTTCGTTTCCGGCGCGGCGCGGGAGGCGGGGCGCCCGCGCGCCGCGTCTGCCCTGCCTTCCGGTCCGGTGTCCGTGGCGGATGCGGCGAGTATAGCGGAAGATTCCTCCGGATGCGATCTGCCGGGAAGCGTGGACCCTCCGGGGAGCGTGGCGGCGACCGGCGGGATGCGCCGCTCCGGGCGGGCGCTGCTCCGGCGCGCCCGCCCCGTATGCGCCTATGCCGTGGCCTGCGGTCCGGCCCGGGGGCTGCCCCCGGCCGGGGCGGCGGCGTCCGGGCCGTCATATTCCAGCAGCACGGCGGATATGTCGTCGGGAAAGTTCCCGTCTTCCACGCAGTTGGAAAGATCCCACATCAGCGCGTCCAGGAAGGTCTCGCCCTTCAGGCGCCGGTTGCGCCGCATCAGCCTGGCAAGCCCCTGTTCCCCGAGCTGTCGCCCCCGGCTGTCCGTGCATTCGGTGATCCCGTCGGAGGCCAGCAGCAGGCGCTCTCCCGGGGCGAGGCGGAGTTCGAAGTTCTCCCAGCTTCCTCTCGGAACGAGTCCGATCGGCAGCCCGCCCCGGCCGATGAATTCGACCTTGCCGCGCGCACGCTGCAGGCAGGCATGCGGGTGGCCGCACTGGGCGAAGACACCGCGCCCGGTAGCGATCTCGAAATGGCCGAGCATCATCGTGAAATACAGCTCGGTCTGTATGCTTTCTCGGATCAGCCGGTCGAGCCGGCGCGCCACATCGGCAGGTGCACGCGGGGCGACCGAGCCGTCGGGCATCTGCCGCAGGGCGATGTTCTGATCCGGCGAGCCTCCCGAAAGATAGGCCGCGATCCGTGCCGTCATCAGCGCCGAGGCCACCCCGTGGCCGGACACGTCGATCGCAAAAACCCCGAACCGGCCGGGAGCGATATCGAAGACGCCCACCAGATCGCCCCCCACATGGCCGCTGGGACGCAGCAGCAGGCTGACATGCGCGCCGCCGTAATCCCTGGAGGTTTCCTGAACCAGGGCCGTCTGCAGGTTGCGTGCCTCTGCAAGATCCCGGTCAAGGGAATCGTAAAGCGTGCTGATCTCCTCCAGCGCTTCCCTGATGAGGATGTTCTTCTTCGTCAGCTCGCGCTCCATGCGCAGGATCCGTTCTCCCGCCGTGATGCGGGCGCGCAGCTCGGTTGCCGATACCGGCTTGGTCAGGAAGTCGTCGGCCCCCATTTCGAGCCCGTGGGCGACCTCTCCCTTCTCGCTCTTGGAGGTCAGGAGGATGAAATACCCGTAGCGATCCGGTGTTGCCCTGCGGAAGGCGGCACAGAATTCCAGCCCGTTCATGCCGGGCATCATCCAGTCGCTGAGCACGAGATCGATGTCATGGCTCCGGCATATCTCGAGCGCATCCTCGCCGCTGGCCGCTTCCAGGACATGGAAGCCCCAGCGTGTCAGATAGGCCCGCAGGATGCGCCTCTGGGCCTTGCTGTCATCCACGACCAGAACCCGCCGGATGCTCGACCCGGCCCTGCGCGCTGCCTTTCGCGATGTCCCAGCCCTGCCCGGCACCTGAGCCGCCTTCTGCCGTTTCGCCTGCCTTTCTCTCTGGCGCATTTTCGTTCACAACGGCTTAACCGTGCCGGTCCCGCCCCGGAACACCGCTTGTTAAGCTTTCCCCGCTACATGCGATGAGGTGGGGTGCATGTCCGCTGGCGGAACATGCCGATGAGTGGTGAGAAACATGATGATATGCTGGGACAGGGTGGGCAGGCTGCGCGAGGAGGTCGGCGCGGAGGATTTTCTGGAGGTCGTCGATATCTTCCTCGAGGAGGTTGATGAAGTCATCGAGCGGTTGCGCCAGGGCGGAGGGGCAGAGAACCTCGAATCGGAGCTCCACTTCCTGAAGGGCAGTGCGCTCAACCTCGGTTTCAAGGCGCTGAGCGAGTTGTGCGCCCGGGGCGAAAGGCTGGCCCGCGAGAACCGGCTAGGCGAATTCGATCTGGACGAGGTCTTTTCCACTTATGACATCTCGATGGCCGAGTTCATGGCCGGCAGCGCGCAGAGGAACTTTGCCGCCTAGCCGCGCCGGCATCGCATCGCCGGCCGCGCGCGGCCCCGGGCCCTGATGCATCTCCGCCTGCGGCAAGCTTGCTGTCGGCGAGCGGCTCCGAAACGGCAGTTCCTCCGATGCGCCCGGGCGATCGCGGGTTGCGCGGCGGGGTATCCGGCCGGCCGGTCGATATCCTTGAAACAGCATCCTTGAAACAGCTCCGCGCGAACCGAAGCCGCCGTTCCGGCCCGGCATCGGTTTCTTGCGCCGGGCTTGCGGAAAACAGCGGCATCCCGGCCGGCCCTTCCGGGGCGTCGTGGTGACGGAGATGCGCATTCTCCCTTGCTCCTGCCGCGACCTGCCAGTAAACACGCCGGCGGAGACGTGGCCGAGTGGTCGAAGGCGCTCCCCTGCTAAGGGAGTAGGCCCCAAAAGGGTCTCGTGGGTTCGAATCCCATCGTCTCCGCCATACCATTCCGCAAATCACGGCAATATCAATGTCTTGCGCGGGGGGCTTGAAGATCGTCCCCTCAATTCGCAGAAGTTCGCGCATGGAATCGGAAGCGGAAGCTGGCCTTGCCAGCCCTCACTCATGCCGGATGTCGAGACGTTTTGCCTGCTGCAACACCCTGCGAACCCAGCGGGCGGTGCGACGCTCGACAAAGACGGCATCGGCGGCAATTTCATCGATGCTGCGACCCGCGGCTCTCTGGCGAAGCACCCACTCATGTTTCGCCTCTCTCTGGGTGGCTGCATCAAGAGGGATATAGATCCTCTCGCCTCGAAATTGCCGGACAATCTCTAGCGCCATCTCCCGGCCTGTTGCCTCCAGGATGCGTTGCCAATTCTTCCCTTCCGGCCTGACCGGAATCAGGATCTCCATCCCGCCCATCGCACGGATCAGCGCCTCGGTCGTCTTCTTGCCGAGATGGTCTTCCAGAATGATCCTTGATATCGCCCTGATTGCCATTCCCGCATCACCACTCCCGCGTGATGGTGATCTGCGGGGCCGGGTTGGCCTCTTCGAGCCCCCAGGCAAGCCGCTCGCCCTGGTGACGGATGCGCAGAATCTCGGCCGAGATCTTGGCCTGCTTGCCTGCCTCGAAGCTGTCCGGCACGGCACCGAAGCGCTCGCGATGGGCCTCCCAGTCGCTGCGCTGGCGCTGAATGACGGTCGCAGCACTCTCGACCGCCCGTTCCATGGCCTTGGCCTTTTTTGTCCGGTCACCGGAAACCACGCCGGTAACCATGGCGATTGCGCGGGTGCGGACAAGGGACGATACGTCGCCGCCATCGGCCCAGCCCTCGGCCTTCGCCTTCTTCAACACGGCCGTCTTGGAAACCCCGTATTCCCTTGCAAGAGCGCCGAAGCTCTCCCCGGATTCCACGCCGCGCGCGTGTCTCTTCCCATGTCTCACGCGGAAGCCTGGGCATTGTCGGCCTCCTCCCGTGCCACTTCGTTGAACACCCGCATGATCCGGTCTTCGCTCACGCCGGGCGATGCGACAATGCGCTGAACGATGTCAGCATTCTCACGAAACAGGTCCCGCAATTCGATCAGCGCAAGATCGCCCTCGACATGGCGCAGAGCGGAAGCGGCATTCATCGCGGCGCTGGTGGCGGTGTCATACATGCGCCGGGCCTCTTCGAGCGCTTCTTCGTGGGTCTTCCTTTCCACCTTGAGCCGTTCGAGGCCGGATCTGGCGGACATGATCCCTTCAAGATCCCGCTCCCTGCCCTCGATCGTGGCGATCCTGGCCTCCCGTTCCGCCGTCATCATGCGCCTTTCGGTTTCACGCGTTTCCTTTTCCAGATCATTCAGGCGGGCCTCGATCCTGTCGATTGCAGCTCTTGCCCTGTCCTTCTTCGCGCAGGCATCTTCGAGGCGCTTCCGCGTCATGTCTCGGCGCTCCAGAAGCGTTGCCGGAAGCGAGATTTCGGTGAGTCGTTCTTCAAGAACGCTCAACCGGTCGGTCGCCGTTCGCAGGGCATCCTCGGCCTCGGATCATACCCCGTGCAGGCGCACGCATTCCGGGCTGCTCTGGAGATTTGCCATACCAACGGCATCACGCATTTCGCGGTATTCTTCCTTTGCCATGCGTGCCGCTTCGCGAAGTTCGGGAATGGCCGCGCGCAGCTCTTCCATTTCCCGTTCGATCTTCCGCTTGTGCTCGATCATGTCCTTCGCCCCGTTTCGTGCCTTGCGCGCCATGGTTCCTTCCCTTTCCGGTCGTGTGGTTTACGGCGGCAACATATCGTGGCGCGCGATGCGGATCTGGCGACAGATGTCCATCATCAAGTGCCGCCATCCCCCTGCCATGCGTGACGGTTTGCAGGGTCACGGTCGTTCGGGCGAATGCGGCCCTTTCCGTCCAGCCTGGCCAGCCCTGCCGCATGGATGCGCATGCCTGCGGCCCATGTGCGCCCCGTGCCCCAGCCCATCGCTTCGGCTGCCTGCCATATGGTGCCGCCCTGACACGCCCGCAGCCAGCCCGCAAGCACCCTTGCATCCGGTTCCATGGCCCACGCCCTCCGAAGCACGTTCGGGGTTGTTCCCGCCGCCCTGGCTGCCTCTTCGAGCGCCGCCGTCTCGGCCTCTTCCCTCGGCTGCCCGGCCTCTTCGCGGATTGCCGCCCTTTCCTCGAACCGGTCCAGGGCTATTGCCTCTACATGAGGTGACAAAACTGACGAAACTGACGAAACCGGCGAAACCGGCGCAGCCTGCGGAAGCGGCGGTGCATCCATCCGGGCCGCTTGCAGCCACTTGCTCATCCGCCCCCCCTCCGCAATGCCGGGTTGGCCGTGTAAACAACCGTCGGTCTGCCGCCGCTGCGCACCCGGCCTTCTGGTGCCACACGCACCGCATCGGCATCTTCGAGGGTGCACAGGGCTGCCTCGATCTCTTCCCGGTGCCGCAGCTGCGACCGGTTCATGCGCAGGATGTCCCGCACCGTGAAGCGTTCCCAGCCGCGATCGGCGATCATGCGCACGATCTCCAGCGCAAGGCGCATCCTTCGCGGCATCGAGGCCTCGCCATAGACGCGCCGGGCCATGGGCAGGGCATAGGTTTCGATGAAATGCGCGGCCCTGGCAACGTGCTCGATCCCGATCGTTTCGGGGCCGGTTTCGCTCTCGATTGCCGCCGCATCGAGGCAGGCAAGAATCAGCGCCAGGCGGACCACGAAACCGGGGGTCTTGCCGATCCATGACAGCAGCAGCCCATCCGCATCACCTTCCCATTTCCTGGCATCCCTGCGGAAATCATCCAGAAGCGCCCTTGCGTCTTCGTCGAAGGGCACGAACCACGGCCTGGGCCGGCCGTCTTCGCCGAGGGGCATCAACAGGCCATGAAGGCGGCTGAACAGGCCGGCAAGCGCGGTGAAATCGACGGTGTGCCTGGGGCGCTGCAAGGGCACGGGATCCGGCCAGAACGGCAGGAAACGCGAAAACAGGCCATCATCCGCCGCCTTTCGCAACACGTCGCGCAGCCGGTCGGGCTGGATGCCGCCGATAACCGCCACGCTGAGGTGCTCGATGTCCACGGGATCACGGCCGAGGCGCTCCACCACATAGGACCGCCCGCCATAGCTTTCGATCCAGAAGGGCCGATCGGATGCCGCCGAATACCGCGCCATCCCTTCGAGCCATCCGGCCAGCTCATCCCGGACCTGAAGGATGTCGCGGGACTGGCGGGAAAGGATCATGGCAACGCGTTCGATCGTCGCATCATGGAGCATCAGGCGAGGCATGTGCGGTTCGGGGCCCGGATCGCAGTCT
>Ga0256839_1001541_pt1 | contig 27764 bp, 26 predicted proteins | sample 354166metaG_FD_185968 | JGI IMG/M metagenome (GOLD analysis project Ga0256839, IMG submission 185968) | Hydrothermal vent microbial communities from Mid Atlantic Ridge, Atlantic Ocean - 354-166 | ecosystem: Environmental > Aquatic > Marine > Hydrothermal vents | place: Atlantic Ocean: Mid... | reverse complement strand
GCTGCTTCCAGGGACCCAGTTCGATGCCGGACTCGATCAGACCGCGCAGTACGCCGACATGATCGACAAGACCGATGCTGCTGGCGCCAACCAGCTTTTCGCCATCGAATTGCAGGTTGATGTAGCGGTAGTGCGTTTGGTCAACGAGGTGGCTGGAATCGCCGCCCTCGACGCCCATCCACAGCCCAAAGGAAACGCTGATCAGACCCAGGGTGTCGAGGATGTTCATGTTGAGGGAGCCGTCGTGCAGCACTTCGCGCCCACTCATGTTGAGTGCGGCAATGCGTCCGTGGTCCGTGGCCGTGGGCTGAATCGCCTGAACGCTGTAGTTGCAGGTGGAAAAGTCCAGCCCCTGGGCCACATCGCCGGCGGCATGGACATGTTCCAGGCTGGTTTGCAGTCGACGATCCACCATGATGCCGTGGTCGATGTCGATGCCACTGTCGTCGAGCCATCCGGTATTGGGGCGCACACCGGTAGCGGTGATGATGTGGTCGGCTTCGATGCGATCCCCATTGCTGAGCAGGGCCGAGGCATGTGTCGTGGCGTCATCGATGGCCTCCACCGAGGTGGAGGTGAGCACGCGCACCCCCTTGCTGACGCACCAGCGTTCGAGCAGACCTCCGGCGGTTTCGTCGAGCATGCGGGGCACCATGCGGTTGCCGGTTTCGACCACGGTCAGTTCCACGCCACGCTTGACCAGCGATTCGAGGATGATGCAGCCGATGAAACCGGCACCGATCAGCAGCACCCGGGATCCGGGCCGGGCCGCGGCGGTAATGCGTCGGGCATCTTCGAGGGTCCAGCAGGAACTGACGCGTGACGACTCGACGCCGGGAATCGGCGGGGTGACCGGGCTGGAGCCGCAGGCGATCAGCAGCCGGTCGTAGCCAAGGCTGGAACCGTTCTCCAGCTGGATGCTGCGCCGGTCGGCATCGAGCGCGGCCACATGCTGGCGTTCGAGCACGATGTCCTGACGGTCGAAATACTCCGGGTCACGCAACAGCGTGCCCGACTCGTCGATTTTCCCTTCGAGGTGGTAGGGAATCGCCATCCGCGAATAGGGGGGTTCCGGTTCGTTGCCGATCAACAGGATGTCGGCTTCCGGGTCCAGTTTGCGCAGGGTTTCGGCGGCGGTAACGCCGGCGGGACCCGCGCCAATGATCAGGTGTTTCATTTCGGTGAATACTCCGTGATTGCCCGCGACCCCGGGTCGCGGGCGGTCATCGCTTGATACGCGAACCGGCCCCGCAGGCGGGGCCGGGGGGGTGGTTTACAGCGAGAGGCGCTGTTTGGTCTCTTCACTGACCTTGCCGTCGGGCGTCCAGCCGCGCAGCTCGTAGTACTTGGGCAACATTTCGCCGAGGCGGTTGACCTGGCCGTCGGTGGGCCCGCCCTTGATCGGTTCTTCGAGCATGCGCTTGGGCAGCTTGTCGTCGTCGGCGGTGAACCCCGCTGCCTCATTGAACAGGCGCTCCATGTTCCAGATGCGCTCACCGACTTCAAGACAACGGTCCACGCTCCAGTCGCCGTCACAGGCGGCATCGATCTGCGGCGCGATGTTTTCCATGCCCCAGGCGAAAGTGGTGAACAGGCACAGCCCGGAGGAATCCACGAGGGAGGTGGCATCCTGGAAAGCCTTCACCAGTTCGGGTTTGCCTTCGGTCGCCGTTTGCTCGGTCTTGAAGGGAATGCCCAGAACTTCGGAGGCGATGGTGTAGCCGCGGAGGTGACAGGCGCCCCGGTTGGAGGTCGCGTAGTTGAGGCCGATGCCTTGGATGCCGCGCGGGTCGTAGGCCGGGAATTCCTGACCCTTGACTGTCATTGACAGTTCGGGGCGGCCGTATTTCTCGCACAGGCGTTTGGAGCCCAGCGCCAGATCCTTGCCAAAATCGGTGCCGGCCACCAGTGCCTCGGCGGCGGCGACAAAGGCCTTGGCATCGCCGAAGCGCAGTTCGATGCCGTCGGTCTGCTCGGTGGTCAGTACACCCTGTTCGAACAGCTCCATGGCGGCGGCCACGGTACAGCCGAAGGAGATCGGATCGAAGCCGTCCTCGTTGCACAGGAAGTTCACATAGGTCAGGGCATCCAGGTCATCGACGCAGGTGTCAGCACCCAGCGCCCAGGCCGCTTCGTACTCCAGACCGCCGGAGGCACCCCAGTATTCGGGCTTGTTCTGTACCGTGAAATGGCCCTTGTCGACGGTGGAGATCCGGCCGCAGGCGATGGTACAGCCGAAGCAGGCGGCATTGGTGGTCAGGTTCGGCTTGCCATCGCTGGGCCGTGGCTCGTGCATCGCCTCGCCGGATATTTTCTCGGCGCCCTCGAAGCCGGCGTTCTTCATGTTTTGTACCGGCAGGCCGCCAACGCCGTTGATGACGTTCATCAGCACCTGGGTACCGTAGGTGGGCAGGCCCTGGCCGGTGACGGCATTGTCGGCGAGCACCTTTTTGCCGTCGTTGACCGCTTCGAAGAAACGCTTCATGTCCTTGATGTTCTGGCCGACGCCCTTGGTGCCGCGTACCGCGACCGCCTTGAGGTTTTTCGAAGCCATCACCGTGCCAACCCCGGAACGACCGGCGGCACGGTGCTTGTCGTTGATGATGCAGGCATAGAGACAGCCCTGTTCGGCGGTGCGGCCGATGCAGGCGACACGAATTTGCGGATCCTGGTGCCACTGGCGCAGCAGGTCGTCGGTCTCCCAGGACGACTTGCCCCAGAGTTCGGAGGCATCGCGCAGTTCGGCCTCGTCGTCATTGATCCACAGATATACCGGCTTTTCGGACTTGCCCTCGAAGATGATCATGTCCCAGCCGGCGTTCTTGAACTCGTTGCCGATGAAACCGCCGGAGTTGGAGCAGGCGATGGCGCCGGTCAGCGGGCCCTTGGTGATTACGGAATAACGGCCAGCGGTGGCCGCCATGGTTCCGGTCAGCGGGCCGGTGGCCATGATCATCTTGTTTTCGGGGCTCAACGGGTCCACCTTCGGGTCGACTTCTTCCACCAGGTACTTGGTGGCCAGGCCGCGCTGGCCGAGGTAGTCATTGGCCCATTCCATGTTGAGGTCTTCGGGTGTGCAGGTGCCCTCGGTGAGGTTCACGCGCAGAATCTTTCGTGTCCAGGACATGTGTGTTCCTCCTCAGGATGCAGACGCGGCTTCGGCCGCGGGCAGGCTCTTGGCGGCCATGGCGGCCATGCGGTCGTAACCGGTCCAGTCGGCGTCGACATAGGTGATCGCCTCGGTCGGGCAGGCCTTGGCGCATTCCGGGTCGCCGCCACAGAGGTCACACTTGACGACCTTGCCGGTGACATGGGAATAGTTGATGGTACCGAAAGGACAAGCGATGGTGCAGACCTTGCAGCCGACGCACTTGTCGTCGGATACCACCTTGGCGCCGGTGGTGGCATCGAGGCTGATGGCATCGACCGGGCAGGCGCGCTGGCACCAGGCTTCCTCGCACTGGGTGCAGGTGTAGGGAACGAAACGCCCTTCGTAATGGAAGGTAAACACCTTTATGTAGGAACGGGACGGGTTGAACGCGCCCGTGTGTTCGTAGGAACAGGCCATTTCGCATTGCAGGCAGCCGGTGCACTTGGCCGGATTGATGTTGAGAGACTTGAGCATCTAACTCCTCCGCTAGACTTTGAGTGTTGTTGTTCTGTCCCAATTCCTATCGAAATCATGGGAATACAGCGGTTGTCCATGTTAGGCGCTGAGTCTCGAAAAGCAACTGAATTTTTTCCATTGGCAACCGGACCTGGATCAATTCTTTTGATGGCCCGACGCGGTTGTTCAAGGTCGCTCGATCCCTTACCATCGTGAGCCTTGTTCACATGACTGGCGATGCATTACCGTGACTGACAACCGACTGGTCGATCGATTTGGGCGCAGCATCAACTACCTGCGCATTTCGGTGACCGACCGCTGCGACCTGCGCTGCGTGTACTGCATGTCCGAGCACATGACCTTCCTGCCACGCGAGCAGTTGCTGACGCTGGAGGAAATCGACCGCATTGCCGCCACCTTCATCGAACTCGGGGTGGACCGAATCCGCATTACCGGCGGTGAACCGCTGGTGCGGCGCAATGTGCTCGAGCTGTTCCGGGATCTGGGCCGTCATCAGGGGCTGCGCGACCTGACATTGACCACCAACGGCAGTCAACTGGAGCGTTTTGCCGACGACTTGAGTGCCGCCGGTGTCACCCGCGTCAACATCAGCCTGGATACCCTGCGGGCAGATCGATTCAAGGCCATCACCCGCATCGGCGACCTCGACAAGACCCTGCGCGGCATCGATGCCGCGATCGACGCCGGCTTCGACCGCGTCAAGATCAACAGCGTCATTCTCAGGGGGCACAACCACGATGAAGTCCTCGATCTGGTCGATTTCGCAGTGGAGCGTGGCATCGACATCAGCTTCATCGAGGAAATGCCGCTGGGCGACAATGGCGACCACCGTGCCGGGGATGTGCATTATTCCTCGCACCGGATCCGCGAAGACCTGGCAGGGCGCTACCGATTGATCGCGTCTGCCGAGCGTACCGGCGGTCCGGCGCGCTACTACAGCGTCGAGGGCCATCCGGCGACGCGCATCGGCTTCATCTCGCCGCACAGCCACAACTTCTGTGATGATTGCAACCGGGTGCGACTGACCTCTGAAGGGCTGCTGTTGCTGTGCCTCGGTCAGGAGCATTCGGTGGATCTGCGCCATGTGTTGCGCGCCCATCCCGGTGATGACGCGCGCCTGCGGCAGGCGATCATCGACGCCATGCAGATCAAGCCCAAAGGTCATGAATTCGATCTCGACAGTCACACGGTGCTGTTGCGTCACATGAACATGACCGGCGGCTGAGATCTAGAGATTAAACCAGTTTGTCAACTTGCGCTTTCAACATGCTGAAATATATAGTTTTTATCTCATTGATTCTTTCTTCCGTGGCGTCGCCGGCGCAACCGCCGCTGCGGCTCGCCACCACCACCAGTACCGAGAACTCGGGCCTGCTGGCGGAATTGCTGCCGCGATTCACCGAAGACACGGGCATCCCGGTGCATGTCATCGCGGTGGGTACCGGCAAGGCGCTCCGCCTTGGGCAGGACGGTGATGTGGATGTGGTGCTGGTCCATGCGCCGGCCGCCGAGCGCGCCTTTGTCGATGCGGGCTACGGAGAGAAGCGTTTTCCGGTGATGCACAATGATTTCGTCATCGTTGGCCCGCCCGCCGATCCGGCGGGCGTCGCCGGAGCCGGGAATGCCGTTGAGGCGCTGCAGCGGATCGCCCGCAGCGGCAGACTGTTCGTATCGCGCGGAGACAACTCGGGTACCCACAAGAAGGAGCTCGCCTTATGGAAGGAAGCGGGTGTCACGCCACAGGGCAAAGGTTACCGTGAAGTAGGGCAGGGCATGGGCAAGGTCTTGCAGATGGCGGATCAACTGCAGGCCTATACGCTGACCGACCGCGGCACCTGGCTGGCCTATGCCGGTCGGCTGGACTTGAAGATCCTGCACCAGGGCGACCCGTCCCTGTACAACCCCTATGGCATCATCGCGGTGAGCCGCAAACGCTATCCGGACATCAATCATCAGGCGGCACAACGGCTCATCGACTGGATCACCGATCCGCAGCGGGGGCAAAAGCTCATCGGCGCCTTCCGCCTCAAGGGGCAGCAGCTGTTCGTTCCGGATGTGCAGCAGGTGCAGTGATGGGCAACCTTTCCGATGCCTTGATCGAGGCGCTGAAGCTGCTGCTGACCGGCGACGACGCGACCTGGACCATCATCGGTATCTCCTTTCGTGTGTCCACCCTGGCGATCCTCAGCGCGATACCGCCGGCCTTGTTGACCGCTTTCCTGTTGGCCCATTTTCGTTTTCCCGGACGCAAGCTGCTGATTTCCATTTTCAGCGCGCTGATGTCGGTGCCGGCGGTGGTGGTCGGCCTGACCCTGTTCGTACTGCTGTCGCGCCACGGGCCGCTGGGTGACTGGCGGATGCTGTTCACGCAGACGGCGATGGTAATGGGCCAGTTTCTGCTCAGTTTCCCGATTCTGGTGTCGATGGCACTGGCCGCCTTTCAGTCGGTGGATCAGCGTGCCTGGGAAACCGCGCGCACTCTCGGCGCCGACCCGATGCAGGCCTTTTTCACCCTGCTGCATGAGGTGCGATTCGGCCTGATGACCGCGCTGTTGGCCGGGTTCGGCCGGATCATCGCCGAGGTCGGGGCCTCGATGATGCTCGGCGGCAACATCCTCAATTACACCCGCAACATCCCCACCGCCATCGCTCTGGAGACCAGCAAGGGCAATTTCGCACAGGGCATTGCGCTGGGCATCGTGCTGGTGTTGCTGGCCTTCGTGCTCAATGCCTTCCTGCACGCCCTCAGTCACCGCAACACCCCTCAGGAGGCCGTATGAGCCGCTTTCGCTATGCCTTCCAGGGCATAACCCACCGATACCGCACGCGGACGGTGATCTCCGAGGCGCGCATTACCGTCCGCGACGGGCAGTTCACCCTGCTGGTCGGCGACAATGGCGCCGGAAAGACGACCTTGTTGAAGATCATGGCCGGTTTGCAGCGGCCGCTGAAGGCGGAGGTGCTGATCGGCGAGGTGCAGCGCGACTGGCGGCAATGGCGCAAACGCCTGATGGAGGATTTCATGTACCTGCATCAGCAGCCCTATCTGTTCGACGGCAGCGTCGAGCGCAACCTGCGCTACACGCTGCGGGTCAATCCCCAGTCCTGTCATACGCTGGAGCAGGCCATCGAATGGGCGGATCTGGGATCGATCATCGATCAGCCGGCGAAGAACCTGTCGGGCGGGGAAAAGCAACGGGTGGCCATCGCCCGCGCCTTTCTGCGCGATCCGAAGGTCATTCTTCTCGATGAGCCGACCGCCAATCTCGACCAGGCATCGAAACGGCGCATGCTGGAACTCCTCGAGAAGTTAAAGGGCGGCGGCATGGGCATCGTGATTGCCAGCCATGATCCGGACCTGTTTCTCTCGCTGCAGGATGAACGCCTGCAACTGCGCCGGGGCCGCCTGACCAACCTGCAACCGCGCGAGAAGATCGAGGGTGTGGACTGGATCAACCATCGGCGCCGTTCACCGGGCGGCTGATCTGCATCAGTGCATACGGCGCCGCATACCAGACAATGCCCGCGATGTGCTCAAATCGGCAAGAGGAACCATGAAACCTGAACCCAGTTGCAACGACCCGGCAGAGCCGGGTGTACTCAGTGTCACCGATGCGGTGGATCGCCTGATCGAGCATGCGCAGCCGGTCGCTGCTGCCTGCAAATTGCCCTTGCGTGACTGCCTGCACCGGGTGGTGTATGAGGATGTACGCTCAGGCCTGGATGTGCCCGGGCATGACAATTCGGCGATGGACGGTTATGCACTGGCCTTCGATCAGCTTCCTGAATCCGGCTACCGGCGTTTCCGCGTGATTGGCACGGCCTATGCCGGTCAGACCTTTGAGCGGGCGCCCGGTGACGGTGAATGCGTGCGCATCATGACTGGCGCTGCGCTTCCGCCCGGTGTCGATTGCGTGGTCATCCAGGAGCAGGCGCGACGCTTCGACGATGACCAGGTGGAATTGCCGGGCAAGGGCCAGAAACGCAACCAGAACCTGCGTCGAGCGGGTGAAGACATCGCCCGAGGCGCCACCGTATTGCCCCGCGGGCACTTCATCCGTCCTGCCGATCTGGGCGTGCTGGCATCCCTCGGCGTCAACGAGCTGAAGGTGTTCCGCCGGCCCCGGGTCAGCTTCTTTTCCACCGGCGACGAGCTCAAATCACTGGGCGAGCAGTTGGAGAAGGGGGACATCTACGACAGCAACCGCTACAGCCTCAATGGCCTGTTGCGCGAGTGCGCTGTGGACCTGATCGACATGGGCGTGGTTCGGGACGACCCCGAGGCGCTGCGCCGCACGCTGCTGGATGCCGCCGGCTGTTCGGATCTGATCCTCACCTCCGGCGGCGTATCGGTGGGGGAGGCCGATTACATCAAGGGCGTGCTGGAGGAGATCGGTCAGATCAGCTTCTGGAAGATTCTGATGAAACCCGGCCGGCCACTGACCTTCGGACGGATTGGCGAGGCCCTGTTCTGCGGATTGCCCGGCAACCCGGTGGCGGTGATGGTCACCTTCTACCAGTTCGTGATCCCGTTGATCAAGACTCTGTCCGGTCGCGCATATCTTCCGCCCCTGAGTTTCGAGGCGGTATGCGACAGTGACATCCGCAAGAATCCGGGGCGCCGCGAGTTTCAGCGTGCGATCGCCGAAATGGATGAAACGGGCCGGCTCCATGCGCGGCTTACCGGGCGCCAGGGTTCCGGCATTCTTACTTCCATGTCGCAGGCGAACTGTTTCATCGTGCTCGATGAGCAGCAGGGGCCGGTGGCCCGCGGCGACCGGGTGCGCGTGGAATTCTTCGACCAGTATTTCAGCCGTTGAGGGCAGGGATATGCCGTACTTTCTGTTGCTGATCGGGTTTGCGCTGCTGGCCGCCTGCGCCAGTCAGAGCACCGTGGTCACCGGTACGGTCGCGCCTGCCATCGATCTGGCCGATGTTCGCGTCGTCCATCAGCGTCCGGACTGCGACTTCGAGGAGGTGGCCTGGATCGATGTGCCCGGCAACTACTTCAGCAAGCCGCGGCTGATCGACGCATTACGCGGGCAGGCGGCGGCCCTGGGCGCGGATGTGGTGCAGATCATCGATCTGCAGCGGGAGGGTTCGACCGAATACCGGGGTACCGCCCGGGCGCTGCGCTGCCGCTGACGGCTCAGTCGTCTTCGCTGTCGAAGTCGTAGTCGTTGGGTTCGGTGATGTCGTCGTCGAGAATGCGGTCGCGCTCTTCGTCACTGAGGATGACGGTATCGTCTTCGTTGCTCATGCGGGCTACCCCTTGGAGGATCGTGTGATTGTGGTCCCTTCCAGTGGGGCGGTACTCCTGGGAGCATTATGCGCAAACGTGCGGCGGCTGACCAGCACGCCGTGAAACTGCGTGAATGGCGGTGGAGTGTGGCCACCGCCGTCGCGGGGAGAATTACTTGTTGCGGGAACCCTTCTTGCGGCCGCGCTTGACCGGCGGGAAGGCGCTGCTCAGTTCGGTACGGGTCAGGCTGTACTGACGGATCAGTTTGCGCACTTCGCCCAGTACCTGTTCACGCTCAGCCTGGATCACCTTCTGGATTTCGGCTTCGATCTCTTCCTTCTTCTTTTGCAGCTCGTCGAGTGTACTCATTGTGGGAACCTGTAAGTTGTCAAAACAAAGGGTGGCGCGATTATAACGGCCTGCGAAGCGACTTCAAGCCCGATGCCTGGTTCAGATACGGTCAGGCCAGTAACGGGTGCCGATCGGATCACCGAGATCGGCCCGTACCAGCCGCCGGCGTACTTCGAGCAGATGCTCGATCAGTGCCGGCTCGTCCCGCTCGTAGGCTTCAGCATCCGGCTGGCGCTTGACCACCACGCCCAGCAGTTCGGTGATGGCATTACCGATCGAGTTCTGGCTGATGGTGACCACCCATTTGCCCGCGTCGTTGCGGTAGGTCAGCTGTTTGAAGGCGGGTTGCCAGCGGATCGAGTTGGCGTACTTGGGGTCCTTGATGCAGCGGTCGCGCACGATCTTGGCGGCGGCCAGAAAATCGTTGTTGAACAGCAGCTTGTCGATGACTTGTTCGGGGAAATAAATGTCCCGCGGCATGGGGGCGTTGCGCGTCGAAACCTGGCTGAAGAAGGTCCGGTAGAAGTCGATGAACCCCTTGAGTATGACATCGTAATCGGCCCAGAACCCGGGACGGTCAATGGTTTCGCGGCCGCCCATGATCTCCCAGCAAGGCAGGCCCTGCGGGTAGCCGGTCAATTGCAGTTGCGATTCCTCGCTGGGCATGGGTTTGAGGTGTTTGAGCTCCAGAGTGGCGAAGAAGGCACGATAGACCTCCTTCATGTGGTGCTGGAACAGGCTGTGTTGCCCGCCGTCGGTGAGGTTGGGGTTGGCCGGGTCGGCCAGGTCGGCCTGCTCCAGCTGTTGCTTGTCGAAGACGATGAAATGGTTGTGCAGCATGCGAATGCTGGGCACACCTGGGGAGGTCAGCGGCCAGGTGGCGTCCAGGCTGGCCTCGCCGCAAAGGATCAGATGGCGATCGGGGTCGGGGAAGGTCTCCTCCATGTACTCGATGAGGATCTGGTTCATGCGGTTCCAGACATTGCGCACATTCTCTGGAACCTGGGTGCGTCGTACCGGGCGTCCGAGCGGGTTCAGAATCAGCTTGGAGGTGTTGTAGATGATCGAGGTATCGAACAGGTTGGAGTGCCCCAGTGCCTTGCGGTAGAGCAGCAGGTTTTCCGGGTTGATCAGCAACCCGTTGTTGTGTACCAGATCATTGAGGTTCTCGGTGCTGTTGAAGAACTCGTTGGGCGCCATGCCTTCCGGCACTTCCAGCGGAATGGGGCGGAACGGAGTGACGATTTCGCGCGGACCTTGTTGCATGCTGATTCTCTGTGAAAAGCGTTGACTCTAGCTTAGCGCAGTGGACTATCATGCGCGTTCAAAAAAATTTGCGAGCGCATTAACTCCGTGTATTCCAGACTCTCTGGCGGTGACGCCGCCCGTGGTGCCTTGCTCGCCGGTCTCGGCGTGCTGCTGCTCAGCCCCGACAGCCTGCTGATCCGCTGGATTCAGCTCGACTTGTGGACACTGATGTTCCTGCGCGGGTTGTTCATGTTCCTGACCCTGCTCGGGCTCAACCTGATCATCCGCCGCGGGCGGTCGCTGGGCGGGTTGTTCCGTCTGGACCGGCATGCCTGGGCTTTTGCCGGGCTGATGACGGTCAGTTCCCTGTTCTTCGTGGCCTCGGTGCAGACCACCAGCATTGCCCACACGCTGATCATCGTCGGTTCCACGCCGGCGGTCTCGGCCTTGCTCGGTCGCTGGCTGCTGGGCGAGCGGGTGGCGCGGGGCACCCTGTGGACGATCGGCATCGTTGTGGTCGGCCTGGGCTTCGTGGTCTATGACGGCGCGCGCAGTTCGCTGCTCGGCGACCTCTATGCCGCCATCGCCTGTCTGCTGTGGTCCTTCAATTTCATTCTCATGCGCCGCACCCGCACGCCCAGCCACCTGTCGATGATGACAGTCAGTGGCTTGGTGATGGCGCTGGCGGTGTGGCCACTGGCCCAGCTGGACGGTATCCAGGCCTGGCAGTGGCAACTGGGTGTACTCAGCGGGCTGGTGGTGGGACTCTCCTTCTGGATGATTTCGATGGCACCGAGATACATTCCGGCCGCCGAAGTGGCGGTGTTCATGCCCCTGGAATCGGTGTTTGGCAGCCTGTTGGCCTGGTGGCTGCTGGGCGAGTTCCCTGGGTGGATTTCGGTCGCTGCCGGCAGTGTGATCATCCTGGCCATTATGCTCAACAGTTATTTTCAAATACGCAAAACATCCGCTTGAGCGCCCGCGCCCTGTGGTATATTTCGCGGCAAAACAAAGACTTGGAAATCGATCATGAGCGAGCATTACCGTATCGAAAAAGACAGCATGGGTGAATTGAAGGTGCCGGCCGATGCGCTGTGGCGGGCGCAGACCCAGCGCGCGGTGGAGAATTTCCCGATCAGCGGCTTGCGCCTGCCTCGGCAAATGATTCGTGCGCTGGGCCTGATCAAGCTGGCCTGCGCCCATGCAAACCGTTCGCTGGGGCTGCTCGACGACACGATCGCCGATGCCATCGACGCGGCTGCGCGCCAGGTCATCGAAGGCGAGGTGGACGACCAGTTCCCGATCGACATCTTCCAGACCGGTTCCGGTACCAGCAGCAACATGAACGCCAACGAGGTGATCTCCACGCTGGCCAGCCGCAACGGACCGGAAGTGCACCCCAACGACCATGTGAACATGAGTCAGAGCTCCAACGACGTGTTCCCGTCGGCCATTCAGGTGGCGGCCAGCCTGGCCATCCACGAGCAATTGCTGCCGGCGCTCAATCACCTCGAAACCGTGCTGCATCGGAAGGCCGAAGCGCTGGACGAGGTGGTGACCACCGGTCGCACCCATCTGATGGATGCCATGCCGATCACCCTGGGACAGGAGATCGGTGGCTGGGCGGAACAAATCCGCCAGGGCCGCTACCGCATCCAGTCGAGCCTGACGCGGTTGCAGAAGCTGCCCCAGGGTGCCACTGCGGTGGGTACCGGAATCAATGCCCATCCCGATTTTGCGGCCCGTTTCAACGAAGTGATGAAATCCCTGACCGGTATTGGGTTCGCTCCGAAGGAGAATTTTTTCGAGGGCCTGAGCGCACAGGATGCGGCCGTGGAAACCAGCGGCCAGCTGAAGGTGGTTGCGGTATCGATGATGAAGATCGCCAACGACCTGCGCTGGATGAACTCGGGCCCGCTGGCCGGCATCGGAGAAATCGAACTGCCCGCATTGCAGCCGGGCAGTTCCATCATGCCGGGCAAGGTCAACCCGGTGATTCCCGAGGCGGTGACCATGGTCTGCGCACAGGTCATCGGCAACGACGCCACCATCACACTGGGCGGTCAGTCCGGCAACTTCCAGCTCAATGTGATGCTGCCGGTGATCGCTTACAACCTGGTGCAAAGCATTGAAATCCTCGCCAACGCGGCGCGGGTGCTGGCGGACAAGGCGGTCGAAGGCTTCTCGGTGCGCGAGGACAACATCCAGCGCGCGCTCGAGTCCAACCCGATCCTGGTCACCGCCCTCAACCCGGTGATCGGTTATGAACTGGGCGCCAGGATCGCCAAGACCGCCTATTCGGAACAGCGTCCGGTACTGGAAGTGGCCAAGGAAATGACCGATCTTCCGGAAGAAGAGTTGCGCCGCCTGCTCGACCCGCGCACGCTGACCCGTGGCGGCATTCCCGGGTGACACTGTGATGACGCCGGGTGAGAGCGCCCGGCGTGAAGTCATCGACTGGTTCGAACGGGTCGTTCTGGGGTTACAGCTCTGTCCCTTCGCCGAACGCCCCTGGCACGAAGGGGGCATACGCTTTGCGGTCAGTGAAGCCACTCAGGAACAGGCCGTGCTCACCGATCTGGAAGTGGAGTTGCAGCGGCTGGATCGCAGCCCGGAGATCGAAACCACGCTGCTGATTCTTGCCTCAAGCCTGTCCGACTTCGAAGCCTACAACGATTTTCTCGATGAGGTGGATGCCCTGATCGTCGATGGCGGCTGGGAAGGCGTCTATCAGATCGCGAGCTTCCATCCGCACTACCGTTTCGCCGATAGCACGGGTGAGGGTGACGCAGCCGACTGGACCAACCGCTCGCCCTGGCCGCTGCTGCACCTGCTGCGGGAGGACAGCCTGGAACGGGCGATCCGCACGCATCCGGATCCGGCATCGATACCACGGCGCAATGTACGCCTGCTGCGGGGGCTCGATGCCGGGCAGTTGAGGGCTTTGTTCGGACCCCGTTACCCCGGCTGAACACAGACGAGGTTAGCCGCGGATGCGCTGCAGGATCTCCCGGTTGGAGAGGGCTTGCAGGGGCTGGAAATTCATGCTGCGCGGCATCCAGCGCAGGGCCTCCTCCACCTCCCCGGCATCGGCAAAGTCTCCGCCATAGACCAGCGTGTATCCGCCGCTGGCGTTCGGGAAGTAGCCCAGCTTCTTTGGCAGGTAGTGGTTGTAACGCTGTACCAGATCGAACATCTCCGGCTTGCTGCGCAGATCGGCGATGCGAATCGAATAGCGCTCCGGATCCAGGGTCTGCAGCCACCGGGATCCGTGGATCACATTGTCGCCGCCAAAACCACCGAACGGCGCGATGTAGCGGATGCGGCCATCGAGGGAGGTCACCTGGTCGTTGACCGTGACCAGCTGTTGCCGCACCTGCGCCAGCTGCTGTTTCAGCGCACCGATATCCTGATCGAATACCTGGCTGGCGACCTGCTCGTCAAGTACGCGGCTCTGCAGGTCCTGTATCTGGTTCTGGGTATCGATGGCCCGCTGATCGAGCACCACCGCATCCTCTACCCGCTGCATCTGCCCGTATCCGAACAGGCCGATCACCGCGATCAGCAGCAGCAGGCCGATCAGGGACAGGGTAACGAAGCGGCGATCCTCGCGCCGGCCGAGCGCCAGCAGGTGCTGGCCTAGGTCGCGGCTGCCCTGCTGCAACTGTTCGATAAAGCCACGGTGGCGCCGGGTTTCGGCATCCAGGCGGGCGGTGCGCAGCTGCAAAGCCTCGATATCGGCGCCGAGCCGCTCGCCGATGATGCCGAGGGTTTCGGTCTGTTGCTGCAGTTCCTCGCTGTCCTCGAGCAAAGAGTCGGTCAATGCTTCCAGTGCGCCCGCCCGGCGATCCAGGGCCTGGTCCACCTGTTGCAGCATCAGCATGCGGGCCTGGTGTTGCTGCAGTTGTTCGCCGGTGTCCGAGCGGTGTTGTTCCAGGCGCTCATCCAGGGCCTCGTCACGCTGCTCGGACTGCTCTGCGATGCGCTCCAGTTCGCTGACGATACGGGCCTCCAGTGCCCCCAGAGCCTGGCTGTTCTCCTTGATGCTCTTGTTGAGCTGGCGAGTCAGGGCCGTGGTCTTGCTGGCCAGGCCTTCAGCGCGCTCGGCCAGTTGTTGCTGGGCTTCCTGCATTTCGAAGTTGAAGCCGCCCTGGTGTTCCAGCGCATCGGCCAGTGAGGTCATCGCCTGTTCGCGCAGGGCCTCGAGTCGATTGTTCAGTCGGGTCAGTCGGCCGCGCAGGGAGGAGGACGCTTTTTTCAGTTCGCCGAAACGGGCATCCACCTGACCCAGCTGACGGTAGATGTCGGCCACCCGGTCGCCGATGTCCGCATCCGAGTGCTGCAGGCGGTCGATGTCCTTGCGGATGCTCGTTTGGGTGCGGGACAGCTTGTTCTTGAACTCGCCGACCTCCCGCTCCAGTCCATCAATAACCCGGTTGATGTCGCGCAGCGAGGTACTGCCCTCGCTGGCCAGGTCGATGAGGTTGTTTTCGGAGGCGACGGACTCACGATCATCGTCGTCCCCCCTGACTGCTGCAGTGTGTTTGGCCATGTCCGCTCTCCGGCTATAAATATTATGTAATACTAATATTAGCAAAAACTGAAATAGTGTTCAATCGGTGCTGTCGGGGTTTCGGCGGTGCTGTCTTTCCGCTAATCTTGCGGCGACCTGACGCCACCACAAACAACAACAGGGAACCCCAGATGAAATTCACCTTTGGCAGTTTCGGACTGCGCTTTTTGTTTTCCGCCATTCTCGTCTTTGCCACCTACAACCCCGAAGGCTATTCCTACTACCACTGGGTTGAAGCCGATTTTCCGGCCTTTTCCATCGAGCAGGCCTTTGTCGGGGTGCTGCTGCTGATCGGCTGGATCATCTATCTCCGCGCCACGCTGCGCTCGCTGGGGGTAGTGGGGCTGATGCTGTCGCTGGCGTTGTTCGGGTTGATGATTGCCATGTTCTGGAAGTGGGGATGGATCTCGCTCGAAGCCTCGCGCAGCCTCAGTTACATCGTCGAGATTCTGATTGCGGTGATTCTGGCGGTCGGCATGTCGTGGTCGCATATACGCCGCCGGCTCTCCGGTCAGGTGGATATGGACGATGTGGACGAAACCGACTGACGGTGCTTGAACAGTTCATACACAGCTTCTAGAATTGAATGTAACTCTTTGAAGTTACAATATTAACCCGGCAAGTATCTACGTCGCATTCAGGGCTTCAAGAATGGGCCGGATCAAGGCGCGGCGCGCAGGCAAGGGTCGTTCCCTTGGCAAGCGCCGCAACACCGAGCCGGTTCATTCTTGAAGCCCCTAACCTGTTGAAACCAAAGAGCGAGGCCCGCACGCGCTCGCCCGCGGACGGCGTTATCGGCGCTTGCTGCAGAATAACTGCAGCAGCGCACCGATGCCTTGCCGCGAACAAGCGCGAGCGGGCTGAACACGATGTAGATACTTGCCGGGTTAATGATAATGCCAACACAATCTCTGGTTATCCTGCTCTGCCTCCTGCTGCTTCCCGGCGGCCTTTGGGCACAGGCCGACCTGCAGCAACAGCGCCGCCTGTTCAGCGCAGCCGAACAGGCGATCGCGCAGGGCGATGATGCGCGCTTCCGTGCAGTGCGCTCTCGCCTCGACGGGTATCCGATCGCGGCCTACCTCGATCTTGATGCCTTCCGCAAGACTCTGGTTGACGCGCGTCCCGAAGCGGTGCGCGCGTTCCTCAAACGGCATCAGGACTATCCGTTCCGCTACCGTCTGCTTGGTGAATGGCTGGATGTGCTCGCCAAACGCAAGGACTGGAGCGGATACATCGACTTCTATGATGGCCGCAAGGACGCATTGCCGGAGTGCCGTTACCTTCTGGCGCGCTTGCGCAGCGGCAAAACCGACGGACTGATGAAGGCCATCGAAAAGCGCTGGATGACGGGCTACTCCCAGCCCAAGGCCTGCGACGACCCCTTTGCCTGGTTCCTCGACCACAGTTCCGACCGTGATGCCTTGCTGTGGCTGCGCATCGAAAAAGCCTTCAAGGCGCGGCGGCCCTCACTGGCACGTTATCTGGCCCGGCAGTTCGAGGATGCGCAGCAGAAGCAGCTGGTTGATCGCTGGGTGCAGGCCCACCGTGAACCGGAAAAGAGCCTGGCAACCCTGCCGAAACTCGGCGACAGCCCACGCGTCCGCAAGATGATTCTGCATGCACTGGATCGCCTGGCGCGGCGCGACAGTGAATCGGCGCTGAAGCACTGGTCTGCCCTGCGCGGTCGCTTTGCCTTCAGCACGGGTGAACAGGGCCGCATCGACCGCCGAATCGCACTGTCCGCCGCGCTCCAGCACAAGCCGATGGCCAAAAAGCTTTTGCGCGCGCTCCCGGATGATCTGAAGACGGATACCGTCCATCTGTGGCTGGCCCGCATCAACCTGCGTGACGAGGACTGGATCGGCCTGATCCGCAGCATCCGTTCGATGCCGCAACGACTGGCCGACGAGGCGGAATGGGTGTACTGGCTGGCGCGCGCCTATGACGAGGCCGGCAAGGAAAGCAAGGCGGAAGAGCTGTTCACGCGTTTGTCGCAACGCGGCAGTTACTACGGGTTTCTGGCCGCGGACCGGGTGGGTCGCGATTACGCCATCCGCCAGCAGTCGGTCACCGGCGATGCCACTGTCGACGAGCAGCGGTTGCTGGACGGACATCCCGGGCTGTTGCGTGCCCGAGAGTTGTTTTTCGTTGGCCGTCGTGACGATGCCCGGCGCGAATGGTTTCAGGGCTTGCGCAAGCTGAACCAGCAGCAGATCCGTCAGGCGGCAAGCATCGCGGCGCGCTGGAAGTGGTACGACAACGCGATCAAGACGGTGGCCAAAACCCCGCACCGCACGGATTACAACCTGCGTTTCCCGATGCCGTTCCGGGAGCAGGTGCTGGCCAATGCCCGGAATCAGGATCTGGATCTGTCCGTCGTCTATGGGCTGATGCGCAGGGAAAGCCTGTTCGACCCTCTGGCCCGATCACGGGTCGGTGCACTGGGGCTGATGCAGCTGATGCCAGCCACCGCGCGCCGCGTGGCGAAGCAGTTGGGCTGGAAGAAACCCGGCGCCGATGACATTCTGGCCGTGGACAACAACATCCGTCTCGGCACTTCCTATTTCCGCAGCGTGCTCGATCGCTTCGATGCCAATATTCCCTTGGCCGCCGCCGCCTACAATGCGGGACCGAGGAATGTGCAAAAGTGGCTGCCCGAGGATGAACCCCTGGCCGCCGATCTGTGGGTCGAAACCGTTCCCTTCAAGGAGACGCGCAACTACATCCAGGCCGTGCTGGCCTATGCCAGCATTTTCGACAAGCACCTGGGACGCGATGTACGCATCTCCAGCCGCATGGATGCTGTTCGCCCGGACTATGGCGAATCCACACTGCGCTGATTCACCGTTCCACCATCAGGTACCTCCATGAGCCGTTCCCCCCGAACACCGATACGCATCCTGTTTGTCTGCATGGGCAACATCTGCCGTTCCCCGACCGCCGAAGGCGTGTTCCGCCGCAAGATCGAAGAGGCCGGTCTTGCCGACCGGGTCGAGATCGATTCGGCCGGAACCCACGCCTATCATGTCGGCGAGCCGCCGGATCCGCGTGCCCGCGAGGCCGCTTCCCGGCGTGGTATCGACCTTTCCGGGTTGCGTGCCCGTCAGGCGCAGGCCGACGATTTCGCGCGTTTCGACTATGTGCTGGCGATGGACCGTGACAACTACCACGGGCTGATGCGGCTGGCAGAACGCAACCGCGGAGCCGCGCGGCTGCACCTGTTTCTGGAATTCGCCCGGGGGATCGGTGAACAGGAGGTGCCGGATCCCTACTACGGCGGCGATCAGGGCTTCGAGCAGGTGCTGGACATGATCGAGGAGGCCTCGGACGGGCTGATAGAACACCTGCGCAAAGAGCACGGGCTGTAGCGGACGGCAGACCCGTTCAGGGGATCTTGCTGACGATGTGCGGGCCCAGCAATCGGGCAACCGGCACCGGCAGCCGCTTCCAGGCCGCCACCATCAGGCGGAATTTCGGATTGTTGGGGTTCAGTTCCGGCAGCGCCTGGCCTTCCGGCAGCCAGTAGTGCCAGTAGAGCGGTTGAGGGCGGGCGCCCCATTGCTTCTTGAAACGCAGGGTGTTGCTGTCACGGCTGGAACGGCCAAAGTCGAAGACGGCATAACCGCGCTCGATGGCCGATTCCAGCACCGTCCAGTAGAGCAGCATGTTGGCGTCATAACGGTTGGCGCTGCGCAGGGTGGACGCCCAGGGAATCTCCAGCGTGTTGCGCCAACCCAGCAGGAAGCCCCCGGAAACCGGCTTTCCCTCCCGATAGACCAGCACCAGGTAGCTCGATGGGCACTCGGCCAGCATGTTGCGGAACAGCTCGATACCGTACACCGGCGTGCCGAGATCACGCATGTTGTGGCTGAACACGCGGTAGAAATCCGCCAGCAGCTCCTCACGCCCGATGGCGGTGCTCAGCCCGTAGCCGCGCGCCTTCTTGACCTGGGCGCGCACCTTGCTGCCGATATCCGACCACAGTTGCTCTGCTGTTGCGGGCAGTGTTCGCAGCATGGCCACCTTTTCGCTGCGCGAGGGCAGATCGAGGTCATCATGACAATGGCGCAGTTCAATGTGCTCGACGCCCAGTACTTCGGCGCGGCCGGCGGCTGCGCGCAGCAGGACCTCTCGCGCGGCATGGCTGTCGGCCAGCAGTCCGCCGTAGTTGAAGAAGGGGACGGATACCAGAAAGTGTCCGAACAGGCGGCTCTTCATCTCGATCAGTGGCAGCACTCCGTGAATGCGGCCCTCACGGTCGCGCGCGGCCAGGTAGTGGGCGCGGTGGCCGAAACTGTGTTCGATGACGCGGCGGATGCTGCTGTGGTGGTAGTGGGTCGCACGCGGGTGCTGCTCGACCCAGTGGTCCCATTCGTCAGCAGGGATGTCCTGTTCCACCTGCAGTGATTCGGCACGGCCGGAGACCGGTTCAAGCGTCGTGAACTGCGGGGGCATGGCGTTGGGTTTCCGGATGCTGGACGGGGGATCCCCGGCGGGTCGTTTCATTTCGGCCAGTTGCTGTTCCAGATCGCGGATCTGCTGGCTGATGGCCTGCACACGCCGTACTGCCTCGTCGATCGGCTGCCCGGCTTTCCGGGCTTCGCCCACCGTGCGGGAAGCGATGCCCTTCTCGGTTTTCAGGGCCTTCAATCGTTTCTTGATGCTGCTGGAATCCATGGCCGGTCTCGTTCAATCAGCGCGCAGTCTGCCCCGTAATTCGGGCGCAATCTGCGAGCTGTTTCCAACTATCGACAAACCACCGGGGTGATTGTGCCGCGATCGGTAGCCGCCTATCATGCCCCTTTTTTCCGGATCAGTTCCATGCTCGATCTCCGCCAAAGCCTGCTACGCGCACACCGCATCGCGATGACCCTGTTCCGCGTGATGATACCGGTGATTCTGGCGATCCGCCTGTTGGAAGAGCTGGGCGCGGTCCGCTGGCTGTCCCAGGCGTTGGAACCGCTGATGGACCTGCTTGGGCTGCCGGGCGCGTCGGGGCTGGTGTGGGCCAGTACATTACTGATCAACCTGTATGGGGGACTGGTGGTGCTGGCCGCACTCTGGCCCGAGCTTTCCCTCAGTGTCGCCCAGGTCTCGGTATTGTCGTCCATCATGCTGATTGCCCATGCTCTGCCGGTGGAGGCACGCATCGCCCAGCGCGCCGGGGTTCGTATCGGTTTTACACTGCTGCTGCGTATGGGTCTCGCCTTTGTCTATGGGCTGTTGCTGCACCATGTGTACCGATGGGGCGGGTGGCTGCAGCAACCGGCAGAGCTGCTGTGGCAGGCGCCTCAGACAGAGACAGGCTGGTTGCCCTGGCTGAAGGATCAACTGATCGGCCTGATCATGATCTATGTCATCATTCAGCTGCTGATCCTGTTGCTCGAGCTTTTGCAGCGCATCGGCATCATTGACGCCATCAACCGCAGCCTGCGCCCGTTGCTGCACTTGCTGGGCATCGGTCGGGAGGCGGAAACCCTGACCCTGGTGGGTCTGACTCTGGGGCTGTCTTACGGAGGCGGTTTGCTGATCGAGGAGGCGGAGGCGGGCCATGTGGCGTCGAAGGATGTGCTCTATGCGCTGTCGTTGCTGGGCCTCTCGCACAGCCTCATCGAGGATACCTTGCTGATGTTGCTCACGGGCGCCGACTGGCTGGCATTGCTGCCCGGACGGGTGCTGTTTACCCTGGTGGTGATCTTTCTGCTGGTGCGGCTGACCCGGAACTGGCCGCAGCGGCGCTTGCGCCTGCTGGTGACTCCTGTGGCGACATGACCGGCCGGCGGCGGATGAGCAGCATGCCGGACAGGACCACCAGCCCTGCGCCAAGCCAGGCCCAGCCGTCCATCCATTCGTCCCAGAGCCACCAGCCCACCAGTGAGGCATAGAGGATCGAGCTGTAACTGTAGTGGCTGATCTGCGAGGCCGGAGCGTGGCTGTAGGCGCGGGTCATCAGCAATTGGCCGGCCGATGCCAGCAGGCCCACGCCCAGCAGGTGCAGCCATTCGATGCCCTGAGGCGTTTTCCAGGCAATCAGTGCGGGGACTGCCGACACGCACAGACCGGTCAGCGCAAAATAGAAGACGATGACCATCGGGCTTTCAGTGCCGGTGAGTTTCCTGACCGTGGTCTTGGCCAGCGCGGCGAAGAAGCCGCCCGCAAGGGCGATCAGCGCCACCTTTTCGTCGTCGGCCAGCTGTCCGGGGTCGGGCTTCAGGATCAGCCACACGCCGGCAAAGCCGAGCAGCACCACCAGCAGGATCATCGAATTCAGCCGTTCCTTGAGCCACCACCAGGCGATCAGCGGGATGAACAGGGGGGCCGACATCTTGAGGATCATTGCGTTGGCCAGCGGCAGGTGGGCGATGGCATAGAAAAAACAGTACATGGCGCTGATGCCGGCCAGACCCCGAAACAGGTGCAGGCCGGGGCGTCGTGTGTGCAGCGCATGGCGGCCGTGTTGCCACAGCAGGGGCAGGACGATCTGCAGGCCGATCAGGTTGCGGAAGAACACCACCATTTCATTGGGCATGCTGTCGGCGACGGCACGGATCTGGGTACCCATCAGCACAAACATCAGCTCGGACAGCAGCATGAACAGCGCGCCACGGCGCAGATCGATGGCGGCGGGCATGGCGTCAGCCGGTGATGCGGTCGAGAATGCGCTGTGCTTCCCCGACGATGCGCCGCCGCAGGAACACCAACTTCAGGCGCGATCCGCCGCGCTGACGCCACAGTACCGCGCCGCGCACCCCGGCCAGCAGCAGGGCGCGGATGCGGCTGGTATTGTCGCCGCGTGAGAGCACCGTCTGATCGCCCTGCACGATGACCCGGGGCTGAAAGTGGCTGAGGGTGTCCTGGTAGAGGCCGTCGATGCGGTGCAACCGCGCCACCGGCGACAGACCGAACTGCTCGCTCTGTTGCTGGATCTGGCGCAGCCCCTGCTGCACCTGAGTGCTGATGGCCGCGTCGCGGATCAGCTTGCGCTCCAGCTTGATCATCGACATCACATAGTAGATGACCTGGCGGTCGGGCATGCGGACCTGACCGCCGAGGTAATTGACCAACGCGCGCAGACCGGGGAGCAGTCCTTCGCCCTGGCCGTAAATCTCTTCCAGGCTGCCTGCTTCGAGTGTGAACAGGCTGTCGATGCTGCAGTCGAAGGCTGCGTTGTTGACAGGCTTGCCGTGAGCGATGCGGTCGATCATCTCGGCCGACTGGAACAGGCTGGCCAGCGCCAGGGTCTGCCCGTGCAGATCGTTCATGGCATGGCCTCCGTGTTGCGGTTCCAGGTGGTTTCTATGGTGCCCCCGCCAAGGCAGACTTCATCACGGTAGAAGACCAGTGCCTGTCCCGGTGTGACCGCGCGCTGCGGCTGCTCGAATGCGACCACCGCCCGTTCGCCATCAAGAGAGAGGATGCGGCAGGGCTGGTCGGCCTGGCGGTAGCGAACCTTTGCGGTGAGCGGCATTGGCAAGTCAATGTCGACCGGATTGATCCAGTGCAGGTCGGTGATGCGGCAGTGGTCGCTGAACAGGGCCGGGTGGTCGTGACCCTGGGCCACTCGGAGTATGTTGTTGTCGATGTCCTTGCCGACCACGAACCAGGGCGCTTCGGCCGCCTGCTTCAGCCCGCCGATTCCCAGCCCCTGGCGCTGGCCCAGCGTATAGTACATCAGCCCAGTGTGTTCACCGATGGTCGTGCCCTCGAGGGTCTGGATCGGCCCCGGTTGCGCCGGCAGGAAACGCTGCAGAAAATCGCGGAACTTGCGCTCGCCGATGAAACAGATACCGGTGGAATCCTTTTTGTCGAAGACCGGCAGTCCGGCGGTTTCGGCCAGTGTGCGCACCTCGGGCTTTTCCAGGTGGCCGACCGGGAACAGCGTGCGCCCGACCTGCTGGCCGGTGATCGCGTACAGGAAATAGGACTGATCCTTGTTGCGGTCGCGGCCGCGCAGCAGTTCTGCCCGGCCGCTGTCGAGCATGCGTTTTTGTACATAGTGCCCGGTGGCGATGAAGTCGGCATCGAGGCGTTCCCGCGCATGGTCGAGAAAGGCCTTGAACTTGATTTCGCGGTTGCACAGCACATCCGGGTTGGGGGTGCGGCCGGCACGGTATTCGGCAAGGAAATGGGCAAACACGCGGTCCCAGTACTCGGCGGAGAAATTGATCGAATGCAGCGGGATGTCCAGCCGTTCGCAGACCGCCTCGGCATCGGCCAGATCCTCGGCCGCCGAGCAGTAGTCCTCGCGGTCGTCCTCTTCCCAGTTCTTCATGAACAGAGCCTCGACACGGTAGCCCTGCTGCTTCAGCAACAGGGCGGAAACGGCCGAATCCACGCCGCCGGACAGTCCGACAATGACTTTCTCTCCACTCATTGGGCGGCCAGTTCGCGCGGTGGCAGCAGATCGCCCAACGGGGGGTTCAGCGCCTCGGAGAATTTCCGGTCTCGCCGCCAGTCGGCGAGCTTCTGGATATAGGGCGGTTCACCGTTGTCACGGTACCAGCTGTCCACGGCGTAGAGTTCGCCACTTGCGGTATCGCGCACGGTGGCGGTCCAGTGGCTGATGAACCAGACGATGCGCCGCTGCTTGAGATCGACCCGGTGGAAGCGCAGCAGATGGCGTTCCTCCAGGGCGTACAGGTACTGTAGGGTATTGGTGGATTCGTCGATGCAATCCTGCTGCCGGGGCAGATCCACGCCGCTATAGTTGCCGCCGCGGTCGGCATCGGTACCGGCGAGTGCGCCGGCAAAGCGTTCCATCAGCGCGATGGCGGCGCGGATGCGCTGGCGTTCTTCGGCGGCATCGGCGGCGGGTGGCGCAAACAGCGCCTCGATGCGGCGCCAGTGTTGCCCGCTGAAGTCGAGGCCCAGCCGGCTCTTGCAGCCGAAGTCGAAACAATGGACAAATTCATGACCGCTCAGCCCGTCTGGCGCAGTGGCAGCCGGTTCGGCAGCCGCGGTCAGGGGCAGGGCGATCAGCAGCGTCAACAGCAGTGGCTTCACTCAGAGAAATTCGGGGCTGAAAAGCTCAAGAGGGTAGGTGGGTTTGCGCAGCGAGTCCAGTACGCACTGCAACACCATCGGACCGCGGTGGTGGTCGCGACTGGCCTCGATTTCCTGCAGGCTCATCCATACCGGGGCGATGATGCCCTGGTCCAGCGGCAGGTCCCGTTGCTCGGCTACCTCGCCGGTAAAAGCAATGCGGATATGGGTTTCGTCCACGCCTTCGTCGGGAATGAAACGGTAGATGCCGAGCAGGCCTTTGGGAGTGAAGGGGTAGGCGGTTTCCTCCAGGGTTTCCCGGATCACCGCCTGCTCGAAGCTTTCCCCGGGTTCCAGGTGTCCGGCAGGCTGGTTGAGCACCTCGCGGCCATTGACCCGCTCGCGCACCAGCAGGAATCGCTCACCGCGGCGCACCAGCGCGGCGACGGTGACATGGGGCTTCCAGATGCCTTCAGCCATCGCGGTGGCGGTACCAGTGGGCCAGACCCTGGGCATTCAGCTTCAGGTCCATCCTCAGCCAGTCGAGAGCAGCCCTGTCGAAGCCGCAGGCCTCGGCCAGTGCCTGTCCCAGGGCTTCAGCCAGATCGTCGATGCGGTCGTCTTCAACGGGCGCACAGTCCTCGGTGATGGCGACGAAGCGATCGATCCATGCCAGGTAGTCGTCCACATGATCGGCCGGCGCATCCAGCGGGCCGTAGTGGGTGAGGTACAGGCGCTGTGGATCGAGGGCCATCAGGCGGGCCACCGAGGCGTTCAGTGCCTGAGGATCGAAATGCACCGGGGTGGTGGTCGGGATCACCACCCGTCGGCCAGCGCGGTCACGGATCTGCGGGTAGGAGAGCCCGAAGGTGTCGCCGGTGAAGATGCCGCGGCTGTGCGCATCCACCAGGCAGTAATGGTGGTAGGCATGTCCGGGTGTGTCCAGCGTCTGCAGCGGGCGGCCGTTGAGGTCGAAGACTTGTCCATCATCGGCGGCGATCACCCGAGTTTCGGGAACCGGGGGGATCTCGCCGTAGAGGCGGTCAAAGGCTTCGTCGCCATACACCGCCCGGGTGCCGGCAATGAGCTTCGACGGATCGATCAGGTGCCGCGCGCCGCGTGGATGGACCACCAGCTGCGCATTGGGGAAAGCCTGCATCATCGTGCCGGCTCCACCGGCATGATCGAGATGGACATGGGTCGGCATCACGTAGCGGACCTGTTCAGGCGTCATGTCCAGTGCCACCAGCAGGGCCAATGCCTGCTGCAGGCTGGAGGAAACACCGGTCTCGACGAAGGCCACTGCGTCGCCTTCGACCACGGCGTAGAAGGCCGCAACGCCGGGATGGCCGTAGTGGGCATCGAGCAGGTAGACGCCCTGGCCGAGATCCTCGAAGGCGCGGCCCATATCAGTCGCGGGTCTGATCGGCCATGAACAGCCAGGTATCGACCACGGTATCCGGGTTCAGCGATACGCTGTCGATGCCCTGTTCGAGCAGCCAGCGCGCCAGATCGGGGTGATCGGACGGGCCCTGGCCGCAGATGCCGACATACTTGCCGGCTTGCTTGCAGGCGCGGATGGCCTGCTCGATCAGTTTCATCACGGCCGGGTTGCGTTCATCGAAGGCGCTGGCCACCAGCCCGGAGTCACGGTCCAGACCCAGGGTCAGCTGGGTCAGGTCGTTGGAGCCGATGGAGAAGCCATCGAAATGTTCGAGAAAATCGTCGGCCAGCAGCACATTGGAGGGCAGTTCGCACATCATGATGACCTTGAGGCCGTTCTTGCCGCGTTCCAGGCCGTTCTCCTTCAACAGCGCAAGAACCTGTTCCGCCTCGTCCAGGGTGCGCACGAAGGGGATCATCACCTCTACATTCTCCAGCCCCATTTCCTCGCGTACCCGCCTGATGGCCCGGCATTCGAGGGCGAAACAGTCGCGGAACTCCTCGGAGATGTAGCGCGCCGCGCCGCGGAATCCGAGCATCGGGTTTTCCTCTTCCGGCTCGAACAGCTCGCCGCCGAGCAGGTGGGCGTATTCGTTGGATTTGAAGTCCGACATGCGCACGATGACCCGTTCCGGCGCAAAGGCGGCGCCCAGCGTGGCAATGCCCTCGGCGAGCCGATCCACATAGTAGTCCACCGGCCCGGGATAGGCGCTGATTCGGGTCTTGATCTGGTGCTGAAGGTCGAGATCCATCCGGTCGAAACGCAGCAGTGCTTGGGGATGGATGCCGATCATCTTGTTGATGATGAATTCCAGCCGCGCCAGGCCGATGCCGCGGTTGGGCAGCCGGGTGAAGCTGAAGGCGCGTTCGGGATTGCCGACATTCATCATCACCTTGACCGGAATCTCCGGCATGTTGGACAGCTCGTGCTTTTGATGCTCGAAGGGGATCAGGCCATCATACACATAGCCGGTATCGCCTTCGGCGCAGGACACGGTCACTTCGTGGCCGTGGGGAATCGCGTCGGTGGCGCTGCCGGTACCGACCAGCGCCGGAATGCCCAGTTCGCGGGCGATGATGGCGGCATGGCAGGTGCGACCGCCGCGGTTGGTCACGATCGCCGAGGCCTTTTTCATGATCGGTTCCCAGTCCGGGTCGGTCATGTCGGTGACCAGCACATCGCCGTCGTGGATGCGGTCCATCTGTGACAGGTCCTCGATCACCTTGGCCTTGCCCTGGCCGATGCGGTTGCCCACCGCGCGGCCGGAAACGATATAGCGCTTCGGCTTTTCCTTGAGCACATAGCGCTCGATCACATTGCCTTCGCGCGAAACCACGGTTTCGGGTCGTGCCTGCACGATGTACAGTTGCTGATCCAGTCCGTCCTTGGCCCATTCGATGTCCATCGGACGCCGGTAGTGCTGCTCGATGATCACCGCCATCCGCGCCAGTTCGGTGATGTCCTCGTCACTGATGCAGAAACGGGCGCGGTCGGCAGGGTCCACATCCACCGTCTGGATGGCGTGCTCCGGGTGTTCTTCCTGCGCGTAGACCATCTTGATGGCCTTGCTGCCCAGGCTTTTCTGCAGTATCGCGCGCTTGCCGGCCTGCAGCGCCGGCTTGTAGACATAGAATTCGTCGGGATTGACCGCGCCCTGGACCACGGTCTCGCCCAGTCCGTAGCTGCCGGTGATGAATACCACCTTGTCGAAGCCGGATTCGGTATCCACGGTGAACATGACGCCACTGGAGGCCAGGTCGGAACGCACCATGCGCTGGATGCCCGCCGACAGCGCCACTTCGGAATGGTCGAAGCCCTGGTGAACGCGGTAGGAGATGGCGCGATCGTTGAACAGCGATGCAAACACCAGCCGCACCGCCTTGAGCACCGCGGCGATGCCGTGCACATTGAGGTAGGTTTCCTGTTGACCGGCGAAGGAAGCGTCGGGCAGGTCCTCGGCGGTGGCCGAGGAGCGTACCGCCACGGTGGCATCGATGCCGTCCACCGCCATGGCCGCATAGGCCTCGCGTATGCCCCGTTCCAGATCCTCCGGCAAGGGTGCGTCGAGGATCCACTGGCGGATTTCCTTGCCCGCCGCAGCCAGAGCGTTGACATCCTCGACATCCAACTCGGAGAGCCTGCGGTTGATGCGCTCGGTCAGTCCGGCCTGGTCGAGAAACTCACGGAAGGCATCCGCGGTGGTGGCAAAGCCGCCAGGCACCTTGACGCCCAGAGCCGTGAGGTTGGCGATCATCTCGCCGAGCGAGGCATTCTTGCCGCCGACGACGGGCAC
>Ga0256839_1001540_pt1 | contig 27791 bp, 42 predicted proteins | sample 354166metaG_FD_185968 | JGI IMG/M metagenome (GOLD analysis project Ga0256839, IMG submission 185968) | Hydrothermal vent microbial communities from Mid Atlantic Ridge, Atlantic Ocean - 354-166 | ecosystem: Environmental > Aquatic > Marine > Hydrothermal vents | place: Atlantic Ocean: Mid... | reverse complement strand
TGTCGAAGGAAGAGGGGGGTCGTCACACGCCGTTTTTCAATGGTTATCGGCCGCAGTTTTACTTTCGGACCACGGACGTGACGGGAGCGGTGGAGTTGCCGGAAGGTGTGGAGATGGTGATGCCTGGGGACAATGTGAAGATTACGGTGAAGCTGATTGCCCCGATTGCCATGGAGGAAGGGTTGCGGTTTGCCATTCGGGAAGGCGGGCGCACGGTCGGGGCCGGCGTGGTCTCCAAAATCATCGAGTAAGTGAATTCCATGGACAAACGCCAACGTATTCGCATCCGATTGAAGGGCTTTGACCATCGCCTGGTGGAGCAGTCCACCCAGGAGATCGTCGAAACCGCCAAGCGCACCGGGGCCCAGGTATTGGGTCCCATTCCGCTGCCGACCAAGAAGGAGCGTTATACGGTTCTGATCTCGCCCCACGTCAACAAGGACGCCCGGGATCAGTACGAGATCAGAACCCACAAGCGCTTGATCGACATCGTCGAGCCCACCGACCGGACCGTTGACGCCCTGATGAAACTGGATCTGGCGGCCGGGGTCGACGTGCAAATCAAATTGAATTGAGGACGTTGCCATGACGATTGGAGTAGTCGGGCGCAAATGTGGCATGACGCGGGTGTTCACCGAGGATGGTCGCTCCATTCCGGTGACGGTGATCCAGGTGGAGGAGAACCGTATCACCCAGTTGCGCACCTTGGATCGTGACGGTTATCGGGCCGTGCAGGTGACCACCGGGACGAAAAAGCCTTCCCGCCTGACCAAGCCGGAGGCTGGCCATTTCGCCAAGGCGGGGGTCGAACCCGGCCGCGGCCTCTGGGAGTTCCGTCTGCAGGAAGGTGAAGGAGAGGATCTCCAGGTGGGTGCCACGGTTGGGGTCGACGTGTTCAGCGAAGGGCAATACGTCGACGTCATCGGCACTACGATCGGCAAAGGTTTCGCCGGGACCATCAAACGTCATCGTTTCAACAGCCAGGACGCCAGTCACGGTAACTCCCTTTCCCACCGGGTGCCGGGTTCCATCGGACAATGCCAGACCCCTGGTCGGGTATTCAAGGGCAAACGCATGGCCGGTCACATGGGAAACGTGCGGCGTACCGTGCAGAACTTGCAGGTCGTCGCCGTCGACAAAGAACGCAATCTGCTGCTGATCAAGGGGGCGGTCCCCGGTCACAAGGGTGCGGATGTCGTGGTTCGGCCAGCCATCAAAGCGAAAAAGGATTAAGCCATGAGTGTTGAGATACCCGTCGTTCACGAAACGGATTCGGCTCGGCCGGTTGCGGTTTCCGAAGCGGTTTTCGGTCAGGCCTTCAACGAGCCGCTGGTGCACCAGGTGGTGACCACCTATCTGACCAATGGCCGTGCCGGCACCAAGGCCCAGAAGAACCGCTCGGCGGTCAGCGGCGGCGGCAAGAAACCCTGGCGCCAGAAAGGCACGGGGCGGGCGCGGGCCGGCAGTATCCGCAGTCCCCTCTGGCGGGGCGGGGGGGTGACGTTCGCCGCTTCCCCGCGGAATTACCGCCAGAAGCTGAACAAAAAGATGTATCGGGCCGGCATGCGGGCCATCGTTTCCGAATTGCTGCGCCAGAACCGCCTGGCGGTCAGTGCGGACTTGATTCCCGGTGAACCCAAGACCAAGGCGTTCGTCAGTAAGCTACAGGCGTATGGTTTGGCCCGCCGGATTCTGATCCTGGTGGAGCGGGAGGATCCGGCCCTGGAACGGGCGGTGCGTAACGTGCCCGATGTGCAGGTGAGCGAGGCCGGTCGTGTCGATCCCGTTTCCCTGGTGGCGGCCGACAAGGTCGTGGTCACCACGGAAGCGGCGAAGATCTTGGAGGAGCGTCTGTCATGAGCGTGAATCGGCTGGAACTGATGAATGTGTTGCTGGCTCCGGTCATCTCGGAAAAGAGCACCCGGGTGGCGGATACGGAAAACTGCTTCGTCTTCAAGGTTCGCAAAGACGCCAGCAAGGCCCAGGTGAAAAAGGCCGTGGAACTCATGTTCGGGGTCGAGGTGGAGTCGGTGCGTACCTTGAACGTGACTGGCAAGTCCAAGCGTTTCGGGCGTATTCTCGGCAAGCGCCCGGACTGGAAGAAAGCCTATGTGCGCTTGAAGCCGGGGCACGAAATCGACCTCTCCGCGGCCTGATAGAAACTGAGAGAACCAATCGAGAAGGATATACCGAACATGGCCATCATCAAGTGCAAGCCCACCTCACCGGGACGCCGTTTCGTCGTTCGGGTCAAGACCGAAGGTTTGTGGCAGGGAGATCCCTACGAACCTTTGGTGGAAAAACTGACCAAGACCGGCGGTCGCAACAATGCCGGACGAATCTCCACCCGCCACCGCGGCGGGGGACACAAGCGCCGTTACCGGATCATCGATTTCAAGCGGGACAAAATGGGTATTCCGGGCAAGGTGGAACGTCTGGAGTACGATCCCAATCGCAGCGCCCATATCGCCCTGATCCTGTACCGTGACGGCGAGCGGCGTTACATCGTGGCGCCCAAGGGCCTGCAGGTGGGTCAGGAGGTCATCGCCGATACCGAGACGCCGGTGAAGGTGGGTAACTGCATGCCTTTGCGCAACATGCCGGTGGGCACCCTGGTGCACTGTGTGGAACTGCGTCCGGGCAAAGGGGCGCAGCTGGCGCGCAGTGCCGGGACGTCGGCCCAGCTGTTGGCGAAGGAGGGGGTCTATGCCACCTTGCGGCTGCGTTCCGGTGAAATGCGCAAGGTACACATCGACTGCAAAGCCGTGATCGGGGAAGTCGGCAATTCCGAACACAATCTGGAATCGCTGGGCAAGGCGGGCGCCAGCCGCTGGCGCGGTCGCCGTCCCACGGTCCGGGGTGTGGCCATGAACCCGGTGGATCATCCCCACGGCGGCGGGGAAGGGCGTAACAAAGGCAAGCATCCCACCTCGCCCTGGGGACAGCCCACCAAAGGTTACAAGACCCGCCGCAACAAGCGTACTGAAAACATGATTGTGCGGCGGCGCAAAGCGAAGTAAATCAGTTAAGAGGAAGAGGCAGTGCCACGTTCGATTAAGAAAGGTCCATTCGTCGATCATCATCTGATGAAGAAGGTCGAACAGGCCGTTGCGAGTCGCAGCAAGCGGCCGATCAAAACCTGGTCGCGTCGCTCGATGATCGTTCCGGAGATGATCGGTCTGACCATCGCCGTGCACAATGGCCGCCAGCACGTTCCGGTGTTGATCACCGAGAACATGGTCGGTCACAAGCTGGGCGAGTTCGCCCCGACCCGCACGTTCCGAGGGCATGCGGCGGACAAGAAGTCGAAGTAGTTCAGGAGGGATCGTATGGAAGTAGCAGCCAAACTGCGTTACGCCCGAATTTCGGCCCAGAAGTGTCGCTTGGTGGCCGATCAGGTGCGTGGTCTGCCGGTGGACAAAGCCCTGGACATCCTGCGTTTCAGCAACAAGAAGGCCGCCGGCCTGGTGCGCAAGGCGTTGGAGTCGGCCATCGCCAATGCGGAACACAACGAGGGCCTCGACATCGACGAGCTGAAGGTTTCCACCATTCACGTCGATGAAGGGCCGGTCATGAAGCGCATCAAACCACGAGCCAAGGGGCGGGCCGACCGGATCCTGAAGCGCACCTGCCATATCACCGTCAAAGTAGCTGAGAGCGAATAACATGGGACAGAAAGTACATCCAGTAGGATTTCGGCTCGGATATATCAAAGACTGGAATTCCCGTTGGTATGCCGGTTCCAGGGACTATTCCCGCCTGTTGCATCAGGATTTGGAGGTGCGCGAGTTCATCAAGCGGCGCCTGGCCCATGCCTCCGTCAGCCGGGTGCACATCAGTCGTGCCGCCAACAACGCCCGGATCACCATCCACACCGCCCGGCCCGGTTTGGTGATCGGTAAGAAAGGTGAGGACATCGACAGGCTGCGTCGGGAGGTCGGCGCCAGGATGGGGGTTCCCCTGCAGATCAACGTCGAGGAGATCCGCAAGCCTGAACTGGACGCCCAGTTGGTGGCCGAAAGCGTGGCCCAGCAGCTGGAGCGGCGCATCATGTTCCGTCGCGCCATGAAGCGGGCGGTGCAGAACACCATGCGCCGGGGGGCGGAAGGGATCAAGATCAACGTCGCCGGCCGCCTGGGCGGTGCCGAAATCGCGCGCAGCGAGTGGTATCGGGAAGGTCGGGTGCCACTGCATACCTTGCGGGCGGACATCGATTACGGCTTTGCCGAAGCCAAGACGACCTATGGGGTTCTGGGCGTCAAGGTATGGATTTTCAAGGGCGAGGTGTTCGAGGAGATCACCCGCTCCGAAGTGAAATAGGAGAGCGGTATGCTGCAGCCGAAACGGACCAAGTATCGAAAACAGCAAAAAGGCCGCAACACCGGTTTGGCGTTGCGCGGCAACAAGGTCAGCTTTGGTGAGTATGGCCTCAAAGCGGTGGGTCGCGGACGTATCACCGCTCGGCAGATCGAAGCCGCCCGTCGCGCCATCACCCGCCATGTACGTCGCGGCGGCAAATTGTGGATCCGCATATTTCCCGACAAGCCGATCACCCGCAAGCCGCTGGAGGTGCGGATGGGGAAAGGGAAGGGCAGCGTCGAGTATTGGGTGGCCGAAGTCAAGCCGGGGACGATGCTGTATGAGATCGAGGGCATTCCGGAGGATGTGGCGCGGGAAGCCTTTCGCCTGGCGGCGGCCAAGTTGCCCGTGAAAACCACGTTTGCAGTACGGACGGTAATGTGATGAAGGCCAGTGAGTTGCGAGAAAAGAGCAGGGAAGAGTTGGAGAGTCTGTTGGTCGATCTGTACAGGGAACAGTTCAACCTGCGGATGCAGAAAGGAACCGGGGCGCTAACCAAGCCGGACCAGTTGCGCAAGGTCCGCCGGGATATCGCACGGGTGAAAACGATATTGGGCGAAATGGCGAGAGCTTCAGCATGAGCGAGAATCGGGAAAAGATCCGGACCCTTACCGGTAGGGTGGTCAGCAACAAGATGGATAAGACCATCACCGTGCGGGTCGACCGTCTGGTCAAGCACCCGCTGTACGGGAAGTATGTCAAACGTTCCACGAAACTGCTGGCGCACGACGAGGAAAACCAGTGCCGCGAGGGGGATTTGGTGGCCATCACGTCGTGCCGGCCGTTATCCAAGCGCAAAGCATGGACGCTGGTGAAGATTCTGGAACGAGCCAAGTAAGGAGAACCGTCATGATTCAGATGCAGACAAAGCTCGAGGTGGCTGATAACAGTGGTGCCAGAAAAGTCCAGTGCATCAAGGTGCTGGGCGGTTCTCTGCGGCGCTACGCCAACATCGGTGACATCATCAAGGTCAGTGTCAAGGATGCCATACCCCGTGGCCGGGTCAAGAAGGGCGAGGTCTATAATGCGGTGGTGGTGCGGACCAAGAAAGGTGTGCGTCGCCCCGACGGTTCGGTGATCCGTTTCGACACCAATGCGGCCGTGCTGCTCAACAATCAATTGCAGCCGATCGGCACCCGTATCTTCGGGCCGGTCACCCGGGAGTTGCGTACCGAACGCTTCATGAAGATCATCTCACTGGCGCCCGAAGTGCTTTGAGGAAGGGTTGAGGGATATGCGAAAGATCAAAAAAGGCGACGAAGTCATCGTCCTGACCGGCAAAGACCGGGGTAAGCGGGGTACGGTGAAGCAGGTGTTGGCCAATGACCGCGTCATCGTCGAGGGAATCAACGTGGTCAAGAAGCATCAAAAGCCGAACCCGGTGCGGGGAATTCCCGGCGGCATCGTCGAGAAGGAACTGCCCATCCACGTTTCCAACGTGGCGATCTACAATCCGCAAACCGAGAAGGCGGATCGCGTCGGCTTCCGCTTCCTGGAGGATGGCCGTAAGGTGCGCTATTTCAAATCCACCAATGAAGTGATTGACCTCTAAGGGCGGCGGTATGACGAAACCAAAACTGGAAACCGAATACAAAGAGCGGATCGTCCCGGAGTTGATGAAGCGTTTCAATTATCGATCGGTGATGCAGGTGCCCAGAATCACCAAGATCACCATCAATATGGGGCTGGGCGAGGCGGTCACCGACAAGAAGGTTCTGGAACACGCCATGAACGATCTGGCCCTGATTGCTGGACAACGGGGTGTGGTGACTCGGGCGCGCAAATCCATCGCCGGTTTCAAAATCCGTGAGGGGATGCCCATTGGCTGCAAGGTCACCTTGCGGCGGGAGCGCATGTACGAATTCCTCGACCGCCTGATCAACGTAGCCATGCCCAGAATCCGGGATTTCCGCGGTTTGAGTCCCAGGGCGTTCGACGGACGAGGGAACTACACCGTGGGGGTGAAGGAGCAGATCATCTTTCCGGAAATCGATTACGACAAGATCGACGCGATCCGTGGTATGGATATCACCATTACCACGAGCGCGGATAATGACGAAGAGGGGCGCGCTCTGTTAGAATCGTTCAATTTCCCATTCAGGAGTTGATATGGCAAAGAAATCCATGGTTGCGCGTGAGGCGCGGCGTCTGAAGTTGGTGGCCCGATATGCCGCCAAACGGGCGGCGCTACGGGCGGTTCTAAAGGATCCGGAAGCTTCCTTCGAGGCTAAGATGGAAGCGCAGCGTAAGTTGCAGGAGTTGCCGCGCGATTCCTGTCCGGTGCGCGTTCGAAACCGTTGTCACCTGACGGGGCGTCCCCGGGGTTACTACCGCAAGTTCGGTCTGGGACGCAACAAGTTGCGGGAGCTGGCCATGCGTGGTGACGTGCCCGGCGTCACCAAGGCGAGTTGGTAAGAGGTTAATGGCGATGAGTATGAGCGATCCGATCGCGGATATGTTGACCCGTATCCGCAACGCCCAGCACAGAGGAAAGGTCAGTGTGACCATGCCTTCCTCCAAGCAGAAGGAGGCCATCTGCCGGGTCTTGGCCGAAGAGGGGTACATCGAAGGATTCGAGGTGGAACGCGAAGGCAACAAGGCCTTTCTGACCATCCGTTTGAAGTATTTCGAAGGCCGCCCGGTGATCGAGCACATTCAGCGGGTGAGTAAGCCCGGACGGCGGATTTACAAAGGCAAGGACGAGTTGCCGAAGGTCCAGGGGGGGCTTGGAATCGCCATCGTGACCACTTCCAAAGGGATCATGACCGACAAGGCGGCCCGCAAGCAGGGGTTTGGTGGCGAAGTCATCTGTGTCGTTGCCTAACGTGGACAGGGGTTCTTAGCATATGTCGAGAATAGCGAAAAAACCGATTCCCCTTCCCCAGGGTGTGGAAGTCAAGCTTCAGGGGCAGGACATCGAAGTCAAGGGTCCCAAGGGCCAGCTGTCCTGGCACGTCCACGATCATGTGGAGGTCTTCCTGGAGGACGGTGTCATCCGGGTGCGCCCGCGTCTCAACGCCAAGCAGGCCGTCGCCCTGGCGGGTACCATGCGCGCCTTGATCAACAATATGGTGACCGGCGTCAGCCAGGGATTCGAAAAACGCCTGCTGTTGCAGGGAGTGGGCTATCGCGCCCAGGTGCAGGGCAGGAAGCTCAATCTGAGCCTGGGATTCTCTCATCCGGTGATCTATGAAATCCCGGAGGGAATCACCGTCGAAACCCCGAGTCCCACCGAAATCGTGGTCAAGGGGTCCGACAAACAGCAGGTCGGTCAGGTGGCGGCGGAGATTCGTGCTTTCAGACCTCCCGAGCCTTACAAGGGCAAGGGTGTCCGCTATGTGGATGAACACGTGGTCAGGAAAGAAGCGAAGAAGAAGTAGTAGAGGTTAGCAAGAGTGAGCGTAGACAAGAAAGCAGCGCGGATGCGCCGTGCGGCGAAGGCGCGGGCGAGAATCCGGCGGGTGGGCATCCACCGTCTGACGGTGCATCGGACCCCGAAGCACATCTATGCCCAGATCACCACGGCGGACGGTTCCCGGGTGCTGGCAGCCGCCGCAACGGTTCAGCCGGACATTCGTTCCCAGGTGAAAAGCACTGGAAACATCGAGGCGGCCAAGGTGGTTGGTGCTGCGATCGCCGCCAAGGCGAAAGAGGCGGGCATCGAAGAAGTGGCATTCGACCGGTCCGGGTTCAAGTATCACGGTCGAGTCAAGGCTCTGGCCGAGGCGGCCCGCGAGGGCGGATTGCGGTTTTAGGAGAGCGGAACGATGGCAAATGGAACAACGCAGACTGACGGTGAACTGCTGGAAAAGCTGGTGGCGGTCCGCCGCGTCGCCAAGGTGGTGAAAGGTGGCCGGCAATTCGGCTTCACCGCCCTGACCGTGGTGGGTGACGGCAACGGTCGAGTGGGTTTCGGCCTGAGCAAGGCGCGTGAGGTGCCGGTGGCGATTCAGAAATCCCTGGAGCAGGCACGCAAGAACATGGTTCAGGTCCAGCTCCGTGGTGACACCCTGCAATATCCCATCACCGTGACGGAAGGGGCGGCCAAGGTTTACATGCAGCCCGCCGCCGAAGGGACCGGGATCATCGCCGGGGGTGCCATGCGCGCGGTTTTCGAGGCGGTGGGGGTCCACAACGTTCTGGCCAAATGCATCGGTACCACCAATCCCATCAATGTGGTGCGGGCCACCATCAAGGGGCTGGTGGAGATGCGCGACCCGAAATACGTGGCGGCCAAGCGTGGCAAATCGGTCAAAGAGATCCTGGGTTGAGGCATGGCAGACAAAAAACTGAAAGTGACCCTGATACGCAGTAAAATAGGCCGGATTCGATCCCACCGCGCCACCGTGGCCGGGCTGGGACTGAAGCGGATGCATCAGACGGTGATCTTGGACGATACTCCGGAGATCCGGGGCATGATCCGGAAAGTGGCCTACATGTTGAACGTCGAGGAAGTCGAATAATGCGTCTCAATACATTGAAGCCGGCGCCGGGGAGCAAGCCGGCGCCCAAACGGGTGGGCCGCGGTATCGGCAGTACGCTGGGCAAGACCTGTGGCCGTGGTCACAAAGGACAGAAAGCTCGCTCCGGCGGTTATCACAAGGTCGGATTCGAGGGGGGGCAGATGCCTTTGCACCGTCGTCTGCCCAAGATTGGATTTCGCTCCCGTACCCAGCGTTTCGTGGACGAAATCCGTCTTCATGAGCTGAACAAACTGCCCGGGGAGGTGGTTGACCTGGAAGCCTTGCGTCAAGCCGATCTCATCTCCTCGATCGTCAAGCGGGTGAAAATCATCGCTTCCGGTCGGCTTGAGCGTCCGGTTACGGTGAAAGGTCTGGCCGTGACCAAGGGGGCGCGTCAGGCGATCGAAGCGGCGGGTGGAAAGGTGGAAGATTCGTGAGTACGCCAAGTGCAGCGATGCTGGGCCGGTTCGGCAATCTGACCGAACTGCGCCAGCGCTTGCTTTTTCTTCTGGGTGCCTTCGTGGTGTTCCGCCTCGGGGCGCATATCCCTGTGCCGGGGATCGATCCCAATGCCCTGGCGCTAATGTTCCAGCAGCAGGGCGGGTCGATTCTGGACATGTTCAACATGTTCTCGGGAGGCGCTCTGAAGCGGCTCAGCATCTTCGCGCTGGGAATCATGCCCTACATCTCCTCGTCGATCATTATTCAATTGCTGACCGTGGTGGTGCCGAAACTGGAGCAATTGAAGAAGGAGGGCGAGTCCGGGCGGCGCAAGATCACCCAGTACACCCGCTATGGCACCGTGATATTGGCCGCCTTCCAGTCGGTCGGGGTGGCTATCGCTCTGCAGAATCAGACTGCCGGAGGATTGCCGGTCGTCATCAATCCGGGGCCCCAGTTCGTTTTCATCACCGCGGTCACCCTGGTGACCGGCACCATGTTTTTGATGTGGCTGGGGGAACAGGTGACCGAGCGGGGCATCGGCAACGGGATCTCCATGATCATTTTCGCTGGGATCGTGGCTGGCCTGCCGTCTGCGGTGGCCGGGACCCTGGAGTTGGCCCGGACCGGCGAGATGAGCCCGCTGACCGTGGTGGTCCTGTTCGCGCTGGCCGTCGCCGTGACCGCCTTCGTGGTCTATGTGGAACGGGCCCAGCGCCGGATTCCCATCCACTATGCCAAACGTCAGGTGGGTCGGCAGGTTTACGGGGGGCAGCGCAGTTTTCTGCCCTTGAAACTCAATATGGCAGGGGTGATTCCGCCGATTTTCGCCTCCAGCATCATTCTGTTCCCGGCGACGGTGGCGAGCTGGTTCGCCAACGCGGAAGGGATGGAATGGCTGCAGGACGTGGCGGCCGCCATTTCCCCGGGGCAGCCGCTTTACATCCTGTTGTATTCGGCGGCGATCATTTTTTTCTGTTTCTTCTACACGGCGGTGGTGTTCAACGCCAAGGAAACCGCTGAGAACCTGAAGAAGTCGGGAGCCTTCATTCCGGGGATCCGGCCGGGTCTGCAAACGGCCAGATACATCGATTCGGTGCTGACCCGGCTGACGATGATCGGCTCTCTTTATATCACCCTGGTGTGTCTGTTGCCCAATTTCCTGATCATCTATTGGAATGTGCCGTTCTATTTCGGCGGGACTTCACTGTTGATCATTGTAGTGGTGGTCATGGACTTCATGGCTCAGCTGCAGACCCATTTGATGTCCCAGCAGTACGAGGGACTGATGCGGAAGGCCAACCTCAAGGGCCGTGGCACGGCCACGGGACTCACCCGCTGATAACGCTGAGGAGACCATTCATGAAAGTGCGAGCTTCGGTGAAGCGGATCTGCCGCAACTGTAAGGTGATCCGCCGTAAAGGTGTCGTTCGAATCATTTGTAAGGAACCCCGGCACAAGCAGCGCCAGGGTTGATTGAGCAGGCAATAGGAGACTAACTAGATGGCGCGTATTGCGGGAGTCAATATTCCGGACCATAAACACCTCGTCATTTCCCTGACGGCGATTTATGGCATCGGTCGTTCGCGGGCTCGGGAAATCTGCGAGGCCGTGCAGATCGATCCGGCCACCAAGGTCAGGGATCTGAGCGAAGAACAGATCGACAGAATCCGCGCCGAGGTGGACAAGTACACGGTGGAAGGGGATCTGCGGCGCGAGGTTTCCATGAACATCAAACGCCTGATGGACCTGGGGTGCTATCGCGGTTTGCGTCATCGGCGCGGGTTGCCGGTGCGTGGTCAACGCACCCGTACCAACGCCAGAACCCGGAAAGGTCCGCGGCGTCCGATTCGTAAATAGTCCAACTATAGAATTTCCAAAGAGGTAACTGAATGGCGGCCCCGAGTCGTACCCGTAAAAAGATCCGCAGAGAGATCTCCGATGGGATTGCGCATATCCACGCGTCCTTCAACAACACCATCATCACCATTACCGACCGCAAGGGAAATACCTTGGCGTGGGCCTCGGCCGGTGCGTGCGGCTTTCGTGGTTCCCGCAAAAGCACTCCTTTCGCCGCCCAGGTGGCGGCGGAGAAGGCGGGCAACATCGTCAAGGATTATGGCATGCGGAACCTCGACGTCCAGGTGAAGGGTCCCGGTCCAGGACGTGAATCCGCGGTGCGGGCACTGCACAATCTGGGCTTCCGAATCGTGCAGATCGCCGATGTGACCCCCATCCCTCACAACGGCTGTCGTCCACCCAAGAAACGCCGCGTCTAAGGAGGAAGGTAAATGGCACGATATTTAGGACCCCGATGCAAACTGGCGCGCCGCGAAGGGACCGATCTGTTCTTGAAGAGTCGCGGCAAGTCGCTGGACAGTAAGTGCAAGCTGGACCAGCCGCCGGGTCAGCATGGCCAGCGGCGCCGGGCCCGTTTGTCCAACTATGCCATGCAGCTGCGGGAGAAGCAGAAGATCAAACGGATTTATCAGGTTCTGGAGCGCCAGTTCCGCAACTATTACAAGAAGGCGGCGCGCCAAAAAGGTTCCACCGGCGAAAATCTGCTATTCCTGCTGGAAAGCCGGCTCGACAACGTGGTCTATCGCATGGGTTTCGCCGCCACCCGGATCGAAGCACGCCAACTGGTGGGCCACAAGGCCATCATGGTCAACGGCAAGGTCGTCAACATTCCTTCCTATCTGGTCAAGCCGGGCGATGTCATCGCCGTGCGGGAAAAGGCCAAAAAGCAGCAGCGGATTCAGGATGCGCTCGCTGTCGCCCAACAGTACGGCTTTCCCTCCTGGGTGGAGGTGGACGTCGATAATATGTCCGGGGTGTTCAAGTCGCTGCCGGACCGTGCCGATTTGGGAGCGGACATCCAGGAACAGTTGGTTGTCGAATTGTATTCCAAGTAACCTGAGTGGTTAAAAACATCTATGGTTGATCTTTTACTGGAAGCCCACAAGCCCCGCATCGTCGGTATCGAGACCGAGCGGTACCGCTCCAAGATTGCCATCGAACCGCTCGAGCGCGGCTATGGCCATACCTTGGGCAACGCCCTGCGCCGAGTGTTGTTGTCCTCGATTCCCGGCAGTGCCGTGACCGAGGTCAAGATCGAGGGAGTGTTGCACGAGTACATGCCCATCGAGGGGGTGCAGGAGGACGTCATCGACATTCTCCTCAACTTGAAGCAGTTGGCGGTGATCCTCCACCAGGGGGATTCGGCGGAACTGACGCTCAGCAAGAAAGGTCCCGGGGTCGTCACCGCCGCTGACATCAGCGTCACCCACGATGTCGAAATCATCAATCCGGAATTGGTCATCGCCCATCTCACCGATGTCGGTGAGCTGAACATGACCTTGAAGGTGGAGAAGGGACGGGGCTATCAACCGGCTACCCAGGAAGGACGGGAGGAGGAGCGTCCTATCGGCGTCCTCCGGCTCGACGCCTCCTTCAGTCCGATCCGGAAGGTGGCCTATCGGGTCGAGAGCACCCGGGTGGACCAGCGTACCGACCTGGACCGGCTGATCCTGGAATTGGAGACCAACGGCACTGTCGATCCCGAGGCCTGCGTCAAGCAGGCCGCCAGGATTCTCAGCGACCATCTGCGGGTCCTGGTGGATCTCAAGGAGGAACAGCGGGAGGAGCCTCAGGAAAAGCGCCCCAAGTTCGACCCTATTCTGCTGCGTCCGGTGGACGATCTGGAATTGACGGTGCGTTCCGCCAACTGTCTGAAGGCGGAAAATATCTTTTACATCGGTGATCTGGTGCAGCGTACCGAGGTGGAGTTGCTCAAAACCCCCAATTTGGGCAAGAAATCCCTGACCGAGATCAAGGACGTGTTGGCATCGAAAGGGTTGTCGTTGGGCATGCGCCTGGAAGGTTGGCCTCCGGAGGATTTGAAGCGCCCCGAAGAGGCCAAGAAGGAAGAAAAGGCTAAGGCATCAAAAGCATCATAAGCAGGTAAAGGAAAAATGCGTCATCGTAAATCGGGAAGACATCTGAATCGCACCAGCAGCCATCGGCGCGCCATGTTCCGAAACATGGCGGCATCGTTGTTCCGCCACGAGTTGATCAAGACCACCCTACCCAAGGCCAAGGAACTGCGTCGGGTCGCCGAGCCCCTGATCACCCTGGCCAAAGAGGACAACACGGCGCGGCGTCGCATGGCGTTCGCCCGGTTGCGGGACAAGGAGGCGGTTTCCAAGCTGTTCGAGGAATTGGGGCCGCGCTATCGGGAGCGTCCGGGGGGATACCTGCGAATTCTCAAATGCGGCTTTCGGCGCGGCGACGCGGCGCCGATGGCGTATGTGGAATTGGTCGACCGTCCTCAGGCGAGCGAGGAAGAATCGGCGCGGTCCTGAAGCGGGAAGATCGATTGATCAATGCGAAAAGCCGGGGATATCCCCGGCTTTTTCTTCCTTGGAAGAAGGACGCCGTCACCATTCCTTCTTCAACAACTCCACTTTGTTGGGTTTGCCGTTCCATTCGTCCGCATCGGGCAACGGTTCCTTGACTTCGGTGATGACAGGCCATTTCTTCGCCAGCTCGGCGTTCAATTCGATGAAGACCTTTTGATCTTCAGGCACTTCGTCTTCGGAAAAAATGGCGTTGGCAGGACATTCCGGTTCGCACAAAGTGCAGTCGATGCACTCGTCCGGGTCGATGACCAGCATGTTGGGGCCTTCGTGGAAGCAGTCTACTGGGCATACATCCACGCAGTCGGTATATTTGCAGTTGATGCAGTTTTCGGTTATGACAAATGCCATGGGACTGTCCTGATCGATGTTCGTGAACCGGAAATTATATCAAAGCTCCGTTCAAACTGAAGCGGACTCCCAATAGTAACAGGGTGATCGCCACCAGGGGGCGCAGCAAGCGATCGGGGATGAATTTGCCGATCAGACTTCCCAGATAGATGGCCGGAAGGCCACCGAGTAGCAACCCGAACAATAAGGAAGGATCGACGCTGCTCAGCTGCCAGTGGCCGATCCCGGCGATCGCCGTCAGCGGGACGGCGTGGGCCAGGTCGGTTCCCACGATCGCCACGGTGCGCTTGTAAGGGTAAAGCAGGAACAGCAGTGCAGTACCGATCGCGCCGGCGCCCACCGAAGACAGGGTGACCAGAATTCCCAGGATCAGTCCCGAAAGCACCGTGATGCCGCCGCGCACCCGTCGGAGCCGGCTGACCAGCGAATTGTGGTTCTTGAGACCGCGGTGAAGCAAGGACAGAATGCGCTGGCGGGCGAACACCACCAGGGCGGTCAGAATCAGCATGATGCCCAAGGTTTTGGTCATCAGTTGTTCGTAGTTGTAACCCATCGCCCTCAGCTTGTGAAGTAGCAACACGGTGAGCAGCGAGGCGGGTATGCTGCCGATGGCGAGCCGGAGGACGATCCACCAGTCGATGGTCTTCTGCCGATGGTGGAAAAAGACGCCGTTGGCCTTGGTCAAGGCGGCGTAAAGCAAATCGGTACCCACGGCAATGGCCGGGTTGATCTCGAATCCCAGAATCAGGATCGGTGTCATCAGTGAACCCCCGCCGACCCCGGTCAGGCCGATGATGAAACCCACCACCGCGCCTGTCACGATATACCAGACATCCATGCGCAAATAACTTTTTCGTTTATCCTTATTGCATTATCGCTCAGAATGCTTATAATCAAATAGAATAAATATTATTATATTTATTAGATTTAGAAATATGAAGTTACAGCAGCTGCATTACATCTGGGAAGTCGCCCATCACGATCTCAACGTGTCCGCCACCGCGGAGAGTCTGTTCACCTCCCAGCCTGGTATCAGCAAGCAGATCCGCTTGTTGGAGAGCGAACTAGGAATACCGATTTTCGCCCGCAACGGCAAACAGTTGACCGAATTGACCCCGGCGGGTGAGCTGATCGTGCGCCTGGCCGGGGAAATACTGACCAAGGTGGACAATATCCGCCGCATCGCCGAGGAATACCGGGATGAGAAATGTGGCACGCTTTCCATCGCCACTACCCACACCCAGGCCCGTTACGCCCTACCGCCGGTGGTTCAGGCCTTCATGCGGCAATACCCCCGAGTGACGCTTACCATGCACCAGGGCACCCCCATGCAGATTTCTGAGCTGGTGTCCCGTGGCGGCGCCGATCTGGCCATCGCCACCGAGGCCCTCGAACTGTTCGACAATCTGGTGATGCTTCCCTGCTACCGTTGGAACCGCTGCATTCTGGTGCCCAGGGACCATCCTCTGACCCATGAGCCGCAGCTTACCCTGCAGGCCATTTCCGAATACCCCCTCATCACCTACGTCTTCGGGTTCACCGGCCGTTCCAAACTGGACGAGGCCTTTGCCCGGGAGCGGCTGCAGCCGAAGGTGGCCCTGACGGCGGTGGATGCCGACGTGATCAAAACCTACGTCCGGCTTGGTCTGGGGGTGGGAATCGTGGCCAAGATGGCTTACGATCCCAGGACCGACCAGGATCTGGTGGCCCTGGACGCCAGCCACCTGTTCCGCGACAGTGTGACCAAGATCGGGTTACGCCGGGACATGTTCGTCCGCGGCTTCATCTATGATTTCATCGCCCAGTTCGCTCCCCATTTGACCCGGGAGGTGGTGGAGCAGGCGTTGAAGCTGCGGGACAGACACGAGATCGATGCCTTGTTTTCCGACATTGAGCTGCCGGTTCATTGAACCCGACGGTGAATGCCGCACTCCTTTTTGGCGCTGTCCTCCCACCACCATCGGCCTTCCCGCTCCGGTTGATGGGGCAGCGTCGGGCGGGTGCAGGGTTCGCAGCCGATGCTGCGGAAGCCGCGGCGGTGGAGTTCGTTGTAGGGCACCTCGAAGGCCTCGATGTGGTCCCAGACCTGATTCGAGGTCCAGTTGGCCAGGGGATTGAATTTGATCAGTCGGCCGTGACGTCCCTGGAAAGCCGAGTCCAGTTCCACCTCCATCAGGGTCTGACGGGTGTCGGGGTTTTGATCACGGCGCTGGCCGGTGATCCAGGCGTCGAGGCTGGCGAGCTTGCGTTTCAGGGGTGCCACCTTGCGGATACCGCAGCACTCCTGGTGGCCGTCCCGGTAGAAACTGAACAGTCCCTTGCGGCTGACCAGTTCCCGCAGCGCGTCCGCATCGGGAGAGAGCACCTCGAGATCGATGGGATAACGTTCCCGCACCTGCTCGATGAAGCGATAGGTTTCCGGATGCAGGCGTCCGGTGTCCAGGGTGAACACCGGGACCCGGTCGCGCAGCCGGCAGGCGATGTCGATCAGAACCACATCCTCGGCCCCGCTGAAGGCGATGGCGATGTGGTCAAAATGCTCGAAAGCGGCCTTCAGGATGGCGCGCGGTTTCTTGCCCGCCAGGGCCGTTTGCCAGTGTTCCAGGTCGAATTCAGGGTGCGTCATGAGAGGCTCGTCATCCGTTTGGTCAGATGGAGAAGAAATTCCCGGGTACCCACTTCTCGAGCCCTTGCCATCTGGCGGGCGAAATCGTAGGTGACGATGCCGTCCTGGACGGTACGGGCGTAGGCTTCGACGATCAGTCCGGCCGCCTCGTTCCATCCCAGATGCTCCAGCATCATGGCGCCGCTGAGCAGCAGTGAGCCTGGATTGACCTTGTTCAGGCCGGCGTATTTGGGCGCCGAACCGTGGGTGGCTTCGAACACCGCCACCTCGTCGCCGAGGTTGGCGCCGGGGGCGATACCGACGCCGCCGACCTGGGCGGCGGCGGCATCGGAAAGGTAATCGCCGTTCAGATTGGGGGTGGCGATCACGTCGAAGTCTTCAGGGCGCAGCAGTAACAGCTGGAACAGGATGTCGGCGATACGGTCCTTGATCACGACTTTACCCTCCGGCAGGGACCCGGCCGCCAGATCCTGTTCCGCCACGACCCGATCGGCGAATTCTTCCCGGGCGACCTGGTAGCCCCACTGCCGGAAAGCCCCTTCGGTGTGTTTCATGATGTTGCCTTTGTGCATCAGGGTGACGCTGCGCCGCCCTTTTTCCAGCGCGAAGCGAATCGCCCGCCGTACCAGGCGTTTGCTCGCCCGTTCGCTGATGGGTTTGACGCCCAGGCCGCAGGCGGGAGGAAGCCGGCGGCCGAAGCGCTGCTCCAGGAAGCGGCGCAGGGATTCCGCCTCCGGGGAACCGGCGGCGAATTCGATGCCGGCATAGACGTCTTCGGTATTTTCCCGGAAGATCACCAGATCCACTTTTTCCGGATGGCGCATCGGTGACGGGACTCCGGGAAGATGACGCACCGGTCGGACACAGGCGTAAAGATCCAGGGCCTGACGCAACGAAACGTTCAGGGATCGGTGTCCGCTGCCCACCGGCGTGGTGAGCGGGCCCTTGATGGCCACTTTGAGATCCCGGATGGCATCCAGGGTGGCCTCGGGAAAAATCTCGCCGTCGAATTTCTCTGCCGCCTTCGCGCCCAGAAAAAGTTCGCACCAGTGGATGCGGCGGCGGCCGCCATAGGCCAGCCGCACCGCCGTGTCCCAGACCGGGCGGCATGCTGTCATCAACTCCGGGCCGACCCCGTCACCTTCGATATAGCCGATGATCGGGCGGTCGGGAATCTGGAGCCGGCCGTTTTCGCTGTGGATTTTCGTCCCGCCGGGGGGATAGCCGATCTCCGTCATCAGGCGGCCTTGCAGGTTTCGCTGAAGTAGCGCCGCAGGAATTCGTCGAAACCGATCCGCTCCTCCGCTTCCAGACGCTTTTGTTGTTGGACCGATTCCCGGGCCAGCCGTTCGAACCAGGTCAGGCGTTCCCGCTCCGGCGGCCGGCGGCGGAAGTAGGCGGCGTGGGACTCGGACCAGCGCAGGGCGAAGTCATGGAACGATTCGCCTTCCCGTTGCAGATCGTGCAGAATTCTGGCCGAGGGGGTGAGATCGGGATTCGCCAGTTTCCGCTGCTGTGCCTGCAGGCTGTCCCGGTAAGGGGTTCCCGCCAGGGGGGCGTCCAGCAGCGGGCACAGGGATTCCAGCTCTTCAAAGAGAATCGCCGCCCAGTCACGCAATGCGATCGCCTTGCCGTCGCGTTGCAGGGTCAGCTTCGGATCACGGCCCTGCTGGGCGACGGCGACCAGATTGGCCTGGCTTATCCGGCTCTGATGGCGGGGCAGGGGCGGGCTGGGATACAGCAGACAGTGCCAGAGGAACAATTCCAGGAACCGGATTTGCCGGGAATCGATGCCGAGCGGCAGATACGGGTTGAGATCGACGGAGCGGATTTCCACATAGCGGACGCCCCGGCGCTTCAAGGCCAGGGTCGGCTTCTCCCCGCGCTCGGTGATCTGTTTGGGGCGCACCGGGCTGTAGTACTCGTTCTCGATTTGCAGCAGATTAGCGTTGAGTTGGCGATAGCGGCCGTCGACCTTGACGCCGATGGCCTGATAACGGGGATAGGGGGTTTCGATGGCCCGGCACAGGGAGGCGACGTACTCTTCCAGACTGTTGGTGGAAATGAACAATCCGGCCTGGATGGGATTGCGGTAGCCGATGTCGCTCATTCGCAGGGAAGTGGCGTGGGGCAGACCGTAGCTGTCCGGCGCCAGCTTCACGAAGTTGCCGGGGATACCGCCGCGGCATTGGAGGAATCGTCGGTCGGCCACCGGCGAGGCCCCGAACAGATAGAGCAGCAGCCAGCCGTGGCGCTGGACGTTGCGTATCAGAGCGAAGTAGGCGCTGTCTTTGGCTTCCGGCATGGGTTGTTCCTGCCGGAGAATCCGCACGAGCCGGGGCCACAATTCCGGTGCCACGGAAAAATTGAAATGAACCCCGGCGATGGCCTGCATGGCCCGTCCGTAGCGGTAAGCGAGCCCCACGCGGTAGATGTGCTTCATTCTGCCGATGTTGGAACCACCGTACCGGGCGATAGGTATGTCTTCGTCGCGCTCGAAGCCGATCGGCATGCTGGTGACCAGCAACAGCTCGTCCTCGTCGAGGCAGTGGTAGACGAAGCGGTGGACGTCGTCGAGAAAGGCGGTCACCGTCTCGGCCACGGGGGCGGGGGGAGTGATGAATTCCAGGAGGGCCTCGGAGTAATCGGTGGTGATGTACGGATGGGTGAGCGCCGATCCGAGGCATTGTGGGTGGGGAGTCCGGGCGATACGGCCTTGTCGCGTGACGCGCAGGCTTTCCTTTTCCAGCCCTTTGAGGCTTTGGGACAATAGGCCGGACGGAGCGAGATCACCAAGCCCGGCCAGGCGCTGATAAAACAGGGAGGAATTCAACGATCCGGTCCTTTAGCGGCGATAGGGCTGAAACCATTATATAACGCGGGACCGGTGGACATGAAAAAACCCGGGAACCTGTCCCGGGTTTCCAGAGAAGGTAAGATCGTTATGTTGTCGTTATCATCTTGGGTGTCGGATTCAGCGTCAGCCGGAAATGCTGCGGACAACGTCGGTGCTGGAGAGACGCTGCTTTTCATACTCGGGGGGGCTACAAGCAGCCATGCTCAGGGTGACCAGGGCAAGGGCCAGAAGTCCGAGAATCTTTTTCATGTTTTCCTCCTCGTTACGTGATCATGCATGGTTGTTATCAGTGCACAAAGCACGGTTTTGTTATAACCAAGATGAATGGAGAATTCAACACCTATTACCGATCGCCTTCTGTCGTTGTTCGCAAGATATTGACTTATAAGGTTATTTTGTAAGGGGCGTTCGGCAGGTCCCGGGCCAGGCGAGGTACCAGATAACCCGGCAGCCGGCGGCGCAATTGCTCGTGGAGGGCCCGGGCGCGGGCCGGGTCAACTTCGAAATGGGCGGTTCCCCGGGCGCGGTCGAGCAAATGCAGGTAATAAGGGAGGATGCCGGCGGCAAACAAGGTTTCCTGAAGGGCGACCAATGCCTCCACCCGGTCGTTGACGCCAGCCAGCAGGGTGCTTTGATTCAACACCGTCACGTGGTGGTCGCGCAGTCGGGTGACGGCGCGTTCGACCGCCGCATCGATTTCGTTGCCGTGATTGGCGTGAACCACCATCACCGGGGAAAATCGTGTGCTGGTCAGGGCCGCGAGTAGACCGTCGTCGATCCGGCTGGGAAGAACGATGGGCAGACGGCTGTGGATCCGGAGGCGGTGCAGATGGGGGATGGCGGCCAGGTCTGCGATCATCCGCTGGAGGCGGTCGTCCGAGAGCACCAACGGATCGCCGCCGCTGAGAATGACTTCCCGGATGTCCCGGTTCCCTCGGATGTATTCCAGTGCCGCGCGCCAGCGCGAGGCGGTGAGTTGCCGTTCCGGATAGGGGAACTGGCGGCGGAAGCAGTAACGGCACTGCACGGCGCAGGCGCCCGTGACGATCAGCAGCACCCGTCCCCGGTATTTGTGCAGCACGCCCGGTGCCACTTCGGCGCTCTCGTCTCCCACCGGGTCGGTGACGAAGCCGGGTGTTTCCCGGTTCTCCTCGGAACGGGGCAGGACTTGCAACAGCAAAGGATCGTGCGGGTCGCGGGGGCGCATGCGGGCGGCGAAGGCCCGCGGGACGCGGAAGGGAAACACCGCCGTCGCCCGGCGATCCCAGTGTTCGGAAGGGAGGCCCAGGAAGCGCAGCAATGCGCCGGGATGGCGGAATCCTTCGGCGAGCTCACGCTGCCAGTCCGGTTGTCGCGAAGCGCGCTGGGGTATAATAGCTGCCATTTTTCAACTCTACCTGGGAACGATCGTTACATGGCCACTTATAGTACCAACGAATTCAAGCCTGGACTGAAGGTCATCCTGGACGGGGATCCCTGCGTCATCCTGGAGAACGAGTTCGTCAAGCCCGGCAAGGGGCAGGCCTTCAATCGGGTCAAATTCCGCAATCTCAAGACCGGCAGAGTGTTGGAGCGCACCTTCAAGTCCGGTGAGACCATCGAAGCCGCCGACGTGATGGAAGTGGAGATGCAATATCTCTACAACGACGGCGAATTCTGGCACTTCATGGATCCCAACACCTTCGAACAGGTCGCCGCCGATGCCAAAGCCGTGGGCGAGGCCGCCAAATGGCTGAAAGAACAGGCGATGTGCACGATCACCCTGTGGAACGGGGAGCCGATCGCCGTGACGCCGCCCAATTTCGTCGAACTCGAGGTGGTGGAAACCGATCCCGGGGTTCGGGGGGACACTTCCGGCGGTGGCAGCAAACCCGCCAAACTGGAAACCGGCGCCGTGGTCAAAGTGCCTCTGTTCGTGCAGACCGGCGAGGTCATCAAAGTCGATACCAGAACGGGTGAATACGTTTCCCGGGTCGGCAAATAAGAGCGGTTGGCGTCCGGCCTGCGATTTGCAGGCGCTGCGGCAGCGTGCCGCCATGCTGGCGCGTATCCGCCGCTTTTTCGCCCGGCGGGGGGTGTTGGAGGTGGATACCCCCTTGCTCGGTGCCACGGTCAATCCCGACCCTTACGTGGAATTTTTCACCGTGCCCGACGGCGGCCGGCGCCACTATTTGCAAACCTCGCCCGAGCTGGCCATGAAACGGTTGCTCGCCGCTGGTTCCGGCCCCATCTATCAGATCGGCAAAGCCTTTCGGCGTGGTGAGGCCGGGCGCTTGCACCAGCCGGAATTCACCCTGCTGGAATGGTATCGACCGGGTTTCACCCTGGATCGGCTCATGGACGAGGTGGCGGCGTTGTTGCAGGTATTGCTCGGGGAACGGGTCGCCGGCGTGACGACGTTCACCTACGGGGAGGCGTTCCGCGAATTTGTCGGGCTTCCCTGGGATGCGCCGTTGACCGCGCTGCGGTCGAAGGCGGCGGCATTGGGTATCCCGGACGCGGAACGCCTGTGCGGCGACGAGCAGCGCCATTGGTTGGACCTGCTGTTCTCCGTGGCGGTACAACCCCGTTTGCCCGCCTCGAAGCTGGTCTTCGTCCGCGACTATCCGGCGTGCATGGCGGCGCTGGCCCGCTGCAGGCCGGACGATCCTGAAGTGGCGGAGCGTTTCGAGGTTTTCGTCGACGGCGTGGAACTCGGCAACGGTTACCGGGAACTAACCGATGTCGAGGAGCAACGCCGGCGCTTTCAGCATGACTTGCGGTTGCGCTGCCGTCTGGGGCGTGTGGTGCCGCCGCTGGACCGGGCCTTCCTGGCGGCGTTGGAGGCAGGCATGCCGGAGTGCAGCGGCGTTGCCATCGGATTGGACCGGGTGTTGATGCTGAAACTGGGTTGTCACCGTCTTTCCGACGTCTTGACCTTTCCGCTGCAGGAATCTTCTTGAGCCGCCTTCGTCTTCCCTCCCTGCGCACACTGCTGCTGCTCAGCTTCGTCCTGGTGCTGTTGCCCCTGATCCTGGCCCTGGGATCGGCGCTTTATTCGCTGGAAAATCTCACCGGATACAGCCGCGAGGCGGTCTATCGCTCGGTTCGGGTGACCCAGGGGGGGCGCCTGCTGCTGGAACAATTGACCGCCATGGAACGTAGTGCCAAGCAGGCCCTGATCCTGGACGATCCGGCGCTGTTCGATCATTATCGCCGCGCCCGCGAGACCTTGAAGGCGGAATTGCGCGCCTTGCTCGACGCCGCAGCCCGGGATGCGGAAATGTACCGGCTCCTGCGCCGGCTGGAAGGTTATGAATTCGACCTGTACGCCATGCTGATCGAGCCGCGGATGGCCAAGGAAACCAAACTGGCCGTCGCCGATCAGTTTCGGCAATTGCGCCGCTTGGCCAACGATGTGTGGCAGCTGAGCATCTCGCTGGTGGGCAAGAATCTCGAAGCGCTGGATCGCCATTCTCTCCAAGCCCGCCGGCAGACCATGAGCCATTTGATGATCCTGCTGCCGGTGGCTGGGGTGTTGATGATCTTCTTCATCTATTTGCTCAACCGGCCGATCCGCCAGCTGGACGCGGCGATCCGCAAGCTGGGGGACCGGGATTTCGAGCAGCCCATCGTCGTCCAGGGGCCCCGGGACCTGGAGGCCTTGGGACAACGTCTGGACTGGTTGCGGGTCCGCCTGCGGATGCTGGAAGCGGAGAAGCAGCGTTTCATGCGCAACATCTCCCATGAGCTCAAGACCCCGCTGGCCAACATCAACGAGGGGGGAGAATTGTTGGCCGATCACGTGGTCGGCGAACTGAACACCGAGCAGGCGGAGATCGTCCGTATCATCGTGGACAATGCCGGCCGGCTGTACCGCATGATCGAGGATCTGATCCGTTACAGTCAGCTCCAGGACACCGATACGGTGCTGCGGCCCCAGATGATCGACATGGCTCAATTGGTGGACGAGGTGATCAATGAATATGAGGCCCGTCTCAAACTCAACGAAATCCACCTGCACCGGCGGATCGAATCGGTCGAGATCCGGGGGTTTCCCGAATTGCTCCGCTCCATGGTCGATAATTTGTTGTCCAACGCCGTCAAATATTCCCCGCAGGGGAGTATCATTGAAATCGGTTTGTTCAAAAAGGGGGGCAGAATGATATTCGAGATAACCGATCAGGGACCGGGTATTCCCCATGACGAACGCGGTCGGATTTTCGACGCCCTGTATCAGGGGCGTGTCGGACGGCGGATGGGAATCGAAGGCACGGGCGTGGGGCTGGCCATCGTCAACGAATGCGTCATGTTGCATCGGGGCCGGATCGAGATTCTGGACCGGGACGGATGGGGCGCCTGTTTCCGGGTGACGCTGCCCTTGGACGGAGTGAGTCGTTGACCGTGGCCAGGTGGGTGACGGGGTTCCTTCTTTGTTTGGCGTTGTTGACCGGCTGTGCCCTCGGTGTGCGCCCGCCCGCCCAACCGGAAAGGCGTTCGGTCACCGGGCCGGATTACGAAAGTCCTTCGTTCCAGGAGCTGTCGACTTATCTGGGTTATCTGGCCCGATTGCCGATGCCCCAGCGACGCTCGGAATGTCAGTGGCTGCAACGTTACGGCAGTATCGACGAAGGTCTCGGCGTCAGGCTCCACTTGGCGTTGGCGCTGTTGGCGACACCGGACTGCAACGGCAAGCAAGGCGAGGAGATTCAGCAGGCGCTGACCTTGTTGGATCAGGCCCTGCCCCGGGTCTCCGATCCCGAAGTGCGGAATTATCTGCTTTATCATCGGCAAATGGCCCAAAGACTGTTCAGCAGTACCCATCACGAGCGGAAAGTCGTGCGCAAGCTGACCCAACTGCGGCGAACCACGCGCAAGCTGAGCCGGCAATTGTCGGCCTGCCAGCAGGAGTCGCAGGAACTCAACGCCAAGCTGGAGGCCCTGAAGGCACTGGAGGACAGTCTCAATCATCACGGGATACCCTGAATTCATGCAAGACACGCGCAAACGAATCCTGGTCGTCGACGACGACGAGAGCTTCCTCAGATTGCTGACCATGCGGCTTAACGCCGCTGGATTCGCCGTCAAACCGGTCACCTGCGGCGAGGAGGCGCTCGACCAGTTGGCTCAGTTCCGCCCCCACGTGGTGGTGACCGATTTGATGATGGACGGCATGGACGGCATGGCCCTGTTCGACGCCCTGCATCGAAAGTGCCCCACCCTGCCCATCATCATTCTGACCGCCCACGGCACCATCAACGATGCGGTCGATGCCACCAAGAGGGGGGTGTTCGGCTTTCTCACCAAACCGGTGGACAACAAGGAACTGGTGCGCCAGGTCACCCAGGCCATGAACATCTGCCAGGCCGGTGAGCCGCAGCAGGAAGGAGATGAAAAGGAGTCATGGCGCCGTCGCATCGTCACCCGGAGTCCGGTCATGGAGGATTTGCTCAACCAGGTGGCGCGCGTGGCCCGCAGCCGCGCCAGCGTCTACATTCACGGGGAAAGCGGCACCGGCAAGGAATTGTTGGCCTGGGCGATTCACGAAGCCAGTCCCCGGCGGGAAGGGCCCTTCATCGCCGTCAACTGCAGTGCCATCCCCGAACATCTGTTCGAATCGGAATTGTTCGGTCACAAGAAAGGCGCCTTCACCGGCGCGGCTCGGGATCACGAGGGGCTGTTCCGGGCCGCCCATGGCGGTACGCTGTTTCTGGACGAAATCGGTGACATGCCCAAACTGTTTCAGGTGAAGCTGCTGCGGGCCCTGCAGGAAATGCAGATCCGCCCGGTGGGCAGCACCGACACCGTGGCGGTGGACGTGCGCATCATTTCCGCCAGCCATGTGGATCTGGCCGATGCGGTCGCCGAAGGCGAATTCCGCGAAGATCTGTACTACCGCCTCAACGTGGTCACGTTGAAGGTGCCGCCCCTGAGGGAGCGTCCCGAGGACATTCCCCTGCTGGTGGACCACTTTGTCAAACAGTTGTCCGCACCCTATGGCCATCACGTCAAGGGCTTTTCCCCCGAGGCCCTGGAATGTCTGGTGCGCTATCAATGGCCCGGCAACGTGCGTCAGCTCCACAACGTAGTGGAACAGTGCATCGCGTTGGCGAACACGCCTTTGATTCCGCTCAGCCTGGTGCAGCGGGCCCTGAGCGGCGATATCGACTCCGGTATCCTTCCGCCCCTCAAGGAGGCCAAACGGCGTTTCGAGCGGGAGTATCTAGTCCGGTTGCTGCAGATCACCCAGGGTAACGTGACCCAGGCGGCCCAGCTGGCCAAACGCAACCGCACCGAATTTTATCGTCTGCTCAACCGCCATCAGCTGGATCCGCGGGAGTTCAAACCCTGAAGCAGACGCGGCAGCGCGGTCTCCAGCTCGAAGCCCCGACTGGTGTCGAAGGTGACGGTGAGCCGGCGTTCCTGTTCGTCCAGGGGATCGTGATGCTGGTGCTGATATTCCAACACGCGCAGATCCGCTTCGGAGGGATCGCGGCGGTGCCGTTGCCGGGCCGTGATCCGCCGGCGCAAGATCGGTTCGTCCGCCTGAAAGTCGAGAATCCGGAAAGGAACGTTCAGTTCGCTCGCCAGTCGGCGGAAGCGGTCACGGAAACGCCTGCTCAGGAACGTGGCGTCGACGATGACGGCGAAGCCCGCCGTCACGATGATGCGGGCCTCTTCCAGCAGTCTGTCGTAGGTGCGTTCGGTAAAGTCGGCGCCGTAGATGCCGCCCGCCGGTCGCGACCGGGTCACCGCCTCGGCCGGCAGACCCGCCAGGCGCTTGCGTTCCACGTCCGAGCGCAGATGCAAAGCCGGCAGATGGGCGGCCAGTCGGCGGCAGGCGTAGGATTTGCCGCTGCCGGAAAATCCATGGGTGATGTAGAGGGCGGGCCGTTGCGGCCGGGAAAGGTCGCGGGCCAGGTGGAGGTAGCGCCGGAGGCGCTCCAGCGACGCTTCCGATCCTTCTTGTTGCGCCGCGCTGAGCCAGGCGATCTTGGCCCGCACCATGGCGCGGTAGACCAGGTAATAACGCAGCAGCCGGACGCCCGGATAGTCGCCGGTGTCGCTGAGGTATTCGTTCAGGAAGCGGAAGCCGAGGGGACGGTGATCCCAGGCGGCAAGATCCATCACCGTGAAGGCGATTTCACTGACGACGTCGATCCAGCGCAGGGCGGGATTGAATTCGATACAGTCGAAGGGCAGGGGTTGACCCTGCCACCAGACGATGTTGCCCAAATGGAGGTCGCCGTGGCACTCGCGGATCCACCCCCCGCGTTTGCGCTCGATCATGACGGGTTCCAGCCGGGCGAAGCTGTCCCGGGTCCAGGCTTCCAGTTCCGCGACGATCGTCCGTAGGGATCGGTCCAGACGGGCGGTGTCGATCTGGGCGAAGTTTTCCAGCGCGGCCTGCTGGATCACGGTCGGCTCGCCGTAAGGCTCGTCCACTCCGGCCTGCGCCGCCTGGCGGTGGAACCGGGCGATCCGGTGAGCCAGCGGCAGCAGGTGATCCTCGCTCAGGCGTCCGTGTTCGGCCAGCGCGGCCAGCAGGTCGTTTTCGTCGAACTGGCGCATTTTCACCGCATATTCCACTACCGGGCCGGATCCGTGCAGACGGGGGGCTTCCGGGCTGCCGGTGATCGCCACGACCTGAAGATAGAGTTGGGGTGCCAGGCGGCGGTTGAGGCGCAGTTCTTCCTGGCAGTAGAAACGGCGTTTTTCCAGAGTGGAAAAGTCGAGGAAGCCGAAATCCACAGGTTTTTTGATTTTGTAGGCGTAGGGGCCGGTGAGGACGATCCAGGAAATATGGGTCTCCCGCAGGCGGATCGATTCGCACGGATGGTCATAGATCTCCGGCCTCAGCAGGGCGCGGATCAGGGGCGGCAGGTTCACGGGGCCAGCTCCATCAGTTGCAGTTGACCGTCCGCCACGTGCAACCCCCGTTTTCCCCGGACGAAGGCCAGCAGTTCCTCGCCGATCAGCCGGCGCCGCCAGCCCTGATACAGACGGGAGGCGGCAGGATCGCGGACGAAACGCTCCAGATCCTTGCGCGACGCCAGCACGCTGGGATGGATCCGATGTTCCAGCGCCCTCAGGCGCACGACGGCGCTGAGGAGATCGAGCAGGGCTTCCTGCCGGGGATCATGGGTGGCCTCGTGACGGGCGGTCGTTTCCACCGTTTCGTCGCCGGCGGCGGCCACCTGGGCGCAAATGGCCCGGCCGTAGCGTTTGACGGTCTTGTCGCCCAGCCCGCGCAGCTGGGCCAGTTCCCCGGGAGACCGGGGCTGCAGGCGGGCGAT
>Ga0256839_1001539_pt1 | contig 27800 bp, 17 predicted proteins | sample 354166metaG_FD_185968 | JGI IMG/M metagenome (GOLD analysis project Ga0256839, IMG submission 185968) | Hydrothermal vent microbial communities from Mid Atlantic Ridge, Atlantic Ocean - 354-166 | ecosystem: Environmental > Aquatic > Marine > Hydrothermal vents | place: Atlantic Ocean: Mid... | reverse complement strand
GCCGCAGCGGTCCAGAGCGTGGGGAAACGGAGTCCAAGCTGCGCGCCAAAGCGCAGTCCGAGATGCTACCCCCCGTTGATTTCGCTGAGCGCGCAAAGACGGCGCAGTCAGTGCGATTGACGCGACCGGTAGGGGAGAACGTGCCACTCCCCACGCCTCCGTAATGAGTAGCTCAGGCTTGAAACAGCAGCGAGGGTGACCGAATCTCGAGCGGACGATTCTCGAACCGCCCACCGCAGCGAACCGCGAGCGAGTATAGCGACCTGAGAGATCCATTCAACCCGGTCGATTGGGGGGGGCAGTGCGACCGCCGCAGGCCCGTCCATCGGCTGCGCATCGGTCCGCACGAGCCGAGTCCTCAGAAGCCGCTGATACTCTGTTCCGCGCGATCAACGGGTGACGAAGGCTCCCGGCACACACACGGGGGCTGCCTTCGCCGGGATCCCACGCTTTCCGAAAACTTCTGCCACAGGCATGCGCAGTCAGCCACCACGGCGTGCCTTCCTGGCATCTCGGGCGTCATCTATCTTTCTGTTTCCGAAACAGGTTGCGGTTTATCCGCGTGACATCCCCTTCCAGCGTGAGGTTCTTTAGAGCCTGTAACAAAATCTGCCGCGCCGCTTTCCAGCCTCGGGCGTGTTGCTTGCGGCACGGAGTTTTGTGACAGCCTCTTATTCTCGTTTTGCGCGAGTTTCTCTCAAAAGTCCCGCAGCGTCTGGGGAGGCCAGGCTGCTCGCAGGGCGTTCAGCACGGCGAACACATCGATCAGTTCCTGGGCCAAGGCGCCGTACACGGGCGGCAAGTAGCCGGCGGCGGCGAAGGCCATGCCGCAGAGACTCAGGCCGACTCCTCCGAGTGCCGTTTGCAGGGAGATCGTGCGCATGCGGGCGCTGATATGGAGCAGTTCATCGACTTTTTCCAGTGTCGTATCCATGATGACGGCGCCGGCCGCTTCCGTAGTGACATCGCTGTGTTGGCCGAAGGCGATTCCCACGGTCGCCGCCAGCAGAGCGGGCGCATCGTTGATGCCGTCCCCCATGAACAACGTGGGGGCTCGCGCCGCCTCCCGCCGTACAATGTCGAGTTTCTGTTCGGGAGTTTTTTCGGCATGAACTTCTCGGACACCGATCAGATCCGCCAGATAGCGGACTTCCGACTCGCGGTCGCCCGACAGCAGGATCACTCGATCGACGCGGTGTTTGGGCCCCAAGTGATCGATGAATCTTGCTCCTTCCCGGCGGGGACGGTCGCGGAATTGGTAGGTAGCCGCATACTGCTGGTCGATCAGGATGATGCATTCGAGTCCCGGAGATGGTGGGGGAAGTTGCCCGGCTACATCGGAGCGCTGATCCAGTAGCTGTTTACGGCTGGTGATTCGGATCGTATGCCCTCGAACTTCTCCTGTCAGCCCCTGCCCGGGAGGTTCGCTGATTTGGCGAGCCTCATGGACGGCCAGACGGCGAAGGCGAGCGGCATTGCGAATCGCTCGAGCGAGCGGATGCTTGGAATACTGTTCGATGCTGGCTACAAGTGACAAGACAGTGTCTGCATTCCACCGGCCATCCACGATCTGATTGACCAGTTCGGGTTCGCCGTACGTGAGCGTTCCCGTTTTGTCGAAGATCATCGTTCGGCAGGTCGGAGCGCGTTCCAGCACGACCGGGTCGCGGATCACAATGGTGCGGCGCGCCGCCAGTGAGATCGAGCCGATGATGGCGACGGGAATTCCGATGAGCAGGGGGCAGGGAGTGGCGATCACCATCACCGCCAGGAAGCGGATCGGGTCGCCGCTCGTTCCCCAGGCGATCAGGCCGATGGCGACCGCGAGCGGTGTGTAGAGGGCTCCGAATTGATCTCCCATTCGCCTCAGTCTGGGGCGACGTTGCTGGGACTCTTGCATCACGTGCATGATCTGAGCGAAGCGGGAGTCGCCAGCCAGTTTGTCGGCTCGGATCGTCAGCGCCGATTCTCCGTTGATGGCGCCGGAAAAGACGGAAGCCCCAGGAGTCTTTTGGATCAGGAACGGTTCACCGGTCAGGTACGATTCGTCCATCACACCGTGCCCTTCAATCACGGTGCCGTCGACGGGACACGACTCGTGAGGAAACACGAGTATTTCGTCGCCGACCACGATCTCGTCGATGGAGACATCTTCGATGGTCGAGTCTCGTTTGCGGTGAGCTACGGAGGGCATGCGTCGCGAGAGAGCGGCCAGTACGGACGAGGCGCTGCGGACAGCGTAGGCTTCGAGTGTTTCTCCGCCGGAGAGCATCAGCACCACCAGCGCGCCCGCCAGGTACTCTCCCAGCAGCACCGAGGCGACGATGGAAATGCCGGCCAGCAAGTCGGCTCCCCATTCACGGCGAGCCAGTTTGACCGACAGTTCGACGATCAGAGGGACTCCTCCGAGAAGGAGGACCCCCTGCAGCCAGCGGTGAGCCAGATGAGGGGACCAGCCGAGGCCGAAGCGGACGACCGCCCAGGCGGCGATGCCGACCACGGCCAAGCCGGCAATGGCCGCGTGTCGATAGCGGAGCCAGTTCAAAGCCAACCGTCCCTTATAACAGGCTGTCACAAAACTCCAGGCCGCAAGCAACACGCCCGAGGCCGGAAATCGGCGCGGTGGGTCTTGTTGCAGGCTCTAAGAGGCTGTCACAAAACTCCATGCCGCAAGCAACATGTACGTGGCAGGAGAGCGGCACGGCGGGTTTTGTTACAGGCTCTAATATTCTTCTTTCGTAACATCTACGCGCCGTGAGCGCGTCCTGCGCCGGCTTTCGGTCGTCACCACCACCCCTCCACCCCTCCAGCCTCCAGTCCCCGGTCCCCGGTCTCCACCCTTGCGGGCGCAGCCCGCGTCAGGTATCGGACGTATCGCCGGGGGGCTTCGCCTCATATATAATAGTGCCGATATTCGGTCGCCACACCCACCCGAGTTCCCACCTGTGCCTCGAAGATCTGCCATGCCGTCCGATCCACCGCCGGTTCCGGCTCGAGTTGTTCTGGTTCTATCGATAGCTTTCGTCCTGACGGTTCGAGTGCCGCTGCCCGCTGATGAACCTCCAAAGCCCGATTCGAAAGAGCCGGCATCCCAGAAGGCTGGTGGCGTCTCTGCCGAGCATGCGCGCCGCCAGCAAGAAGGACTCAAGCTCTTCAAGGAGCAGATTCGCCCGGTTCTGGTGAAACAATGCCTCCGCTGCCACGGCGGAAAGCGAGTCGACGGCGACGTCAATCTGGCGACCCGCGAGTTGCTGTTCGACAGCGGCATGGTGGGAGAGGACGCCGAATCATCGCAGCTCTACGCCGTGATCGCTCACGAGTCCGAGCCTCACATGCCCAAGGACGGCGAGAAGCTGAGTGAGGCAGCGCTGTCCGCTTTTCGCCAGTGGATCGCCAACGAGGCGCCGTACGATCGACCGCTGACGGATCAGCCGGCAAAGGGACCTCCGAAGAGACAGTTGACGGAGGCGGAACGCAACTACTGGGCGTTTCGCCCGCTGCAACCGGTTGCGCCTCCACGGCTCGAGAACCCGGACCAGATTCGCACGCCGATCGACACCTTCATTCTGGCTCGCCAACGAGATGCCGGCGTGGCCATCAATCCGGAGGCGGACCGCCGAACCTTGATTCGCCGGGCCTACTTCGATTTGCTCGGCCTTCCTCCGACGGCGGAAGCCGTTGAGGCCTTTGTCGCCGACGATGATCCTTTGGCTTATGAGAAACTGATCGATGAACTGCTCCGGTCGCCCCACTACGGCGAACGGTGGGCTCGGCACTGGATGGACGTGGCGCGATTCGCGGAATCTCATGGTTACGAACAAGACTACGACCGCAAGACGGCGTACGTCTATCGGGATTTTCTCATTCGCGCCTTCAACGAAGACATGCCGTATGACCGGTTCGTGCGGTGGCAACTGGCCGGTGATGAACTGGCGCCGGACAACCCGATGGCTTGGGCGGCTACCGGATTTCTGGGAGCCTGCGCGTTTCCGACTCAGTTGACGGAGGCGGAGTTCGAATCGGCTCGCTACAACGAACTGGACGACATGGTCTCCACCATCGGCGGTGCCATGTTGGGGCTATCCCTGGGATGCGCTCGTTGCCACGATCACAAGTACGATCCGGTATTCATTCCCGATTACTTCCGGCTGGCGGCCAATTTTTCCACGGCCATTCGTACGGAAGTCACGATGGATTTCTACGGTGACGGCAAACCGATCCCCATGTTGGTCACCAGCGAGGGGCTTAAGCCGGAAAAGCACCACGCGGATGCTCGCGGGTTCCCTCATTTCTATCCCCAGACCTACATCCTGATTCGCGGCGATGTTGCACAAAAGAAGGAGGTCGCCGAGCCGGGATATTTGCCGGTGCTGATGCGCGGCGGCAAGGATGTCGATTACTGGAGACGTCCGGCACCGCCGGGAGCCAAGACGCGGCACGACCGTGCGGGAGTGGCCCGGTGGATGACCGACGTCCAGTACGGAGCCGGCAATCTGCTGGCGCGGGTAATGGTCAATCGGCTGTGGCAGCATCATTTCGGCGAAGGGATCGTGCGCACACCGAACGACTTCGGACTTCAGGGCGCTCGGCCGACTCATCCGCAGTTGTTGGAGTACCTTGCCGTCGATCTGGTCCATCACGGTTGGAAGTTGAAGCGGCTTCATCGGTTGATCATGACCAGTGCCGTCTATCGCCAGAGTTCGGCTTGGGATGAGCGGCGAGCGTCCGTCGATCGGGAAAACCGGCTCTGGTGGCGCTTTCCCGCTCGGCGGTTGGAGGCGGAGGCGGTTCGCGATTCGCTGCTGGCCCTTTCCGGAAGACTGGATCGCACGTTGTACGGCCCGGGAAGTCTCGATGTGACGCGGCCGCGGCGCAGCATCTACCTGTTCATCAAGCGCAGCAAACTGGTGCCGATGATGATGCTGTTCGACTGGCCCGAGCATCTGGTCAGTATCGGACGTCGGAGTCGTACCACCACGGCGCCACAGGCCCTGTTCTTGATGAATCACCCGTTGACTCGAGCGTGTGCCGAAGCGTTGGCTCGGCGGATCGACGGAGACGTCGACACGGTGGTAACCGGCGGTTTTCGGTTGGCGTACCAGCGCCGGCCGAGCAGCGACGAGCGGGTGAAGGCGGTGGAGTTTTTGCGGGCCCAGGCCCAGCGCTATCGGGAAGAAGGAAGGAACGACAAGGAAGCGGCGCGGCGGGCACGAGTCGACTGGTGCCAAATGTTGCTGGCGTCGCACGAGTGTCTGTATATCGAGTAGGCCGACATCGAGTCGCCGGTGGTTTCCTTCCGATCACCGACGACGCAATGGTTGTCAACGAGCGAGAAACCGACTGATGGCAGAAGATTTCAATCGAGCGGGAATGGAAAACCAAGTCCGGCAGGTGAAATGGCTATCGCGTCGACGGTGGCTGCGTCAGGCCGGCGGCGGATTCGCCTCCGTGGCCTTGGCGGCGCTGATGGCCGAAGAGGGACTGTTGCGGCCGGCAACGGCCGGGGATGCGCGCCTTCCCGACCGGATGCTCAACCCCATGGCGCCTCGGCCCGCCCACTACCCGGCTCGAGCCAAACGTGTCATCTGGATCTTCATCAACGGCGGTCCCAGTCACGTGGATACTTGGGATTACAAGCCGGCGTTGGAGAAATGGAACGGCAAGTCGCTCAAGCAGTTCGATCCGCATTTCAAGAACACGACCGGCTTCTTCAAGAACCAGGTCGGTAACATCATGGCCTCGCCGTTCAAGTTTTCGCCTCGAGGCGAATGCGGGAAAATGGTCTCGGAGCTGTTTCCGCACCTGGGCGAGCATGTGGACAAGATGGCGTTCTTGCACTCGGGTTATACCGAATCGAACAACCATTCGCCCGCGCTGTTCATGATGAACACGGGGTTCGCCCGAATGGGATTCCCCTGTGTCGGCTCGTGGGTGACGTATGGCTTGGGAAGTGAAAGTCGCGACTTGCCCGGTTTTGTGGTGATGTCCGATCCGAAGGGGCGGGGACTCCCCAAAGGCCACGCAGCCAATTGGGGAGCCGCCTTTCTGCCCGGCGTCTATCAGGGGACGCACCTCAAGCCGAAGGGACCGCCGATCGAGAATTTGACGCCGCCGGCAGGCATGGGATCGGCGGCGCAGCGAGCGCAGCTCGACTACCTGCGGGCGCTGCATCGCGGCTACGAGCAACTGCATCCGGCGGAAGCCGAATTGGCGGCTCGTACGGAGAGTTTCGAGTTGGCGTACCGCATGCAGTCGTCGGCTCCCGACGCGATCAACCTGGCTGCCGAAACCCAGGCCACGCATCGACTCTATGGCATGGATAATCCCCAGTGCGCGCACTTCGCGAAACAGTGCTTGATCGCTCGTCGGATGGTGGAGCGCGGAGTTCGCTTCGTGCAGATCTATTCGGGCGGCATGGAAAACCAGCGGAGCTGGGACGGCCATCAGGACATCGAGGGCAACCATCGGCAGTTCGCGGGAGAGACCGACCAGCCGGTGGCGGCTCTGTTGACCGATCTGGAGCAGCGCGGATTGCTGGATGAGACCCTGGTCATTTGGGGAGGCGAGTTCGGGAGATTGCCGATTGCGCAAACAGGGAAAAAGCCGGGGCGCGATCACAATCCCCACTGCTTCACGTTCTGGCTGGCCGGAGGTGGCGTGAAAGGGGGCGTCAGTTACGGGGAATCGGACGATCTGGGTTACAAAGCGGCCGTCGATCGAATCCACGTCAACGATTTGCACGCAACCATCTTGCGCGTGCTGGGAATCGACCACGAACGACTGACTTACCGCTACAACGGCCGCGATTTCCGGCTCACCGACGTCGGTGGCCGCGTGATCCGGGAAGTTCTGGCCTAGCGCAGGCCCGGCAATTGCTTCAAGTTGCCCCCGTGCTCGGTCCGACGATGAACAGAGAGCAACCGGCAGGCGCGGTCTGCGCCGACCCGGTCGAGGCCGCAGGCGGCCGCTCTCTGTCCACCCTTTTCTTTTCCGATTCCGGCTCTGTTCTCGGAGTTGCCTGCCGCATGTCGAGCGTCGCATCTACACCACGGCAACCATCCGGTGGCGTTCGCACGGCACTCGAGGCCTGGATCGTCCAGTGGGGGGGGGCTGTCATCGACCATGTGGCGGCGATCGGCGAGTTCGCGTTTTTCTGTCAGCGAACCGCCATGTGGCTCTTGAGGCGCAAGCCCCGTCCGGGGACGCTCTTGTCTCCCATGCACCAGGTCGGCGTGCGCAGCCTTCCCGTGGTGGCACTGACCGGTACGTTTATCGGCATGGTCCTGGCCGTCCAGAGCTATTTCCAATTCAGCAAAATCGGATTGGAAAACCGCTTGGGGGCCGTGATCAATATGTCCTTGGTTCGGGAACTCGGGCCGGTGTTGGCCGCCACGATGTTGGCGGGGCGAGTCGGCGGAGCGATTGCCGCCGAATTGGGAACCATGCGGGTCACCGAGCAGCTCGACGCCCTGGAGGCGATGGGTGCCGATCCGATCCACTATCTAGTGGTGCCGCGTTTCATCGCCTGTTTGTTGTTGATACCGGCATTGACCGTGATGGCCGATTTCATGGGCGTCGTGGGCGGCTACTTCTACTGCGTGTTCATCCTGGGGATCGACAAGCACTTTTATCTCTATCATTCGGCACAATTCGTAGGTGGCTTCGATCTTGTCGTCGGCATCTTCAAGAGTCTGTTTTTCGGCGGAGTCATCGCGCTAATCAGTTGTTACCGCGGGTTCCACTGCGATGCCGGGGCCGAGGGTGTGGGGCGGGCCGCCACCGCGAGTTTCGTGTTGTCCTTCGTCACCATCCTGGTGCTCGATCTGATGCTGGGTATCGTGCTGGATGTGGTTTACAGTGTGTTCTGGCCGTCAGGGGCCAAGTTGTTTTGACCGGAATGCGGGGAACCGAAGCAAGCGATGGTAGCTGCCGGTGACAACTCGGTGTCTGTAACGGTGGAGGATCATCCGGTCGTTCGGCTGGACGACGTGACCGTGCAATTCGATCGGCAGGCCGTGCTGCGCAACCTCAGCTTGGAGGTGCCGCAAGGGCAGACGTTGGCGGTGATCGGCGAGAGCGGGTGCGGCAAGACCGTGCTGCTCAAGACGATCATCGGCTTGATCCGGCCGTCCGGTGGGCACGTGTGGTTCGACCGCTACGAGTTGGCCAAGATGCGGAAGCCGTTGCTCATGCGAATTCGCCGGCGGTTCGGTTTCGTGTTTCAGCAAGCCGCTCTGTTCGACAGCATGACGATCGGCCAGAACGTGGCCTTTCCCCTCAGACAGCACGGTCGCTACTCCGATGCCGAGATTCGGGAAATCGTACGGGACCGGCTGGCGGAAGTCGGACTGCCCGAGAGCATTCTGGGGAAAAAGCCGGCGGAGCTGTCGGGAGGCATGCGCAAGCGAGTCGGATTGGCGCGGGCACTGGTCCTCGATCCGGAACTCGTGCTGTATGACGAACCGACGACAGGACTCGATCCGATCATGGCCGACGTGATCAATGAGCTCATACTCCGTTCCCGGCGTCAGCACTCGGTGACCAGCATCATCGTGACTCACGATATGAGGACGGCGCGCAAAGTGGCAGACCGCGTGGTGATGCTCTATCCGCTCAGCCGCCTGGGACCGGGGGAGTCGCAGGTATTGTTCGACGGCCCCCCCAGCCAACTCGATCGGTCGACCGATCGCCGGGTGGTGCAGTTTGTGCGGGGCGAGGCGGGCGAGCGGTTGATGGAACTGAGACGCGGATCGACTCACCGAGCGGAGTCAGGCGATGGATGAAAAACTGCTCAAGTTTCAAGTCGGAATCGTGGTGCTGGCGGCGCTGGCCGCCGCCCTGATTTTGATCATGCTGCTTGGAGCGTGGCCGACGATTTTCGAATCGTATTATACGGTCTACGCGGACTTCCCCGAGGCTCCCGGAGTGGCCCGCGATTCACCCGTACTCAAGAGCGGAATCAAGATCGGCCACGTCCGCAGCGTCAAACTGCTCGACAGCGGACGGGTGCAGTTGACGTTGGAAATCGAGTCTCAGTACAAGATCCGCAAGAGCGAGCGGTGCCGGATCAGCCGCGGATCGCTGATTACCGGCGATGCGGTGCTCGAGTTCTACACGCCCCCCGATGCTCCACCCTCGGATGTTCTGCTCGTCGACCAGGATTCGATCAAAGGTGTCGTAGCCGGAGACCCGTTCGAAGTCTTCACCAATCTCGAAGATGAGATGGGATCGGCGTTCGCCTCGATGCAACGAGCTGGAAACCAGGTGTCTGATCTGGCTGCTACGATGCGCGATCTGGTCGGGGATAACGGCGAGCAACTCAAGAGGATTATCGACAAGACCGAAAACGCCCTCGATCAACTCAACCGTACCGCCGCCAGTATCAACAATCTGGTGGGCGATCCCGAGCTGAACGAACGATTGAAAGGAACCCTCGAGCGGCTTCCCATTATTTTCGACGATGCGCAGAAGACGTTGGCCGAGACGCGCCAGACGCTGGCCGCCTTCCGGGAAACCAGCATCCGGGCTCAACGCAACCTCGCCAATATGGAGAACTTCACCGCCCCACTGGCCGAGCGCGGCGAACAGTTGGCCGAAGATCTGGCGGGCAGCGTGCGGAACGTGAACCAGTTGCTTTCCGAGTTGGTGCGATTCAGTGAATCGCTGAATTCGCCGGACGGCACCATCGGCTCGCTGGCCCGTGACCGGGAGCTGTATGACAAACTGCAAAGTGTGATCGGAAACGTGGAAGCGGCGACGCGCCAGATTCGGCCCATCCTGGACGATGTGCGGGTGTTGACCGACAAACTGGCACGCGATCCGCGTCTGCTGGGAGTCAAAGGAGCACTCGATCGCAGGCCCAGCGGCGCTGGGACCAAATGGCCCATCCGTTCACCGTAAGCGCCGACCACCCAGGAAGCTGCTCGATAACGGCGGTTGCCGCGTTGGTGGAGGCAAGGGAGACGTCGGCGGCGCGGCGTTGGACGGGGCAGCCGGTGCCGGCAGGGTCGGATTGCCGGGAACAGCCCCAACGGTTTCCGCAGCGGCCGGCTGCAACGGTGTCGCGATCCCCTGGTAGGTGTTTTGGCGGAGTTGCTCTGCTCGAGCCACCACTTCCTCGGCCGAGACGGCGCGCCGCGGTTCCAAGTGGACGCTGACGATCCGCTCATCCCGGATTTCCTTGGGCCAGAAGTTCTCCACAATGAAGTCGAGCGGCGGGATCTCGTACCACGGTGGCGAGAAGTTCTGTCGGATGGTGAGCGTCTCGTACCCGTCTTTGACCAGTTGAATCTGGCGCGTTCCGTAATAGGTGAAGGAGGTCGAGACGGGAGTCACGCCAATCGGCTCGGGCCGCCGATCGACATAGACCACCGCCCCGGGCGGGTCGCTGCGAATGGTCAGTCGACGCCTCAAACAGCCACTGCACGAGAGCAGCAGCACCGCAGCGATCAACAGCTTTTGCAAACCCGGTGACATCGCAGTTGGACGAGAATCACTGTTGGCTGAGAGTGGGGCGATCGTCTCGCCGACTCGAGTCGTGAACTGGTTGAGTCAAGGGGGACCGACTATACTGGCCGTTGTTCCTCGAGTCCAGATAAAACGCACAAATTGGGAAAGAGGTGGAAACCGCTTTTCCCCCAATCCGCGGATGCCCCGTTTTCATCGTGTTACCTCTCCCTTGAGCAAACATGACCATCGATCTATCGCAACACCACGGACCGATTGGCGATTGGTTCGACCGTCCCGATGCGGCGGGCGTGTTGGAAAAATACTCGTTGACCGATGAGCAGATCGAGAGCTATCGCACGAACGGGTATGTGGCCGGCATACGCGTTCTCGACGATGACCAGATCGAAGCTCTTTGCGACGAGTTGTTCGGTTTCTATGAGCCGGGGCATCCGGGACATGAATACTGGTACGAGTACCATACCAACGAATCACCCGACCCGGATCAGGTGTTGTTTCATGCGCTAGGGGCGTGGAGAATCGGGCCGGCTTTTCACGATATCTTGTGGAACCCGGCCTGGACGGTTCCCGCCTCGCAGCTTCTCGGCGGTACGGTCCGTTTCTGGCATGATCAACTGTTCTGCAAGCCGCCCCGGCATGGCGGGGTCGTGGCTTGGCACCAGGACTATTCGTATTGGACGCGGACGGCCCCGCTGGCACACCTGACGTGTTGGATCGGGCTGGACGAAAGCACCACCGAAAATGGATGTTTGGAGTACATCCCGGGCAGCCACTTATGGGAACTGCTTCCCATCACCGGACTGGCCGGCGACATGGACGCGATTCGGAAAGTGCTCAGCGAGGAGCAGTGGGAGCAGCTTCAGTCGCCGGTCAAGATCGAGCTGAAGTCTGGCGAAGCCGCGTTTCACCATCCGCTGCTGATACACGGCTCCCGCCAAAACCGATCGGACCGACCGCGCCGCGCCGTGGTGCTCAACGCCGTGAAGGACGGCGTCTGCTCCCAAGTCGATGAGCCGCTCCTGGAAGGGACGCCGGCGTTGGGAAAGGGGACCCCTTTGGGAGGGCAGTTCTACCCGGTGTTGTTTCCCTGGCCATAAGTGTCCCCGATCCACGTGCCTCGCCGATCGGAAGCCGGTCACAAGTCGGATATGTTCAGGGGCCGGTAACGGGATTCCCTTTTCTCTTCAAACGGGAGACGAGCCAATGACCGACTGGCGGAAGATCGTCTGGGCGATCGGTGCCATTCTGGCGTTCGGATTGGGCGCCTCGCTGACACTCCAATGGCGGAGCATCGATCGGACGGCAAAGCTCCAAGCGGTGACGGCGACCAGTGGTTCGGATGATTTCGACCCCGTGCGCTTACTCGATCCTTTCCCGCCGATCACGGACATTCCGGTCGTTCCGGCTGCGAAGGCGAAAGGCAGGGTCCAGGACAACGAGCTGGTGTTGGGGGTCGTGGTCAACGGAAAAGCTCGAGCCTATCCGATCAATACGCTGACCGGTCCACGGCGGGAAATACTCAATGACCAACTGGGGAACCGTGCCATCGCGGCGACCTGGTGACATCTCTGTCACAATGGCATCGTGTATGCCAGAAAGGTCGGCGACCGGGTTGTCACATTTCAAGTGTCGGGAATGTTGTGGAATCGAAGCCTGGTGATGCGGGATGTGCAGACCGAATCGCTGTGGAGCCATCTGCTGGGGGAGGCCATGGCGGGAAAACTCAAGGGCCGCACGCTCGAGATCATCCCCTCGTCGATGACGGACTGGAGAACATGGAAGAGTCGCCATCCCGATACGACGGTTGCCGTGCTCTCACGAACGGCTCGCCGTTTCACCAACCAGATGTACCAAGACCCGACCGGTTTCGTCATCGGCTACGTCGATCGGGGAAAGGCTCGCGCTTGGTCCTTTCGACATCTGAAGGCTGAGCGAGTCATCAACGACACTTGGAGCGGCAGGCCGATTCTGGTCGTCTACGATCCCTCGAGTGGAACCGCGCTATTGTTCAGCCGGGAACTCGAAGGCCGGGAGTTCCACTTTTCCTGGAAAGACAATAACCTGAACGATCGGGAAACCGGCAGCGAGTGGGACTGGGCGACGGGCAAAGCGACTGCCGGTGCCATGCAGGGAAAAGTGTTGCAGCCTTTGACCGGAGTGGTTTCGTTCCGGCGGGCTTGGCAAGAGTTTCATCCGGATACGGACTATTGGAAACCGGCCGATGGCGACGACAAAGACGGTGTTGATCACGGGGGCGGGAAGCGGGATCGGTCGGGGACTGGCTGAGTCGGCGGCTCGGGACGGTTACCACGTGATCGCCGCCGACTGCAGACGCGATGCAGCGGAGGAAACAGTGGCGGGCATCGTCGCGTCGGGCGGTTCGGCGACGGCCTGCGCAGTCGACGTTACCTGCCAGTCGGACATCGGACGGATGATGGATCGGCTGGAGCCGAGTGGTGTTGACGTGTTGATCAACAACGCCGGCTTGCAATACGTCGCCAGGCTCGAAGAGTTCTCTCAGGAGCAGTGGGTGCGGTTGATCGACGTGATGTTGAATGGAGCCTGCTTGATGACTCGAGCCGTGTTGCCGGGAATGCGGCAGCGGGGATTCGGACGCATCATCAACATCGGATCGATCCATTCCCTTGTGGCGTCCCCCTTCAAGAGTGCCTACGTGGCGGCCAAGCACGGATTGTTGGGGTTCTCGAAGGTCGTGGCGCTCGAAACCGCTGACGTGGATATCACCATCAATACGATTTGTCCATCGTACGTTCGCACACCGCTGGTGGAAAAACAGATTGCCGCTCAAGCCAGAGAACACGGCATATCCGAGTCGGAGGTGATCGACCGGATCATGCTCGAGCCGATGCCGAAGCGGGCGTTCATCAGTATCGAGGAGTTGTACGGAGCCGTATCATACTTGGTGAGCGGCCTGGCGAGGAACATCACGGGGCAGACGATCACGATCGACGGAGGGTGGACGGTCCGATGACGTGGTTGTTGATGATCGTCGTCGTGTGGGGATGCGTTGCCGAGAGGCCGCGAGACGGCCGATCCAGGGAGTCAACCGTTTTCCCAGTGTTCTTGCAGGAAGCGTGTCAATTTGCTCCGTTTGAAGGCGGCGAGTGAGCGGATGGAAAACCGGATCAGGTCGTGGTCCTCCGGGGCCGTGTCCAGCTCGACCGGGAGTCCCACCCGGAGCAGCTCGCCGAAGGGGTAGGCGTCTTTGGGGACGTAAAGATCGACTTGCAAGGCCTCGGCACGCTTCGTGTAGATCGTTCCCCACAGAGTTTCGTCAGGGCGGCGGAGGTGCACGCAGATCTTGAGTCCCCATTCCCACTTCAACTGCGGCGCGGCCGCCTTGAGTTGCCGGTAGAGTTGCTCCCAGGCGCTCATCGGCCAGCGTGGCTTCTTCTTCCCGGTGAATCCCTTCTCCATGAAATGCCACTGTTCCCCCAGCTTTTTCCAGGGCATGGCCGCTTCGACGCTGAACGTAGCATCGCTGGTGGCTTTGGTGAAGGCCTGGACGGCTTGTTCGAGGAAGTCCCAGAAACCCGGCTGATCGATTTCCTCGCGGGTATAGGCCCGAATTTCGACTTCTTGCCAGTTGTCGGCCACGTCGCGGCAACGGACTCGAGGATCGTTGCCATAGATGGGCAGTTCGTGGATCTCATTGAGCGTTTTCAACGGAATCTGCCGGCGAAGTTCGCTTTCATCGAAAGTGGAGCGGGGAACACGGAACTTCATTTTCAGCAGAAAGCGTTCGGCCGTGATGGCGTGGAAGAACCAGCCGCGGTTTTTCCGTTCGGCGGCGATTTCCACCACGGACCGTTCTTCCCAATTCGTGTCGGAAAACCGCCCCAGTTCGTGAATGCGGTCGACGACGGCGTCCAAGATCTGTCCCTCCCACTCGCACGGATCGCCGCTACGGGCTACACGATCGTGGGTGTGCCACCGCCGGCCGTCGATCACCCACGGCGGTGGGGTCTCCTTCCCGACGTCGTGGATGTCCATGCCTTCGCCGGAAGTTTCTTCGACCGGAGGCGGCGCACTCCAGTCATCCACGAACGGCCCTTGTTCCAGCACCGGCGCTAGTGCCTCACCGGTCCAGCACCGAGGCGACTCGGATCGGGGCCGGGCCGCCAAGTCGGCATACTCGACGATCTGTTCGGGCGTGCCGCTGGCAACGATGTATCCCCCTTGGCGGCCCGCTTCGGGGCCCAGTTCGATGATCCAGTCGGCCGTCTTGATCACGTCGAGATTGTGTTCGATCAACACCACGGTATTTCCCATTTCCACCAGGCGGTGCAACACCTGGAGCAGGCGTTGCAGGTCGTCGAAGTGGAGCCCGGTGGTCGGCTCGTCCAGCAAGTAGAGTGTGCGACCCGTGTCGGGCCGCGCCAGTTCGGCGGCCAGTTTGACTCGCTGAGCTTCTCCGCCGGAGAGTGTGGGGGCTGCCTGGCCGAGGGGAAGATAGCCGAGTCCCACGTCGCAGAGTGTCGCCAGGATCTTGGTGATCTTGGGGAAGTTGGCGAACAACTTCAGAGCCTCGGCGGCCGTCATTTCCAGCACGTCGAAGATCGACCTGCCGTGGTAGGTGACGGCCAGGGTTTCCGGCTTGTAGCGCTTGCCCTGGCAATCCTCGCAGGGAATCCATACGTCGGGAAGAAAGTGCATTTCGATCCGCTTTTGACCGTTGCCTTCGCAGGCGTCACAGCGGCCTCCGTGGACATTGAAACTGAACTGTCGCGGGGTGAAGCCACGCACGCGGCTTTCGGGAAGCGCCGCGTAGAGTTGCCGGATCAGTTCGAACAGCCCGGTATAGGTCGCCGGATTGGAAGCGGGCGAGTTTCCCAGAGGTTGCTGGTCGACGCGGATGACCTTGTTGATGTGCTCGATGCCGTCGATCCCCTCGCAGGCGCCGGGTGTCTGCATGGCCAGGTGGAGTCTCCGGGCCAGTATCGGATAGAGAATGCCTTCCACGAGCGAACTCTTTCCGGAACCGCTGGGGCCCGTGACGACCGTGAGCGTTCCCAGGGGGATGGCCGGGTTGATCTGTTTCAGGTTGTGATGAGTCGCGCCCCGCACGACGATCCAGCCGCCTCCGGGGGCTTCGACGTCGTTCCAAGGAGACGCGTCGCCCATCCAGGCCGGCCGGCCTTCTTCGATGATCATGCGTCGTTGACGCGGAACAGCGATCCCCTTCTTGCCCGTCAAGTACGGACCAGTGACACTGTTGCGTCGTCGACTGATCTGCTTGACGGTTCCTTCCGCGACAATCGTTCCCCCGTGCTTGCCCGCGCCGGGTCCGAAATCGCAGAGGCGATCGGCGGAGGCGATCACGTCGCGGTCATGCTCGACGACCAGTAAGGTGTTTCCCAGGTCGCGCAGTTTGTGCAGAGCCCGGATCAGGCGAGCGTTGTCTCGAGGATGCAGGCCGATGGTCGGTTCGTCGAGCACGTAGAGCACTCCGCACAGCCCGCTACCGAGCTGGCTGGCGAGCCGAATGCGTTGCGCTTCGCCGTTGGATAGTGTGGCGGCGGCTCGGCCGAGCGTGAGGTAGTCCAACCCCACATCGACCAGAAACTGCAGACGAGTCCGCACTTCCCGCAACAGATCGGCAGCCACTTTCCGGGCATGGCCTTTCAGTTTCCATCTCGAGATTTCACGGAGCAGATGGCCCAGCGGCATGTTGCACAGCGTTCCGATCGTCTCATCTTGGAAACGCATGGCGGCGGCATCATCGCGCAAGCGACTGCCCGCACAGTAGGGGCAGGCGATCGTATCGACGATCGAGTAGATTTTCGCGCGTAGCACATACGCCTTGCGTCTCGCCTCGGCCAGCGCCGGGTAAAGTCCCTTGTACTGGAACTGGAACAGCGGGCGGCCATCGGGCGCGGCGGTAAACCAGCGGTTTCCCGTCCCGTACAGCAGCCGTTGTTGCTGCACCGGACGAAGTTCCGAGAACGGGCGATCCAAGGGAATGTGCAACTCCCGGCAGACTGCCTCCAGCATGGCGCCGGCCAGGGGTTCGGGGTGTGACGGCCACAGTCGCAGAGCTCCCTCCGCGAGGGTCGCTTCGTCGTCGACCAGCAGTTCCAGTTGAGCGCCTTCGGTCGTTCCCAGTCCTTCGCAATGCTGGCACCAGCCTCGAGGATGATTGAACGAGAAATGAAACGGAGCCAGACGCTCGAACCGCCGGCCGCACGACTCGCAGGTCAACTCCTGGCTGAACGATCGAGTCTTCCACAGGGATTCCTCGCGGCTGGGATCGACTTCGACGATTTCCACCACGCCGTCGCCAGCGGCCAGCGCCGTTTCCACACTGTCGGCGATCCGGCGGCGCTGCCGGCGGTCGACCGTGATGCGGTCTACCACCACGGACGTCCCATCGGGATCGAACTGCTTGGCGGTCAGCTCGTCGACAGCCACGGTCTTGCCGTGGCACCGCAGGCGGACAAAGCCTTGCTCTTTCAGCTCGCTGACGGCGCGGCGAAAGTCGCCGGGCAATGCAACGGGAGCTGCGATATAGAGTCGTGTCTTGGCGGGGTACTCCAGAATCAAGTCGACGATTTCGTCGACAGTGCGGGCATGAACGGGCTGGTCGCAAGCCGGGCAGTAGGGCTGGCCCAGGCGGGCCATCAGGATGCGGAAATAGTCGTAGATTTCCGTAACGGTTCCCACGGTCGAGCGGGGGGTGTGGCCGGAGTTGCGTTGCTCGATCGCCACCGCCGGCGACAGTCCTTCGACGTGTTCGAACCGCGGCTTGGGCATCTGGTTGACGAATTGACGGGCGTAGGCACTCAAGCTTTCCACATAACGTCGCTGACCCTCCGCATAGATGGTGTCCATGGCCAGTGATGTCTTGCCCGAACCACTGGGGCCGCAGAAGACCGTCATGGCATCGCGGGGAATCGTGACATTGATGTGTCGCAAGTTGTGCTGCTCGGCGCCTTGCACCGTCAGCTTGCGGACCTCCTTGCCGCGTCGATTCCTCTTCTTGCCGTTGGAGCCGTTGCCTGCGGCGCGGCCCTTCTTCAGGCCAAGCGCCTCTGCTAGATAGGGAGCGGTGGCCGATTGTTTCGATCGAGCCACTTCTTCGGGAGGGCCTTCGGCGACGATTCGTCCTCCGCCGTCGCCTCCTTCGGGGCCCAAATCGATGATCCAGTCGGCCGTTTTGATCACGTCCAGATTGTGTTCGACGATGACCACGGTATTGCCGTCGTCGACGAACCCGTGCAGCACTTTCAACAGTAGTTCGGTATCGGCGAAATGGAGGCCCGTCGTGGGTTCATCGAGCAGATAGAGCGTGCGGCCGGTGGCTCGCTTGGAGAGTTCTCTCGCCAGTTTGATCCGTTGAGCTTCCCCGCCGGAGAGGGTGGGGGACGGCTGGCCCAGTTTGATGTAGTCGAGACCGACGTCGTGGAGGGTCTTGAGTTTATTGTGAATGGGCGGGATGTTCTCGAACAACTCGAGCAACTGCTGGACATCCATCTCCAGAATGTCGGCGATCGACTTGCCCTTGTAACGGATTTCCAGTGTTTCCCGTCCATAGCGGTGCCCGCCGCAGTACGAACAGGTGACCCACACGTCAGCCAGAAAGTCCATCTCCAACTTCGTGGCCCCGTTTCCCTGGCAGGCTTCGCATCGGCCACCCTTGACATTGAAGCTGAACCGGCCGGGTGCGTATCCGCGCTGCTTGGAATCGGGGAGCCGGGAGAACAGCTTGCGGATCTCATCGAAGACCTTGATATAGGTTCCCGGGTTGGACCGAGGCGTGCGGCCGATGGGAGACTGGTCGATGGTGATCAGTTTGTCGAGATGTTCCACACCTTCGATGCGGCGGTGCCGGCCCGGTTCGGCTTCGCCTTGGTGGAGGTCGCGCCGGAGCGCTCGAGCCAGGATGTCATTGACGAGAGAACTCTTGCCTGAGCCGGAGACTCCCGTGATGCAGACGAACCGCCCCAGCGGGATCGCGACGTCGATGTTCTTGAGATTGTGGTGCTCGGCGCCGACGATCGTCAGGACGCCGCCGTTGCCGTTTCTGCGGGCGTGCGTGAACTCGATTTTGCGGGCACCGCTGAGAAACTGTCCCGTCACGCTTTTTTTCTGGGAGGCGACTTCCTCGGGTGTTCCTTGAGCCACAATGCGGCCGCCGCGGACTCCCGCGCCCGGGCCGAAATCGATCACGTGATCGGCGGCCCGGATCGTCGCTTCGTCATGCTCCACGACGACCACCGTGTTTCCCAGGTCGCGGAGACGGCCCAGTGTCTCCAGCAGCCGGTGGTTGTCGCGAGGATGAAGACCGATGGAGGGTTCATCCAGGATATAGAGGACTCCCACTAGACCGCATCCGACCTGGCTGGCCAGGCGGATCCGTTGCGATTCGCCTCCGGATAGCGTGGGTGCCGTTCGATCGAGAGTCAGATAGTCGAGTCCCACGTCCAGCAGAAACCGAAGGCGGGTCCGGATCTCCTTGAGCACTTCTCCGGCGATTTGCTGCTGGACGTTGTCGAGCGTCAGTCCCGAGAAGAACTCGAAGGCATCGCTGATGGCGAACCGGCAGATTTCCGGGAGCGATCGTGCTCGGCGGTCGGCGAATCGGTCGCTGGAAGTCGAGATGCGAACGGCTCGAGCCTGTTCGCACAGCCGATCGCCGTGGCAGGCCGGGCAGCCCAGCGTTCGCATGTACCGTTCGAGCTTCTTGATCTGCGGGGGGCTCTTGCTGCGCTGGTAGGTCTCGAGCAGCTCGGGAACAATGCCACCGAACGTGCCGCCGTACTTCATCGGTGCCGAACCGCCACGCCACGTAAAAGTGATGTGCTGCTCGCCCGTTCCCCAAAGCCACAAATTCCGGTATTTCTCCGGGAGATCCTTCCAGGGAGTTTCGAGCAGGGTTCCGGCCGGGAGCGATTCGATCCGTTCCATCGTGTCGGCGACACCCTGATAGATGTGCCGCCTCCACCGTCCCAGTTCCCTCCAGGGCCCCAGCAGTTCCACGCATCCCTTTTTGAAACTGAGTTCGGGGCGAGGCACGAGCAGTTCCGGGTCGAAACTGTAGATTTCTCCCATGCCGTGACAGTCGGGACACATCCCCTGGGGGCTGTTGAAACTGAATAGCTGCGGAGTCGGGGGTTGAAAGCCTCGTCCGCACCGCGCGCAGGAAAAGTGGCTGGAAAATACGAGCCCTTGAAGGTCGGCGTCGACAGGCACGACCAGGAAGGTGCCGTCGCCTTGCTGGAGTGCCAGGTCGACGCTCTCGGCCAGACGCGTGCGGATGTCGGGGCCGACGACGAGGCGGTCGATGACGACTTCAATGTCGTGTCGCAGCCGGCGGTCGAGCTGCGGAGGGTCGGTCAGGTCGATGATGGTGCCGTCGACTCGAGCTCGGACGAAGCCTTGCTTGAGCAGTTCTTCGAACAAGTCGCGATAGTGGCCTTTTTGTCCCCGGATGCGAGGCGCCAGGATCAGGAACTTGGTGCCGGCGGGGAGCGAGAGAATACGGGCCAGCATGGCTTCTCGAGATTGAGCGGCCACCGGGACCTGGCATTGGGGACAGTGCGCTTGGCCGACTCGGGCGAACAAGACCCGGAGGAAATCGTAGATTTCGGTGATCGTGCCGACGGTCGAGCGGGGATTGGTGCCGGCACTTTTCTGGGAAATCGAGATGGACGGGCTGAGGCCTGAGATGCGGTCGACTTCCGGTTTGGGCATCTGCCCGAGAAACTGCCGAGCGAATGTGGAGAGAGCCTCCATGTAACGCCGCTGGCCTTCTGCGTAGAGCGTGTCGAAAGCCAGCGAACTCTTTCCCGACCCGCTGACGCCGGTGAGGCAAATCAGCCGGTTCCGAGGTAGCCAGACGTCGACGCCCGCAAGATTGTGCTCGCGGGCACCTTTGATGATGATGTCGGATTCAGGCATGGTGAGTGCGAAAGTCGTGGCCAGGGATCGTAGACACCGGGTGACCGATCGATCGAGGGTCCCTGCGCCGAAAGAAGCGCCGGCGGGGTCGAGCTGGAGCGGGCCTCGGTCGCTCGATCGAGTTGCCTCCTTCTCACAGAGTATGGGGCCGGGGGGCCGCGGAGAAGGGCGGCCGGAAGAACACGGCGCAGGGGAGGCTGTCGACGGTTCGAGGCCGGTCCGTTACCATGAACGACCGTTGCCGTTTGTAAAGTGGCGAGGAACCGTTCGTGGAAGTCGTTTTCGCCGTGGGGTGGAAAACGAGGCCTTTGAGACAGGGGGCCGGCCGTGCATGGTCCCGGAGAAAGCCGGGGCGTGTTTGAGCGAAAGGATGGAAGAAATGAGCGAGCGAAAACGACTGGATGCCGGTTCTCCGTGTCCCGGCGGACTCGGACAGACCGTAAAAGAGTGCGGGTGCTCCAAGCTGGTCTCTCGGATTGCCGACATCGAGCGAGCCTGGGAAGGCAATCAGCGGCGCGCCGCACTCGATCAGCTCGAGTTGCTCATCCGAAAAGAGGGGATCCGGGCATGCACCGCCTCTATGAAAGTCCGCTTCCTGGAAGCAATGGGCGAAATCGATCAGGCCATCGACACGATGCAGGCGTTGATCGAGACGGCCCCCCAACAACCGGCGGCATTGGCCACTCTGGCCGAATTGCTGGCCGAAAAAAGAGACGAACGGGCGATCGAAGTGGCTATCGACGCCGCCGAGCTTTACGCCAATCAAGAGGCTTCCTTCCAGCCGTTCCTGAAAGCGGCTTTGCGGATTGGCGCGTGGTTCGCCGAAGAGAAGAACGACTTGATGGCGGCCAGCACCTGGATGCGAATCTGCCTCCCCTATGCGACCGACGATTCCCGCCAGAGCTTAGCAGACCTCCTGGCCGGCACGCCGGAATCCAAGGTCATGGCGGTTTTCGCCGAGTTCCCGATGCCGCCGTCGAGGGACGGCGAAGGGAAGGATCTCATGGAGCGGGTCCCGTCATTCCGCGACGCGATCCACGCCGCGATGACCGGACGATTCCGAGCGGCTATCTCCCAGCTTGAACGGGCGTGGGAACAACATTCCCATGAGCTGACGCTGGGCAAGGAACTAGCGCGGTGCCAAGCGGCGATCGGCGATTCGGCGGCGGCCAGCCGGACGTTGCGGAAATTGGCCGCTCATGACAGCCTGTCACCGGCATGGAAGCTGTGGTTCGACGCCGCAGCGCAGTGGTACGACGTTGTCGTTTGCGGTGATCCGGAATACAAGCAGAGCCTGACATGGAAGGTCGATGATGCCAACACGGCCATGGAACTCCTTCACTCGCACGCTCAATCCCTGGTTTTGCCGGGTACGCCGCCGGGCATCAGCGATTTGAAGCCGCCACCCAAGGGTTTGTTCTTGATGCTCTCGCAAGAGCCGCTCACGGCGCTGAATGAGCAAGAGCTGGATCAAGTGGGCCCGGAGCGGGTTCCCTACCTGTACGGCCTCCTCCTGCTGTTCGGAAAACAAACCGATCAGCCGGCCCGAATCGAAATCATCAGCGATTCGGCCGACGCGCAGCAAACGCGGGAACTGGTCGAGTCGATCTTAGGTGATCACCTGAGCGCCTTCGAACAGTCCGACGCCGTTCGAATGATTCCTCAGTGCTTTCGCGCCGACGTGCAGTGGCAGCTCGTGGGCGCCTCGTTGGAACAGACACCAGATCTGGCCAAACAATGTGACGCGTATTGGGTGCGCGAGGTCTGGCCTGACATGCCTCACCCGGGACTCGGTGGCAAAACGCCGCGAGAAGCCAAAGGGGATTCGTCGCAAGCAGACCAACTGGCGGCCGCCGTGTTCAATATCGAGGCCTACCTGAATACCCTCGGGAAAGAAGTGGATCTCACGTCCCTTCGACAGGACCTGGGCGTGGCGGAAATCGAAACGGCTGATCCGTGGGAAACCCCAGTCGAAACCCTGCCGCTCACTCAGTGGACGCGGCTCGACATGGTGAAGCTGGGTCACGATGACGCCATGTTTCTGTTCCAACGGGCGCTGACGTTCCGCTACATCGCCGCGGCCAGACAGTTGGCGGATCATCTGCGACAGGCACTTGGTCAGGACCGGCTCGAATTGCAGTCCCAAATCCTGTTCGGTCTGGCGCAGGCCGAATTCGACCCGCGAATGGCAGCGCAAGAACTGGAGACGGCGGCCAGCATTATGGACTCGTTGGGAAAAGACAGTTTCGTCCACTGGTATCTTGCGGTGGAAGAGACGCTCGAGAGCGGCGATTTCCAGAACATCCAACCCCGAGTCTCGGCAGCTCTCAAGGCAGTCGGCCAGCGACCGGAATACATGCATGGTCTCATGCGGTTGTTAATGGACCATGGTCTCATGCAACCTTCTCAGCTTCAGGCAGCCGCTGCCGACACGGCGGCTCCGGCCGCCACAGCAGCCGCTCCAGCCGAAGGCGGACTCTGGACACCCGATAGTCCCCAGCCGACGGCCGGTGCGCCCAGTGAAAAAAAGAAGGAGTCCAAGCTGTGGCTCCCCGGTATGGACTGATCGGGCTCGCGCATCGCTGCATCGGTTGGAAGGCCACCGCACGCTAGTGGGGGAAAATTACCAGGATCACGTGGTGCCGAATGAGATACCGGATTGGCGCGGTGCCAACGCGAGCTGCCGCGAGTGGCTCTAAGCGTTCGAGGTGCATATCCGCGCCGTCAACCAGCGGCAACTCGGTAGAACCAACCAAATCGGCGGGAAACCTGGAATCCCCACTCTGCAGACGGGGGTGATCGCCACTGCCTCCACCGGCACCCTACCACCATTGCCTGTCCCTTTCCACCTCGAGCCGCACCGACCGATGGCCCCCGCCAAAGGTGGCACAAAAAGCCTCGCCTGTCCTTGGTCTGCCGCATGAGCCCTTGCCTGTCCTATCTCTCCATTGGAGGGGCAAGCGCGGTCTCCAACGGTGCCTGTCCTTGTTGCCTCGTTGCCCATCGGAGGGGTATCGGCACCCGGGTAACGATGCCTGTCCCTTATCTCCACTGGAGGGGATTCCGAGCCGGGCCAAACGCTGCCTGTCCAGTATCCCCAAAGGTGGCAAAAAAACCCCGCCTGTCCCAGGTTTCCGGGAAAGGCCAGGAAAACACCCCGCCATCCGGAGGATAGGCGGGGTGGGTTTCTGTCAGAGCGTGCAGGAGACGCACTGGCGAGGGCTTCTCATGTGGGGGGAGATTGGCCGGCTGCGCCTGCGGTTTCCCGGTTTCCCGGGAAAGAGATGGGTGGTAGCGCAGCACCTCAGGACGGCGCCGTGGCCGGGGGGCCGAATTAGGGTTGCCCGTGCCGCCAGGCGCGAGGAGCCGTCGCCCCCCATGGACCGCGAACATAATAGACGCCGAACTGGTCCGTGTGGCTTGGCCAGATGGGGGTCGGGTAGAATTGGTCTTCTCCGCCCAGCGATTCGCCCGGGTAGGGGCGAGCGAACTGGTGGTAGATCGGGCGGGTGCCCGATTGGGCCACTCCCCATCCCCAGAACATCTGGGACTGGGCCGTTGGTGGAACGACCAGCGCGACGGGAGTTCCTTTCTGAGTGTAGTAATAACTGCCGTGCCAGGGCCGGGTCTGCGCGTGGCGATAGCCCCATCGTGACGCGATTTTCCGCCTCCCGGCTTCGGCTTGGCCGGACCAAGCCATCAGGGTGACGGCGATCGCCAGGGCGCTGATGCCGATCGATCGTCGATTCATGAGCGTTATCCTTATCGTGGAGAAGGCATGCGATTGTGGAAAACTCGGCCACACCGGATGCCTAGCGAGGGATGCGGAAGTGGTTCTTGAGCGACTGGAGGGGAGATGCTACCGGGTTGTTGTACCAGTGGACGCTCGCTCGCGTCATGCCTCGGCCGCCATCGTAGTAGCGGTAGTAGGCTCGATGATGCGTGTAGAGCAACTCGTGGGGCATGAAGGGTTGGTAGGTGATATAGGTATGGCCGACGGTGGCCGGAACGTACTGCGGGGACAGGTACATCTGCGCGGGCACACCGCCGCAGGTCCCCGGGACGTAGTAGTTGTAGAACAGGTCGGGTTGCCCGTATTGGACCGGCCGGCAGTTGACGGTCTGATTCTTGCCATGCCGTCCCCCTGCCTCCGCGGTGGGAGGCGCCAGCAGACAACATGCCGCCGCCACCAGGCAGCCTGTGACACTCAGTACGGTTTTGTTCCAGATGCTTGGCATCGCAAAAGACTCCTTCCAGACCAAGGCTATGTCGATGACGCGCCGGGCGTCGCAGCCGCCTTGGGGGGACGCCGCAGGAGGCGTGTTGGCGGCAGGTGGGTCGAGTCGGCCGCAAGCGGCTTCAACGCGGGACGCTCCGCGTTCTTCTCGTTCTTCGGCCAGTGCGGGGCCGGTCGGTGAGTCTTTATTTTCGCCCTGCACCAATTGCCCCGCCTCTACCAGTATCGGCGTTGATTCGCCTGGGAAGCCCGCCGGACAATCCCTATAATTCCTCTGGCTTGTTCGACCGGTCGAGTCGGACCACCCTTGGACACCACACCCGGCAATGGAGTTGCCCCTTGAGCAGAGCCAGCGTCAAATCGACCGTGAAGCACTCGTCGAACAATGGGAAGAAGCCGAAAAGCGCCGCCCGCGGAAGGACGCGCCGGCGGGCAACCGCAAAGTCGATGGCGGCGGCTCAAAAGGAGATTTCCGTCAGCGAGTTCTTCGCGAAGAACCGCCATTTGCTCGGATTCGACAATCCTCGCAAAGCACTCCTGACCACGGTCAAGGAAGCTGTCGACAATTCACTCGATGCCTGCGAGGAAGCCGGAATCGTTCCCGAAATCTGGGTCGAACTGACGGCGATCAACGGCCGCCGGTTTCGAGTCAGCATTCAGGACAACGGTCCGGGCATCGTGAAGCGGCAAATCCCGCTCATCTTCGGCAAATTGCTGTACGGTTCGAAGTTCCACCGCCTGCAGATGAGTCGCGGCCAGCAGGGGATCGGCATCAGCGCGGCCGGCATGTACGGTATGCTCACGACCGGCCAGCCGGTCAAGATTGTATCCAAGATCTCCGTCCGCAAGCCGGCTCATTACTACGAAATCCAGATCGACACCAAAACCAACAAGCCGGAAATCCTCAATGGTCGAGGCGACGGAGTCGACATTCCGCCCGGAGAGAAAGGGCGGAAATACATGGAAAAGCATGGCATCGGCTGGACGGCCTTTTATCCGGACGAAGAGGGAAACCCGGGTAAGGAAGTCCGCAGCGGAACGCGGGTCACCATCGAGTTGGAGGCCAAGTACCAGCGGGGGCGAGGCAGCGTCGATGAGTATCTCGAGCAGACGGCAATCGCCAATCCTCATGTGACCATTCACTTCACCGATCCCGAGGGTAACACGACCGTCTATCGTCGCTCCACCACCGAGCTTCCTCCGGAACCCAAGGAGATCAAGCCTCATCCCTACGGTGTCGAACTGGGCCGATTGGTCACCATGCTCAAGGATGCCAAGTCGACGACACTCAGCCAGTTCTTGACCGGGTCGTTCTCGCGAGTCAGCCCGGCGGTGGCTCGGCGCATCTGCGAGGCGGCCGGCCTGACGACTCGCGCGTCGACTCGCAAGATCGGCCGAGCCGAAGCCGACAAGCTGTACGACGCCATCCAGGCCACCAAGATCTCGGCACCGAGCACCGATTGCATTGCACCGATCGGCGAGGCCTTGCTGCTCAAAGGACTCCACCACGTCGTCCCGGGCGAGTTCTACTGCGCGGCCACTCGGCCGCCGTCGGTCTACCGAGGCAATCCCTTTCAGATCGAAGTGGCACTCGCCTACGGCGCTCGCAACACGACTCAAAAAATCACACTGAATCAGCTCACCGAGCTGATCGACCAGAGCGACGCCCGCACGCTTCGCCAGTTCCTGCTGTTGACGTTCGACGGCGTGGGGGCTGACGGAGCCGAGAAGATCCTCAAGGCAGCCGGTTTCGGGACGCGCCAAAGCCCGTCGAAACTCAAGCCGAAAGAAATCGCTCGACTCCATGAAGCGATGCGGGACGTGAACATATCGGATGGCCAGTCGATGCAGGTGCTTCGTTACGCCAATCGAGTTCCCTTGCAATTCAAACAGCGCGATTGCGCGATTACCGAAGCCGTGATGTCGACCAATTGGCGCTCGTATGGATTGAGCCAATCGCGCGGCCAGTTGCCGTCGGGACCGGTGACCGTACTCGTGCACATCGCCAGCGTGTGGGTTCCCTTCACCAGTGAATCGAAAGAGGCGATCGCCGCCTACCCGGAAATTCAGCGCGAGTTGCGGTTGGGGCTGCAGGCGGTGGGCCGCAAGTTGGGCATGTACTTGCGGCGGCGCAAGCGGGTGGCCCAGCAGGGAGAGCGCCGGTCGATCTTCCTGCGGTATTTGGGGGAAGTGGCGTCCGCCGTCAGCCAGATCAATGGTGCGGACCGTGATGAGCTGTATCAGCAATTGGTGAAAGTCGCGACGCGAATCACCGCGGAAGCCGATGTCAAGCTCGACCGGCACGGCCGCCCCATCGAAGACGAACTCGATTTCGGCGACAACGTGCTCATTGTCGACCACGATCCGCCCGGAATCGCGCCGTGACGAACCGACCGGGCACGCGACGATCCTGAGTTGCAATCCGTTTACCGCAGAGACCCGTCCCCATGGCCAAGAAACGCCCAAGACGAAGACCGAATCCCCAGCCGAAGAAGCTGAGCCGCAGCATCGCCGGAAAAGATCGCCGCACACTCGAGGCGCTGCGAACGGTGGCCGATACGGTGGTCCAAACGGCGACGCGCAGCCGCCCGCCCCACCTCGATATCCCGTCGCGCAGTTTGCGAAACGTCCGTTACAACAAGTCGAAGCGGTTTATCGAAATGGGGAAGGGAACCAACCGCCGCGAATTGTTCAATCTGTCGCAGGCCAAGGCCTACATGCAAACCATGCTGGTGGCCAGCGGCTGCAAACAATTGATCGAACAGCAGAAGACGACCAGTATTCGAGGCCTCTATTATCTGCTCAAGCACACCATCGAGGGCACCAAAGAGGAGACCTTCGACGATCAGTCGGACTGCGATCCCGTGATCGAAGATCTGGAAGTCCTACTCGCCGCATTGCGCGAAGAACTGCACGTCTATGCTTCCAATCGCGGTACGCTGGTCGGCAACATCGTGCTCAACGACAGCGGCGACCAGATCGATTGTTCTCGGATGGGAAGTGGCGGGTACAGCATTCCCTCGATCGTCGAGGACGATGTCGTCGAGTTCGTGAAGTGCGATGCCGAATTCATCCTGCACGTCGAAAAGGACACGGTGTGGCGCCGCTTCAATGAGGATAAGTTCTGGAAGGAATACAACTGCATCTTGACTCACGGCCAGGGGCAGCCGCCGCG
>Ga0256839_1001538_pt1 | contig 27834 bp, 22 predicted proteins | sample 354166metaG_FD_185968 | JGI IMG/M metagenome (GOLD analysis project Ga0256839, IMG submission 185968) | Hydrothermal vent microbial communities from Mid Atlantic Ridge, Atlantic Ocean - 354-166 | ecosystem: Environmental > Aquatic > Marine > Hydrothermal vents | place: Atlantic Ocean: Mid... | reverse complement strand
TGATTTGTAATTGCCCGTAATTCATGTTCGTCAAAACAAAAAATACGATATTTAATTATATTTCAATGGGCTATATCAACTTTTTCTATTTTTTGTCATGTACAGAGAATCACCAGAAACTTCAGAAATACAACTGCGCTAAAAATACCTAAAAATCGCGTTTTATACCTTTTCCATTTCCTGGCAGAAGCTCTGATTATTTCAAATTTATTATCCTGTAACCGCAATATTGAAGACACCAGTAGCAGCAATAGTCCTAATGAAAAGATAAAATCGAGGAAGTGCGGGTCATATTGGATAGCATCTAAATTTTCTATGGCTAAAGCGCCTTGAATTCGCTGCAAAATTGTCTCGTAACAAAATTCAGCTGTAGGGCATGGCCTGGATGCGTTATCAATAAAAGTGACTTCCTTAACAGCACTGAATATTGACCAAGTGCTATCTGGAATCGTAGCGGCAAAATATAAAACCAATGATATAACCGCCCCAGCCAACCAGACATAACCCCCTTGCCAAATATTTACTGGATTAAACAACTGTTTGATCATGATGTTATGTGAGTCTCTTCGGGATGGATATATCTGATTCGCTGTAATTTCACCGACATCCGTATGGCTGGCATGTAAAAACGCACCGCCACCTCCCGAAATCACAGATGCATAATTGTTTTGCCTGGGCCCCTTTCCTGCACCTTCTCCCCAATATCTTGCATAATGGTGAATATCGCCCGAAATATCCAACCGGCAAAACTTATCATCCAGCCGTCCTTGATCCGCATATCGAAAATTCGCCGGTAAGGAAAGCTCAGAAAAACTATGGATAATTGCTTCACCATCTTTAATCCACTGGCCAAATTTGGTGGTGGGTTCAGGCGTAGCAACAATCAGTTTTTTGGGTGTTTCAACTTCACCTTTGATATTTTTACAGGTGGACTGAAAAAACCTCTTTTGCCTAAAGTCCATTTCCCCGCCTTGCGCATCCAAGCCCCAAAACATCCAGTCAAAAGGCAGCTTAATTGCCACATAACTTGCCTGCTGTTTGCGCTCAAACCCATCCAGCGCCAATTGCCCACAATCATCATCAGCCGGTTGACAAAACTGGCGATTAAACCCATCCAGAGCGTCATAGTAATCATGATTGCCAGGAATAGCGAAAATGGTTTTTTTCTCCATCCCGGCAAATCTTTTGGAAAGATCCTGAAAAGCCCAGTTAAAAGGCTTTTGAAAACGCTCGACCAGGGTTGAGTAATCGGCAATATGGTAAGCGGTATCCCCGCCAACGAATAGAAATTCCCCTCTCGGCAACTTACATTGTCCATCAGTAAAATGAACTGGATCTCCATTCCTGACATCGCCGTTATCCAGCCACAGATCGCTCATGCAAAGCAGGGCGATATTATAAACGGCACAATCATCATCACCTGAATCCGCTATGTAATCAAACCAGAAACACTCCTTACCATCCTGGTCATGCTTGATTTTTACCTTGCCACTGAAATCAATAACCTCGTTGCGCATCCAATCCCTGGGGTGTATTTTTTCACCATAAAACGCATAGACTGCAATCCATTTCAAACCGGAAATCAATTGCCTTCCTAATAACCATTTAACAGGGCCATTGACAAACCTACGCTTTGTTGATTTTCTTTTCCTGTTCATTTCGAATAACCTCACGACTATTTAGTCATCTAACACTAATCCTACGCTGAGCATGTTCAAAATAAAGGTAATATTCCCGTTCGTCCTTCAGAAAAAAGGTTTTTTGGACATCTCTCATTCCAGGCTTTAGACTCGGTAGATGCAGAATCACTTTTGAAAAAAGCAAGGAAATAATGGCCAGGCAAGATACCGATAATTACCAACATGTTTTTTTGAATGACATTCCCCTTCTGGATGTTCGAGCCCCCATAGAATTTGCAAGAGGTGCTTTCCCGAATAGCCAGAATATTCCTTTGCTTGATGATCAGCAGCGGGAAGCTGTCGGCACTAGATATAAACAGCAAGGCCAGGATGCCGCCATTGCGTTAGGGCTTGAACTTGCTACCCCTGAAATTCGTGAGCAAAGAATGCAGCATTGGGCCAAATTTATCCATAATCATCCGCTGGGCTATTTATACTGTTTCCGGGGAGGATTGCGTTCCCGTACCACACAAATCTGGCTGAAGCAACAAGGCATCGAATATCCACTAATAAAAGGTGGTTACAAAGCCATGCGCAACTTCCTTTTGCAACAGCTTGAAATCAACATCCAGCAGATTCCTTTTATTATCTTGTGCGGATTAACCGGTTCTGGAAAAACCATGGTTTTGAGAAAAACCCGTTATTATATTGACCTAGAAAATCTGGCTCACCACCGTGGCTCGGCATTTGGCCGAAATGTTATGGATTGCCAGCCCTCACAAATCAATTGGGAAAATCAATTATCCATTATTTGTCTGAAGCATCGAACACATCAGCCTGAGACCAGTTTATTACTTGAAGATGAAGGACGATTATTAGGACGTATTGTTTTACCATTATCGCTTTACACAAAAATGGAGCATTCACCCAGAATTTTTTTGGAAAGAAACCTGGAAGATCGTGTGCAAATTATTCGAAAAGACTATATTACCAACAACTGGCCTGATTATCGGCAACAATATCGCGATGAAGCAGAAGAAAAATTCAGCGACTACGTGCTTAATAATCTTTGCCGAATAAAAAACAGGCTAGGCGGGACTCGATACTCGCAGATCAAATCATCTTTTGAACTTGCATTGCAGCATTTATTTTTAACAGGAGAAAGCGATTTGTTTGACGATGGCATACAGCTGCTATTACAAGAATATTATGATCCAATGTATCATTATCAGTTACAAAAAAAGGCCGTCAAAATTAGCTTTAGAGGTACGGAGTCAGAAATTTTGTCCTGGATAGAATCTCATTCCAATTTGGCTCCATCATGACTTCATCTCCTATATTCAAAGACTTGGTATTAGTTGGTGGCGGCCACAGCCATTCTCTACTTTTACGGCAATGGGCAATGAAGCCATTGCCCGGCGTCCGTATTACCTTAATCAGCCCTCAAGTAATGACACCTTATTCCGGTATGCTACCTGGACTTATTGCCGGTCATTATCAATTTGAACAAACCCATATTGATCTGGTTAAACTGTCGCTCTGGGCCAATATACGCTTCATTCAGGAAAAAGTGACGGGGATTGATCCTGAAGCCAGAATGTTACAACTGGAAAATTATCCTGACATTGAATTTGATGTTGTTTGTTTCGATATTGGCTCAACTCCTGATCAACGCATCGAAGGCGCTTCGGAATTTACCACGCCAGTGAAACCGATCAGTGAATTTTATTCCCGCTGGCAATTAATTCAGCAACAGGCTCAGCAAAAGCAAATAAAATCGATAGCCGTTGTAGGGGGCGGAGCAGGGAGCATAGAAGTTATTCTGGCAATGGCCTATAAACTAAATTCATCAGGATTATCTCTTGACTTCCATTTGGTAACGGCTGCTGACAAAATTTTGCCTAACTATAATGGTATTGTTCGGCATCGTGTCATCAAGCAATTGAAGCGATATCAAATTATTGTCCATACCTCTTCGCGTGTAGAAAAAGTTGAGCAGGGCGCTATTCATTGCCAGAATAAACCATCAATTCATGCTGATGAAATTATTTGGTGCACCCAGGCTGCAGGTTCCTCCTGGCTTGGAGAAAGTCCACTGGATTGTACTGATGCCGGTTTTATCAAAGTCAGACAGACATTACAGGCATTGCATCATGATTATGTTTTTGCTGCGGGCGATATTGGGGAGATGGTTGAGAATCCCAGACCAAAGGCTGGTGTTTACGCGGTCAGACAGGCACCGGTTTTATTCCATAACTTGAGAGCAGTATTACTCAACCAACCGCTGCATAAATACAAACCTCAAGATGATTTTTTAAGCCTGCTGGCTCTTGGTGAAAAAACCGCTGCCGGTTCAAAATATTTTTTTGGGTTTTATGGCGATTGGGTCTGGCACTGGAAAGATAGAATTGATCGTAAATTCATGGATAAATTCCATCAATTACCCAAATTATCCATGCCAACAGCTGCTGATATTGATCCACAATTAATTGAAGAAGACGAAAAAACAGAGCAACATGACCCTGCAAAACGTTGCGCAGGATGTGGTGGAAAAATTGGCGCCAGCCTATTACAAGAAGTATTGAATGAAGTTCTTGGAGAGGATACTTATCAACCAGCAGATGCCATTCAGGTCAATCCAGAAGGTAGAGTTATTTATCAAAGTACTGACGCCATAAAATCACCTTTTCAGGATCCGTGGCTATTCGGCAGAATAGCGGTAAACCATGCTCTGAGTGATCTATATGCAATGAATCTCAGCCCTGATTCTGTGCAACTTCTGATCTCCTTGCCTTATGCCGGTCAAACTATCCAAAAACGACAACTAAAGATGCTCATACAAGGTATCGTCACACAGCTTGAAAAATTGCAATGCCGTTTGCTTGGCGGTCATACTTCAGAAGCCAGTGATCTAGCCGTTGGAATCGTTGCCAACGGCATAGCGAAAGGAGCGACTTTCCATAAACACGGATTAAAACCCGGAGATAAACTGGTATTGTCAAAACCGATAGGCACTGGAGTAATCCTTGCTGCGGCGATGCGAAACCAATGTGATGGCAAAATATATAATGCTGCGCTTGAATCAATGCTGAATCCAAATGATCACGCAGCGCGACTGCTAAGCAAACTTAATATTAAAGCTTGTACTGATGTAACCGGCTTTGGTTTAGCAGGTCATCTGCAAGAACTCTGTCATGCCTCTAAATGCGCCGTCAAACTTCACTTAAACAATATTCCACTTTTACCTGGTGCAGAATTGCTTGCAGAACAAAATATAAAAAGCAGCCTCTACTCCCAGAATCGAAAAATAATTGCAGCCATAAAAATTGATAAAAACATTAATAGCAGAGCAAAATTTGATTTACTGTTTGACCCCCAAACTTCTGGAGGACTGCTAGCTGGCATACCTGCTAAAATTTACGAAAAACTCGACAATAGTTTTCATCAAAGTTTTATTACGATTGGCGGAGTCTGCCAGCCAGATGAATTGCCCACTACGATCCAAATAATTTAACTGAGCAAAAAACACCAACAAACAAAGCAGCTTTACTACTGTTATTAGACAAGCTGCCTTTTCTTCAAACCGAATATTAAAACCAACCCGGAACCAAATAACCAAACTGCGGCAGGAACTGGAACAACAGTAATTTCACCACGTAATTCTCCAAATGGAAATCCATCAGGAAACTGAGGAGGATGTACAGTGTTGGTAAAAATATCTTTGTTTGAATGAACCAGAATAAATGATTCATCTAACAAACGGTCAACAATCACATCATTACCAGGATGAATTCCCAATCCAAAAAAAGCGCCTTGGTCTTCTTCCAAAATAGAAACGGAGTCTCGAAAGAAAGTAAAGCCATTGCTGCTAAAAGTGAATACGCTTGAATCTGCTCCAAATGATAAATCAATGACATTGAAACCAAAAGTACCTGGACCATTATTTGGCAAGTGAATATGGAATGGAGTGCTGTTGGGCCCAAAACCACGTAAATCACTTTCCCCCATACCATTGACTGTTAAAGAAATATTTCTCAGCAGCATGTTTTCTGTATCAAGGGTTGCTTGAAAAACTCCGCTAGAATCAGAGGGAACACGCTCCTGATTAGTAAAAATATCTGGATTTGAACCGTTTTGGTTGGGCGCCCTTAGCTCAGCGATTAATTGAACTTGAGACGCATTGACAATGCTCGTAAGAAACAAAAAACAAACTAAAAATATCTTTTTCATTGCATCTAACTCCTCATTATGTATTTATTATTTTTCACGCCAAGACATCATATTCAAAAAATGTTATAAGCGATTAGGCTTACTATAACAACGCACTCTATTTATATAAACTAAAATAACTAAAGGAAAATCAATCTCATTTCAACCTCTTTACCCGCAAACTCTCCAGGTAGCGCTTTAATTCCCTGCAACAGCTGTAATATATGGACTTATCTTGCTGGTTTTTGGTCATCCCCAGCCCACCCTCAATAACAGAAAGAATAAACATGGCACTGTCATCAGTGCTTATTGATTTGTCAACGACACCCTTTTCCTGACCTTTTTTTAACGCGCCTGACAAAGCGTCTCTCCAGCGAAGGAAAAACTTCTGAATTTTCTCCCTAAAGCCTTCATCAATGGGAGACATTTCCTGTGCCAGATTATTTAAGGGGCAGCCCAGGGTAAAAAACTCATCACTCCAGGTATTACCAACCCCTTGAAAGAGAGCATGGATTCCTACCAAAGGATCAGATAGGCTCTCCAATGGTTCAATCCATAGTTTTTCAATACGCTTTGCAATCAACTCATCCAAAACCGCATAACCCAAAGCCTGTTTACTCGAAAAGTGGTGATAGAGCGCACCTTTTTTCAGATCAGTATTTTTTAGCACCTGATCAACGCGCATACCTTGATATCCATGACGATGCATTTCCTTAAAAGCCGCTGCAAGGATTTTCATTCGGGTATTTTCGGGATTACGTTGTTTATTCATAACAGTATTCAAAAAACTCAGCATACATTATAGACAAACCGGTTGGTCTGTGTTACTGTTTTTACATACAGACCAGTTTGTTTGTTTTTGATTCAAATTTTAGGAGCTAAAATGATTGATTTATATACCGCCAGCACATTCAACGGACAACGCGTTTCCATCATGCTTGAGGAAACAGGTCTGGATTATTCAGTTCATGACATTAATTTAGTAAAAGGCGAACAACGACACCCTGATTTCTTGCGTCTCAACCCAAGCGGAAGAATTCCAGTCATCGTAGATCATGATGCAAGCGACAAACCATTTGTCCTGACTCAATCCGTCGCAATTTTGCATTATCTTGCTGAAAAAACCGGAAAGTTGCTACCTGACTCGCTAATAGCAAGAGCTCGTGTTTATGAATGGATGAATTTTCATGCAATTGACATTGGTTCTGTATTGTTTTCAGCATTTTATTTGGAGAAACGAGTCACTCCTCCTCAACCGGAAGCAGCAGAAATACTCAGAAAACGCATCCATGAATTGTACCAGCACTTTGATCAGCAATTAGCCCATCAGGATTTTCTTGCAGGATCAAGTTACAGCATAGCTGATGTGACTACCTTTCCTGCCCTCTTTGGTCAGGAGCAAGAACTCAAAGACTATCAACACCTCAACCGCTGGTTGCAGCAGCTCAACAACAGACCTGCTGTAAAACGAGGCATGAGAGTTCCTAACCTGGGTTAAAACTATGGCAACCACTCTAAGCTAAAATAACAGCCTCCTTAGAGTAGCAAACTAACGCCCCAGCCAAATAGCTAAGTTGGGATAATCACTCCAGTATAAAGTTGAATGCACCTCCATTCCGATGGTTTGATTAGAAATGTGAAAATATCGTGTTAACGGATCTAAATAGTAAGCCAATGAATCTTCAGCCTGTAGATTGAACGGTACCGCCATATTATTAGAAATAGCAATTCCATCTGGTACTTCTCCTGATGCTGAATTACCTGATCCACTTAAAGGTGAAGCGTCTTTTGACGGAACCTGAATAAATTCCCAAGACGTTACCGATAAATCATTTGCAATTGTAAAAACTGCTGATCCTGTTGCTGTTTGAAGATCGGAAGCTAAACAAAAACCATTCGTTTTTTCGGTAGCTGCAATCGAACCATTCATTGATACACATTCTGCCCTAACAGGAAGTGTTGGCGAAGGTTGATTGCTGTCACCCTGATCTGCAAAAGAAGCTTGAAAGAATTGAAGCCCGGAAATAGGTAAGTCATTGGCTAGAGCAATATTTGCAGAAGCGGTTGCTGATATTACTAGATCTGATACCAAACAAGACCCTTCAATATTTCCACCGGCACTGATTGAACCAGCCACAGAAATACATTCCGCTCCAATTGGAGCGCCTAACCCCGAGGGTGAAGGCTGGCCATTAGTTATGTTGTCATCACTAAAAGTTAGTTGCACAAAAACCAGGTCAGTCACTGGCGCATTATGCGCAATTGAAAAATTTGCTGATTTTACGATCGAATTACTCAGATCCGATGAAAGACAGAATCCCTCCTTTCCCGTCGTCTGAGAAGCAGAACCGTCTACTGATTGACATTCCACAAGAGACCGATCTGAAGATTGGCTTTGACTAGCGATGTCTTTAAACTGAATTTGTATGAATTGCATACTCACCATTGGCAAGCCATTCGCCAAAGAAAAAGTTGAAAACTCTGAAATGGATTTTCTAAGACTTGAAATCATACAAAATCCTCCAGAATCCTCACCATCAAATGATGCTGGAGACCCATCGGGTAATAAACATTCCTGACTCATTTGCGCACTTCTCGTTTGTGTGCTTCCATCGGCAAATATGGCTTGCATGAATTGAATCCCTGTTGCTGGCAAATCATTTTTAAACGAAAAATGTTGAATATCTGTATCTGATGCACTAAGGTCTGCCGCCATACAAAACCCAATTGTGGAGCCGGTTATTTCACTAGACCCGCTAGCAGAAATGCATTCAGCCACCGGCGGTGTGATAGCAAATTGAAAATCTCGCAATACCTTCGGTGCCAGCAATAAGTCAGTACCCATCAAAAAATCTGTTGCAGGTTCATCAATATCCGAATTTAAACATATTTCTCCTGCTACACCAGAGTCATTAATTTTAGTGCAATCAGCTTTCGCATCATTGTTATTTAGATTGACTTCTAAAACAGGAGAAAGACTGGTTTTCTGTAAATTTGAGAATAGATCATAGAGGACATCCGCAATGGTAGACGCGGAAAAAAGGGTTATTGTGCAAATACTTGTTAGCAAAATTATTTTTTTTATCATTGTATTTTCCTAATAAACGCCGAATGGAGAGAAATCAGATCATGCCATAGTTCCCATATTGGATTGGCTTCGTCATTTTAATCAAGCATATCAATCAACCTAGCCACTCGGTTAAGTCATAAAGGAGTGCTCCCCTTTTGGCCTGTGCAAAAATTAAATCAGCCATAGAAAAGCTGACGTTTTTTGTGGTTATAAACCATAACACCCTTACTCCATCCTGAGCTGCCCTAAAACCCCTCACTGCCATTAAGTTAAGACAAAGTGTAGGTTGGGTTAGCGGTAGCGTAACCCGACAAAATTTAGAAAAAGTTGGGTTACGCTACCGCTAACCCAACCTACAAAATTATAAATACTGTTAACTTAATAGCAATACTAAAACTCCCGCCTAACAACCTGAAATATAAGATGCAAGAATCAGGATTAGTGGTTTGCCCAAGAAAAAAACAGTAAAGCTGTCAGCTGAGACTAACTTTTTTGCCCGTAATTGTAAAGTTGATTATGCTTCTGCTATGCAATACATTAAAAAAGCAGTACTATAGCCTTCATTCAACAAGCTTATTGGGTACCGTTTTTCAATAGCAATTGTAATGACATTAATTCTAATCTATCACAAAGACTACAGTACAATAATTATACTAATCTAGCTAAAAACAACTATAAAGGTGGGGAAATGAACAGTTTTCAATTGTCAAAAAAATGTGCCTTATCGAGTATAATATTCGTTTTTTTGGTTTTGTCAGAAGCAGTATTTAGTCAACCTCTGGTCATTGATTTTGAAAAAAGTCCCGAATTTGTACGTGCAGCAAAGACTTTTGGAAGAGCTGGCCCTGCTCAAAGCATCACAATTGAAGATGGAATAACTTTGGACGGTGGAGTCGTACTTGGACTGCCAAGTTTTACTCCCACAACAGCTTTTTCCTCTTCACCAAATTTGTACGGAACAGCAAATCATCCTTCTGGTCGCGTGATTGGACACCCTAGCCTTGATTCTGCCTTATCAATTGAAATTGCCGAATCGATTGGCGCGACCTCTATCGAAGGCCTTCTTGTTAATGGTTTGAATCGTTCCGGCAGTTATATTATTGAAGCGTTTTCAAACGAAACCTTGGTCGATTCAGTTTCGCTTAATAATTTAGCGCCTAATCCAACAAATGGCTTTGCCGATTTCAAATTAGAAACAGACAGTCAACCCATTACTTTAATTCAATTCTCGCCTGACCTGATTGATGGTGAATGGGATTATTTTATCGATACAATTACTATTAACTCACCTTCAAATAGTGCGGTGCCAATTCCTGCTGGTATATGGTTATTTATGACGGGAATATTAACTCTCTTTAGTATCAAAACAAAATTCAAGAACGAGAATTATACTTCGCGCGGTTACGAATGCGGAATTTATAGCGCACTGATTGTTTCCAACCAAACAGCGGACAGCAAAAATTCTGGCTATGCATGAGGAACACTCTATCTAGATCAAGGCTGTTGATCTTAATCATTACTGAACTGCTATTGAATACGGCATGCTTATAGAGTAACCTGTTTTAGCAGGTCGAGAAAAAACATTACTCAATTAGGTTAGCCGTAGTGATGAGGGAGAAAGAAAACATCATAATTTCAAGCACTTTTCAAAACATTAAATCGTGCTTGCACAAAATTTTTCCTAATACCCTCTTTTTTCTATGAATATCTATCGTATTTTGGGACCGATAATCGGACTTAGCTCTATTGCTCTTAACAATGGGACGTCCAAAATTCACATTTATAATAATTACTCATAGCTTCTTAAGTTGAAGTAAGCAAAATTTGGCCAGCTCTTAAGCCTGCATAAAAATTACGCGAGCCTTTTGGCTCTGCCTTTGGCTTTACTTGAAGCCCAAGCAACCGAAGTATATTCAAAATATAATAATACTTGGAGGGAATATGTACTTTAATTATTTTCAAGGTCAACCTAACTTTTCCGTTACCTTGTTTCAAAAAAAATACGCATTAAAAATCATTCGAATTACCAAAACTTTAGTTTTAACCTCAATCATTGGGTTCAATCTATCGAACTCCCAAGCTGCAGATACATCATTAATTTGGACTGGCGGCAGTTTAAAAAATGGCGATTGGTCCACTCCCAACCATTGGGAAGGCGGTGATCCTAATATTGGCCATTATGATGCCACTGTAAACTCAACCGGTTTTTTGGGAATAAACCTAGACAAAAATTTTACCGATCAAGTGCAAAACTTTGATTTTAACAGAGGTACCCTCAATACCAACATCAATACCTTAAAAGTTAATGGGATCTTTAATTGGAAGCAAGGCACTGTTTCAGGTAGCGGTAAAATTTTAGCCTCCGGCGGAATGGAACTGGGTGGAAATGGCTCAATGGTATTTAAGGACAGTGCCACTGTCATCAATAGCAAAAATCAAACTGCAAATTGGACCAGCAGCAACTTTCGCATGTCATTTTCTGGTGAATCTGGTTTCATCAATGAAGCCGAAGCTCTATTTATTGCCAAGGCGGATAACGCCAAAATGGGCTTGATTGCAGGAAAGGGGAAATTTGACAATCAGGGTGCTTTTGTCGCCAGTTTAAGCGGCACTGATAAAACGGTTACCCTAAACACTCAAGTAAACAACGATGGCTTTATGGGCGCCCAGATCGGTGAGTTAGTGCTTAACGGTGGTGGAACCAGTTCCGGTGCTTTTGTCTCTGGGGAACAAGGCAAGATTACTTTTAAAGGAGGCCAGTACGAGTTACTGCCAAGTTCTAGTATTACTGGAGAAAACGTTGAATTTGGCCGCCTTAGAGGAACTGTCAATATGGGTGGCACCTACAACGTACGTCAAACAACCATTACTGGCGGGGGAACTGCAAACTTCAATGCGCTACAAAGTGATATACAGACCTTAATCCTGGATGGCGGCTCATTAGGTGGTTCGGGGACTGTCGCGGTTGCTGATAAGACAATATTTCGCAAAGGGATTATCGGAGGCCCAGAAGTTGGAACAGCCTCACCCGCACTTTTACTTGCGAATGGCGGATTAAAAATGGAAAGTACTGGTTTTAAGGTTATCCGCGGCGAACGAATTGTTGTAGCAGGTGGGCAAGAATCAAGTTGGGAAGCCGGAAGCATCATATTAGCTAATGGCCCTGCTGAAGGGTCTACTATATCCAGGGGATCAGTTTTATTCATACAGGGAGTCTTTAGTGCCAAAGCGGTGGGTCGCTCGATTACCGGCCCCGGGCTGGTTCTCAATAATGGTGCTTTCATCGTTGATTTGCCAGAGCTATATCAGACAGTTGAAGGAGAACCAAGGAAACAGATCTTAATCAAGTCTAACTTTACTAATGCTAATGTTTTATCACTCCAGGGAGCAAATTTGCTCATTGGAGGCCAACTGGAAGAAGGTAATATTTTCAACAATACTGAAACAAACAGATTCAACGGTAATTTTACCCAGACAGGAGCAGGTATCACCACTGTTGAAATTGCTGGAAATGTCAAAGGATTAGAATATGACACCCTGGAAATTTTGCAGACTGCTATTCTTGATGGGGCATTCTTTATCAAATTAGTGGATGACATCCTGTCTCCGAATTCGTCAGCCCAAGCATTTAAGCCTGAAGTTGGAGACACCTTTGATTTATTGGTTGCTGGGGAAATTATTGATAATGGCTTTGTATTTGGGGGACCACATGGTGACTTATTCAGACCAAGTATTGTCGAACTACCAGATTCACGCTGGGCAATACGAGCTACTTTTGTACCTGTCCCGGCTTCCATATGGCTATTGACAAGTGCTTTGTTGGGGCTGGCAGGAATAAGATTTCGGCACCATCGTTAATTATGGGGCGTAAAAAAACCTATATTTAAGCTTTACGTAAGCTTTTACCTTAAAAAAATTACTTTTGAACAAGGGTTGGTTTTCTGCCAACCCTTGTTTTTGAGGCATTGGTTTATCCCTATGGTTTTAATGTTTATTCAAGATGTCAAAAGCCTGTCACCTGCATCTTCCAAGGCGAAGTCATTTACAGCAGAATAGCGTAGGCCCTAGACTAATTTTTTGCAATCCAATGAGTACGTGTCTTTGAGATGTTCGTGCAACACTATGATTATAATATTGTTTTTTTTATTGTCTTGAATTTTTAATTACCTATCTAAAAAAAATTTTTTGAATCGCCTAGGTTTGAATGTTAGAGTTATGGCAACTGAAGTTTCTTAGATTTTGAATCAATTTAAGTTATTAAGGAAGATGCTTTATTTGGGTTCGTATTCAATTGACACAACCTCAGATTAACAGCTTAACTCCTGACCACTTAAAAAAAATCTAGAAAACTCCAGTTACTTTGAGAGTAAAAAATAATAAACCACTCTCATTTTCTTATAAACACTTAGGAGAAAAAATAATGAAAAAAGTAACTTTATTAGCTGGTGCTATGGCTGTTGCATTATCAACTTCTGTAATGGCTGAAGACTTCCGTGCTCTAGGAAACATTCAAGCTGCTCCAGTTCAAAATGCTGAGCTGGCTGCCACTGAAGGCGGAACTGTTTGCGACAATACAGGAACAAACACTGAAGGCGGCGGCGTATCTTTGTGTTCTTTCCTTTTAGCTGGTAGTGGTAGCATCTCAATTTTCACTGTATCTAATGAAGCTCCTGTTACTTCAGCTCAATTCCTGAGTGTTGTTGGTTTCTAATTTCATTAACCAATATTTCAGGAAATGCATTCTACGACCTTTTTTTTGAGGAAATAGACTGCGTATGATGCCCTAGCAAACAATACCCAACAAAGTTTGTTTGCTAGGGTTTTTAGGTTTAAATTGCTTCTACTATCTGTTTTCAGAGCAGAATAAATCATGAAAAGAATCAGTATTTTTGTCAGTGTTTTTTGGGTACTATTTTCAACATCAACAATGGCAAATAATTTTTATGCTCTTGGCTTGATTCAAGCTGTCCCAGTTGAAAATTCTGAGTTAGCTTCAACTGAAGGAGGGGCGAGCTGTATTGCTCTTGGAGTCAATACTGATGGTAGTGGAGTTTCGGTATGCTCTTCCGAAAGAGCAAGCATTGGCGGACTTTCAATTATTACAGTTTCAAATCAGTTATCTGTAACATCCACACATATTCAAAACATTGTAGGCTTCTAATAGTCCATCGCCATTAATAACATTTCATTGCCCTCAATATGCAATACCCTTGCATTTCATCAAGATTTTTCAGCTAAATAATTTTAGCCGCCAATCAAGAATTGGTTTTTTTAAAGAGTCAATAATATCTCCAGAAAAAAGAAATTGTTATAAAATGTCAATATTTGTTATAGAAGACCTAAAAAATCAAAAAAAGCCGCGAAGTTTCATGTTAGTATAAGAGAATGCTTAGAGGAACCGCTATTAGTTTAATAATACGTGATTCGTGGATGGTTAAACAAATCCCATTCATTATCTGTTCGGTATTTCTACTTGCAACTTTCAATAATACTGTTTTTGCGCATGAAGCCCATCCAGCCCGAGACACAGCACGAACATCAAGGATACAATCAGTAAAACGTCACACCTGGATAGAACTTCGCGACAAACATGTCGTAAAACAAAAGCTTGATGCTTCTTGTGGCGCCGCGGCTTTAACCACCTTAATGTCCTTTTATTATGGCGAGAATCTTTCCGAACAAGACATCCTTGATATACTCAAAGTCCGAACAGATAAACTATCAGAAGCAGAACGCAGGCGTAAAAAGAAAGCTGGCTTTTCACTTTTGGACTTGAAATACGCAGCCCAAGTAAAAGGCTATAAAGCCGCTGGTTTTAAGCTAACAATTGACCAACTAAGACAACTTCAAGCGCCTGTCATTGTCTATGTTGAACCGTTTGGTTATCATCATTTTGCAGTTTTAAGAGGTATTGCCGGAGACCGGGTTTTCCTGGCCGATCCCGGGAGAGGAAACCTTCGTATGAGTATTGCTCATTTTAAAGAGGAGTATGGTGGGATCATCTTCGCACTTGGAAAACCTGGTGAGGAAAATATCCTCCGTTACCCCTTAGCCTTATCACGGCCAGATGACTATGTACGCCCTGACTTGCGAAGAGTACTTGTGGGGGCAAGTAGAATACAAAATTACGCCGTTAACTTGGTTCGACGATCCGGAGTACGCTAGCGCAAATCTTATAACTATACTGTTTACGCTGAAAAACGCACCTTTAGTATTTAATAACAAAAAGAATAATTATGGATCATATTTTGCCCAACTTACCAGAATTACATTCCCACAGATTCATCCCTGAAACACACTTAAAAACCTTAGTTAAATACCAAAGTTGTTTTTCAGTCATATTACTTTCCATTCTATTGATCTTTTATTCAACATCAACGCTTGCAAACAAAAACAAGCCAACACTCCATGGAATTCAAATTGGTACTTTTTCTAGTTTAGAAAAAGCAAAAAGCGCAGTTACAAAGTTACAGAACCTAAACTTTGAAACAAGAATTATTTCTGGCGAACATGGCTACAAAATTGCGTGCGGTGCTTTTTCTTCTCAATCAAATCTTAAAAGGGCTCTTAAACGTCTAACCTTGGCTGGCCTAGCTGATAAAACCCATGTTATTAAAATACCAGGCAAACGTTCTAAAAAGAACGTCCCAAAAAAAATACATTTGAATAGAACAACATTGATCCATCCAAGTTCATCTCCAGCTACGGAGGAATATGTTCCAAAAAAAGAATATGAGAAATTGCAACGGGAAGTTGAGATCCTAAAAGCTCAAATGCAGAAGCTGCTGAAACAAAACCCTTCCGCCGAAACTCAAGTTGCTGAGGCTACTCCTGAGACTGAAGAACCAAAGGTAGAAAATGACGCTGGTGGTATTGCAGAAGGAGATAGAGAAGAAGAAGAAGCAGATATGCAAAGACAATTAGATACCTTTTTAAGACGGCAAAAAGTATTATTTAAAAAAGGTGAGGTTGAAGTAGAATTTGGTTTGAGCTATGCGCAAGACATAGCCCGTACAGCTTGTTTTAATTCACAACCAGGAACAACCTTTTGTTCTGGAGGAAAAACACAAATTAGCCCCAAGTTAATTTCCCGATCTGTCGACTCCAGAATGAGTATTAGCTATGGTATCATTGATGACTTGGCTCTAAGCCTTTCAGTTCCCTTTAGTTATAACGAGCAAGAAGCGGACATTGCTCCTTTTTCTCCAGCTAAAGGTAGAAACCAGGTGAAGCATGATAATTTTATAGGATTGGGAGATATTAGTGGATCACTTAGATATACAGCCTACCATGAAACTGGATCATACCCAGGTATTACCGTCAACCTAAATGCCAAAGCTCCAACGGGCAAAGAGGAAAAAAGACTAGGCTCCGGTTTTTGGAGTATTGGAGCAGGCATGTCTCTGACCAAAACAATCGATCCAGTGGTTTTCTTCGGATCAATCGGCTATACCTCTACATTACCTGCACGTGGCGTTGATCTTGGTGATCAAATTTCATATACACTTGGGGGCGGTTTTTCTTTGAATAATCGAGTGAGTGTTGCATTAGCATTAAGCGGCACGACCATGTTACGAAATGAAATCAATGGAAAAGAAATACCCGGCTCAGCACAGGATATTAGCTCACTTCAGTTTAGTTCGACTATCAAATTAACTAAGGCTTTGTTTGTGGAGCCTTTTGTAGCATTTGGACTTACCGATGAAGCGAACGATTTTATTTTTGGCATAAATGTTCCCTATCGATTTGAGGACAAGTATCCTCTTCCGTTTTTTTAGGTTACTGATCCACCGCGTAATATGAGAGTGAGCTATAGAACTTTTTTAACAAAATATCAATCAATTGTTAAGGCTATACCGTTGCCTTCAATTATTTCAAAAATTTTCCTTGTTGGCACAGAAGGATACTCCTCAACCAGTCCAGACGGCCAACTAACTCTCAAGTTGTAATCGGGATCAGGACCAAGACCTAAACCAAACGTTGGCCAAGGGCTTTCTGATGAAGCAAAACTACTGCCTGCCCGGACTTCTCTAACTTGAAGAGCAGTCGGGCTGGTAGATGAGAACAATTCAATTCGAGTCCCAATTCCCATGCTGTTGCTCATTGTTCCAACCGGCTTAACCGTAATCCAATTATTATTGTTGCCTTTATTTTGAAGTAATAATGGCTGGCCAATGGGAATATCAAAACTGAAGTTATAAAAAGCTGGCAGAGTTATTTGAAAAGCTGTCCGGACAACAACTATATCCGGAAATCCATCCACATTAAAATCACCTTGTGCCACACCAGTTGTATAGTCTTCACTTAGGTCGATATATGCTGCTTCAAAATCTCGAACAAACCTGTTCTCACCTTCATTTCTAAAAAACTCCCCCGGACTAGCATCAGAGCCTCTAACGTTAAAAGGTGGCAATGATCCTGTCTTGAATAAATCCAAATCCCCATCATTATCAAAATCGGCAGCACTAGTTCCCCATGAAAAGGGGGTTTCGGCTAAATTTTTCTCGGTAACATTCGTAAAGGTACCATCTCCATTGTTATGCATTAGGGCATGGATGGCCATAAAATTTGATGCTGTCCCTGAACTTGTGGAAAAAAAATCAATGTGACCATCGTTATCAAAATCACCAAAAGCTAGTCCCATCCAAAAGCCTGATATTTCAAGTCCTGCCTCTTTGCTCACATCTGTAAACGTATTATCTCCATTGTTTTGATACAAGTTGAAAGGTGTAGCTCGAAGCACTGCATTACCGTATACCTTTCCCATTTGATCCACTTTGAAAGCATTACAGTTTGCCACAAAAATATCAGGTAAATTATCTAAATTATAATCACTAAATACAACTGCGCATGCTCCATCACTTATAAGGCGGCCGGTTGCCTCATCTACATAAAGCCCTGTTACTCCAGCAGATTGCGAAATATCAGTAAATGTTAAATCACCATTATTAAGATAAAGCCTATTAGGAAATGACCGACCTCTTGACCCAAAACCGCGGACATAAGGAATATGCCCGGGACTCGAAATAAACAAATCCAGATAACCATCATTATTGATATCAGCCATGGCAGCGCTCCATTCGGTACCTCCAAAAGGCTTAATCCCTGATCTGAAAATAATATTTAGAAAAGTTCCATCACCCTGGTTGTGTAATAGCTTACTAAAGCTCTTATAGAAAGGATGAACTACATTCCCTTCCCCAGAAACAAAAATATCCGGATATCCATCGTTATCTATATCGCCAACAACCACACCAGAATTACCTCCACCTCTGGCAATTCCTGCCTCCCAACTGACATTAGTGAATGTGCCATCACCATTATTTTTAAATAATCCATTTTGAGAAACCCCTGGGGTTAACTTTAAAAAACTGCCGCCACCCGTTAAAAAAAGATCTAAGTCCCCATCCTGATCATAATCTAGCCATGCGGCTCCGCCTAACCCCTCGCCGCCGGCGCGAGTGAAGTCCAATAAAAATGATTTGTCTTCGAAGCGCATCTCTTCTTCGTTAATGGGTTGACTAAATACCGGCTGGGAAAGAAGCAAAATAACGTAACACCAATCAGCAATCGTTTTCCTATCAGTTCTTTTGGGTTGTAAAATCATAACTGCTCTTCCTCTTTGTTAAAGTACATGGCTTTTCTGATCAAAGAACAATGAATATTCTAAAATCAGAATGAAATAGAATAACCCGCATACCCAATAGGCAGAGTATACTCATCGTCTACAAACCCATTTTTGTATCGACTTAAAGCAAAACCTAGATAAACTTTTTGTTTTTCTGTCAAAGACCATTTTGTGGTAAAAGAGACAGTGCCTTTTTGGGTGTTTGAAAGATTAAAAATATCTATGGCATCACCATCTACCGCAAAGACCCGTTCCCCAATCAACAGACCTATTCTTATATATTCCAGTAAGCCCAGCGGCATATCCTGGCCAAAATAATGGGTCCATTTGGCATCAACTGCAACTGTCTCGGCTTTTCCTTGTGATCTTAATGAATTGGAAGATTTGATTAAATAAGTGCGTAGCTGTATCCAGTCAAAACCATCATTGAATGCAAAACCGATGGTGGGAGTTAATTGGTCAACATCGAGATTCCGTCGATAAATTGAACGGGCATAACCAACATCTAGATAAAAAGACTGGCTCTGGTTCATCCATGAAAGCTGTGGCGCGAAAATAATAACATCATCGGTATAATTCCCAGGGTCATTATTATTGACTCGATAAAAATCAAGACTAGTTGTAAAAACGCCTTCTAATACGGGCGGCTTAAAATGTACTCGGCTACTAACATAATATTCTTCTTGAAAAATATCCCCGATACCGAGTTTAAAATCGATCCGGGTTCGATTGTATCCCAAGCTAATCCCGCCGTTTTCATGATCGGCATGAATATAAATACCACCCCCAAGAATATAATTTCGAAATAATGAATTCCTATAGCCTCCGCCTTCCCCTTGAATGTCTAGCTGAAATTTCCAACTATCCTCTGCACTGGCAATAGAGGTATAAATGCATATAGACAGAAAAACATGATTAATGCAACGTGGTCTCATTATTTTTCTCAAATAATGAATAAACATTGGTAATGTGTTGCGGTATGCCTATATCATTCTCCAGACCTGTTCCGCACAACTCGGCTTCTAGACGGATATTTTTTCCATTCAGCACCAGCTGGGTACATCCTTTTTCTGGGGCAATTGTTGCTTGTGTATGCACGAGTATTTTACTTAGAAACCCATTTAATTCGTGTTCAGCTGTTTGCAGCCAAGTATTCTGCTTTTCCTGCCAATATCGGTGATAATTTGAAAACAAACCTTGATTCGACCAGTGAAAAAAGTTTTCTACAAACCGTTTCGTGGGAGGTAATGGAAATAATTGCCTCGATGGTTGGTCTTGCCATGACAACGCTTTTTCTCCAAAAGGTGTTACCCCCAGGCACAGAACAAAAAGATCCAAAAACAAATCATGGCTTCCTCTACGATCATAAAAGGCTAACATTTGGTCTGTTTCAATAAACGCGACATCACTGCCAGAACTAATTTTTAAGCGAAATTGCCCATCTAAAGCCACAACAACGGTAACGATTCGAGATTCCCAATCTTGATTATTTATTCTGAATCGATAATACAGCTGCTTGCCAACGGGTAAGTGCAGGGCTGCTTTTAAAAACAGATTAGGCGCTGGAAAACTCACCCTCTGGTTTTCTACTGGACGACTAAAGAACTTGAAAAGCCTTGTTGCCGATTTATCAACAGTAGTAATCTGTGTTAAATGAAATGGCACTGTTGGGCTATTCAAGCTTGCACCTTTCTGAATATGTAGATGTAGATGAGGCTGTGGAGAACGTCCGGAATTTCCGCAACAACCAATAATTTGTCCTGGTTCAACACGCTGGCCTTCAATAACTTCAAGTGAATATTGTTTTAAGTGACAAAGTAGAACGTAACATTGGTTATATAAACTGATTAGCACAAAATTTCCCCAGTTTTGCTGGGTATTTATCTCTCCTGGTATATTATCAATTTGATTGGAAATACAACGAACTACTGTTCCAAACACTGGTGAGACAACTGGAACGCCAAAGCAATAATAATCCTCCTGTTTCGCGCCAGAGTTTCGGAAGCTTCGTTCTTCATGAATAATAATAAAATCTAGTGCATGCTGCCATGGCGGGTGATGTGTATGCCTGCCATTAAACCCTTGATAAACGGTCCATTCGCCAAAAAAAGGCGCGTAAACTGGAATACTGTTATATTGACCTCCGCGTACCTGCTCCAGCCTAGAACGCTCCAAAGATGCTTCTGGTAAATCAGGTCTATCCAACAGCAAAAATGGTGGCGTGCTGGTAACACGTTTATTGAGCGCAGTAAGTAATGTTAGCGTAATCAGTAAGAAAGGCAGTGCCATAACAGGTAAATCATAAATCGACAGGTAGGCCTGTAATGAAGTCGTGAGCACGGCTGCAAATGCAGCCCCCAGCATTGCACATAAAAAACTTCTTACTCCTGGAACCATAAAAATACCGCCAAGAGACATAGCGGTTAAGGTGAAATTAAAGCCCGCCCAATCTGTTAATGTTGAAAAAGGTAAGCCTGACAAATTGTAATAAAGCGTATGCCCCACAATATATCCGCTTATTGCAAGAAAAGCCAAGTAACGGGAAACCAAAAATATACCTGTAAAAAAAATCAGGCCGAGTACAACATGCGGTATAAAAAAAATGGATGATAGCGACAGCAAAAAGTGATCTGCTACGCCATTAAAAATTGAATCGGGCGGTATATCATAAGGTAAGTTTTCATGAAGACCGCCATATCCTTGTGCAGCAAAAATCATTGAAAATGCAACCAGTACAAAAGGCGAACTGAGCGCTGGCAGCCTTTCAAAACGCCATAGCGCATCAGCAATAGCGACTGTAACAAAAACAGTGAGGATGGCAGCCAAACATATTAACAGCATCAATCGTTCATCCAGCTTGTAGGTTGACCCTAAAGCTAAGCCAACCAACAAGCTATTGTAAGTATACAAACTGCTTTGAGCATCCGTAAACTGCATAACTCTTGCAGTTATGGCACCTGTCACTGCTGCCATTAAGCCAGCAAGGCCAGTATTTGGAAACCATAAACTAGCCAGTAAGAAAACAGACCCTATTCGTGCATCTGGAATAAACAAGATAGCTGCATAACTACGCAAAAGCCCCTTGATATCAAGAAATAGCCATTCTAAATCAGCATATCCTCGCCAACCTTCAAACTGTTTAGTCAAGCTTGAAATTTCCATTTAAATGCTCTGGTAATGATTCAAGCTGATTCATAAAAGATAAATTCTCAGCTTGTCGAATAACTGAAACTTGACCTTCTTCATTGATCATAACTATATTTGGACGATACTCAATAAATTGCAGCCACTGGGTGTTATTATAAGCGCCTACTGGACTGATAATTAATTGATCTCCAACTTGTAATGGTGGAATCATGATACTCTGCCGAACCACATCAATATTCATGCAGAGAGGACCATAAAGAACCGTGTCTTCAGCAAAACCATCCAACGGTCGAGTTGGCTGAACTCGATGGTGATACCAAAATGCAGTAAACAACAAATTGACACCTGCATCTAAAACCGCAGCTGGTTTACCATTAGGCAATCGTCGCGTTGAAACAACTGAAGAAACAAGCACTTCTGCATCATCAATAATAGCTCGTCCACTTTCAATTATAAGGGTTGGCTGCGGCTTGTTTTGTGCTCGTCTTTTGACGGTTTCTCTCAAAAGAGTCGTACAAATAGCATCCGCATATTGGTCTATACTGGGTGTCGTCTGTTCAGTTGAAACATATACGCCTTGCAGATCTATACGAGAAGCAAAACCACCACCAATATCGAGACTATCTATAATGCAGCCAGTCTGTTGTTCTGCTGATTCCATAAACTCGCACATAATCTTTACTTGTGCTGAATAAGCATTGGGTTCAAGAATAAATGTCCCAATATGACTATGCAGACCGGTTAATTTCAACCATTGGCTATTACTGATTCGCCTCGCTGCATCAATGGCTTGGCCAGACTCAACATTAAAACCAAAACGACTCCATGGCTCAGCAAAACCAGTATCAAAATTTAATCGTAACGTTACTGGAACCAGTTTATTTGCTATTCGCGCCACATCTTCTAACAAGTAAAGCTCATCCATGTTGTCGATATGAATACGTGCGCCTTCTTCAACACAAAGAGCCAAAGTATCTTTACTCTTGTGTGGGCCATTAAACAAGATGCGATTACCTGGCACCCCGAGTGCCCGGGCTTTTTCATATTCAAAAAGAGAAACCACCTCTGCCCAGGAGCCTTCTTGATGAAGAGTGGCGCAGACAGCATTCAAGTAATTGGTTTTATAAGACCAGCCAAATACTATCGGTTGGTAACGAGTTTCAAAAGCTTGTTTTAAACGACGAATATTTGAGCGTAATTGTTTCTCTGAGAGAACAAAAAGAGGGGAGCCGAATTGACTTACTAAATCCTTAACAGGAATTTCTTCAATTTCTTCAATATATTCTTTCGCTGGTACTCTACCAAATTTATTTAAAATTCCTTCTCTATGAGGCGTGATTGTTGGTTTTATCCAATTCTTTTTGACTGACATTATATTTATTATTTTTCATTGATGTTTTTTTCATTTCGCTGACCCCAAATTGTCATACTTTCATATTCAGAACGGTCTATCACTGTGTCCTGTGAATAGCGAATATAGTATTTTCCAATCTCTGGGCTTTGACTTTCAATCACTTCCTTCTGAATCATTTTAACTAACATCCAAGGCAGGTTGCAACCGGCGGCGGCTGAGAGATAAATCCAGGCAGGGAAGCGCGGGTTAATTTCAATAAGATTATAAATCCCTTGAGGTGTTCTTAATATTTCAACTTCCAGTGGGCCAACCCATCGCAGTTCCTCTACTAATTGCTTTGCTGTATTTAACAAAACCTCATCGTGAATAGTCACTCCGGCCCAAGCCTTACCTTTGTCAGTAACAGCCCGCTTTCGCATCATCACTGAACCATGCAGCAAGCCCTTTCCATCGCCAATGCCAGTAAGATTAAATTCCTCACCACCGATATATCTTTGCACCAATATAGGTAAGCCCCATTCAGCGGAAATCTTGCGAAACAAGGCGGCTCCTTCATCTGCATTGAACGCAATGCCGGCATCATAGTAAATCCCTTTAACAACCAATGGGTATTGCCAGCCTTTTTGATGACAAGTATAGAAAAAACCAGGATGAGAAATTTGAGTTATCTCCGGAGATTTAACCCCGGCTTGTCTCGATAGTTCAGGCAGTCGATTCTTGTCTCTTCTATTTAGTTGCTCGGCATCAGGTATCAATAATGCAATCCCCATTTGTTTAAGGTGCTTGCGAAGTCTAATCAAATTAGGTAACTCAGCATCCAAACAAGGTATTAGAATATCAAATGGTTCTTTGTGATAAATTTCTTGCAGGCGTTCTAATAACGCCTGATCCCCACTTGAGGGGTAGGGCAACAAATATGCCGAATCGATAATTTCATTCAGATATAGCCCGGAATCCATTACATCATAACTTAAGCCAATAATATTTCCATTAAACTCCAATGACTCCCGAATACAACGGGCAACTGCTAAACCAGAACTCGGATTATCTGGTTTTGCATTAAGGCCGGTTATTGCTATGCGAACACTAGATGACGAAAAGTCCACAATAATTTTAAAGCACGTATTGCCTTATTTGATCCAAAAACTCCACAACATTCCGCTCAATAACTTGTACCTCACCATCAAATTCACGCATGATTTGAGCATGTAATGCATTCAGATTACTATTTTTCTGAAGCTGTTTAATCAACCAAAAACCAGTATCATTGACAGTATAACTTTTGCCTGTTACTGGATCGAAAACAAAGCCGCTATCACTTAATGCTAATCGTTTAAAAACATCTGTATCAAAAGTAAAATCATAGGTTGATAGTTGCCCCATTTTTAACCCCTTGCTTTTTTACGAAAATAAAAAAATTATTAGAATTGGTTTAGATACGAACCACATACTTGATAAGCCTATGGACATGTATTATCAATATTGTCAAAAATATCAGAAACAGTATCAATAAAACCAATACCCCCACCATCGGTCATCTGATAAAAAATCACATTAGGCATAATAACTGCCGTATGCCCACCAAACCCTGACATAACAGGTATTTGGGTGTCGACTCCACATTCTCTCATTGACGTTTTTACCCCGGCATGATAACGCCAAAAACCGTTATCATAATTAAAATCTCTAAGACCAGCAGACAATCCCCGGGGACTCCCACTCAAGATATCATTCAAGATTTCGTCAGCCACAAGCCCGCTAGCTTCTGCTTCTCCACTTGTTAGCCATTTACTGAATCGTGCAATATCGTTGGCTTTAGCAGACATTCCATAGCCTCCCCACGCATTTCCTTCTGTTGTACGTCGAATACCTCGGATTGTGTCACTTAAGCCAATTTCATCATAAACAGGAATCACAATATCATCAAAACCATCCGCTCCTTTACCCAGCATATCGACTGCAATTTGCGTCAATGCATAACTAATCAGCTCGTGGTCTGAAGTATGCGATACCATTCGAGTTCCAGGTGTAATTTTTCGCGGCAGCCTATCACAGGCAAAAGCCGCTCTTTGAGCGCGTGATTCTTGTTTAAAAAACTGTCTTTTCATGATGAAACCATGCTCATCAAATTGAAACCATGGTTGGATATAATTCCCAGTTGCCATATCCAACGCATTTTCTATAGAAACATCACTCCAGTTTCCCGAGCTAACACACTCTGGTACACGCGATGCAATTGATTCATCCTTAAAACCAGGCCATAATTTCTCGGCTCTCATCACCGCGAGAGAACTAAAAATTGACTTGGTAAAGGAATACAGACTCGTTGTCATTTCAGAACAAAAAGGATGTTTCCCAAATCGCGTATTACATCCATCAACATAATTGATACCGTTTACAATGACTCCGTACATATGTAAATCGGCGGCTTTAATTTTAGGATGATAATTCCTTAAGTTGACGCCAGGATAATCAAGTGCAAGCTGCGTTAAAGGTTTAGTCGGTAAATGATTGGCAACTTCCTTTTTCCAGTTACTGATAATCTGTGCTTTATTTAAAACTTGATATGGATTATAAGAAGCATTCAAAGTCCCATACATATCAAATCCATAAAATTTACAGGTTTCTGCTATGGTTTGAATGTGAATATTTGAAATATTTCCTGCATCATCAAAAAGAAAAGAAGCCAGACCATTATGTTCACAATTTGCATTGCGTTGCCCTAAAGTAAAAGGAAAAGCTGCTCTGGTCATTCCCTCATCACCTTTTTCATCCCATACAGCACCAGTTCCAACAGCAATACTCCATGCTTCATCAGCATAGACGGCGTGCATTCCACGACGATCAACAGGGATCAGTTCATTTCCTTGCTGGACAAATTCAACTTCAAACTTTGGCCACTGAGTAGCATTAGCAGGCATGTTTCCTAGCCATCCATATAACCGTTTAAACGTAGGATCCCCTTGGATTTTTAATTTTCCTTCAAAGGTATTAACGGTTTTGTTTCTGTTTTGTGGCAAAAAAGCAGCGGTACTAAACTTGAGATCTTGTGAACCATTCAAGTAAGAAGCGGTGGCTTCATATCGAACTAATCCACCAGGTATTGATTCAATCACTATGTTATCAAAAAAACAATTGTCACTATTGTGATCGCCTGCCGCTTTAAGGGTTAACTTTAAATATGGATTATTATCAAAAGCAGCAGAGTTAAAAACCATCTTTTGTACAACAACGCCATTTGCCTCATTTTTTCCTAATTGACCAACGGTTATTCCCTCCGCTTCCGCAACACACAGCTCTCCCTTTTCCAAGGAAATAGCCATCATATCCAGGGAAATAACTATTCCTGAAATACCTGTAGTATCAATGCTTATTGAAGCAGAATCCATATTCCTGATGTTGAACATCAAGCTACCCGCCTTATTGACAACTTTGCTTGAACCATCCGAGTCATTGCTAACCCAGCCATCAAAATCCCCATCCTGGAAATCATCAAAAAAAACAGTTTCAGCAATAATTCCTGATGAAAACAGAAAGAGAATCAAAAATTTGAACGCAATTTTAAACTGCTTATTCATTGAGGTTCTCCAAAATGCTTATTAATAAACCATATGCCATGGCCCTGCATTGCATTTAAAAACTACTTATCTAGTAAAAAGAAAGACAATACTTTGCGTGAATTGATAATCTGTTGTTATGCGACAAAAAAATTTATAGTCAAACAAGCTACAACGGGGAAAACTACATATAGAACAACAGCATATCCGTCAACATCTAAAACAACACAAAGTGTGTGCTAATGCTTACCGACTACTAAGCCTAATATGACTCTAACATAGAAGCTATTTCTTTTCACATAATTTATGTCAAAATCATACGGGCATTAAAACAATAGCGTTCATGTTTCATAACCATCGAGAATTGTTCTAATATATTGAGCCTCTGTGTAAGCACGTTCTCGCATCCAAAAAAACCTAGGCATTTAAAAAAACACAGCCAGATTCTTTTTGATGTCACAATATAGATAATAAAGCATATCTGGAGATAAATTCCCTTGAACTTCCAACGCTCTTGCCACCATTTTACCAACGCTTTTCCTGTATGGGTCGTGGGAGGCTCAATTGTGGCCATGATATTTCCACCGGCGTTGACCTGGTTTCATGGTCCTTGGATAACTTATGGCTTGGGTGTGATTATGCTTGGCATGGGTCTGACATTAACAATGGCAGATTTTAAACGTATTTTGATATACCCAAAATGGATTCTAACCGGTATTGCTTTACAATACACCATTATGCCTTTCGCAGGGCTGGCGCTGGCAAGTTTTTTTGAACTGCCAAAGATGCTGGCAGTTGGCTTAATCTTGGTTGCCTCATGTCCAGGCGGAACTGCTTCTAACGTGATTGCCTTTGTTGCCAAAGCTAATGTTGCCTTGTCGGTCAGCATGACGGCTTTATCCACTATTATGGCGATCTTTATGACACCACTGCTGACCGATTACCTAGTTGGCAGTCGTCTTGACGTTGATGCCTGGCAATTATTTCTGGGTACGGTCAAGGTAGTACTGGTTCCCGTGTTACTGGGCGTAGGCCTTAATACCTGGTTCAGCCGAATAACCCAAAAAATAGTGCCCATTGCACCTCCTGTTGCTGTGATTGTTATTGCCCTGATTGTTGGTAGTATACTATCTACGATCAAGAATACCCGGCTTTGCCCTCAATAATCTGAAACTTTTCAGTCAACAATGCACGCAAAGGAGCATGATGCTCATCGAGGTTGTCGAAGAAGTGTGTACAAGCTTGTTTAA
>Ga0256839_1001537_pt1 | contig 27836 bp, 24 predicted proteins | sample 354166metaG_FD_185968 | JGI IMG/M metagenome (GOLD analysis project Ga0256839, IMG submission 185968) | Hydrothermal vent microbial communities from Mid Atlantic Ridge, Atlantic Ocean - 354-166 | ecosystem: Environmental > Aquatic > Marine > Hydrothermal vents | place: Atlantic Ocean: Mid... | reverse complement strand
TGGCTTTCCATTTCCTGGCCCTGGTTTGATTGCTGACCAGATATGTGGGTTATGGCAGGTGGGGCAGGAGAGAATGCCTGCGTCAACCTTGTGCCCTTTTTCATCATACACGGGAGCGTAGAAGTCCTGTCCCGGGTGGTTTTGCTCGGTGATGGTGATATCGCGGGGGTGCGTGAATTCGGTGACTATTTTGTTTTTGGCAATGCCGCTTTCTGAATGACAGCTGAGGCAGACCTGTTCTTGTGGCAGATCACTTCCCGTTCCAAGTTTTCTGGCCCATAGCAGATAGCCTCCTGCTGTAGAACCGTGTGGTTCATGACAGGCGCTACAAACGCCGCTTTGTTTTACAGTTTGTCCTAAACTGTTTTGCTGTTGAGGCGCAGTAACTGACATATCATGATCAGTGCCAACCACGTATTTCTTGCGGGTATGGCAGGCGGCACAAAGCCCTGAGTCCGGAAGATTTGATTTACGCAGGAAGCTGTTCCCGCCGTTTCCTTCAATATTTTTATTATTGCCTTTGGCCCATAGTTCAGGATCCCATCGGTGGACATTGTGACAGGTGGAGCATGTGATATCGCCGTCTTGTGAACGTTTTCCATCAGCTTTGAACAATGGTAACTCGATATTTGTCCCATCTTTTCTGGAATGCTCGTAAAAAGCACTGGTTTCCCGCCTCAGGGTAGGGCGAGCATCTGAAATGGCTTTATTCATTGGATGACTGGGTTCTTCAATGATTTTTTTGGAACCGCTTTTTCGTCTTGCGTGACAACCTTTGCATAGTGCTTCGTTACGGTTTTCTCCCGAGCCGACCCCACGCGCCCATAAAAGGCTGCCGAAGGCGTTGTGCACGGCATGACATGGACCACATACGCCGGATTCTTTGACCGTTTCGCCACTAAGATTTTTTGCTCGGGCGGCAGTTACATTCATGTCATGATCTGTGCCGACAACCAATGCATTCTCTTTGTGACAAGCGGCACATAGCGTTGCTGAATCATCATTGGGTCTGCGCAGGAAGCTGTTGAATCGATCCCCTTCGATTTTTCGTTTTCCAGGCCCCTTGTCTACTCCGGCTTGCCAGCGGTGTACGTCATGGCAAGTAGCGCATGAAACGGTTCCTTTCTGGCTCCGATCTCCATTTTTTGCAAACAAGGGTAAACCGCTTTCCTTCGCAATGGCCTTCGACGGTTTGACACCTAATGGGTGGCTGTTTTCGCCGGTTGTCTTTTCCTCTGCCTCCCGTCCCTTGGCGTGGCATGAGGTGCATAGACGTTCGATAACGTCATCACCTTGTTTGGTACTTCTTGCCCATAGTTTTTCGGCCTTGGCATTGTGTGGTGTATGGCAAGCTCCGCATACCCCCGATTCTTCAATGGTTTGTCCTTTGCTGTTTTTTGAGTGAGGCTCCATCAAGCCCATATCATGTTTGCTGTCGAGTATTGACCATTTACCGAAATGACATGTCTTGCATAGCTTCCCGTCGGGGGTGCTGGCCTTTCTCAGGAAGCTGTTGTTGACGTCACCATTTTTTGTATTTGCGCCGCGGTCTTCGTTGTTTGGTGACCAGCGGTGCGGATCGTGACAGGATGCACATGATATTTTTCCATCCGGACTCTTTTTTCCCTTGTCAGTAAAGAGCGGTAGCGCTACTCCTTCCTGTTTTATTCGCTGAGGTATGATCCCTACGGGATGGCTGAATTCTCCGGTGAGTTTATCCTCCCCAATCTGGCCTTTTGTGTGGCATGACAAGCATATTCCTTCCATAGTGGCGTCGGCCCCTTTCCTTGCCCACATTTTGGGGCCATAACCCTTGTGCATGAAGTGGCAACTTCTGCAGGTTCCTTTTTCTGAAGCTTTTTCCCCTTCTGCATTTTCATTTTCAGGGAAATGTTTGGCAATGTCGTGTTTGGTATCATAAATTGATTCTTTGGAAGTATGGCAGGTTAAACACATCTGATCTCCTTTATTATGGGTGGTCAGGAGGTGGTTGCTCCGTGTGCCGTTGTGTGGTGAGTGGCAAGTGCGGCAGTTTACGGTGTCACCCTTGCCCAAATAGGGTTTTTCTCCGTTGTCCCATTTTTCCGGCAGCTCCGCCTCCTCAGGAAGCTTGACAGCTACAGGATGGGAAAAATGCCGCAGCCGATCTTTGCTGCTGATATCCGGCGAGACTGTATGGCAGGCTTCACATAACATGGAGTGTGTCAAGCTGCCTTTTCCCTCGTTGGGTATTACCAGGAAATGTTCCGCAGTGCTGCCATGGGGGGTATGACAGGACTCACAAATAACCGTATTTTTTTCTCCGGCCTTTCCTCCAGCTTGCAGGATTTTTTGAGGAAAATCAGGAAACTCTACGTCAACCGGATGTGAGCCTTCGTCGGGACCTTTATCCTTTCCTTGATGACATTTGCGGCACATGGACGAGTTGATATTGGGTTCACGCAAGAAGATGGCGGTGGCCATATCGGTTCGTCCCTCGACACCATGAGCCGAGTGGCAAGTGTAGCACTGAATATTGCCGTTTTTATCCAGCGGATAATTTTCCGGCACAGTTATCTTGTCGGACGGTTTTTTCCCCGTTTTATGGCGAGAGGTTTCCCATACTTTCCAGCGGGAGTCTGCAATTGACCCGTCATGGCAGCTGTAGCACATCATTTCATCAGCAGCTTGTTTTGTCTTGGGGTAGTCGATTAGCAGGTTGCTGGTCTTTTCGCTCTTGAACTCATCCATCCACCTGATGTGACACATGGAGCACTCTCTGGAGGAGTTTGGAGTAAGTTCTTCTGAGGCAGCAAACAGATCGGTTGTGATAATCGGCAGTAATAACAGCAGAAGCACCAGCGACTGGGAAGGTTGCCTGTTCATCTGTTGATCTCGAATATGGCAATCCGGTTGGCAAACATCTCTACCACATAAAGTCGATCATGTTGGTCAAAGAACAACCTGGCAGGCGTTGTAAAATAGTGAATTGTTTTGTCGGAATTGCTTAATACAGACAGGAACCGGCCCTTCTCCTCAAAAATCTGTACTACGCCCAGATAGGAGTCGGAGACAAACAACTCTCCTTTGGAGTTGATTGCCACTCCTTTGGGGCGGAAAAACTCTCCTTTTTGAATGCCCCATTTTCCAACGTCATACTTGAATGCCCAGTTATTTTCCGGGTGGATGGTTCTGACGGTCGTATTAACCACATCTACTACGAAGACCACCCCTTTTTTATTAATTGCGATAGAGAATGGCCATCGTAACTCACCTTCTCCCATGCCCATTTTCCCTATGGACTTGATTAAGGAGTTTTTTTTGAGATTATAAATCAATATTCTGTGATTGTTATTGTCAACGATATAGAGAATGCTTCTTTTGCCGTCAACTGCCACGTCAACGGGCTCTGTGGGGGTTCCTTTTTTTCCTTCAGGCAAGTTGATTTGCTTCAGGTGCTTTCCGCTGGAAGAAAACAGTTGGATTCGCCCGTTTCCTGTATCGGTGACATAAAGAAGACCATTGGGATCCATAGCCATGCCTAACGGTCTGTCGAGATGTGCTGAGCCAAAATTATAAAGGAACTTGCCGGTTTTTGAGAAAACGGCAACCCGGTTTACTGCACCATCAAGTACAAAAATCCTCCCATCGTCGGCTACCAGGACGGAGCTGGGCTGACGAAGTCTGGATTTTCCCTCTTTCCCCCCGATTGTTGCTACAAGCTTGATTGGGGAAAGCTCTTTGCTGGTGAATGCAACAGAGTATTTTGGCAAGAGAAAAACAGTAGAAAAAAAGAGCAGAAAACAAATAATCTCTTTATAAAAAAATGTCCGGTTTTGATTGGTGGATATGGGTTTCCGTATGCTTGGGGATATGCTCAAATCTTATTCTCCAATCTGAAATTCCCGGATATCTTTTTCATCATGGCAGCCGAGACAGAGATGGGAATCTTTTTTGCTTATTCTGAGACGCTTGTGGGCGTCCGCACCGACATCAGCCTTGTGTTGGCGCTGTACTCCCAGTTCATGTGGATTATGGCAGGTTCCACAAAAAATATTGCCGGTGACCAGCTCCATAGGCAGGATGCTTTCCTTGGTGCGCTGGTCGATTCTGGCCAGCATTTTTTCATTGGGTCTGTCGCCGTGGTAGACCGGACTGCCATCATCTTTATATCCGGTTACACACCCGTACGCATAGGCATCATCTGTGTGGCAACGAAGGCAGAGCATATCGAGTTTTTTATACTCAAAAGTTACATCGGCAATGCTCTTGGCTTTTCTCCGATCCGGAAGTTTGGCGTGACAGTAGGTGCAAACGTCGGTCATGAGCTCACCCTCATCATTGATCTGATCGTGAGGGTTGTGCTTGTCTTTATATTCTGATTTGTTATGGCAATTATAGCAAAGATCAGTGCGCTTTTTGTAGGGGGCACCGCGATGAAACAGTGGGTTGTCAACCCTACGATAATACTCATCGCTGAGACACTGGTATTTGATGGTATGACAGACCCTGCAGGTTATTCTTCCCTGAGGATCCTGTTCTAATGCCATCTTGAAATCATCCGGCATCCTTTCTACCATCTGCTGCGGTGGAACCATGCCGCTGGCGTGAATGTATTTATCTTTTGAAATGGTAGCGTGACAGCGGTTGCACAGGTTGATTATGTCGCCGCCGAGAAGAAGGGCGAGGGGCTCTCCAGGTTGGGGGATTTTCTCATGACACTGCAGGCAGGCATCCGGGGAGTCAGACCAGTGGGGGTTTTCGTATGACTGGTAATCTTCTTTTGCCCACGCAGCAGACGAGAGAAACACTAATAACAGAACAGATCTCCATAGCGGGATTTTGTTGCTCATCTGTTTTTACCGTCTTTTCCCCAAGCAATGAAATAACCATTCAGGGTACCCATATAAAGGTTATTTCCTGACAGAGCCGGTGAGGCATGAAAGCCGTCTCCCGAGACAATCTCTTTCCAGAGAATTATTCCTTTGTCGAGATCCAGCGCGTATATCTCACCGTCTTCGTTTCCAACGTAGCCGATACCTTGTCGCGAAATGACCATGGTTGAACTGATGGTACCACGCAGATCCAGCGACCAGAGTTTCTGTCCGTCTTTTCCCTTGAATGCGGTAAAGATTCCATCTTTGCTGCCAACATAGATATTTCCCCTGTATGGGACAGGGGTGGAATAAATCCATTCGTCCAGCAGGGACTTCCACTGGAGCTTGCCGGTTTTGGCATTAATTGCGTAGAGATACCGGTCATAGCCTCCGATATAGACCAGTCCGTTCATTACAGCAGGCGAAGAGTAGACGGCGGAATCGGTAGCATATTGCCATAGAACCTTGCTCCCGGCGGTATCGAGGGCGTATAGAGTATGTGCTTTTTCCGCAACATAAAGCGTATTTCCGGTGACCGCTGGAGTAGAATAAATGCCGCTTGCCGTGGCTTTGCTGGGGAGTCTGGTTTTCCAGAGTATTGTGCCGTCCTTTGCCCGGGCGGCATAGATGTTCATGTCGTGAGAGGCAAAATAGACGATGCCGCGATCAATAACGGGTGAAGCGGTGATTTTTCCATCGGTATCAATTTTCCAGAGCACTTCGCCATTTCTGGTGTCCAGACAAAACAGTGTGCCTCCCTTGGAGCCGATGTAGAGTTTTTCTTTTATAACGGCTGGGGAGGAATTGATCTCGGTATCGGTTTCGAATGTCCAAACCGGCTGCCCAGTAGCAGTTTCAAGTGCAAATACCCGGCCGGGCAAGGAGGCAAAATAGACATATTTGCCAGATACGGCGGCGGAGGAGTAGATAGCACCTTCGGCATCGAAGCTCCATAGCTGTTTGAGGGGGGGGGAGAGTTCTGACTTTGCAATTGCACTATGTGCGGGGTCGCCGAGGAACATTGGCCAATCGGGGGGTTCTCCGGCTGAAGTTTCAACCGCTGTTAACGCCAGGAGCAGCAATAACAGTATTTTTCGGCAGGATTTGCTAGTTGTCACTTTCATCCATTTTTCTGTTGTAACCCACTACTGAATATTACCTTATTTGCCGCAATATTACAGGGGTTTATTATGACTATGATCAGGATAAAATGCTTTTTCAAATCGAGGCCGTGCAAAAAATCAATATACCGGTGTTTTACATGTCATGACAGTTCCTGCAAATCTCGATTGCTCCTCGCCTTAGCCGCTTATAGCCGTCAGCACCTTTGTCAGCTTCCGGGCGGTATTGAATACCGCGCTCATGGGGGTTATGGCAGGTTGCACAAAAGATCCGTCCGGTTTCCGGCTCAAGGGGCAGGATGATGCCTTGTTTTTGGGCAACGCGCTCCATTCGCTGTTTGATTTTTTCCGGGGGGATGAGCAGGTGATCCGGGCCTTCACCTTCTTTGTTACCCGCCCAGATCCCACCAGGGTGAGGTCGCCACGGGTGGCAACCTGTACAGAGCTTTTTCAGGTCTTCCGCCAGATTAAAGCTTACATCGTCGATACTGCGCACTTTATGTCTGTCAGGGTAGATGTTGTGGCAGTAGAAACACTGTTTGGTTCTCAGTTCACCTTCGTCCGTGATCTGATCGTGAGGATTGTAGCGCTCATACATTTTGGGGTCATGGCAGTTGTAACAGAGTTTGGTACGGGTAAGATATGGCCCACCACGGAAGAAAAGGGGGTTTGTTTTTTTCTTTGCAAAGCTCTTTTCATCACACTGTATGGGAAGATCATGACATGTAATACAGCTTACCTTGTTATCTTGCAGGGAGTTTCTGAAGTTATCCGGCATGCGTTGCATAAAGTTATCGTCTGGAACCATACCGACGGGGTGGATGAATGCTTCTACCAGTTCCTGCTCATGGCAGTTGGTACACAGGCGATTTGGATCTTTTTCGCGTAGCTGTACCGGTTTTGGTGCATCTGCGCTGGTATGGCAGGCAATACAACCATTTTTTTGCCAGTGAGGGTTGGGGATCTCGTCTTCGCTGATTTCACCTTCGTTGAGCAGGCTGATAATTTGTTCGGGGTGTTCAAGGAGTTGCAGTTGTTTTTGTGTTAACGGGAGGTTCTTTTGGGGCCTGTCCTGATTTGTGTCAGTGCTTGCCGGAGAAGAAGGTTCCGGTACGGAGGAACATGATACCAGAGCGAGGAAAAAAACAAATAACTGCAAATAGACCATCACTGCATCCCGTCTCCGTAATTTTCTTCCTAACGCAACAGCGTTACGACACCATCTTCAGTTACCGCTACCAGGCCATGGCTGGATATGGCCAGAGGGGCTTTAATTGGACCAGAGAGGTTTTTTTGCCACAACCGGCGCTGATTCTGCAGGTCAATTGCAAACAACTCTCCATCTGTAGCGGCGATAACGCCGATTTGATTTGAGCCCACTACGAACCCATGGCCCACGCTGACACCCAGATCATCCCGCCATTTAATCTCCCCACTGGCAGCACTGAGTCCATAAAGCTTGCCGCTACGGCTGGCGACATATAACGTGCTGTTTACCATTACCGGGGTTCCCATCGGCCAGTCGTCCAGCACTGGTGTGCGCCATACAACGGCACCATTTGCGCTGTTCAGGGCGTAGATCCGGCGGTCATAGCTGCTGACGTACAGGCGTTCTCCTGCCAGCATTGCAGCTCGATATACGGACGAGCCAACATCTGTTTTCCAGGCAAATTTTCCGCTGTCGCGGTATACAGCGTAGAACTCACCGTCTTTCGTGCCGATGTAGATTTTTTCATTGTCTGCTGTAGGTGGGGAAAACAACCCGCTGTATGTATAGCCGTGAGTGAGAAAACGCCAGTGAACTTCACCGCTGGCCAGATCGATAGCATAGAGGTGAAGATCATTTGAACCGACAAAAACGGCACCTTGATCGATAATCGGGGATGAGATGATTTTCCTTTCGGTTTTTATCTGCCATTTGATCTTCCCGCCGCGCGTATCCAGCGCGGTCAGAAAGCCATCTTTGGCCCCCACCACCACGATGTTTCCCGTTATCGCGGGGGTAGTGGATATCGCTTCCCCCAGCTCCTGTTTCCAGCGAACACTCCCTGTTGCGACATTCAGGGCCCATACTCGTTTGTCATGACCAGCTACAAGGATTGTGTGACGTGTTATTGCAGGACCAGCATATACCGGGCCATCAGTTTGTGTCTGCCAGGCAATGTGGGGGCTGCGGGGTACCGGTGCAGTGCTGCGATTGGTGTGTTGTGGATTGGCCCCCGCCATAGGCCAGTCTGTTGCAGATGTCGTTCCGGACAGCGTCATTCCCAGTGCAAGCAGCAGGGCTGTGGTACAGCGGTGCAAAAAACTGTTGCCCTTCAGGTTAGCATAAGTTATTGCCACAGTATTAGATCTCCTTGAATTGGGGATTATAATCCCGGCTGCCGTTCTTGAACAGGTGTAGTAGCCGGCTTTAGTCAAACAGGTTCGGGAACTATGCCGTTTGTCGTGCAATGCCAAGCTGGTATAAAATGCCCCCGACAAAATTATGGAGAATGAATGGTGTTTGATGAAGCCGCTTCAGGAACGTCTGAAGATAGAAAAGTGGGAGAAACCGCCACCCGTAGCCCTTTTATTGCCCTGATACTGTCTGTTTGCCCCGGTTTGGGGCAGCAGTATGCCGGTTATCTGGTAAGGGGGATAATGTTCTATATCCTGCTGGTGGTGATTTCATGGCTGGCCGCTATTGCGTTTATGTACGTTGACAGTCGCATCAGCATGATTTTTCTGGCTGTTCCTTTCGTTGGTATGGCAATTATTGCCATTGATGCCTGGCGGCTTGCCGACAAACAGCCGGAGGATTATCAGTTGAAGTGGTTTAACAGGCCGGTCATTTATGCTGCCGTATTTTTGTTTCTGCTGGTTACGGTGAACCCTTTGATGGATATGCTTGTTGGCGCGAACGTTGTTCGCGCGTTCCCTGTTACTTCTTCAAGCATGGCGCCTACTGTGCTCAAGAACGACCTGCTGGTCATCAACAAGCTGGCTGAACCCGGTCGCGGTGATGTGGTGCTGCTGGATTATCGTGGTGACAATGCAAGTTCCAGGTTTTCTGATGTTGTTGATATCGAGCTGTTCAAAAGGGTTATCAACTCGCTTTTCGGAAAAGATGAAATACCCTACAAGGATGGACAACTGGTGAGGAGAATAGTTGCTGTTTCTGGTGATACAGTGGAAATTCGTAACGGAAACGTGTTTGTAAATGGCGAGAGACTGGATGAGTCTTATATCCATCCGGCTGGTTCTGGAGAAACAGCCGACGATGAAGAGGGGCCATTTGGTGAGGATTTCGGGCCGGAGACGATTCCCGAGAACAGCTTTTTTGTATTGGGAGACAATCGCAGCTTCAGTATCGACAGCCGGATTCTCGGTGCCATTCCCGGACAAAGGGTTGCCGGGAAGGTGACCAAGGTTTTCTGGTCATGGAATTTTGACGAGAATCATATTCATTGGGAAAGGACAGCTTTGCCGGTCAGATAAGTTCGTTCTCTATCGCGGTATGGCGTCATGGGGCCCCGATATAACCGGGAGTCCGTCAGCGGGCAGGTATGATTACAGGATGTAATCCGCGTTGGTTATTATGGCACAGTCCACCCCCTTGTTCTCCCCACTCCGGGAGCACGAAGCGTGTAGCGGGCTTTCCATCCAGTTCAAAGCGGTGCTCGGCAGGGCGATGTGTATGTCCGTGGATCAGTTGAAGCGTCTTGTGGGCGCGCATTGTCTTCTTTACGGTTTGCTGGTTGACATCCGTGAGTTCCGCACTTTTTTTGCCGGTAGCGGTGCGGCTCTCCTGCCGCAGCTGCCTGGCAATCTCCAGCCTCTCCTGCATTGATTTGCCGAGCAGGGATTTTTGCCATTCAGGATCATGCACCATGGTACGAAACTGCTGATAGGCCACATCGTCGGTGCAAAGCAGATCACCATGCATCAGCAGGGTGGGGGTTCCGCCAAGGTCGATAACAGCGGGGTCGTTTAATAGTTGCGCTCTGGTCATGGCCAGGAAATCATCACCCAGCAGAAAATCGCGATTGCCGTGCATGATGTAGAGTGAAACACTACTGTCAGTCAGCGCCCGCAGCGCCTTGATGAATGGCCGGTATGCCGGGAGGATAGCGTCATCTCCCAGCCACAGCTCAAAAAGATCGCCCAGAATGTAGAGAGCCGCAGCTTTGGACGCCCGTGTTTGCAGAAATTCGATAAACAGGCGACCGGTTCCGGGCTGCTCCGGGTTGAGGTGAAGATCCGATATAAACAGGATCTCCCTATTCATCAACGGTAACTTTTTCGATAATGATATCCTCGACGGGCACATCCTGATGTCCGCCACTGCTGCTGGTTTCGACCTGTTTGATCCGGTTTACCACATCCATACCATCCGTTACCTTGCCAAATACGCAGTAACCCCACCCTTGGCTGTCTTTTGCGGTGTGATCAAGAAAGCCGTTGTCGGCAACATTGATAAAAAACTGTGCGGTAGCAGAGTGGGGATCCATGGTTCGCGCCATTGCAATGGTTCCACTGAGATTGCCCAAGCCATTGTCGGCTTCATTTTTGATTGGTTCGCGGGTGGTTTTCTGGATCATGCCGGGCTCCATTCCTCCCCCCTGGATCATGAACCCATTGATGACGCGGTGAAAAATGGTGCCGTCATAAAACCCTTCGGTAGCATACTGCAGAAAATTGGCTACTGTCTCCGGTGCTTTTTCTGCATTCAGCTCCAGGGTGATTACGCCGTGATTGGTGTGTATTTTTGCCATTGCGAAAGGCTCCTTCTTAGTTGGAGGGTTGCAACGAGATTTTTTCGATGATTACCGGTTTGACCGGAACATTTTTGAGAAACGGGCCGCCAGCACCGGTGCGTACCTTGCGGATTTTGTCGACGACATCCATGCCTTTCACTACTTTGCCGAATACCGTATAACCCCAGCCGTTCTGCGTAGGCCGTGTGTGATCCAGGCGCTTGTTGTCGGCAACATTGATGAAAAACTGCGCGGTCGCCGAATGAGGGGTGTCGGTTCGCGCCATGGCAATGGTACCACGCCTGTTTTTCAGGCCATTATCCGCCTCGTTTTTGATGGGAGCATAGGTTTGCTTGCGCTCAAAATCTGGTGTAAAGCCACCACCCTGAATCATAAACCCGTTAATAACACGGTGAAAAATAGTGTTGTCATAAAAACCTTCTTGTACATAGCGCAGAAAATTTTCCACCGTGCCTGGCGCATGCTCACGATCGAGCTGCACCACGATGTCACCCAGGTTGGTCTGTATGGTCACCTGTGGTTGGGGATCGGCGCTCTGAGCCGCGGAAAAAGGTAGTAGCAGGAATAAAAGCAGGAATAGTGGTTTCAACAGGTTCACATCGGGTCTCCAGAGAAATATTCAATCGGCTGTATAGTATCAGGTTGATGTGATTTAGGGGATACCTGTTCGTGATTGGCATATCGGGTATACTCACTCTTTTTCCAACAGGAGAGAGGAAACCATGCGTCTATTGCTTACAACTGTTCTGGTCTCATTCAGTCTGACCGCGTTTGGTGGCACGGTAATCGAAAGCAGGGAAGCCGGGGGAGGGAGCAGCAAGATCAGCATTGACGGCAACTGGGTTCGTTTTGACCGTGCCGAGGGAGACAAAAGCGGCTATCTGTTGGTGAATTCCAAGGCGAAAAAGTTCTATATGATCGTTCCGGCCGAGCGTACAATTATTGAGTTTTCTGCTGATAAAAAGGGGAAAAATACCGCCGTACGGAAAGTGAATGCCCAGATTGAAGAGGTTGGTGCCGGGCCCAAGGTGGTAGGTTACGCTACCCGGAAGTATGAACTGACCGCAAACGGCGAGAAGTGTGGCTCGATGCTTGTCTCAAAACAGGCTGCCAAAATCGGTGATATCGAAAAATTGCTGTCTGCAACGGGAAGTCTTGACCCGGAAGCCTTTATGCCCGAAGAGATGTTGCGGGGTTTGCAAGGTATGGCCGATTCCTGTGATATGGCTGAAATGCAACTTGGGGAACAGGAGCTTGCCAAATTGGGGCTTCCCATGAAGTCACTGGATTCCGAGGGAAAAATGAAGCATGAGGTGGTTTCCATTGATGAAAAGGCCAAATTGAAATCCGAACTCTTCGAATTGCCGAAAGACTATACCCGGACCACAGTGAAACAGATGATGGAGGGCATGCGAAAGGAGATGGAAGGGTCTATGGACAAACTCAACGAGATGATGAAAGAGATGTCTCCCGAAGAGCGCGCCAAAATGAAGCAGATGATGAAGCAATTTGGCGGAAATTAGCGATAAACTATTGTTTTTTCTGGATAATTTGAATTGTACGCTGATATTGTAAAAACCCGTTTCGCGCCCAGTCCGACCGGCCATATCCATCTCGGAAATGCCCGGACGGCTTTGTTCAACCTGTTGCTGGCGCGCCACTATGACGGTGTGTTTCTGTTGCGAATGGAAGATACCGATGTTGAGCGCAGCCGCGAAGAGTTTATTCACTCCATTCAGCTCGATCTACGCTGGCTGGGACTGAACTGGCAGGAGGGTGAAGGGGAGGGGGGGGCGTATGGTCCCTATCGCCAGTCGCAGCGCAGTGCTATCTACCAGGAGTATTATGCCCGGCTGGAGCAGGCCGGGCGGGTTTATCCCTGTTTCTGCACACCCCGGGAGCTGGCGGTTTCCCGCAAGGCCCGGCTCAATGCCGGTCAGCCGCCTCGTTATAGCGGGAAATGCGCACGCTTGAGCCCGGATGAGCAGAAGATGCGACTTGAACAGGGAATAAAGCCCACCTTGCGGTTCCGGGTGCCCAAGGGGCGAACCATTGAGTTTGATGATCTGGTGCGAGGGCTACAGTGCTTCAAAACAGACGATATTGGTGATTTCATTATCCGTCGAGCGGATGGTACACCGGCGTTTTTCTTCACCAACGCGGTTGATGATGCGTTAATGAAGGTGAGTCATGTGGTGCGTGGAGAGGATCATCTTACCAATACACCCAGACAACTCCTGTTGCTGGAAGCGCTCGACCTGCCCTGGCCGCAGTATGCTCATATCTCCCTGATTACCGGAAGTGACAACAGTCCGTTATCCAAACGGCATGGCAGTCTGAGTGTTGCCTCGTTGCGTGAAGCGGGCTTTCTGGCTGGTGCGATCATCAATTTTCTGGCGCGGATGGGGCACTACTATGGCCATGATGAGTTTCTTGGCCTGTCGCAACTGGCGGAGCAGTTTGACGTGGGGCGGCTTTCCCGTGCTCCGGCGGCCTATGATGATGCTCGCCTGCTGTACTGGCAGCGTGAAGCGGTCAGCCATGCGGATAGCGCCGAGTTGTGGAGCTGGGCCGGGGCGGATGTGCACGCCATCGTTCCAGAGAGTGAGGCGGAGTCATTTATCAATGCGGTACGTGACAACGTGCAGATGCCGGACGATGTGTTGAATTGGGCCCAAATTATCTATCAGGATGAATTGGAACTCGATCATGAAGAGATTGCGATAGTGCAGGGGGCTGATGGGGATTTTTTCCGCCATACCCTGGAGGCGCTGGTGTTGCACGGAACCGATTTCAGGGCGCTGGCCAGTGAGGTCAAACGGCGTAGCGCTGTGAAAGGAAAGGCGTTGTTTATGCCGCTGCGCGTCGCCCTTACTGGTCAGCAACACGGTCCCGAAATGGGACGGATCCTACCGTTAATCGGCATTGAGCGGGCGCGCCAGCGCTTTGAAAAATGGGTCAGTACGGATTAAAAAAATGAACGGGCAACATGCTACATATTCACAATAACCTCAGCAAGAAAAAAGAACTGTTCAAACCAATCGATCCAGCCAATGTCCGCATGTATGTCTGCGGTATGACGGTGTATGACTATTGCCATATTGGCCATGCCCGTGTGCTGGTGGTATTTGATATGGTCAATCGCTATCTGCGCCGTATTTATGGCGATGATTACGTTACCTACGTGCGCAATATCACCGATATCGATGACAAGATCATCAAGCGGGCTCAGGAAAAGGGCGAGCCCTATACCGGGTTGACCAGTTATTTTATTGAGGCCATGCATGAAGATGCCCAGGCGCTGGGAGTGAAGCTGCCGGACGAAGAGCCCCGTGCCACCCTCTCGATGGAGCAGATTGTCTCCATGATTCAGACCCTGGTGGAGAAAGGGTATGCCTATGCAGCGGACAATGGTGACGTCTATTACGATGTCAGCAAATTTCCATCCTACGGCCAGCTCTCCGGCAAACGGCTCGACGAACTGCGTGCTGGAGAGCGGGTGGCCGTGGATGAAGCGAAAGACGATCCTCTGGACTTTGTGCTGTGGAAAGCTGCCAAGCCTGGTGAGCCGAGCTGGGACTCCCCCTGGGGCAAGGGGCGGCCCGGCTGGCATATCGAGTGTTCAGCCATGTCCACCCACTGCCTGGGATGCCATTTTGATATTCATGGAGGCGGTCTGGACCTGCAGTTTCCGCATCATGAAAACGAGATAGCGCAGAGTGAGGCAGCCACCGGGTGCAAATTTGTCAACTACTGGATGCACAACGGTTTTGTGCGGGTGGACAACGAGAAGATGTCCAAGTCGCTGGGCAATTTCTTTACCATCCGGGAGGTGTTGAAACAGTATGATCCCGAAGTGGTGCGCTATTTTATTCTGGCCAGCCACTACCGCAGTCCTCTCAACTACTCTGATCAGCATCTGGACAATGCCAAGGCCGCCCTGACCACGCTCTATACCGCCCTGCGTGGCCTGGCGCTGCCTGACACAGAAGGGGATGATTCAGATAAAGCTGCGCAACAGTTTTATGCCGCACTGGATGATGATTTCAATACTCCAGAGGCCATGGCCATTCTGTTCGAACTCGCGCGGGAGATCAATCGTCTGCATAGCGCGGGCAGATCTGATGAAGCGATACAGCGGGGGTTGCTGTTGCGCCAGCTTGCCGGGTTGCTTGGACTGTTACAGAACTCCCCACAGCAATTCCTCCAGCATGGCTCAGGGGATACGGATGGTCTGGATGATGAACAGATCGAACAGCTGATTGCAGCACGAAACCATGCTCGGGCAACAAAGCAGTGGGCTGAAGCCGACCGCATCCGGGATGAGTTAAAAGCAAAAGGAATTATCCTGGAAGACAGCTCCGGAAAGACCACCTGGCGGCGGGAGTAGTTGCTTTCTGTGCTTGAAAGGCCTCCAGATTACAACTCACGCCGCCCGGTAAAGGCGTGTGACAGGGTGTCTCCGTCGACATACTCCAGTTCACCACCCAGTGGCACACCATGCGCGATGCGGGTGATCCGAATCCCCAGTGCCCGTACCCGCTCGCTGATATAGTGGGCGGTGGCTTCCCCCTCAACGGTGGGGTTAGTGGCCAGAATCACCTCTTTTACCTCGTTATCACGACAGCGGCTCTCCAGTCGATCCAGACCTATCTCCTGCGGCCCGATGCCGTCCAGGGGTGAGAGGTGGCCCATCAATACAAAATAGAGACCGCGATAACTGCCGGATTGTTCGATGGCCTCTACATCTGCTGGCATCTCCACTATACAGAGCTGGGAACGGTCGCGGTTGCTGCTCGCACACAGGGGGCAGATATCGGTTTCGCTCAGGGTGCGGCAGATATCGCAGTGGCCAATTTCGGTGGCAGCCAGTTCAAGAACGGCAGCCAGCCGCCGGGCGCCGTCCCTGTCGCGCTCCAGCAGATGATAGGCCATACGCTGTGCCGACTTCGATCCGACTCCGGGCAGGCAGCGCAGTCCATCCACAAGCCGGCTCAGGAGGGGGCTGATGGCCATTGGGTTATTTCAGGAGGCTATGTCAGAACGGCAGCTTCATGCCGCCGGGCAGGTTCAGCCCTGCAGTCATCCCGGACATTTTCTCCTGCGAGGTTTTTTCCACCTGGCGCACGGCGTCATTCACTGCGGCTGCCAGCAGATCCTCCAGCATCTCCTTGTCCTCTTCCATCAGGCTGTCATCGATGCTAACCCGCTTGACATCGTGCCGGCCGGTCATCACTACTTGCACCATGCCGCCGCCAGATTTCCCGGTAACCTCCATGCTGGCCAACTCCTCCTGGGCTTTCTGCATTTCAGCCTGCATTTTCTGGGCCTGCTTCATCAAATTGCCTAGACCACCTTTCATCATTGTGTTTCCTCAAAGTTAATCTGGATTTATCCGGTACTGAACGATCATTATAACCTTGCAACAATCACGCAAGGTAATTGCTGTCTCGTTTAGTCCGCCGGACTGATAGAGTCTACCTGTATCTGCGCATCGAAGACATCGATCATGTTCTGTATATTGCTGTCGTATTTTATCGCCTGTTCCGCCATTTTCTGACGCTCCTGCTGTAGGCGCTGCTGAATGGCCATGGGACTCTCGCCCTCATCGGGTGTGCACTCTATAGCCAGCTTCAGTGATTTTCCATAGTGCTCCCGCAACGCTTCTTCCAGCCGCTGCCGGTGTCTGTCATTGAGCAGATGCTTGTGCGGCGGTGTCAAGACCAGATTCAGGGTGCCATCCTGCTCCTGTTTCCAGATGCAGTTAAGTGCCAGTTGGCGAGCCATTCCTTTCAGTTTCAGGTGGCCAACGGTTTCAGCCCACTGCTCATCTTTCGCAGTGCCCGCAGAGCTGGCGGGAAGTGGTTCAGCAGCAACTTGTTTTGTTTCCGGTTTTTCGCTGGCAGCCGGGGTGGCGGCAGTCGTAGATGATCCAGCACCGCCATTGTTGCTGCCAGGCCGGAATGCCAGCATTCGTAACATAATCATTTCAAAACCGCTGCGCGGCTCGGGTGCCAGCTCTAGATCCCTGCGACCCAGTAAAGCGATTTGGTAGAAAAGCTGGACATCTTCAGAAGCAAGCGTGGTAGCCAGATTAAGGTATCGTTCCTGTTCCACCGGCATTTCATCAACTGCCCGGGGGACTGTCTGGACAAGCGCGATCTGATGCAGGACGGAGATCAGTTCGGCCAGAGCGGCGGAGAAATCCGGAGCACTTCGGGCAAGTTTTTCAACGGCCTGCAGCAGCGCCATGCCGTCAGCGGCGCCCAGTGCCTCCAGCAGTTCAAATACATGCGTCTGTTCGATACTGCCCAGCATGGTGCGCACATCGTTTTCCCGGAGCTCGCCACCTCCATAGGCAATGGCCTGATCCAACAGGCTGAGCGCGTCACGCATGCTGCCATCGGCGACATGGGCTATTTGCACAAGTGCCGCTTGTTCAAACGGAATATTTTCCCGGGAAAGAATCTGTTCAAGATGGTTGCAAATCTGATCCGGGAGCAGGCGCCGCAGGTTAAATTGCAGGCAGCGGGACAGTACGGTCACTGGCAGCTTTTGCGGATCAGTGGTTGCCAGCAGGAACTTCACGTGGGGAGGCGGTTCCTCCAGCGTTTTCAACAGGGCGTTGAAACTATGAGCCGAGAGCATATGCACTTCATCGATAAGGTACACCTTGTAGCGCCCCCGAACAGGAGCATACTGGATATTTTCCAGCAGTTCACGGGTGTTTTCCACCTTGGTACGGGATGCCGCGTCTACCTCGATGAGATCCACGAAGCGACCTGTATTGATCTCCTGGCAGGCATTGCATTGCCCGCAAGGTGCAGAGCCGACTCCCTGTTCACAGTTCAGCGATTTGGCCAGAATGCGTGCAATAGTGGTTTTGCCTACTCCCCTTGTGCCTGTGAACAGGAAGGCATGGTGCAAGCGATCATTATCCAGCGCATTTGTCAACGGCCGCAGGACATGCTCCTGCCCCACCATTTCACTGAAGGTGCGGGGCCGCCATTTACGTGCCAGAACCTGGTAACTCATACGGTCAAGTTTACATGAAGGGTGGCGACCCATACCAGCCGCACCCCGGCACCCGTAGTCACTGCTACCGCTGCTCCCTTCCGGGCCTGACGGGGTTCACAGTCTTTCGTTGCGGGGGAGCCGATACGGGTCACCATAAATCGAAAGTATGTATTATCCCTGAACCGCGCTGCTTCCACAATCACCACGACACATAATTCATGTTGCTCGTGCGAAAACCTTTTCAACCACCTGACAGATAAGCTCCATCTCTTTTGCGGTCAGTGTCGGGTGAACAGGAAACATCAACGCTGTTTCACCAATCTCTCTGGCCACGGGAAGACGGCAGGCAGGGCGGAGTGTTGTGTTTTCAAATGCCTTTTCCAGATAGATCTCTGAACAGGAGCCGACGAAACAGGGAGCACCTGCCGCATTGATCTCCGCCATCAGGCGATCCCGGCTCCAGCCGGATTCAAGTTTTTCCGGACGCACATACACATGATATTTGTACCAGGCATGCTGTATCTGTTGAGGTGGCTCTTCAACCCGCAAGGCGGGAATAGAGCGAAAACAACGACTCAGGACAGCAGCATTTCGCCGGCGGATTTCATGCCACCGGGACAGTTTGCGCAGCTGCAAGCGGCCAATGGCTGCCTGCATTTCGGTCATGCGCCAGTTGGTGCCAAATGATTCATGTAACCAGCGAAACCCCGGTGGGTGTTTCTTCCGGTAAACTGCGTCATAGCTCTTGCCATGATCCTTGTAGGCCCAGGCGCATTCCCACAAATCCGTGGAATTGGTGACCAGCATTCCCCCCTCTCCGCCTGTGGTCATGATTTTGTCCTGGCAGAATGAGAACGCCGCTGCGTCACCGATGGAGCCAATTGGATGTCCCTTGTAGCTGGCACCATGCGCCTGTGCGCAGTCCTCAATCACCTTCAGGCCCCGTTCAGCAGCAAGTTCCATAATGGGATCCATATCACAGGGCCAGCCCGCCAGATGTACAACAATGATCGCTTTGGTAGCAGGTGTCAGAACTGCCTCAATGGTCTCGGCCGAGATATTCCCCGAAACGGGCTCAATGTCAGCGAACACCGGTTTTGCTCCGCGCATGACAACTGCACTGGCCGTAGCCAGAAAAGTGCGTGGAGTAACCACCACTTCGTCACCGGCACCGATATCCAGTGCTGACAGGGCCAGCTCCAGCGCAACAGTTCCATTTGCTACTGCTATAGCGTGGTTTGTCTGGCAGTGAGTCGCAAACTCTTTTTCAAATTTATGTCCCTCCTGTCCGGTCCAGTAGTTGACTTTGCCGGAGCGCAAGACCGCCTCCACTGCGGCAATTTCATCTTCTGAAAAATGTGGCCACGGTGTCATATGAGCGTCTTGAGATGATTGTTGATGAAAGTCAAAAATTGTCCCGGGAGGCGATGTTGATTTATCGCCCACGTCCCATCAGCGAACCCAGCACCCCTCTGATAATCTGCCGTCCTACCTGGCTGCCTATGGCGCGGGCGGCGCTTTTCAGGAAAGACTCCAACACTGTCTGCCGACCTCTTGAGCTGCGTTTTGGCTTCTGCTGCTCCTGAATGGCGGTCTGTTCGGCGCGGGCTTTCAGTATTTCGTAGGCTGATTCCCGATCAATCTCCTGCTCATAAACACCGTTGACCAGTGAACGGCTCATTAGCTTTTTACGTTGTTGAGCAGTGATTGGCCCAATTTGGCTGTGGGGAGGGCAGATCAGCGTGCGCTGAACCATGCCGGGACGCCCCTTCTCATCCAGCGTGGACACCAGCGCCTCACCAACGCCCAGATCGGTAATTACCTTGACGGTATCCAGTTCGGGGTTGGTCCGGAAGGTTTGGGCAGCGGTGCGCACCGCTTTTTGCTCGCGCGGTGTATAGGCCCGCAGGGCGTGCTGAATCCGGTTGCCCAGCTGAGCCAGCACGGTGTCCGGGATGTCGAGCGGGTTCTGGGTGATGAAATAGACGCCAACGCCCTTGGAGCGGATCAGACGCACCACCTGTTCAATTTTATCCAGCAGTGCATCCGGAGCATCATCAAAGATCAGGTGCGCCTCATCGAAAAACAGTACCAGTCGGGGTTTGTCCGGATCACCTACCTCAGGCAGCTGTTCAAAAAGCTCGGCCAGCAGCCACAAAAGAAAGGTTGCATAGACCTGGGGGCTGTTGATTAGCTGATCCGCCGCCAGAATATTCAGTATGCCCCGGCCACTATCATCGGTTTGCATCAAATCCTGCAAATTGAGGGCGGGTTCGCCAAACAGCTGGTTGCCGCCCTGGTCTTCCAGACTGATTAGACGGCGTTGAATGGCACCAACGCTGGCTGCCGAGACGTTGCCGTACAGGGTGCGGAACTCTCTTGCGTTCTCTGCCACATACTGGAGAATCGCGCGCAGATCCTTGATGTCCAGCAGCAGCCAGCCATTTTCATCCGCCACCCGGAAAATCAGCGCCAGCACTCCCTGCTGGGTATCGTTCAGGTCCAGCAGGCGGGCAAGCAGCAGGGGACCCATTTCGGAGATGGTGGTGCGTACCGGGTGTCCCTGTTTGCCAAAGACATCCCAGAAGGTGACGGGTGAAGCATCGAAAGAGAAATCTTCAAGCCCGATATAGTTGATACGTTCTGCTATTTTGGGATGCGGTTTGCCAGGTTGACTGATGCCGGACAGATCGCCCTTGATATCGGCCATAAAGACCGGAACACCGACTCGGCTGAAACCCTCGGCCAGTACCTGCAGCGTTACCGTCTTTCCGGTACCCGTGGCACCGGCGATAAAACCGTGCCGGTTTGCCATCTGCGGTAACAAATAAACGGGTTGTTGGGCCTTGCCGATTAACAGCGGTTCGATCATCTATTCCCTCCGGTTGGTATTGCAATTAAACACATCGGCCTGTCTTTGAAAACCGGTCTGTTGGCAACCTCAGGCATGTACCGGCTCAACGTTGCAGCGCTTGACAATGGAGCAACCATTGTCCGCGTACTGCGCCTTGATCCAGCACATGTTTGAAGCCCTGAATACGACCTGTTTGGTTGTCGGGTTAATATATACATGACATATATCAATAATGGGGCATCTAAACAGGCTTCTGATGGTTGCAGAAATCGGCATGATACACCAATCTTGTTGTACCACGCTCAAGCGTGATATTTAAAACTGGAGTCCCGCTGTGCAGGCAAAACAGGGTGCAGCGGTATTATTTGATGGAATAGTCAAGAGGTCGGGATCCTCTGATGATAATATGGGGATAGTAATATGGTTGATAAAAAAATTGAGACTATAGAAGGGATAGGCTCCAATGGCATAGAAGCGCTATCCAGGGTTGGCATTACCAGCACCGATAAGCTGCTGTATGTTTGTCACACCAAAGAGGCGCGCATGGATCTGGCAGAACGTACCGGTTTGAGTGAATCTGTCATTCTGAACTGGGTAAATATGTCTGATCTTTTTCGCGTCAAGGGCATCACGGGCCATACCGCAGAACTGCTGCTGGCTTCCGACATTGACACTGTCCAGGAGCTGGCTGAAGAGGATGCGGAGTGTTTGTGCAGAAAGATGGCTGAAGTAAATGCCGAGATGAATCTCAATTTGCAAGTACCTGATGTAGCCGCTGTGGCAACCTGGATTGTACAGGCAAAAGAGCTGCCTGCAATCATTACCCATTAGTCTTGCGTTAGCCTATAATGGAGCTGGCATTAGTCAGCTCCATATTCCGGGTTAACAAATTCACATGAAAGAGCTTGTTCAATGCTGGGCGGTCGTTCCCGCAGCCGGCACCGGCTCCCGTATGGGAGAAAAGATCCCCAAGCAGTATCTGCCGTTACGTGGCAGTACGATTATCGAGCATACTTTGCAGCGCCTCGCATCATCGAGTTGCATTGCCGGTATCGTCGTGGCAGTGGCGGCGGATGATGGATGGTGGCCTACTGTTAAACCAGATATCAATAAACCACTGGTTACAGTCAGCGGCGGGGTAGAGCGTTGTCATTCGGTATTGAATGCAGTTAACAAGCTGATCGCCATGAGTCAGCGTAACGAGTGGGTATTGGTCCATGATGCTGCCCGTCCCTGTGTGCGTGTGGCTGATATTGAAAGACTTGTTTCGACGCTGCAGGACTCTCCTGTGGGCGGATTATTGGGAGCGCCGGTCAACGATACAGTGAAACGGGCTGACAGCAGCGGAACGGTTGTTGCTACTGTGGAACGGGAGGGATTGTGGCGTGCTCTGACACCGCAAATGTTTCGTCTCCAACCGTTGCATGATGCCCTTGTCTCAGCGATCTCTTCCCGGAAGCTGGTGACTGATGAGGCCTCAGCCATGGAGCTGGCTGGTTTTGCGCCGCTGCTGGTTGAGGGACATGCTGACAATATCAAGATAACCCGTCCCGCCGATCTGGCCATGGCGGAGTTTTTTCTTCAACAACAGGACAATCCAGGATAAACCGCCATGCGTATAGGACATGGTTATGATGTGCATAAATTCGGGGCTGGTGATCATCTGGTTATCGGCGGGGTAAAGATCCCGCATGACTATGGCATGGTGGCCCATTCTGATGGTGATGTACTGATTCATGCGGTATGTGATGCGTTGCTGGGGGCTGCCGGGCTGGGTGATATTGGCCGCCATTTCCCTGACAGCAGCGATGAATTCGAGGACATCGACAGCCGCATTTTATTGCGCAGGGTGGTGGCTCAATTGCAGGAACGAACGCTTGCGGTAACCAGTCTCGACGTTACCCTGGTCGCCCAGGCTCCCAGGATGGCGCCCTATATTGAGTTGATGCGGCATCATCTGGCCCAGGATCTTGCTCTGGAGGCCGGGCGGATAAATATAAAGGCAACTACCACCGAACGTCTGGGTTTTACCGGACGAGGGGAGGGTATCGCCTGTTATGCGGTGGCTCTGTTGAAAGAACATGGCGACTGACCCGCTGCCCCATGCCTGGGGCAGGCCACCGGTTGCGGCGGTGATACGCACTGCGCCTGAAGATTTTCAGGTTGACGAGGAGCCGGGTTTCATGCCAGATGGCGAAGGCCAGCATGTTCTGCTCAGGATCAGAAAGCGCAATACCAATACCCAGTGGCTGGCTCGGCAACTGGCGCGTTTTGCTGAAGTCCCCGTCAGAGACGTTGGTTTTGCGGGCCTCAAGGATCGCTGCGCAGTTACCACTCAATGGTTCAGTATCGACCTGGCTGGAAAGGCCGAGCCGGACTGGTCTGCTCTTGATTCAGAAGATATCCAGATTATCGAAGCGGTCCGTCATGGCCGGAAACTGCGCCGGGGAGCACTGCGGGGCAACCGTTTTGTTTTGGTGTTACGCCAGATTGAGGGTGATCGCGAAGAGATCGAGCGCCGTCTGTACCAGATCAGCCGTAAAGGGGTACCGAACTATTTTGGCGAACAGCGCTTTGGTCAGAACGGCTCCAATCTAGATCAGGCCGATGGCATGTTCAAGGGAAAAACACGGGTAAGAGATCGCCACAAGAGAGGGTTGTATCTCTCGGCTGCCCGTTCACAGCTGTTCAACCGGGTATTGGCGGAACGGGTGAGAAATGGCACCTGGCAGAGTGTCCTGCCGGGGGAGGTGGTGATGCTGGCTGGCAGCCGCAGTTTCTTTACCGTTGATACGTTGTCGGAACAGATTGAACAGCGCCTTGCGAGCGGAGATATCCTTCCTACTGCTCCCCTGTGGGGGAGAGGGCGCTCAACTGCGCAGGATCAGGCATTGGCACTGGAAACAGAGGTGCTGCAGGAGTTCCAGTCCTGGCGTGACGGACTGGAGTCAGCCGGATTGAAACAGGAGCGACGGCCGTTGCAACTTCAGCCAAAGGATCTCGTCTGGGAATGGATCGATGAAGAGGCGCTTCGCTTGGGTTTTTTCCTGCCAGCGGGAAGTTATGCCACGGTGGTACTGAGGGAACTGGCAGCCATCGCCACCGTGAAAAAAACTGAATCATAGCTGCCTGCAACAGATACTAATTGCTCTTCAAATTAGTACAAACTTGGCTTTGCGATCGGTAGCAGGTAAACTCCCAAGTTCAACCAACCACCCTGCGGGAGAGAGTGGCTGTGGCGAAGGCCGTGGCTGCCGCCGAAGGCGCAACACGCCCGGAATCGCTCAGGCAAATGGACCACAGGAGGGGGTTGACTCTGGAGAGAGGCGCGACAGGCGCCCACCGAAGGGGCTGAAGCTCTCAGGTTACCGGACAGAGGGGCGGCAGCAGACACAAAGGTCTGCTGCCGCCCCTTTTTGCATTTTCGGAACCGGCTTATGAGCAACTTGCAGAACAGTTACATCCCGGTATTTAATCACTCGGCACAACCCAATGCGGGGCGTATGCCGGAGTGGATTCGGGTTTCCCTCGCTGACAATATCCAATACCGGCAGACTGCCGTTCAGTTGCGCGGCGATCGGCTGCACACCGTGTGTGAAGAGGCGCGCTGCCCCAATCGGGGAGAGTGCTGGAGCCGGGGGACGGCAACTTTTCTGTTGTTGGGCGATACCTGTACCCGGGCCTGTGGATTCTGTGCAGTGAAAACCGGCCGCCCGCCTGCGGTGGATGAACGGGAGGCGGAGCAGGTGGCGGATGCAGTGGCTGCACTGCGGCTTCAGTATGTGGTGCTTACCTCGGTCAATCGCGATGACCTGCCGGACAGTGGCGCGGATCTGTTTGCGCGAACGATTAGCGAATTGCGGCGCCGTGACCCAATGGTTGGAATAGAGCTGCTGACCCCCGATTTCTACCGCCGCCGGGAGTATGCACTGAATCATATCGCCACGGCCGCGCAGAACTTCCCGACAACTGACCCCGATGCCGTAAACCTGATCTGGGGTCATAACATCGAGACGGTGCCAAGACTGTACCGAACGGTGCGCAAGGGTTCAGATTATCGACGCTCCCTGGCTCTGCTGGAGCAGGCGGCACAGCTTTCTGGAACAGAAACCAAATCATCGCTGATGCTGGGGCTTGGCGAAACTGCTGAAGAGGTGCTCCAGGTGCTGAAGGACCTGCGCTCTGCCGGGGTGAAACGCCTTTCCCTGGGTCAATATCTGCGCCCCACCCGATACCATCTGCCGGTGCAGGAATATATTACGCCTCTGCAATTTTCGAACTATGAAAAGGAGGCCAGAGCCCTGGGTTTCTCCTGGATCAAAGCGGGGGCGATGGTGCGTTCGTCCTATCATGCGGAAGCAAAATCATGACCTTGAAAACAGCTTTATACGAACAACATCTGGCCATGGGCGGAAAAATGGTGGATTTTGGCGGTTGGCAGATGCCGCTTCACTACGGCTCCCAGATTGAGGAGCATCATCAAGTGCGCCGGGCGGCGGGAATGTTTGATGTCTCCCACATGATGATCGTGGATATAACCGGGCCCCAGGCGCGGGAATTCATGCGTTTTCTGCTGGCCAACGACGTGGGAGCAGAACCCAGGCCAGGCAAGGCCATGTACTCCTGCATGCTCAATGAGCAGGGCGGTGTGGTTGATGATGTCATCGTCTATGATTTAGGGGACGATGGCTTCCGGATGGTGGTCAACGCCGCAACGCGGGACAAAGATCTCGCCTGGATTGATCAACAGGTGAACTCGTTTGATGTTGCCATACAGGCCCGTTTTGACCTGGCCATGATCGCAGTCCAGGGACCTGCCGCCCGTGACAGGATTGTGCAGATCATGGTGGAAGAAGCGGCTTCGGTTATTGATCTGAAACCGTTTTATGCCTCTGCCGGAAATGGATCTTTTGTCGCCCGTACCGGCTATACCGGAGAGGACGGGTTTGAAATAATTCTGCCGGAAGAGCAGGCAGCTGCGTTGTGGCAACAGCTTCATCGTGCTGGTGTGGAACCGTGTGGACTTGGTGCCCGTGATACGCTCCGCCTGGAGGCGGGAATGAACCTCTACGGGTCGGATATGGATGAGAGCCGCTCACCGCTGGAGTCCGGACTGGGCTGGACCGTGGCGTGGCAGCCGGAGGAGCGGAATTTTATCGGCCGGGCTGCGCTTGAGACGCAACGCGATGTTGGTGTATCCGCAAAGCTGACCGGACTGGTGCTGGAGGGGCGGGGTGTGCTGCGCAATCATCAGCGTGTGCTGTGCGAGAACGGAGCGGAGGGCAGAATCACCAGCGGCAGTTTTTCGCCCACGCTGGGCAAGGCCATCGCCCTGGCGCGGCTGCCGGCAGGTGCCAGTGAAACCTGTGAAGTGGAAATTCGTGGCAAGCGGGTGCCGGCCACCATTGTCAAACCACCTTTTGTGCGAAAAGGACAATTCTGTCTATAGAAGGAGTAACCCCTCATGAGCAATATACCCGAAGACCTGCAGTACACCAAATCCCACGAGTGGGTGAAACAGAACGAGGATGGCACGGTGAGTGTCGGCATTACCGACCATGCACAGGATCTGCTCGGCGATATGGTATTCGTTGAACTGCCGGAACCGGGCCGACAGCTTGCTTCCGGTGACGAGTGTGTGGTGGTGGAGTCGGTCAAGGCGGCCTCTGATGTCTACAGTCCGTTGACGGGTGAAGTGGTGGATATCAACGATGCGGTAGCCGATGGACCCGAGTTGATCAATCAGGATCCCTATGGTGAGGGGTGGCTGTTTCGCCTGCAGCCGGAAGAGGGGGGAGAGCATGAAGAGCTGATGAGCGCCGAGGCTTATCAGGAGTTGCTTGAGTCCGAGGCATAACCATGCCCTTCATTCCCCACACTGCTGATGAAATTCGCGAGATGCTGTCTGTCATCGGTGTGCAGAAAATTGATGACCTGTTCTCCGAAATTCCGCTGGAGCTGCGTTCGCAGGACAGTGGAGAGATTCCTCCCGCCCTGACCGAAATGGAGCTGGCCCGGCTGATGCGGGAGCGGGCGTCCCGGGATGGTCAGCCGCTCTGTTTTATCGGGGCGGGGGCGTATGAGCACCACATTCCCGCTGCCGTGTGGGAGATCGCCGGCCGCGGAGAGTTTTACTCCGCCTATACTCCCTATCAGGCTGAGGCAAGCCAGGGAACGCTGCAACTGTTGTATGAGTTTCAGACCATGATGGCAAGCCTGACCGGCATGGATCTCTCCAACGCTTCACTGTATGACGGTGCTTCCGCGCTGGCTGAAGCGGTGCTCATGGCCATGCGCGTCAATCGCAAATCAAAATCAAAACGTGTATTGATGCCCACTACGGTACATCCCGTCTATCGACAGGTGGTACGAACCATTGTGCATAACCAGGGTATTGAGCTGATTGAGTTGCCCTACTGCACAGAGTGCGGGAATATTGTTCCAGACTCCCTGCAGCACTTTTCCGGTGAGGATTTTGCTGCGCTGGTCATTCCGCAGCCCAATTTTTTTGGTGTGCTGGAGGAGGTGGATGCCCTCACTGACTGGGCACATGCTAATGGCATGCTGGCAATTGGCCTGGTCAACCCCGTTGCGCTTGCACTGCTCTCTCCCCCGGGTGAGTGGGGTAAGCAAGGGGTCGATATTGCCTGTGGTGAAGGACAGCCGCTCGGGGCACCCCTCTCCTCCGGTGGTCCCTATTTTGGTTTCCTGTGCTGCAGGCAGTCTCACGCAAGGCAGATGCCGGGGCGCATCATCGGTCGTACCGTGGATGTTGATGGAAACCCCGGCTACACGCTTACCCTGCAGGCCCGTGAGCAGCATATCCGCCGCTCCAAGGCCACCTCGAACATCTGCACCAATCAGGGGTTGATGACCACCGCCGCGACAATTTACATGGCGCTGCTGGGCCCGGCAGGGCTGGAACAGGTTGCCAGCCGTTGCCATGCAACCACCCGGCGGTTGCTGGAAAAAGTTGTTGCAATTGAGGGTGTGGAGTTGCTGTTCGACCGCCCCTTTTTTCACGAGGTGGTGGTTGCCCTTGACGTGCCGGTGCAACCATTGCTGGACTTGCTGGCGCAGCGACAACTGCTGGCCGGTTACAGTCTGGGTATGGACTATCCCGAGCTGGGCAATGCCTTGCTGGTGTGCTGTACCGAAACCAAAAGCGATGACGATCTGGAGCAGTTTGTAGCCCTGCTTGATTGGGCGATGGCTGATTTGAGGAGAT
>Ga0256839_1001536_pt1 | contig 27836 bp, 44 predicted proteins | sample 354166metaG_FD_185968 | JGI IMG/M metagenome (GOLD analysis project Ga0256839, IMG submission 185968) | Hydrothermal vent microbial communities from Mid Atlantic Ridge, Atlantic Ocean - 354-166 | ecosystem: Environmental > Aquatic > Marine > Hydrothermal vents | place: Atlantic Ocean: Mid... | reverse complement strand
TGCCGGGTGATAATGTCACCGTTGAAGTTAAGCTAATCGCGCCGATTGCGATGGAAGAGGGTTTACGCTTTGCGGTACGTGAAGGGGGTCGCACTGTGGGTGCGGGTGTTGTTGCGAAAATTATTGAGTGATAAGCAATGTCAAAACAGACTATCAGAATTCGACTAAAAGCATTTGATCATAAGTTGATTGATCAGTCTGCTAGCGAAATTGTGGAAACAGCGCGAAGAACTGGGGCGCAGATAAAAGGCCCTATCCCGTTGCCGACCAAAAAAGAAAGATTTACGGTTTTAATCTCTCCGCACGTTAATAAAGACGCAAGAGACCAGTACGAACTGAGAACCTATAAAAGACTTTTGGATATTGTGGATCCGACTGATAAAACAGTTGATGCATTGATGAAGCTGGATTTAGCGGCTGGTGTTGATGTTCAGATTAAGTTGAATTAGCAAAAAACCATTTGTAATTAGAGGGCAAAAAAAATGTCATTAGGTTTAATTGGTCGTAAATATGGTATGACGCGAGTTTTTGAAGAAAACGGGGCTTCAATACCAGTAACGGTGGTACAGATCGAGCCAGTAAAGGTAACGCAGGTTAAAACCTTGGATAAAGATGGTTACCGCGCTGTACAGGTTACTGCAGGTGAAAAAAAATCTTCACGTGTAAACAAGGCGGCCGCAGGACACTTTGCGGCTGCGAATACTACAGCAGGAAGAGGATTATGGGAATTCCGGCTAGGTCAAGGAGAAGGTGAGAGTCTAGAGGTTGGTGCAGAGTTAGCATTGGATATTTTTACCGAAGGACAAAAGGTTGATGTGCAAGGTACCAGTATCGGAAAAGGTTTTGCGGGCGGTGTAAAAAGGCATAACTTTAAAATGCAAGACGCTACGCACGGTAATTCTTTATCACACCGTGCGCCCGGTTCAATAGGGCAGTGCCAAACTCCAGGGCGAGTTTTTAAAGGGAAGAAGATGGCTGGACATATGGGCTATGAGAAAAAGACAATTCAAAATTTGACCATCCACGCTATCGATAAAGAAAGAAATATTATTTTAGTGAAAGGGGCGGTCCCAGGCGCAAAAGGTGGCGATGTAATAATTACCCCGGCAGTCAAGATGCAAAATAAGGATTAGACTATGAGTTTGCAAATACCTACTATAAACGATCAGGATTCGGCTGGAGTCATTGAGGTTTCAGAGGCAGTTTTTGGATGTGCTTTTAATGAAACTTTGGTCCATCAGTTGGTTACTAGTTTTCTCGCTGGTGCCCGAGCTGGAACTAAAGCGCAGAAGAATCGCTCTGATGTGAGTGGTGGCGGCAAGAAACCGTATCGTCAAAAGGGAACTGGTAGAGCAAGAGCGGGTACTACAAGGAGTCCTTTGTGGCGTAGTGGTGGAGTAACGTTTGCTGCAAGGCCAAGGTCGTTCGAGCAGAAGCTCAACAAAAAAATGTATAAAAGCGGCATCAAATCAATAGTGTCAGAATTATTAAGGCAAGATAGGATTGTGGTCAGTAATGATATATTGCCAAAATCACCAAGAACAAAAGAGTTCTATAGCCAAATCAAAGGTGTTTCAGGTGGTAATCTGCTAATTATCACTGAATCTGAAGATATAAATCTGACTTTGGCAACTAGAAACATACCGAACATCGAGATTACAACTGCTGATGCGGTTAATCCGCTACAATTAGTGGCTGCGGATAAAGTGATAGCAACAAGTGCGGCAATAAAGAAGATTGAGGAGCATTTAATATGAGCGGTAATCAAAATAAACTGAGTAATATTATTACAGCTCCGATCATTTCTGAAAAGAGTACACTTAGTGCTGAAAACAGTAATACGTTTGTGTTTAAGGTTCGTAAAGAAGCTACAAAAAAACAAGTGGGTGATGCAGTGGAACTGATGTTTGATGTTGAAGTTGCTGCAGTACGGGTGCTGAATGTAAATGGGAAAAAGAAAAGGTTTGGTCGTGTCATGGGAAAAAGAAATGACTGGAAAAAAGCTTATGTAAAGCTGAAGCCAGGACACGATATAGAATTTTCAGCTGCATAATAACTGACAGAGAATCATAACGGAAACACGTATGGCTATTGTAAAATCTAAACCGACCTCACCAGGCTCAAGATTCGTAATACGGATAAAAAATGATGAGCTTCATAAAGGCAAGCCGTTTGCTAGATTATTGGATAAAGGAAATAAATCAGGTGGGCGTAATAACCAGGGGCGTATAACCACAAGACATGTAGGTGGAGGTCATAAGCAGCGCTATAGGATTATTGATTTTAAAAGGAATAAAATGGAAATTCCGGCCGTTATCGAGCGAATTGAATATGACCCTAACAGAACTGCTAATATAGCATTGGTTTTATACAAGGATGGTGAAAGAAAATACGTGATTGCGCCAAAAGGATTGGAAGTTGGTCAAGTAGTGATATCAGCTGAAACTACCCCTGTAAAACCAGGTAACTGTATGCCCATGCGTAATATACCACTGGGTACTGCTATACATTGTGTTGAGATCAAGCCTGGAAAAGGTGCGCAGCTAGCTCGAAGTGCTGGAACATCAGCACAGCTGGTCGCAAAGGAAGGTGCGCATGTTACGCTGAGATTGAGATCTGGAGAGATGCGGAAAGTTCTTGCTGATTGTAAAGCGGTCATCGGAGAGGTTTCAAATTCAGAAAGGAATTTGATTTCATTAGGGAAAGCTGGCGCGTCAAGATGGAGAGGCATAAGACCTACAGTGCGTGGGGTCGTCATGAATCCTGTAGATCACCCTCATGGGGGTGGTGAAGGTAGAACATCGGGTGGTCGGCATCCTGTATCGCCATGGGGTATGCCAACAAAAGGATATAAAACCAGGAAGAATAAGCGTACAGATAACATGATTGTTAGGTCACGTAAACAGAAATAGCGAGGAAATAAGGTGCCGCGTTCAATTAAAAAAGGGCCATTTATTGATCATCATTTAATGAAAAAGGTTGATGAGGCCGTAAAGACAAATAGTAAAAAGCCAATTAAAACATGGTCTAGAAGATCCATGATTAGTCCTGATATGTTAGGTTTAACCATTGCTATACATAATGGCAGGCAGCATATTCCAGTTTTGATTTCAGAAAATATGGTTGGGCATAAATTGGGTGAATTTGCGTCAACAAGAACTTATAAAGGCCATTTGGCCGACAAGAAATCTAGATAAGGTTTTTCTCAATGGAAATTTCAGCAAAATTAAAAAATGCTCCGCTATCAGCACAAAAGGCAAGGTTGGTTGGAGATCAAATACGTGGATTGCATGTGGAAAAGGCTTTAGATGTTTTAGCTTTTAGTCCTAAAAAGGCTGCAGCCATTATAAAAAAAGTACTTGAGTCAGCTATTGCAAATGCAGAGCATAATGAAAGTGCAGATATCGACGAGTTACGTGTTTCTACAGTATATGTTGATGAGGGCGTTACGCTGAAAAGATTTAGAGCAAGAGCAAAAGGGTCGGCAAATCAGATATTAAAGAGAACTTGCCATATTACAATTAAAGTAGCAGAGTTCGAGTAGAGGCGTTAAAAATGGGACAAAAAGTACATCCAACAGGAATTCGCCTTGGTTATATCAAGGACTGGACCTCAAGATGGTATGCAAATACACAAGTGTATCCAGTTTTTCTTCATCAAGACCTGCAGGTAAGGGAATATTTAAAGAAAAAACTGGCTCACGCATCTGTCAGCAGGATCCAGGTAAATAGACCTGCGAATAATGCCTTAATTACGGTACATACTGCTCGTCCTGGCGTTGTCATCGGGAAAAAGGGCGAAGACATAGATAAATTAAGAACAGAAATATCAAAAATGATGGGGATTCCTGTTCAGTTAAATGTTGAAGAAATAAGAAAGCCTGAGCTAGACGCGCATTTAGTTGCAGAAAGCATTGCTCAGCAACTGGAAAAAAGAATCATGTATCGTAGAGCAATGAAGAGAGCTGTTACAAATACCATGAGGCTTGGAGCTGAAGGAATTAAAATTAATGTCGCAGGGCGTTTAAACGGAGCTGAAATTGCGCGTAGTGAATGGTATAGAGAAGGCAGAGTTCCCTTGCATACTCTTAGAGCAGATATTGATTATGGAACTTCGGAAGCAAATACGACCTATGGAATTATTGGCATTAAGGTATGGATATTTAAAGGTGAAGTCTTTGATACAGATAATGTAATGGATTCATCCGAGAAAACTGAAACTAAAAAGAAATAGTGAGAAACACAAATGCTTCAGCCTAAAAGAACAAAATTTAGAAAACAGCATAAAGGTAGAAATAAGGGAATGGCTGTGCGTGGATCGTCAGTAAGCTTTGGCGAATTTGGTTTACAATCAACTACACGTGGCAGAATAACTGCAAGACAAATTGAAGCAGCACGAAGGACGATTACTAGGCATGTAAAAAGGGGAGGGAAGTTATGGATAAGAATTTTCCCGGATAAGCCAATCACAAAAAAACCATTAGAAGTTAGAATGGGAAAAGGAAAAGGCAGTGTTGAGTATTGGGTTGCTCAAATAAAACCAGGGACTATGTTGTATGAGATACAAGGTATCCCTGAGGAGTTGGCGAGAGAGGCTTTTAAATTAGCAGCAGCTAAGTTGCCTGTGAAAACAACATTTGCAACGCGGACGGTAATGTGATGAAAGCAATAGAATTACGTCAAAAAACAATGATAGAACTACAAAGCATGTTGGGCGATCTGTCAAAGGAACAGTTTAATTTGAGAATGCAAAAAGGAACGGGGCAATTAGCAAAGCCGGATCAAGTTAAAAAAGTGCGGCGCGATATAGCAAGAATTCAAACAATTCTGAACGAAATGACGAGAAAGACCAATGACTGATACAGAAAAGTTGAGGACGATAACAGGCCGTGTAGTTAGCAATAAAATGGATAAAACGATTGCTGTATCTGTTGAGCGTACGATTAAACATCCTATATATGGAAAATATATGAAGAAATCGACAAAAATTTTTGCTCATGATGCTGATAACCAATGTCAGGAAGGCGATGTAGTTTCAATAACGTCAAGTAGACCAATCTCTAAGAAAAAAACATTTAGATTGGTTGAAATATTAGAGCGTACAAACAAATAATTTACGCAAAATTGATTATATTATAAAGCTAGGAATTAAATCATGATTCAGATGCAAACTAACCTTGATGTCGCCGATAATAGTGGCGCAAAGAGGGTCATGTGTATCAAAGTACTGGGTGGTTCACACAGACGATATGCGGGAATTGGCGATATTATAAAAGTAAGTGTCAAGGATGCAATTCCTCGTGGAAGAGTTAAAAAAGGCGAAGTTTATAACGCATTAGTAGTAAGGACAAAAAAAGGAGTTCGAAGACCTGATGGATCGGTAATTCGTTTTGATGGAAATGCGGCGGTTATACTTAATACCCAATTACAACCACTAGGTACAAGAATATTTGGACCAGTAACTAGAGAGTTAAGAGGAGAGAAGTTTATGAAAATAATTTCTCTGGCTCCTGAAGTTCTATAGACTGTAAGGTTAAAAAAATGCAGAAAATCAAAAAAGGGGATGAAGTCATTGTCTTGACAGGTAGAGATAAAGGCAAACGCGGGAAAGTCCTTAAAAGGTTATCAGATAGAGTGCTTGTGGAAGGCATTAATCGGGTAAAAAAACACCAAAAACCAAACCCAAATGCTGGCGTTTCGGGTGGCATAATTGAAAAGGATATGCCCATACATATATCAAATATAGGTATCTACAACCCAGAATCTAAGAAAGCAGACCGAGTTGGGGTTCGTCGTTTGGATGATGGGCAGAAAGTTCGCTTTTTTAAATCGAATAACGAAACTATTGATGTTTAGGTATAAAAACAGCTATGGCAAGATTACAACAACAATTTAAAGAGCAGATACAGCCTGCATTGAAAGACCAGTTTGGTTATAAATCAGTTATGCAAGTCCCTAAGATAACTAAAATAACTTTAAACATGGGTGTGGGCGAAGCTGTAGCAGATAAAAAAATTCTACAATCCGCCCTAAGTGATTTGGAAAAGATTTCCGGTCAAAAGCCTGTGGTAACAAAAGCAAGGAAATCGATTGCCGGTTTTAAAATACGTGACGATATGCCAATTGGATGTAAGGTTACTTTGAGGAGTGAACGCATGTATGAGTTTTTAGATAGACTTATAAGTATTGCGATTCCTAGAATCAGGGATTTTAGGGGATTAAGCCCGAAAAGTTTTGATGGACGCGGAAATTATACGATGGGTGTTAATGAGCAAATAATTTTCCCTGAAATCGATTACGATAAGATTGATACACTTCGTGGATTAGATATTTCGATTACGACAAGTGCAAAAACTAACGAAGAAGGATTGGCTTTGCTAAAGCTATTCAATTTTCCATTTAAGAGTTAAAGGCGAGTTATGGCTAAGAAGTCAATGATAGCGCGTGAAAATAAGCGCATTAAAATGGTGAGTAAATATAGAGTTAAACGTGAAGCTCTGAAGGCAATTATAAGAGATGTAAATGCCAGTTACGATGACAAAGAGGCGGCACAACTGCAATTGCAAAAACTACCTAGAGATTCAAGTCGTTCAAGATTAAGGAATCGATGTAACCTGACTGGAAGACCGCATGGGTATTACAGGAAATTTGGATTAAGCCGAAATAAACTCAGGGAAGCGACAATGAGGGGGGATGTTCCCGGCTTAGTAAAAGCAAGCTGGTGATTGTGCAGATGGTTATGTTAAAAACAGGAGAGCGCTCATGAGTATGTCAGATCCAATCGCAGATATGTTGACTCGCATAAGAAACGGGCAGGCAGTTGCAAAAGAAAGTGTAAAAATGCCTTCTTCAAAACAAAAAATTGCAATTGCAGAGGTTTTAAAACAAGAAGGTTATATTAAGGACTTTGCTACTGAAAATAATGATGCCAAAACTGATATTATCATATTTTTAAAGTATTATAATGGTATGCCAGTAATCGAAAATGTCAAACGTATAAGTAAACCTGGACTAAGGATCTACAAATCCAAAGATGAGCTTCCGAAAGTACTTGGTGGTTTGGGGACAGCCATAGTCTCTACTTCGAAAGGTGTGATGACGGACAAAGCAGCGCGCGCTTTAGGGTATGGCGGCGAAATACTTTGTACAGTAAGTTAATATTATTAGGCCGATACAATGTCAAGAGTTGCAAATAATCCGATTACGATTCCAAATGGAGTTGAAGTAAAAAAAAATGGCATGATGATGCTTGTCAAAGGAGTAAATGGAGAGATGATGCATCAGTTGCATAATTCAGTTGATCTGGAGATTAAAGATAACCAAATCAAGGTAACCTGGGATCAAAGCGATAGGCAAGCCAAGGCACAAGCTGGAACGGCGCGTGCAATTGTCAACAATATGATCACTGGTGTTTCACACGGATTTGAAAAAAAATTAACCTTGATAGGGGTTGGATATAGAGCTCAAGTCAAAGGTAAAAAATTAAATCTTACTTTAGGCTTTTCGCATCCTATAGATTATGAAATACCTGAAGGAGTAACAATTGAAACTCCAAGTCAGACAGAAATCATCGTTAAGGGTAAGGATAAGCAGCAAGTTGGAGCAGTGTCTGCCAAGATTCGCTCTTATCGACCACCAGAACCCTATAAAGGGAAAGGTGTTAGATATGCCGATGAATATGTCGTTAGAAAAGAAGCTAAGAAAAAATAGGTAGAGACGTGAAAGATAAGAAAGTTGCTCGCATGAGGCGAGCCTTGAAGCTCAGACAAAAGATTAAGAAATCTGGAATGAACCGCTTAACGGTACATAAGACGCTGCAGCATATTTATGCGCAAGTAATAAGTGAAGATGGCACTAAAACTCTAGCGTCCGCATCAACTGTACAGCCGGGCATTAAAACAGATATCAAATCTGGCGGTAATATTAACGCTGCGACATTTGTGGGTGAACAAATTGCAAAGAAAGCTTTAGATGCCGGTATATCAGAGGTAGCATTTGATCGTTCTGGCTTTAAGTATCATGGTCGAGTAAAAGCACTTGCTGATGCTGCTCGTGAAGCGGGACTAAAATTTTAGGAGAAAAAAATGGCAGCAGCCCACAATCAAGATAATTCTGATGGTTTGCAAGAAAAGCTAGTTTCAGTACGGCGAGTAGCGAAAGTAGTGAAGGGCGGTAGAGTTTTCGGCTTCACTGCTTTGACTGTAGTTGGTGATGGCGAAGGTCGGGTTGGATATGGCGTTTGCAAGGCACGTGAAGTTCCTATTGCAATACAAAAATCTCTCGAGCAGGCAAGAAAGAACATGCACAAAGTTACTTTAAAAAATGGTACGTTGCAATATCCGATCATGGCGTCAACAGGTGCTGCAAAAGTTTATATGCAGCCCGCTTCTGATGGGACTGGAGTGATTGCCGGTGGAGCAATGCGGGCAGTTTTTGAAGTTGTCGGTGTTAATAATGTTTTAGCAAAATGTGTTGGGACAAATAACCCGATAAATGTTGTTAGGGCGACAATAAATGGATTAAGTGAAATGCGTGACGCCAAGCAAATAGCTGCTAAACGCGGATTAACAGTTGAAGAAGTTATCGGGTAATACTGCTATGACTGAAAAAAAAATAACTGTCACAATGACAAAAAGTAAAAATGGACGATTAAGAACTCACCAAGCTTGTTTGCTTGGGCTGGGTTTAAAAAGGATTAATCAAACTGTTGAGGTGCTAGATACACCTGAGAACCGGGGCATGATTAATAAAGTATCTTATATGGTAAAAGTAGAGGAAAACTGATGCATTTAAATACATTGAAGCCTGCACCTGGATCTAAAAGAAAAGCAAAACGGGTTGGAAGAGGTATAGGGTCAACTATCGGTAAGACCTGCGGAAGAGGCCATAAAGGTCAAAAGTCAAGAAGCGGGGGCTTTCATAAGGTTGGATTTGAAGGTGGGCAAATGCCGCTGCAAAGGCGATTGCCAAAAGTTGGATTTACTTCTAGAAAGAAGAAATATTCAGCAGAGGTAAGGCTAAGCGAATTAAATTGTCTAGATCTCGAATTGATCGATCTAGAAGTTTTGAAAAAACTGAATATCGTACCATCCACTGCAGTGACTATAAAAATAATCAAGTCTGGCAAGATAGAGAAACCAATAACAATAAAAGGGATAAAAGTTACTGGTGGTGCTGAAGCATCCATACTCGCAGCCGGCGGTAAAATAGAGGCATAGGCCAAGTGAGTACTCCAGAAGCTGTAATGAAAACTAAAACTGGCAATTTGTCGGAATTAAGGGCAAGATTGCTTTTTGTTCTGGGAGCATTATTCGTTTATAGAATTGGTGCACATATCCCAGTTCCTGGAATTGATCCGAATGCTTTATCGTTGATGTTTAAACAACAAGAGGGTTCTATCCTCGATATGTTTAATATGTTCTCTGGTGGGGCTTTAAAACGCTTTAGTTTGTTCGCATTGGGAATAATGCCATACATATCTGCCTCTATTATTATGCAGCTCATGACCGTTGTTATTCCCAAATTTGAGCAGATAAAAAAAGAAGGAGAGTCTGGAAGGCGAAAAATATCTCAGTACACAAGGTATGGAACTGTGATATTGGCAACTTTTCAAGCAATTGGTATATCTATTGCCTTGCAAAATCAAACTGCTGGTGGATTATCTGTTGTTATAAACCCGGGCGTAAGCTTCATTGTAATTACAGCAATTACTCTCGTTACGGGAACCATCTTTTTAATGTGGTTGGGAGAACAGGTAACAGAGCGCGGCATTGGTAACGGTATATCCATGATAATATTCGCAGGGATTGTGGCTGGATTACCTTCAGCAATTGGCGGTACCTTAGAACTTGCAAGGACAGGAGAGCTTAACGGGGCCTTCATTATAATACTCTTTTTATTAACCATAGCTGTTACTGCATTGGTAGTATTCGTAGAGAGAGGGCAGCGTCGGATAATTATTAATTATCCTAAACGGCAACAAGGAAAACGTATGTTTGCCGGGCAAAGTAGTTTTTTACCTCTCAAGTTAAATATGGCTGGTGTTATTCCTCCAATTTTTGCGTCAAGCATAATTTTGTTTCCCGCGACAATCGCTGGTTGGTTTGGTAATGCTGAGGGTTTCACATGGTTGCAGGACATTGCAACGACATTATCTCCTGGACAACCGGTCTATGTAATGTTTTATGCGGCAGCTATTATTTTCTTTTGTTTTTTTTATACAGCGCTGGTTTTTAACTCGAAAGAAACTGCAGATAATTTAAAAAAATCAGGGGCATTTTTGCCTGGTATAAGGCCTGGACAGCAAACAGCTGCATATATTGACAAGGTAATGACTCGTCTGACACTTGCCGGCGCATTTTATATAACGGCAGTTTGTTTGTTGCCTGAGTTCCTTATCGTTTATTGGAATGTGCCTTTCTATTTTGGGGGAACATCTTTATTGATTATTGTTGTAGTGGTAATGGATTTCATATCTCAAATGCAGACCCATATAATGTCTCAGCAATATGATGGGTTAATGAAAAAAGCTAATTTGAAAAGATAATTAGATATAGATCAAGTTGGAGTTAAATATGAAAGTACGTGCATCTGTAAAAAAAATTTGTAGGAACTGCAAGGTAGTTAAAAGAAGAGGAGTTGTGCGCATTATTTGCAAAGATGCAAGGCATAAACAAAGGCAAGGGTAATTTGCTTGTCTATTAATGCAAATGTGATATCATGAGCGGTTTACTTTTAGTAGAGATATGTTAGAGGAGTTTTAAATGGCACGTATTGCCGGGATTAATGTACCTGATCATAAGCATGCTGAAATAGCATTAACATCAATATATGGAATTGGTAGAGTCACCGCAAATGAAATATGCAGTGAAGTTGGAATTTCACCATCAACAAAGATAAAGGAATTGTCTGAAGAGCAATTAGATAATATACGAAATATTGTCAGCAATATGACAGTAGAAGGTGATTTGCGTCGCGAGATATCAATGAATATCAAACGTTTGATGGATTTGGGTTGCTACCGAGGGATAAGGCATAGAAGAGGGTTGCCTTTAAGAGGGCAGAGAACTAAAACTAATGCCAGAACCAGAAAAGGGCCGCGTAAGCCTATCCACAAATAAATTTTGCTAGAGGTATATTAAATGGCAAGTCCAAGCCGATCAAAAAAAAGAGTTAAAAGAGAAATTGCAGATGGCATTGCTCATGTCTACGCAACTTTCAATAACACCATTATTACTATCACGGATAGGAAAGGTAATGCGCTTGCATGGGCAACCTCTGGTGGTTCAGGGTTTCGCGGATCAAGAAAAAGCACTCCATTTGCTGCGCAGGTTGCTGCCGAAAGAGCAGGAAGCGTAGCATTGGAATACGGTATGAAAAATCTAGATGTACTGATAAAAGGTCCCGGCCCTGGACGCGAGTCTGCGGTCAGATCTCTGAATAATCTAGGATTTAAGATAAACAATATCACTGATGTGACGCCAATACCACATAATGGATGTCGTCCACCTAAGAAACGCCGCGTATAACAATCCGGAGCAACAAATATGGCAAGATATATTGGACCAACATGTAAGTTAAGTCGCCGCGAAGGTACAGACTTATTACTAAAAAGCAGGGGAAAATCTTTAGAAGGAAAGTGTAAATTAGACCAGCCCCCTGGCCAGCATGGTGCCCGTCGTACAAGACATTCAGATTATGCGCTTCAGCTTCGAGCTAAACAACGTTTGCGTAGAATATACGGTATTTTAGAAAAGCAGTTCAGGAACTATTATAAAACCGCAGCCCAAAAGAAAGGCTCTACTGGAGAAAACCTGTTAAATCTATTGGAGTCTAGATTAGACAACGTGGTTTACAGAATGGGCTTTGCATCAACACGAGCCGAAGCTCGTCAGTTAGTAAGCCACAAGGCAATCATTGTCAATGGAAGAGTGATTAATATACCCTCATATCAAGTTCTTGCTGGTGATGAAATAAAAATTAGGGATAAGGCCAAAAAACAACAAAGAATAGTTGATGCCATTAATGTTACGGAACAATATGGGTTTCCTACTTGGGTAGAGATGAACACTAAAGAATTATCTGGAATATTCAAGTCGCTGCCTGAGAGAGTTGATTTGGGTACCGACATCAATGAGCAACTAGTTGTTGAATTGTATTCTAAATAATAATTAATGAGTGTTAAGAGGTACTAAATGCAAAGCGCCATTACGAGTTTATTAAAACCTCGTTTAGTAGAAGTAGAAAGCAAATCCCCATGCCACTCTAGAATCGTTATTGAGCCCTTAGAACGAGGTTTTGGACATTCACTAGGGAATGCACTTAGAAGAGTATTACTATCCACGATACCAGGCTGTGCAGTAACATCGGTTGAAATCGAAGGTGTGGAACATGAATACACAACGATCGATGGTGTGCATGAGGACGTTATTGATATCCTTCTTAATTTGAAAAGCCTGTCGATAAAATTACATTCCAGAGATGAAGCAGAACTACTAGTCAGCAAAAAAGGACCAGGTCCTGTAACAGCAAAAGATATCGATTTGCCCCACGATGTTGAGATAGTTAATGAAGATTTGGTTATCGCTAATTTAACTGATGCCGGCGAACTTGTTATAAAAATCCATGTTAAACGGGGGAGAGGATACGTTCCAGTAGCACAGCGTAAGGAGGACGATGAGGCGAATATTGTTGGCTCTTTGCTAGTCGATGCCTTATACAGTCCGGTCATCAAGGTAGCCTATAAGGTTGAAAGTACCCGAGTTGAACAACGTACTGATCTAGATAAGCTAATTATAGAACTTGAAACTAATGGAACTGTTGATCCTGAAGAAACTATTAAGCTTGCTGCCTCTATACTTCATGACCAACTATCTGTATTTGTTGACTTTGAGAAAGTTCCTGAAAAGGTTCAAGACGAAGAGCCAAAAAGTGAGCCTGAAATTGCACCTGTATTCCTTAGGCCTGTTGATGATTTAGAGTTGACAGTAAGGTCGGCGAATTGCCTGAAGGCAGAAAATATTTTTTATATTGGAGATTTGGTGCAGCGCACTGAGGTCGAGTTACTTAAGGCTCCTAATTTAGGGAAAAAGTCTCTGACAGAAATTAAAGATGTACTTGCCTTAAAGGGATTATCCTTAGGAATGCGTCTTGAAAATTGGCCGCCTGAAAATCTAATTGAGCAGGCTCAAGCAAATTTTTAATTAATCAGCGTATATAAACATTATGAGACATCGTAAATCAGGAAGAAAACTTAATAGAAATAGCAGTCACAGAAAAGCTTTGTTTAGTAATATGGCGGCATCTTTATTCAAGCATGAATTAATTAAAACGACGTTACCAAAAGCAAAAGAATTAAGAGCTGTAGTAGAGCCTTTAATTACATTATCCAAAGAAGATACTGTAGCCAAACGCAGATTAGCTTTTGCCAAACTGAGAGATCGAACGATTGTAAGTAAATTATTTGATGAATTGGGGCCTAGATATCAAGATAGGCCGGGTGGTTATACAAGAATAATGAAATGTGGTTTCAGACCTGGTGATTCCGCTCCTATGGCTTACGTTGAACTAATTAATAGGCCGGAGGTAAGCGAGGATGAAGTTGAGGTAGAATAATAGTTTTGAATAGTTGGATATGCTTTAGCCAAGTTGTAGCTACGCTTTTCAATAGATCATATCCTTTTTGAATTACTTGGCGGGAATGATTTGTCAACACTTTTCCGGACACAAAATTACCTAGATTTGTAACGATTTTCATATTCCACTGGCGACAAATAACCATTCGCTGAATGGATTCGCTCGCGGTTATAAAAAACTTCGATGTATTCAAATATTTCTCTCTTTGCCTCCTCTTTGGTTTTAAACTGACAATGATGGGCAAGTTCAGTTTTCAAGTTGTAAAAAAAACTTTCAGCAACGGCATTATCCCAACAATCGCCTTTTCGACTCATGGATTGAACAAGGTGATGATCCTTGATGATTACCCGGTGACTTTTGGATGCATATTGGCTTCTTCGGTCACTAAGGCACTATGTGTTAGCCTTGTAGACGGCGGATTCTTTAAATTCTGAGTTGTAGGTATTAGATTATTTTTGTTTGATTATTCATTTTTTGACACACTTATTTTTTTCAGGATATTGTATTCTGTGTGTCCGGTTTAGTGTAGCCATTTCACAATCATGTGACTGTTTTAAAAGGAACAGATGTGGATCAACCTAGAAATCTTGCAAAATCTGTCACAGTAGAATAATTTTCCCGCAAGCAGTTGCTGATGAACCTTTCGTATTTTTAAATACGAAAGGTTTTTTTGTTTTATCCTTCTCGATTTTAAAGAGTCGAAAATATCATACTTGAAATTTTTCCTCGAATCTCCATATTCAAGATCAGAAACAGTTGTTTATTGAAACAACTGTGAATCAATGTTTTTATTTCGTATTGCTTATTGGAGGATATGATGAAAATTGATTTAGCACCTATTTATCGTACAACTGTTGGTTTCGATAATCTGGCATCAGTGTTGGATAATATTTTCAGCTCGGATGCTGGTTCAACAGGGTATCCACCTTACAATATTGAGGTCATCGGAGAAAACAAATATGCCATTAGTTTGGCTGCAGCTGGATTTCAGGAGAATGACTTTGATATTGAGGTAGAAAAAGGTTTGCTCACTGTGCGCGGTAAAAAATCGGGAGATAATGTTGAACGGCAATATCTCTATCAAGGGATTGCAGCAAGAGATTTTGAACGCAAATTTAATCTTGCGGACTATGTTGAAGTCACGGGAGCCAATTACAAAAATGGTTTGTTGACTATAACTCTAGAAAAGCAGCTGCCGGAAGAGATGAAACCGAGGCGTATTCCAATTAACACAGCTGAGAATGTTATTGAACATCAGCAGGAACAGGAAGCTGCTTAATCAATACCTAAATCCGTGAATTCACTACGGCACAGGTGGCAAGTTTTTGATTTACACGGGTAAAAAACCCGATTAACCTAAGGGTAGCGCTAAGATTTTTTCAAATCCCGTGTTAAACCAATCTCTTGTTCCCTATTATCCGCATTGAAGTCACAGATTCAGGTTGATATCAACAATGGTTGGCAGAAAAAGGAGATTTGCTGCTAACCAAATGAAATTCAGGAGGGTCGTTATGAATTTACAAAAATTAAATCCCTGGAATTGGTTTAAACATGAAGAGCAAGGTTCTAAAGAACAAGGAGTGACAGTTCCGGTAAAGAAAAGTGATTATGATCGACAGATTGCACTTCAAAATCCACTGGTGCAGTTTCATCAGGAAATTGATCGGATGTTCGAAGATGCGTTCAGAAATTTTGGTTTTCCTGCGCTAAACAGTGGATTGCCAAATTCTGGAGCATGGGTAAAAAAATTGCAAACATTTAATCCGGAACTGAATATTTCGAGTGATGACAAAGAATACACCATAACACTTGAAGCAGCCGGCTTGGAAGATAAGGATGTTAGTATTAATTTAGATGATAGATGTTTAATAATCCAGGGGAACAAAGAAGAAGAAAGTGAGAATAAGGAGAAGAATTTTTATCGCATCGAGCGTCGTTATGGTGCTTTTCAACGAGTTCTGGCATTGCCTGATGATGCAGATGATGAAAGCATTAAAGCGTCAATGAAAAATGGTTTGCTAACTATACATATTCCTAGACGGGAAACGCCAGGTAAAAAGGGGAGGATTATTAACATAGAAAAATCCTGAGTACCGAAACTGGCGGTTTTATAAAAATGAACTTGTTAGTCAAACAGAAAAAAATTTAAAAACAGTAAATATTGAAACCCAAGTGTTGATAGAATCAACAGTTGGGTTTCTTTTTTTATCATGCTTGATTACACAGAATATACTGTTTACGCTGAAAAATGCACTTTTTACATTCTGTAACATACTGAATGTAAATTGATTGTTATGAATGTAGTGAGGTATTTTTGACCGTAAACAGTATACATAAAAATATTTATTGGATTATTGGCTGTCGTTGACCCTATTGGAACGATTCCAATTTTCATTGCCTTGACCAATGGCAAGAGCAATCAGGAACTGAGAAAAATTGAGAAACAGATTGTATTGACTGTTGCTACGGTGCTATTTTCGGCATTGGTATTAGGCGAGTTAATGCTGACATTTTTTGGTATCAGTATTTATTCATTTGGAGTTGGTGCTGGGATTGTTTTATTAATGTTAGCGATTTCAATGCTGCAAGCAAAAGTTAGCGGAATCGTACAAAATGAGCAGGAGGCTGAAATAACAGAAGAGGCAGAATCAATTGCAATTGTACCAATTTCAATTCCACTTTTAGCAGGGCCGGGGGCCATCGGAGCAGTTATTTTGTATGCAAACCGTGGTACTTATCCTTATCATTATGGGCTGATGGCCGGTGAGATTGCCGCTATTTGTTTTATCTTGTGGCTGGTTCTTAGAAGCGTGCCGTGGATTTCCAAGCGTATACGTCAAACCTGGGTAAACATTTTTACCCGTATTATTGGTATGTTGTTGGTGGCACTGGCAGTTGAATTTATAGCAAATGGTTTGAAAGGACTGTTTCCGGTGCTTGCTGGTTAATGGTCATAATATCTTTTTCAAAAACATCACTCACGTTCCCAAAAGCGTTACAATGCAATTTTTGGCATGAAAACTAAATCTTCATCTTTTCAAGAACATCAAAGTTATAAAAATTAATGAGATTAGTATGAAACAAGACACCATTGAAATTATCAATAAATATTATCAAGCTTTTAATACCGGTGATATGGATACTTTTTTTGAGTTACTGACTGAGGATGTCGTACATGATGTCAATCAGGGCAAACGGGAAATTGGAAAGGATGCATTCAAGCAGTTTATGGCTTGCATGAATAATAATTATAAAGAACAAATAGTTGATATCGTTATTATGGCGACAGATGATGGTGCACGAGCAGCCGCAGAATTTATGGTGCTTGGAGAATATATAAACCATGATTCGGGGCTTCCCAAAGCCAGGGGTCAAAAATATCGCTTACCTGCGGGTGCTTTTTTTGAAATTATAGATAACAAAATAAATCGTGTAACTAATTACTATAATCTGGAAGACTGGATTGCCCAGGTCAGTGACTAATATATCTGACCTCAACTCATTGTTATAAAGTGAGCAAACTGATGGAAACAATAGATATTCTGAAAAAAAATGATTTGTTTAAAGATCTTGACGAAGCCGACTTGCAGGCAATTGCAGAGCTAACCAAAACCAGAAAGGTTGCAAAAAACACCTATGTCATCAATGAAGGTGACGATGACAGTGCAATGTATATTATCAAACAAGGCACGGTTAATGTCATGGTCGCCAATGATGATGGCAAGGAAATGATTTTGACAACACTAAAGTCTGGTGATCAGTTTGGGGAATTATCTTTACTGGATGCAGAGCCACGCTCTGCCAATGTGATTTCCAATGAGAAATGCGAGTTTTTGATTATCCACAAAGCCCCTTTCTATAAACTGCTTGAAGAAAATTCCGCCATTGCAATCAGTGTTATCAAATATTTGTGTAATAAAGTCAGATTAATTACTTATTTAGCGCAAGGATTAGCATTAATGGATGTTTATGGAAGATTGGTCAAATTGTTACTCGATCTTTCAGAAACCAATGAAGAAGGAGAACAGGTGGTCACAATCCCATTAACACATAAGGATATTGCATTGCGTGTAGGTTCTTCCAGAGAAATGATCAGTCGTATTCTGAAAGAGCTGGAAACCGGTAATTATTTAACTATCGAAAATAAAATCATCAAAATCAATAAAAAATTGCCAATGGCTTGGTAGTAATTCCTGATGTTTGAAGGTGTAATGTGCCTTGCTTTTCCCCTGCGTGTTTTTGTGGTGGTTGGCAAACTCATTTTGTATCAAAATTTCATTGACTTTCTTTTTTTGAGACAAATTTATGTTAATCGTTAGGTTGAATTAATTATTTGAGAAATTGAGAGGGCATACACTTGGCGTTTCAACCATTTTGTTATGACGTGCTGGAATTTAGACGAAATCTGATTGATAGTGTTACGCCTGAGTTCCTTTATCACTATACGACAGCTGCTGGTCTACTTGCTATGCTTCAAGAAGACGGCAACAAACACCTTAAATTATGGGCAACAGATAGTCGTTATCTTAATGATTCAATGGAATATATTGGCGGGTTGTCTGTGGCGCAAAGTAGTTTAAATGATTGTAACTACAAGAATAGTCTCTTAATATCTAAAGTTATTGAATTTCTCAATTCCAATAATGGACGCATTTGTGTTCTTTCAATGTCAAGCAAAGGTAATTTGCTTAGCCAGTGGCGAGCCTATACTGAAAATGGAGGGTATTCTTTAAAATTAAGATCAGATTTATTCGGTCCTCCAGGTCATTTGGCTAATCGATATTTATCTGCTTGTATCTATTCAAAAGAAAAGTTGAAGGAAAAAATTGAAAAATCCATTGAATGGCATGTGGAACAATATCAAAATGTATCAAATTCCAGTTCAGAGGCTGAGCAGCAACATCATCTTTCAAACTGTTCGAGTGGTTTATTCGAATCCATCAGGGTTTTGGCTGGCTTATTTAAGCATAAATCTTTCGAGGAAGAATGTGAATGGCGTCATGTTTTTCAATACCCGTATAAAAGTGAATTACGATTAAGGCATCGTAATGGTTTATTGATTCCTTATACCTTGATAACTTTCCCTTCTGCATGCTTAGAAGAAATAATTGTTGCCCCGGGTTCCAAGCAGGAATTAGCAAAGAATTCTGCAAAGGATTTATTGTATCTTCACGATTCAGATTCTAAATGTAAGGTGGAGCTTTCTGACTCCTCTTTTTCTTGGGAATGAACGACCTGTAATCCGTAAGCTTAATCTGTAAGGCGCAATAGCAAAAGCATTTTTCACAAATTTGCTTGAAAACAGGCAAGAAATCTCCCCACCTATAGATTACTTTATCCCGCTATTTCATATAGAGCCTCGGTTTGTCAACGTGCAGATCGAGACACTTGGTAATAAATCACAAAATTCTGGTGAATTGAGTACCGTTATTTTTTTGAAAGCAGGAGAAGATATCTCTGACTCATTGATTCTAGTTTTGGAAACTGAGGAAATTTTTTGTAACTGAATCTTTAGCAGTAGAATACAAATCATATAAACATGAATAAAAGGATGCAGGTGCAACCATGAATAATATAAAACGAATATCCAAATTGCTTTTTCCAATAGCCCTCATACAACTAACGGGCTGTGGACTGAACCCGCAAAACGCCGATGTTGACATCAACCGGACCTTGCCGGAGGCGAAAGTGACCATCTACCAGCAAGCGATCAACCAACTGGGGCTGATGAACTTCATTTACGGCTCCCCAGCGATCAACGTCATGGCCAATGACATTACCGACAATACCGGAACTTCAGTCGCCACCAATGCTGAAATACCCCGGGATATTACCGTGATGGTTAAAAGCACCCTCAATGGTATCGGCGGTAATATTACTTTCATTCCCTACGATGCCAACCTGATGGCCAACATGATTAACACCGGCTATACCGAATTTGCCGACAAACGAATTCCCGATGTCATCGTCTCCGGCGGCATTACCGAATTTGACCGGGGTCTGGTCACCAAAGGCGACTCTTTCGATATTGATGTTGAATTCGCCAAAGAATACGGCATCAGCTTCTCAGATGAAAACAAAGGCTCACTGGCCCAGGTGACCCTGGATTTTAACCTCATTGACTTTCGAACCTTTGCCGGCATTCCCCGGATTCAGGCCGTCAACGGTATTAAATTGCATAAAGGCGTCAAAGAAGACAGCTTTGGCTTCACCATCAAAAGCGCCACCTTCGGCGCCAAAGGCACCATCAAAAAAGTCCAGGGCCGACATGCAGCAGTCCGCTTGCTGGTGCAGCTGAGCATGGTGCAAATTATTGGCCGCTATCAGAAAGTTCCCTACTGGCGCTTGATTCCCGGTGCCGCAAAAGATCAATATGTCATTGATCAAGTCCTCAGCGACTTTTACGAAAAAACCAATCCCGAAAAAATCGCCGCCATCCAGAGCTTTTTATACCTGCATGGCCGTGAACTCAAAGTTTCCGGGCAAATGGATGAAGCCACCGAAGCGGCGCTGCAAAGTTTTGGCCAGAATCACAACCTGAACAACCCCGGCATAAATCAGGACACCTATTTGGCGCTATTTGAAAACACGCCGATTGATATTGTCACCAAATTCAGAAGAAAAACCCTGCCCAAAGTCACCTTGGCAACACTGACCGTGCCACAGCAAAGTCGCACCATGCCGCTGACCAAAGTACCCGAAAGCCAAACCGGCAGCATCAAACTTTGGACGGACAAAACCGAATACCAGATAGGCGATACCATGCAAGTCAACTTCAGCGTTGATGAACCCATGTACGTGCGTCTCGTAGTCATCAATGCCCAGGGCGAAGTAGCGACCTTATTCCCCAACGCTTATCAAAGCGATAACTATTGCGTGCCCGGCAAAGTCTACAGTATTCCATCGCCAGGCGCGGGCTTCAGCCTGAACATTGGTGGTCCTGCCGGTACTGACAAGCTCCGTGCCGTTGCCAGTAAAAACCCGATACCGGCCGAAGCCCTGTACTTTACCGCCAATGGCGATTTTGACGACAGCAAAATGCCCAAACTGGCCAGTCGTTCAGCCGTCAACATCGTCATACGATAAAAAAAGAGGAATTCGACATGAACACACACAACATCAAAAAACTACTACCCATCCTGATCGTATTGCTGATCCAGGCCTGTGAATCCCCGCCGGTGCGGCGAGAAGAAATCATCGCCCAGCATCCGGAATGGGATCCGCAGACAGTCAAAATTATCGAAGGCGGTTATTTACAAAAAGGCATGACCCGAGAACAAGTCAAAGCCGCCTGGGGCCGGCCCTGCTGGACCTGTACCGGCACCACCTCAGGCGACTGGGGCGAGGCCTGGGAATATTCAAGTCAGGTGGTTTTTTTCAATAAACAGGGCAGAGTCACCAAATGGACCCAAAAATAGTGAAAAATTCACAGACAAAGAGTGAACAAATCACCGACAATCAGAAAAGAAACAGGCACACTAACCTTAACCAATCACAAAAGACATTAAAGGACAGAACATAAATTCACACTTTAATGATCGAAAAAAACAAAAGCGAAACAAAGCCAACAAAATACGAGGTAAACAAGATGAACAAAGTCACCCAAACCCTATTTCAAAGCAGTTTAATCGCACTGTGTCTCAACACCTCCGCATTTGCCGGCGATGTAAAAATGTTTAACCAGCCGCCGAGTGCAGAAGAGCTGGGCAATATCCTGTTTTCAGGTAAGAAAAAAGCACCGATGATGAAAACCCGTTCCATCAGTTTTAACAAGATAGAAACGGTCATGGATCAGCCACTACAGCAACAAGTAGAAACAGCCGAAGCGGTGGGTATGCCGATCAAATTTGCCTATAACTCGGACCGAATTTTACCAGAATCCAGACCTTTTCTGGACCAGGTAGGAAAAATGCTGAGTCTGCCGGAATATACCCAGGAAAAATTGGTAGTCGAAGGCCATACCGATGCTTCGGGATCAGAACGCTACAACCAATACTTGTCAGAGCGGCGAGCGCAGGCAGTGAAAAAATATCTGATGAGAAACTACCAGGTGTCAGCAGCGCGATTGTTCGTCAATGGTAAGGGCGAGAGCAGCCCGTTGGAAGGCACCAATCCATTCGATGGCGCTAACCGTAGAGTGCAGTTTTATCGGGCGCCATAATTTTCTGGGGATTTAGAAACCAATCAGGAGTGTCAAAATGCGACAATTGGCTTATTCATTAATAGTACTTGCAACTACGACGACTGTAAACGCTGAATCTATTTTTAATTTTGGTTCCAATAACACTGTTTCCAGTGGCAAGATCATTATTAATGGAAAAGAAGTGGGCGAATCTTCAGGAAATTATCTGAAAGGTTCTGGAAAGAAAACGACAGTGAGCCGTAATGTCAGCAACTTTGAGCGTATCAAAATCACAGGTACTGTTGATCTGATTTACTCGAAAGGGCGAAATCATGTGGAAGTTACCGGGGATGAAAACATTGTTAATCATATTAAAACGGAAGTGGATAGTGGAGTTTTAGAAATTTATTCAGATAAACATTTTGCTACCGATATGCCCATTACGGTGACTGTGAGCTCGCCAAGACTAGATGGAGTTATCGTTGATGGTTCCAGTGATGTTGCTTTAAGAAATATTCGTTCAGAAAAATTTTTAATCCAGTTGAATGGGACAGGCGATATTAGCGCAAGCGGCAAGGTAAAGTCATTGACGATAGATGTTTTTGGTTCTGGCGATGTTAATACGCGAGAGCTTATTGCCGATAATGTTGAGGCAAAACTTAATGGTACCGGTGATTTATATGTCACGGCTTTACAATCTTTAAATGCAACCGTTTCCGGAGCGGGAGATATTGTTTATTACGGTAATCCACCGGTTGTAAATAGTAATGCCTTTGGTGCTGGCGACATAACATCAGGTGATTAATGAAAAATAATAAAATGATTTTGTCAGGTTTAATCGGATTGATTGTTTCTGTATCTAGTAATGCCGAAAACAATCATGATGCTCCAGTTACATTTGCTGCGATTAATTTCTCAGAAGTTACAATTTCGGAACCGATAACTAAACCCAAGAAAAAATCCAAATCAAGCTCTATCAACAGACAGTTAGTAAAGCCTGAGCGTAAGCAGTACGAAATTGAAGGTTATATGAATAATAATCAAGCCTATGTTCGCATGGTTCTGGAAAAGGAAAATGATAAATACGTGGTTGGAAATATGTATGATAAGTCAGGGAAGGAGACTTATATACATGGTGAATATGTTGATGGTGCGCTGCATGTTTATGACAAACAGGGTGTGCATTATACGATTGTTATAGATAACAAAAAACCCTAAGGTTTCAAAACAACTACCCCATTTTCAAAACAATGGGGTAGCTGCGTTTTTCCAGCTTAATGCTTACCTGGTTCTAATTTCACGCCTCGTCTTTCGTAAGTGATATAGGCCTGTATATCTATCATTCTTGGGTCATCTGCTGCGAGTGGCTGACCTTCAGCTGGATTTCTGATGCACCAGTTGACCATTTCCCAAAGTGGCACGATTTTACCAATTTGTTTCTGGAATTTGGGATAGGTTTCTGGATGGGTGTTTGCCGCATTGGGATGGCATTGAGCGCAAACTACTTCATTACTACCCAAAGGAGTGGTCCATAATTTTCGGCCTTTTGCTACGCTTGCCATAAATTGTTGTTGCCAGCGTTCAAGATCTTTGTCAGTAAACTCATCGGCATAAATTGATTGAAGTGAAGATAAAGCAAAAACAGAAAATAACAAGACTGTTTTTGGAAACAATGATTGATTGATCATGGCTTTCTCCTTAAAAAATGATTAATAATGGATTTGCGGAGGAATACGAGCATCTTTATTCTGATATTGAGTGTCTTCAGGTCTATTGTTTTTTGGGTTGAACCGGACACTCCGATCCTGATTATCATACAACGTGAAATTGATATCGACGTTACCATTAGCCATATCAATCAATTGCCAACCGGTCGCATCCCGTTCGAAGAAAGGATCTGCCCGATTCATTGGAACCGTTAATTTAGGTAAATATTGTTTGGCCTGAGCATAGGAAGAAGGATAAGGCCAGGGCCAGGCAGTCGCCATTACAGAATGGAAGCTGATATTGCCGATTTGATTATATTGTATTTGGTGCACATGCCCGTAAATGACTGATACTTTATTAAATGGTTGAAGCAGCGCTTGAATTTGTTCGGCATCTTCTGTCCAAAAATTCCAGCCTTTATAAATTTTCTGTAATGGTGAATGAGAAAAAACTACGATTGGCGTGGATTTAGGGATTTTTGCCAAGTCTTTTTTTAACCATTTTCTTTGCTCTTCGCCAACCATAAATGGCGAACCATTTGGATTATCAAGTCCAGCCATTTCCAGCATACGCTGTTCAGCACTTGGCCAGCGATTATAGGTCCAGTCATCATAAGTACGGATACTGTTGAGCACGATGAAATGTACACCCTTATGGTCAAAACTATAATATTGGGGGCCAAAAAGTTTTTCCCAATATGCACCCAGATCAAGGTAATAATCGTGCTCACCCATGATATAACGAACCTTATGATCAAGTGCTGACATAATTTCTGCGCCATGATCCAATTCTGGTTTACTGCCAAGTTGGGCAAGGTCACCACCAAACATCACAAAATCAGGCTTGGGAGATAATAAATTGGTTTCAGCAACAGCACGAATTAGCCCTCTATCCCAATTTCTGACAAAACGAGACCCTTTAATGTGCTGAATATGGGCATCAGAAATATAAGCGAAGCTGAAATTTTCGTTACTATTGGCAAATGCCAATTCTACCAGGCTTATAGGTAAAGTACTGGCTAATGCTAAACTCCCGGTGTTTTTAATAAAATTACGGCGACTAAGATTTGGTTTTTTCATAGTTTTCTCCTTTATTGAGGCATCGCATTAACAGCGGAGGTAGCATATTCGGGACTGGTTAGTGCTTTCATGAAGGCTACCAAGTCATCAATTTGTGAATCTGTCAAATTTAGCGGACGGATTCCGCCGCTTAGATACGGATTGACTTTGGCGCTAGCTGGAGTGACGCCACCATTGTTGTAATGAATAATGACATCTTTAAGAGTTTTAAGACTGCCGTCATGCATGTATGGCGCTGTCAATTCGACATTTCGTAATGTTGGTGTTTTAAATGCGCCCATTTCGTCAATTTTTTTAGTGACAGCGAAACGGCCTAATTCGGATGATTTTTTATTGGTTAGTACCAGTACATCAACTTCACTGCCTGTATGCTTCGCTTTTAAATACGCCTTAGCTAATTTTGGAACATCATTCTGAATTTCATTAATACCTATTCCGATGTTATGAAAGCGGCTGTCAGTGAATATCGCATGATCCTGCTCAATGGTATGACAGGATACGCAACGTCCCTGGCCAATGAATAATTGAAATCCTCTTTTTTGTTGCTCAGTTAGCGCCTTGTTATCGCCAATAAAATAAAAACGGTCAAATGCAGAATTTCCTGAAATAATGGTTCGTTCAAAGCTTGCTATTGCCTTGGCGACATGGTCTATAGTGATTTGATTTTCGTTAATTCCAAAAACAGAGTTAAAAGCAGATTTGTAAGTTGGATCATTTCTAACGATAGAAATGATGGGTTCATGATTGGCAAGGCCATGTTCAACCGGGTTGATAAATGGTTGCTTGGACTGACCTTCAAGATCAGGTTCGCGGCCGTCCCAAAATTGAGATTTGTAAAATGCCGCATTGACGACAGTAGGCGCATTCCTGGTGCCAGTCAAATTATGATGGCCTAATGAAAATTGCAAACCATCAGTAAATGCTTTGTTTCTGACATGACAGTTAGCGCAGCTTACCGTACCATCAATAGAAAATCGCTTGTCATGAAATAACTTATCTCCAAGTGCTATTTTTTCAGGAGTTTGCAGATTATTTTGCGGGACAGGAACAGGAGGTAGCCCCAATAAAGGATTTTCATTATTCTGATTGGGTGATGAGTTCGATTGAGGTTGCGGGGTATCATCCAAAGCTGGATTTTTGTCAATTGATTTGGAACATGCGATTAATATCGTCACGCTCCATATTATCAAGAATAAAGATCGCATAAATGCCTCCGGGGTTTTGTTTGAGGATCAAGTTTCAAGTTGTACTATAGGTCTTGCTGTTCAATTAGTAAAATTGATTGAATTTATCGTGTCGATTGTTTATTTTAATCGTTGCTTCCCGAATTATTGATTTTCCTGAATTCAAGTAATAAGCGCATAACCCATTAAATTTTTCATATCGATACCCGTTAGCTCCTTAAACATTTCATAGGGTGTTTTAAAGCCCAAACATTTTCTGGGTCTGCTGTTGAGCTTATGAACAGCCTCCAGTACCTGCTTGGTGGTTACATCAAGCAGTTCCATAGCTTTTGGAAAATATTGCCGTAATAAGCCATTTGCGTTCTCATTCTGCCCCCGTTCCCAGGAATGATAAGGTTTGGCAAAATACGTGTCACACCCCAATGCCTTGGCAATGGTTTCATGGTGCGCAAATTCCTTCCCATTATCAAACGTGATGGTCACGACAAAGGCCTGGATAGGTGACAGTAATGACACCATGGCATCTGCCACAAAGTGAGCTTTTTTACCGGGTAAAGGCGCTGCCAGGCGGAGCTTTGATTTCCTGTCATCCAATGTAACAATCGCTCCTCTGTGATTTTTACCAATGATGGTATCAGCCTCCCAATCTCCAACACGCTCACGGTTATTAGCGGCTTGCGGTCGTTCTTCTATATCAACCCGATTAGGGATCCCTGTACGGTTGTGAGCAGCCCCATAACGTTTCCGATAGGTCTTATTTTGGTGTCTCAAATGCTTGTATAGCATGCCGCCCTCTCGTTTATTCGTCATGACATATTGATAGATGGTTTCATGATGCAGTCCAATGATGCCATCTACTTTTAAACGCCCTGCGATCTGTTCAGGACTCCAATCCTGCTCAAGGTAGCCAGTGATGATTTTCTTTATTTCCTCTGTCAATTTGACGGCTTTCGGTTTGTTTTCGTGCCGCTCACTCGCAAATCGCTCTGCCTGTTTGTGTCGGTATCCTCTTTGGCCTGTATTACGGCTTATTTCGCGTGAGAGAGTGCTTTGTGAACGGCGCAGCGCCTTCGCTATCTTATTCAATGATTTGCCTGCTCTCATTTCAATTTCGATATAATATCTTTCTTCAAGACTTAGGTGTTTGTAGCTCATTGTTAGCCTCTGTGAATAGCTTGGTAACTGTTTACATTGTACACCTGAGTCTTGATCCTAATACTAAGGTGTATTGCTTTCAGTAACATACAGAGGTTATGCACTTATTATACGAATCCAGGAGTATTAACAACAATGAATTATTAAATGAGCAACATCAGCGGTATCGTAAAATCAGCAAGAAATATCATGCGCCAGGACACCGGCACCGGCAGTGACGAACTGCGTATCCTGCAATTAGGCTGGATGCTGTTTCTAAAAATATTCAGCGACAAAGACAAAGAACTGGAACTCATACAAGACGATTACACCTCCCCCATCCCTGAAGCCCTGCACTGGGATGAATGGGCGGGTGATGACGAAGGCATGACCGGCGATGAACTGCTGGCCTTTGTCGATCAAACCCTGTTTCCCACACTCGGCAATCTTGATCTATCCGTTTATAAAGTCGGCACAACCGCCAGTCGTCGTGCCCTGTTGGTGCATGAAGTCTTTGCCAATAACTACAACTACATGAAATCTGGCATTCACCTGCGACAGGTGATTAACAAGCTCAACGAGATTGATTTTAACAACAGCAAAGACAAACAGGTATTCGGGCAAATTTACGAAACCTTTTTAAGTGAACTGCAAAGCGCCGGCACATTGGGCGAGTTTTACACGCCCCGCGCCATTACTGAACTAATGACCGAACTCACTGACCCCAAACTGGATGAAAAACTGCTTGATCCTGCCTGTGGCACGGGGGGATTTTTAACTGCCGTGCTGGAACACCTTAAAGCCACCGCCAGCACCGTTGCCGAGCGAGAAGCCTTGCAGCACAATGTGCTGGGCTGGGAATACAAACCCTTGCCCTACCTGCTGGGCAATACCAATCTGATCCTGCACGACATCAACACCCCCAATATTCAATTTGGCGATTCACTGGCAAAACCACTCAGCGAATACCGGCAAA